>Ga0209426_1000154_pt1 | contig 104938 bp, 101 predicted proteins | sample Deesub1362B_J571_FD_187697 | JGI IMG/M metagenome (GOLD analysis project Ga0209426, IMG submission 187697) | Deep oceanic, basalt-hosted subsurface ecosystem from Juan de Fuca Ridge flank, Pacific Ocean, CORK Borehole 1362B_J2.571 (SPAdes)... ... | reverse complement strand
CTATGAGTGAGGCTTTAGTTTTGATGAAGTCCATGGCTCCGCGTTTGTAGATGAGCCCCACCAAAAGCTCCGGCCTCCGGTCCCCGTCCACATCCTTCACCTGATAGTCCGCTACATACCCCTTCATCTCCCGCGTGCGCCAATTCTCCATAAAATCCAAACCATCCCAACTCAAACTAAATATCGCACTCTTCGTAAATATCCGCGTGTTCGCCATCAACATCAACGGCTCATAATTGTGACACACTATCACCTCATCAAACCCATCTCCATCCAAATCCACCGTCAAAAGCCGAGGCGGTAACCACACCCTCAAATTCGGCGGCTCCTCATTCGGCGTAAGCTGCCTCCCTATGTCCCTCATAAAATAGTTCGCCGTCCGACCATACGGCTCTCGACTCACCCACACCACCCCACCCTGCGCATTAAACAACTTCAAATAATCCCTAACATCAAACGCCAAATACTCCTCCACACCATCATGGTCCACATCCAACATCGTCAATCCCAATACACATATGTCGTCCTTAAGCGGCAACTCCTCACCCCTCACCAAACGACCACCCTCCCAACGCAAACGAAACGGACGATCAAACGGAGTCATCAAACTCTCCGTGGCTCGCTCCGTAAACGCCACCACCCGCTTCTCCTGACCAAACAACACCAAACCCTCACGCAAACTCCGAACCACCCTCAAAAAATACGGCAACCCAACCGCTATATCCCTATAAACCCCATCCCTATACTCCACCACCTGTGACACCAACCGCTCACCATGCTCCTCCAACGCCGTAATATATATCTCCGCTACCCCGTTGCCATTCACATCCGCTACATCCAACGACAATAACTTCGCACGAGACGCCCGTAAATCCACCACCACAGGATTGCTCGTGTCCAACAACACCCGCTCAAATATGTAAACCCGATCCTCATCCGCCACCACCGTCTCCACCTGACCGTCTCCGTCCACATCCCCCACATCCACAGCCTGCAGATCATCCGTGGGTAACTCCGGCGTCTTCACATAACCACGCCTCGCACGATCCGCTTGATACGACATGATAAACGCAGGATTCAAACCCCCACCACCATACGAAATCGGCTCCCCTGAACGATCAAATAACTCACCCCTACCCCTGCCCGTAAAACCACCAGGAGGCATGGGATAACCACCAGGAGGCGGACCAGAATAACCAGATACCCCAGAAGAAACCGAAGAAGACACACCCCCACTACCCTCACCCAATACCATAGAACGTATCTCACCTGCCAAACGACCTACCTGGGGTATCACTCCATCCAAATCCGATGCCTCCGCTACCAACCTCCCCACACTCCTACCACTAACCACCTCCAATACCTCACCATCCAAACTCACATGACTCCCTAACTTCGTCAAACTCCCATATACCACATAGTCCACCCCCAAACCCCTACCTAACTCCAATACCCTCGATACCCCCATCACTCCACCAACACCACCCACCAACGATAACACCTCACCACTACCCACTACCTCTATTCCTCCCCCACGCACCACCCGACTCACCAACATGTCCAAAAGACCACGACTAAGATACGAAATGTTATCCGATGAATTCACTCGAAACGGAAAGAAGACCACGTGCCTAACCTCGGCCGCCTTGGCCCGAGCTATCCAGCCCACCGCAAGAAAAAGGCCACAGAAAACCACCCAAAGAGTCCTACGCATCCCATCACCTCCAAAGAATATGCTGGCCCACGGCCACAAAGCAGCTTTCCCAGGTCAAAAGACCTCTGTTGTTATACGCCCGAAGGACTCGACGAGGAGGAAGGATCCACCCCATCCAGGCGATGGAGGGGAACCACCCCCGCATTGCTCCACCCACCTGGCTACGGTCCTACGATCTCCATAAGCTCTACGATATCCGTTCCCCCTTCGACCATAACCTCTTTGACTACTCCCACCCCTGGAGCATAGTACTTATGTTCCACGACCTCGGGTTCCATGGGTGTGAAATCCTTGGTCTTCAGACAATCGGTAAATGTCCCTGCGGGGACCGTCACGGTCTCTCCCAATGCCAACACCTCACCCATGTCCTCGGCCTCTCCGGGAGCGAACTCCTGCCGATAGAGGTCTCCTACAACGGGATCCGCCTCCATAATGATGCCCGGTTGCGCACCATCCACCCCGGCCTTCCAAGAGCCCTCCAGACTTACCAGGTCTCCGTCTTCGTATTGCTTGGACTCCTCTCCGAAGTACCAGACATTGCCGTATTTGTCCTGGGCATACCAGTCGAAGGTGTCCTCCACCAGCTCCCCATCCACAGTGACGGTATCCCTCACTACCACACAGGTAACCCCCATGATTTCCTTGGTCTCGTTGGTCACAGTCACCACGATCTCCTCGGTCCCTTCATCGGTGGTCGCGATATATCGGTAAGTGGTTCCAGGGACAAGCGGGAAATAAGGATTGTCAACGGTTGTGCTTGTGGGAAAATCAGCAGGGTCGATGACTGGTTGATATGCATCCCCACCCAGATCCCGACATAGCTCCTTTCTGGCCTTGAATTGGTCCCTGCAATCTTCGAGACCGGATTTCCGTTCTTCGGCTGCCTGTTTTTTACAGTTCTTTCTCTCCAACGGATCGATGGTGTTATTGCAACGAGCCATGGCCGACCAATAGTCGTCACGCACAGAATGCTTACAGGCGTTAAACGTGGCCTCTGAGGCCTTCTTGCAGGGACTTGCAGCCGCTGCCTCCTTTTGAAACAAAAGAGAACCAGCCCAAAAAAGCAAGAACAAATATAGAGTGACGGTTAAAAATCGGCCCCCAGGTTTTCTTCTTTTAGAAGCCCGAGATGCCATCTTCTTCCTCCATTTTGTGTGTCTCCGGGGTGGCTCCTTCTCTATTTGGACTCCTCACGGAGCCCTTCTCCTCTTGGTTGGCCAATGGATTCTGTCTGAAAACCGCGACCCTGAAGGGTTCCATATATGGATGTCTGCGTCCGGGTCTATGAACCCGGCAGAAATGCATTTCTTTGGATGCCGTCCTTCTCCTTAGGACTCCATGGGCTCAAAGGGATACGCTTTTCCCGTGCAAAATACTCCAGCCTTTCAGTCCACTTGGAACGTGAGGGAAAGGCCAGAATATCTTCTTGGACTGTGTCACCATGTATCCGGAGTATCACCGCGTGGTGGAATGCTCCCGGGGCCTCACGATCCAAGGTGCCTCCGCCGCCGCCTGAGATTAACAACACGGTGTTTCCCACGCGGCTCCGACTGTATCGGTGCAGATGGCTTGCCACAACGTAGTCCACTTTGTATCTGCGGAAGAGTTTCATCCAACGGTTGGTTTTCCCGGAACGAGCCTTTCGGCCCGGATAGATGAGGGGCTTATGCGCCAGTACGAAGACCCTTTTCACAGATTCCCTCCGGCTCTTCAGCACGTTCTCGAGGAAGTGGAAGTTGTCGAAGCCCCCCTTCCTCTTGGGGACGGCGTTGTTGAGGCCGATGAAGAGGTTCCCTGCGCACTGGAATGCAAAACGAGAGGGGCCGTAGTGGTCCTCGAAGGCGCTGATGGGAAACGTCGAGGGATCCACATCGTGATTTCCGGGGATCAGAAGCATGGGAGGGCCTTGGGGTTTCAACTCCTTGGACATCTCATGGATGAAGTGCTGGTGGTCCTCCGGCGTGGGCCGGTGGACGAAATCTCCCAAATTCACGATGAAATCCAGATTCATAGCCTGAAGCCTCCTCAATATGGACTCGAACGTCCCGAAGGACTTCGTGTCTCCCACAACGGCAAAAGTCAGGGGGCTGTCGGAAGACAGGCGTTCAAGGCGCTGGAGAATCCAGGGGTGGTTTCCCAGGTTGGCCGGCATCTCCACGGGACTGGGTGCCTTGCGGGCAAAGACCCCCTTGATCAGCATCCCCACCCCCCACAGGACCATCCAGCAGATACCCAGGACCCACATCCATCGGGGCACGTGCCTCCATTGATCTCCGCTCACTTGTTCCTCCCTCTGGGCTCGGCCCGTCCTTTATGGTGTTTCGAGTTCTCTTTGTGAGGTTCAGGGAGGTAGCCCATGGCGGGCACCAGCAAGAAGGACCCCAAGGTCCTTCCTCCCCAGGAGATCTCCACGGGTTGAAGCGGGCCCACTTTGCGGAAGCGTTTGAGGAGAAGTCGGATCTTGTCTCTCTTGCGGGCTTGAACCACCGCCACGGCATCCTGTCCGCTCAGACTGCTGGGGTTCGTCCAATAGGCATATCCCAGCCCATCGGCCCCCACCACGTCTTGGGAGAAGGTCCTTTGGGGTTGCTGGGTGTAAAAGGCCAATTCGCTTGCCAGGGAGTATTTGTCCATGCCCAAGAAAAAGGGGGACTTGCCTCGAATCTCCGAAAGGGACCTCTGCATTTGAAGGGCACTTGCGCTCAACTCCTTCCAGATAACGGCTCGGGCTGGTGCCGGGGCCCCGGGGAGCCCCACCGTCAGGTGATAAAAAGTCATGGCGACCATAAATAAGAGGAAATAGGGGGTGGCCCGGATTCCGGCCACAAGCCATGAAGGGAGGGAAAAGCGGTAACCGTCTTGAGGATGTCCTACATAGAGGGCCATGGCGGGCAGAAGGAGAAAGAGGTAGGCCGGGGCGGGCCAGTTGATCTTGACCCAGGATCGGAGTCCATACAGGGCGAAGGCCCCTATGCAGGGAAGGGAGAACCCAGAAGCGAGGGCCCAGCTCGGGTTGCTCGATCGCCAGTTGCGCATGGAGAAGAGAAGACCCGCCATCATGGCCAAAAAGAGAAAAGGGGTCTGGAGCGCCATCTGACTGGCCCAAAAACGAATAAAATTGGTCAAGGGATTGTAATCGTGACGTGCAAGGCGGTAGGCGAATTGAAAGCGGAACGATGCCCAGTCATGATGGGCATTCCACAGGAGCACCGGCGAAAAAAACACCAAGGCAACGAGCAGCCCTATATAAGGCTCCGGTCTGAGAAACCATCGCCGCCACTCGGGGCGACCCAAAAGAATAAGGAGACATGAAGGAACGAGGAGCAGGGCCGTATATTTGGAAAGGAGAGCCAGGCCCAGGGCCGCTCCGGAGAAAAACCACCAACTCCCTTTGCACTCGAACAAGGCCTTCGTTACCCCATAGGCTGTAAGGAGCTCGAAGAAGAACAAAGGCCCGTCGGGAAAGGCGAGCATCCCCTCTCCGAATGTCAGGGGAAGGATTTGCGCGGCCAAGGCGGAGGCCAGTCCTACCTGCTTGGAGAACCAAAGCGTCCCCAATCGATAGAGGAGCCAAGAGGTACCTAGACCCAACAAAAGAAAACCAATCCGCACACCGATCTCCGTATTCCCGAGGACCCGCGTTCCAACCCATATGATCCAGGCCACCATGGGGGGATGGTCGAAATAGCTCAGAGAGGGATGAACGGCATAATTCCAGTAATAGGCCTCTTCGGGGAGGAGCTGGAGGAGACCGGCATAGAGGAGCCGCCAGAGAAAGAGGACAGCAATGCATCCCCACACCATGGTCTCTCGCAGAGGGACCAGAAACGGCACGTCTCTGAGAGGCCTTCCCAGGGCCCACCACTTGCTTCCGGTGAAATTCATGAGAACCGAGGCAAGGACTCCGAAGAGCAAAGCCCATGAGACACCGAGCCCCGCCATGTTCATGAGATAGGAGATCAACGCTGTCCTGAAGGAGAGGGAGATCAACCCCAGGAGAAGAAACCGGATATACCCGACACGCGCCGGTAGATGATCTGAATTCGGGAAGGTCACCTTCCGATTCCAAAGGAAGTTGTGGGTGGCCGCAATCCAGAAGGACAGTCCCTGGGCCTGCAGGGGAGGGAGGGAGAATCCACGGAGGAGGGCTTGAAAGGCCAGAACGTCCACCCCGAATCCCACGAGGCCTACCACGCAAAACCGGAGGAACTGCCTATGGCTGCGGAAGATCTCGTGGAGGGAAAGGGCCGCCCACTGCAAGAGGAACGCCGAGACGACCCCGGGCCGCATCTTACTCTTTCCATATTTTCTGGGGAGGAAATCCGTAGGGACTTCCCTAACGCGTAGGTGAGGATTGCGGACGAGCAGTTCCCAAAGGAGCTTGAACCCCTTGGGCTGAAGGTCCTTCCAAAGGATTCGGTCCCGCCGAAGGGCGAAAAAGCCCGACAGAGGATCGTGGATCGAGGTGAGGCGCCTTGCAAGGGATGTGGCGAGACGCGATGCCCATCTTCGCCCTCGGCTCAGTCCCTCAAGACGCGTGCCGCCCATATAGCGGGATCCCACTACCACATCGGCCTTCCCCTCCAACAGAGGCTGGAGGAGTCGTGGGATGGCCTCCGGGGGGTGGCTTCCGTCCGCGTCCATCACCACCACAAGATCGGAGGGGGCGGAGCGGATCCCTTCCAGGATGGCTGACGAGAGGCCGCGACGACCATTTCGGGTCAAGAGGGCCAGTGGGTAGCGTCGGGAAAGGCGAAGGGCCTCTTGAGGGGTGCCGTCCGAGGATCCATCGTCTACGATGACGGCCTTCCAGGTGAGGCCCTCCCAAAGAAGTGCCCTGTGGAGGTGCCACAAAAGGGGGGGCAGGTTGTCCCTTTCATTGAGGGTGGGAAGTACCACGGCCAGGTCACACGGGGGCAGATCGAGGGCCTGCTTGGACCGAACATGCTTCGCCTCCATCCCTTATTCCTCCCTCCATGCGAATATGAGGGAGGCTACCCCATAATGATGAAGGCGAGATGAACGGGGGATTAAGATATGTTCATATTGAGGCGGGGGGGGTGGAATGGGACAGGGGGATCCGGACGGTCACCGAGACCGCCTTTCCGGGGAAGCTATGGATATGGATCCGGCCTTCGTGCATCTCCACGATCTTCCGGGCGATATTCAGCCCCAAACCCGCCCCTCCAGTGCGTCGGGATCGAGACTTCTCCGCCCGATAGAACCGATCGAAGAGACGGGGGAGGTCCTCTGGCGAGATCCCGTCCCCGGTATTTCGGATCTCCACCTCTCCCCAGGGAGGGCTCTTCCTGAGGTCCACTGTCACCTCTCCGCCAGAAGGGGTGTACTTGATGGCATTGTCCAGCAAGTTGGTGAAGACTTGCTGAAGGCGGCCGGGATCCCCTCGGACCACGGGATCGTCCCTGGAGCTCATATCGAAGCGGATCCCCTTGTCCTGGGCCAACACCCCGAAGAACTCCCCGAGATCCTGAAGCAGGGGGGCAAGGGGGACGGACTCCGAGCGTTCCAGGCGGGGGTTGGCCTCGAACCGAGCCAAAAGAAGGAGACTGTTGATCAAATGGGTGAGCCGCTCCAGTTGCTCCATGAAGCTCTCCAGGGCGGTGCGGTACTCCTCGGCGGGGCGTGGTCGCGAGAGCAGCACCTCAGCTTCTCCACGCATGGCGCAGAGAGGGGTGCGGAGTTCATGGGCCACGTCGGCGGAAAACCTCTGAATCTCCTCGAAGGACCTCTCGATCCGGTCCAGCATGCGGTTGATGGTCCGGATGAGGTGGTCCATATCATCTCCGGTGTTAGGGCTGGGAAGACGTTCCTTGAGGTTCCGGGCGGAGATCCTCTCTGCCGTGGTGGCGATCCGATGAATGGGCCAGAGGGCCTTTCTCGCCATCAGCCACCCTCCCATGGCGCAGAGGAGCACCACGGCGGGGACCAATACCAGTAAGTTCTTGAAAAGGTTGATGAGGGCGTTTCGGATCAGGTCGAGGCGAGTGCTGATCTGGACCAGATGGGAACCTCCGCTTGGGGAAGAGAGCAGGAGACTAAGCTGGCGATATGGAATTCGTGCGGGGATCGTGTGAAAGAGGGGCCTGCCCCTGCGCAGCTTCTCGAGGAGCGACGCATCGAGGAAGAAAGGGCCGGAGTGAGAGGGCTCTCCAAGTTCATGGACCCCACCCTCGCGGATTTCAATGACCCGGAGTCGGAGACGAAAGTGTTCTCTTTGGTCCAACTGGGTCCGGATGAACCACTTTACGGTTACAACCCCGGAGTCTTCCTGCCGGAGAAACCCCTCGACCTCCTTTACCTCGTCCCTCAAGAGGGCGTCCACCTGCTTGATCATGTCGTGGTAGAGGCGATAGGCAAAGAACCCGCAGATTAGGGCCAGGATGACCAGCAGGGACAGGGAATACCAACATGTGAGCCGGACGTCCGTCCTCCTTAGGAAGGACAGATCAGGCCTCCAAGACATAGCCCACGCCTTTGACGGTCTTGATCAGAGGGCGGGAGAACCCCCTATCCACTTTGTTTCGAAGCTTGTACACATGGACGTCCACCAAGTTCGTCATGGTGTCGAACTGATATCCCCACACCTCGTCCAGGATCATCATCCGGGTGAGAATCTGGCCGGGGTGCCTCATAAAGTACTCGAGGAGGCGGAACTCTTTGGGGGTCAACTCGATGAGCCTTCCGGAACGGCTAACCCGACGGCGGATGGGATCCAGGACCAAGTCCCCCACCTTCAGCACCGATGGCATGAAGCCCTTTCCCCTCCGGAATACCGCGCGGATTCTGGCCATCAGCTCATTGAAGGAGAAGGGTTTAACCATGTAGTCGTCCGCTCCCAAGTTAAGCCCATGAACCACATCTTCGGTATCATCCATGGCTGTAAGGACAATCACCGGTGTGGTGCATCCTTCCTCTCTTATCTTACGAAGGACTTCCAGGCCGTGCAGGCCCGGAAGCATCAGGTCGAGGACCACGACGTCGAAGTCGAGCCCCAGAATCTGCTCCAGGGCATCAGTCCCCTCCGTGGCCGCCTCCACGGTCCAGCCCACCTCCTGGAAGCCCTTCTTGAGGAAACGACACACATTGGGGTCGTCTTCCACGATCAATACCTTCATCCTTCCGTTCCGTGGACGGGCTTCTCCGGATCCCTAAGGGGAATCCCTCCAGGGGAACGATCTTAACACACCTTCCTTGGGATATGGATGAAATTTTCTTCATCTTGGAATTCCGTGTGGCGCGGAATAGCCGACGATTCAAGACCTACTCGAGAATCGAGGGTTTTTTATCGATGATCTCTTGGAGAGTGATGCTGTCGAGGGTCCGTTGTATGGACGAGGAGAGATAGGCCCAGATGTCCCGGGCACGGCACTTGGAAGAGCGATCGCATCGCTGAGAGTCATCCAGGCACTCCACGGGATTCATGGGTTCCTCCAGGGCACGAATGATCTCCCCAACCCGGATCATGGAGGGTGGTCGGCTCAGTCGGTAGCCCCCGGCTGCACCCCGCATGCTCTCCACGATCCCAGCCCGTTTCAGGGGTCGAATGAGCTGTTCCAGATATTTGAGAGAGATCCCCTGCTCCCGAGCGATTCTAGAAAGGGACACATAGCCCTGACCGTAATTAAGGGCCAGCTCCAACATGGCCCGGGTTCCGTATTGGGCCTTCTTGGAGAGACGCATGGCTCACCCCTTCGAGATCTCCTCCCTTTCGAGGAGAGAGGCGACCTCCGATCCTGTGGGATCTCCATTCGGTCCGGGAAGGCCTCTGCAACAACGTCAGAGCTGCGGAACGGGTTCTCCATGGGACCGCCCCTGAGGGCCTCTCTTAGAGGCGCTTCCCGCAGGCCTTACAATATTTGTGATCTCCCGGATTCTCCACGTCGCAATAGGGGCAATGGACCAGTCTGTGGGCCTCTTCCTCCTCGTGGTCATGGTCCTTGTAATCGGGGAGGGGAGTTCCGTACTTCCTGTGTTTGTAGTCGTAAATGGCCCGATGCAAGGCATCGGCCCCTAAGTTCGAGCAATGCATCTTGTTCTTGGGCAGCCCGCCCAGCTTTTCGGCCACTTGGTCCCTTGTGATCTTGAGGGCTTCGTCCAAGGTCTTCCCCTTGGCCATCTCGCTGACCATGCTGCTTACAGCAATGGCCGCACCGCAACCGAAGGTGAGAAATTTCACGTCCTCGATGACGTCGTCTTTCACCTTGATAAAGAACTTCATCATGTCTCCGCAAACCGGATTGCCTACTTCTCCCACCCCGTCCGGGTTTTCCATCTCTCCCACGTTGCGAGGATTCTGAAAATGTTCCATGACGATTTCGGAGTACATGACACCTCTCCTCCCTTTGACAAAATAAACCGACCCTTTCTCCGAGCCGGTCTCCTGCCAGATCCCACATCCAAATCCTATCCCTGCGCTATGAATTATAGATCTTGACCTCCCTTTTGTCAAGGGGCGGACAGGTCAGCCTTAGTCACTCCCGGCCTATCTTGCAGCCATGAGCTTTCGTTATCGAAGGAATTCAGGCTAAAATGGATGGAAGACCGAAATTTTCCCCTTGAGCCAGCTCCGGAGGGCTCTTAATGGAGGACCTCTTCGACCAACGGGTGGCGGAACAATATGATCGATGGTATCTCTCACCCGCTGGACGCCACGCCGAGCGAGTGGAGAATCGGCTGATCTTGGAATTGTTGCGGCCCCGGCCTGGGCAATGCCTTTTGGATGTGGGATGCGGAACGGGCAACCACCTGCTGCTTTTCCAGCAACACGGACTCGATGTGACGGGCATCGACCCTTCGGAACCCATGCTGGATGTGGCCCGGGACAAGCTGGGGCATCGGGCCGAACTGAGGGTGGGTGTGGCCGAGGATCTTCCCTTCGATGACAACGCCTTCGACCTGGTGACCCTGATCGCCACCCTGGAGTTCTGCCAGAAGCCCTACAGGGCCTTGGCCGAGGCCTTCCGGGTGGCCAAAGAGGCCGTATTCGTCGGTGTCTTAAACCGCTTTTCAGCTCAGGGAATCCATGCTAAAGCGGAGGGGCTCCTCAAGGGGACTCTCTACAGACACGCGCGCTGCTTCTCTATCTGGGAGCTCCGATACATGGTCCAAAGTCTATTGGGGCCTTGCCCTATGTTCTGGGGAAGCGTGATCTGGCTTCCCCTGAAGTTCCATAGTTGGGATGCCTGGCTCCACCGGTGGATCCCGTATCGCAGAAACCCCTTTGGGGCTTTCCTGGGCATGCGGGTGGATATGGTCTATACCCATCAGGCCCGGCTGCACCCCCTCCACAGCCGAGTTCTGGGAAAGAGCCACCCCGAGGCCCATCCAGGCGCCCTGGGGAGGTTCTCCGGGAAACCGCTGGGACCCCAGCCGTCCGGAAACGTCACCAACCATCGCCACCTTCAGGGAGGAATCGTCCCATGAAAGAGGCCATGCTCTATGAGCGACGGGACGAGGGCAAGATCCGGTGTCGTCTCTGCAACCATCGTTGCCTCATCGAGGAAGGAAAGCGAGGGGTTTGCCGGGTGCGGATCCACCGAGGAGGCGTACTCTATACAGAGGTTTACGGACGTCTGATCGCTGAAAACGTCGATCCCATAGAGAAGAAACCCCTCTTTCACGTGGAGCCCGGAAGCCATTCCTACTCCATCGCCACTTGTGGGTGCAACTTCCACTGCCTCCATTGCCAAAATCACGAGATCTCCCAAATGCCTCGAGATGAAGGACGAATCATAGGGAGAGAGCGTTCCCCAGAGGAGGTGGTCCTTGCGGCCAGAAAGACCGGATGCCGGAGCATCTCCTATACCTACACCGAACCCACCATCTACTTCGAGTTCGCCTTGGACGTGGCCAGACTCGCCCACAGGGAAGGAATGTTGAACGTCTTCGTAACCAACGGATATATGACCGAAGAGGCCTTGGAGGCCTTTCATCCCTATTTGGACGCCGCCAATGTGGACCTCAAGGCGGCCTCCGAGGACTTCTACAAACGGATCTGTGGGGCACGGCTGGAGCCCGTGAAGGCCTCCATCCGAAAGATGAAGGAGCTGGGTGTATGGGTGGAAGTAACCACTTTGATCATCCCCGGACTCAACGACGATACTGAGCAACTGCACGACATCGCCCGCTTCCTGGTCGACCTGGGTCCCGAGATACCTTGGCATGTAACGGCCTTCCACCCCAATTATCGCTTGACCGATCGTCCCCCAACACCGGTCCGTACCCTCCAGAAGGCCAGAGAGATCGGCCTGAAGGCAGGGCTTCGATACGTCTACAGTGGAAACGTCCCCGGTGAAGAGGGAGAGAACACCCGATGCCCGTCTTGCGGGGAACGACTCATCGCCCGATTCGGGTTTCGGATCCTGGAGAACCGGATTCGATCCGGCCGTTGCCCTTCCTGTGGCTTTACTGTAGACGGAAAGGGACTTTGAAAGCTGGTGGAGGACAATTGTCACACCTTTGTTTGGGCCCTGAGCTCTCATTATAATATCGCGCATTTAGTGGAGAGGAGGACATGGAACGCGACCGGATTTTCAAGCACGAGGACCTGGAAGTCCTCCGGCTTCGAGTCGGCCCCTTCGACAACAATGTCTATCTGCTGAGGCTCCTCGGGCAACAGCGCTGCCTCCTCATCGACGCGGCGGCAGAGGCCGAGGCGATCCTTCAGGAAGTGGGTTCAGACCGCTTGGAGGGAATCTATCTCACCCACGCCCATCCGGACCACATCCAGGCCTTGGAAGACCTCCGAAAGCATACTTCGGCACCTTTGGCCGTTCACCCCAAGGAACCGGGCGCCTCGAGCCTTCTGGCAGAAGTGTTCTTCGAGGACGGGCAAAGGATCCCTGTGGGGAAAAGAATGCTTGAGGTCCTCTATACACCGGGCCACACCCCCGGTAGCGTCTGCTTTCTGCTCAGTCCCCATCTTTGTTTCTGCGGCGACACCGTCTTCCCTGGTGGTCCGGGAAAGACTTGGAGTCCAGAGGACTTTCGACAGATCATTCGCAGCCTGGAGACAAAAATCTACCCCTTGCCCGACCATGTCCATCTGCTGCCTGGACATGGCGACGGGATTCTCGTAGGGGAGTCGCGCAAGGAATATCACGCTTTCTGCAGCAGGCCTCGAGAGAAGACACCCTGGGGGGATGTACTGTGGGAGACATCGTGAACCCTCTACAAAGGACCGACCGCTGCAACGAGATAGTCTTTGGCATCGATCTTCCGGTCAGTCCGGAAGAGCTGGCCTCGCTGCGACGTTCCGTGGGCTGGCCGGTGGAAGGTGATTATGAGAGGCTCCTGGATGAGAACGTCTTTTCCGTAAGCGCAAGGCTGGACGGCAGGCTCGTGGGCTTCCTTCAGGTAGTGGGAAGCCCACACGGAGATCTCCTGATCCACGATGTATGCGTCCATCCGCAGGTCCAACGCCGAGGGGTGGGGACCCGTCTGATGGAGATCGCCTTGGATGCCTGTCAAAGATGGAACCCCCGAGGGGTGAACGTCCTCTTTGAGGAGAAGAATCGTCCTTTTTTCGAGCGGTTCGGGTTCCGCATCATGCTCGGAGGATACATGGATTCCATGACCCTCCTGTCCCGAAGACCCAAGGGATTCCCTGGAGATCCCTCGGGTGGCATCAAATAGGGGAAGCCCCCTAACGCAGAGCCTCATGAGAATCCTCCTCATCAATCCACCGTACCCCGTCTGCGAGGGGCTTACCATGCCCCTGGGACTTCTCTACGTGGCGGCACGGCTCGAACAAGACGGACACCATGTACGGCTGGTGGACCTCCAGCTCAACCGGGCCCCTGTACGTCATCTGCGCCCCATCCTTCAGGAGTTTCGCCCCCAGATGGTCGGAGCCACGGCATTCACCATGAATCTCCACAAGGCCCTCAGCATCCTGCGGTCTATCCGGAGGCTTCTGCCCCATGCTTATCTCATTTTAGGGGGGCCTCATGTGAGCTTCGATGACCATGAAGTCCTGCGGCATAATCCCTGGGTGGACGCCGTGGTCCGAGGCGAGGGGGAGGTGACAGCTTCGGAACTGGCCCACAGTCTGGAGAGGGGAGGTGATCCCCGGGAAATCATGGGCCTGACTTGGCGGGATCCATCGGGAAGGATCCGGAAAAATCCGGACAGGCCTTTCCAGGAGGACCTGTCCACCCTTCCTAGACCCGCGTGGCATCTCCTTCCCCTAGCCAAATATCTGGCATTCGGTGACGGAGCCGCTGTCATCACCTCCAGGGGGTGTCCGCACCGATGTGTGTTCTGTGTGGGACGCCGGATGATTGGGGCCAAGGCGCGCCTCCGGTCGCCCAGTTCTGTGGTAGACGAGATGGAGGCCTTGGCGCTGATGGGGTTTGGGACCGTGCGGGTGGAAGACGACTTGTTCACCCTTCATAAAGAACGAGCGGTAGCCGTATGCCGTGAGATCCTTCGCCGAGGACTGTCCATTCGCTGGCGGGCTTACTCGAGAGTGGATACCGTGGATCGGGAGCTTCTGGGATGGATGAAAAGGGCTGGGTGTCAGCGTATCCTCTTCGGAGTCGAAAGCGGCAGTCCAGCGATCCTAAGGAGGATCCGAAAGGGCATCACCCCGGAGCAGACCCGAAAGGCCGTGGAGATGACGCGCGAGGCCGGCATCGAGGTCCTCGCCTCCTTCATCCTGGCTCTTCCCGGTGAGACGCCCGAGACCCTTCGGGAGACTTTGGCCTTCGCTGAGTCGTTGAAGGTCCCCTACAGCTTAAACATGTTGACCCCATATCCGGGGACCGAGGTAAGGGAACGGGCTGAAGAATGGGGCCTTCGGATCCTAAAGCACGATTGGCGGTATTACGGCCAAGGAAAGCCCATTACGGCCACCGCGGAGGTAGATCCACCCCGGCTCAGGCGGGCCCTGGCGGACTATGGTCGCCGCCTCAATACCTATCTCCAGGATTTGGAGGGCCGCCATCAGCGCGGCGAGCTCACCCCAGAGGAAAATCGTCTGCTTCAGAACTCGCGCAGACAGCGCTTTCTTTTAAGGCTTGTCCGGGAGGAGCTTCTGGAGAATTACGGAGAGGTCCGGGCCGGAGACGAAAAAACCGCTCTTAGACGTCTTGTGGAGTCGATCCACCCCCATATGGCGTTCCCCCTTCAGGAGGTGGCCCTCCATCTTTCCACTCTCCAACAGAGAGGACTCATCGTCATACGGAACTCTCCCTCCTCCCCCCATCGGATACGATGGGTTTGGGCCGAAACGCCCCCCAATAAGGGGGGCGTTGGATAAAAAGACCCTGAGCCCTCTCTGGGGCCGTCATCTTCAGACAGACTCCACCGACTGAATCTCTGGGATCCGATCCTTCAGGTGTCTTTCGATCCCCATCTTGAGGGTCATCTGGGACATGGGACAGCCGCCGCAGGCCCCTGTCAGGCGCACCTTGACCACACCATCCTCCACATCCACCAGCTCCACATCCCCCCCATCCCTCTGCAGGGAGGGTCGGATCTCCTTCAAGGCCTCTTCCACTTTCTCTCTCATGTTTCCTCCTCGCCCAGGAGCCTTTGAGGCCCCAGGGCTCCTGACGTTTTCATCTAGTGGTCTACGCAAGTCTCTTATCATTGTCGACCAATTTAGTATGACTCAGATGCTCTCTCTCGACAAGAGATCAAGTGGGACGCCATCGACTCAGCCATTCCTTTCCTGGAAAAAGGGCGATCTCATCCAGCTCTTCCTCGATGCGCAGCAATTGATTATACTTGGCGATCCTCTCGGAGCGGCTGAGAGAGCCTGTCTTGATCATCCCCACGCTCGTGGCCACGGCCAGATCGGCGATGGTCGTATCCTCGGTCTCCCCAGACCGATGTGATATGACGGCCCCATAGCCTGCACGGTGGGCCATATCGATGGCCTCCAGGGTCTCGGTCAATGTCCCGATCTGGTTGACCTTGATAAGGATGGCATTGGCAACCCCCCTCTCAATCCCCTCTTTCAGGCGATCCGTATTGGTGACGAACAGATCGTCTCCAACGATCTGGATCCGCTTCCCCAAACGCTCCGTCAAAAGGGACCATCCCTCCCAGTCGTCCTCCGCCAAGCCGTCCTCCAGAGAAACGATGGGATAGCGGGAGACCAGGCCTTCGTACATCTCCACCATCTCTTGAGCTGTAAGGGCCCGTCCTCCCTCGGCCTCCAGCACATAGCGTCCTTCACGGTAGAAGGAACTGGCCGCCGCATCCAGGGCAATGGCCACTTCCTCACCGGGACGATATCCAGCTTGTTGCGCGGCTTCCAGGATAAGATCCAAGGCCTGTTCATGGTTGGCGAGGTCAGGGGCGAACCCACCCTCATCCCCCACCCCAGTGGAAAATCCTTTCCGCTGGAGGACCTTTTTCAGGTGGTGGAAGATCTCGGCCCCCATGCGGAGGGCCTCGCGGAAACTCTCCGCACCTGCAGGGACGATCATGAACTCCTGGATGTCCAGATTGTTGTCCGCATGGGCACCCCCATTGAGGATGTTCATCATGGGGACGGGAAGCACACGGGCCCTTACACCTCCGATGTAGCGATAGAGGGGCAGATTGAGGTATTGGGCCGCTGCCTTGGCACAGGCCAAGGAGACACCCATGATGGCATTGGCCCCCAAATGGGACTTGTTGTCGGTCCCGTCCAACTGGATCAGGAGTTGATCGATCCCTACCTGATCCAAAGCGTCCCATCCGATGATCTCTTCCGCAATGGGTCCCGTGACGTTCTCCACAGCCTTTTGGACCCCTTTGCCCAGGTAACGGGAGGAATCCCCGTCGCGAAGCTCCAGGGCCTCGTGTTCCCCCGTAGAGGCCCCCGAGGGCACGGCCGCCCTGCCCACGGTCCCACTCTCCAGGAAGACTTCCACCTCCAAGGTGGGATTGCCCCGCGAATCCAAGATTTCCCTCGCATGAATCTCCACGATGATGCTCATGGTCTTCCCCCCTCCAGGCGCAACTCCTGCCCTATAGATAGAACGAAAGGACCTCCCCCCTCGATCCAAGGAACCAACGGGTATCTTCCTTCAGCCCCCCACCCATGTCAAGATCCCCCCTTTGGGAGAGGGATCGTTGAAACCGTCGTCCCTCAGAAAGATGCCAACCCGTCCTATTGACGTTGAAGCCCTGTGTCCCACTCCCAGAGCTTGCGAGCATTCTCCCCGAGAAGCCCGCGGATCCTGTGCGGGTCGATCCTCTGTTCCTGGATCTCCTTCAAGTAGCGTCGAGGATGGATCAGGGGGTAGTCGCTTCCGAGAAGAATACGATCTTCACCAACGATCTCCAAGGCTAAGGCATAGATCTTAGGGGAGTAAAGAAAGGGGGAGGCCGCGGTATCGTAGTAGACTTTTCGGCAGGCCTTTCGGACCTCAGGCATCAGCTCATAGAAGAAAAATCCGCCTCCCCAGTGCGCCAACACGAGATGGAGATCCGGATGATTCGTGATCCAGTCGTAGAGGATTCTCAGATCAGTGCGGTCCTTCCCGGGGTAGGCATGGCCCACGGATTCGGAAGTGTGGAGAAGGAGGGGAAGCCCCCGCCGGACAAGCAGCCAAGCGAGTCCCTCGAAGAAGGGTCCCCCGAGTTGGAGCCCTTCCGGACCATACACGGCCACCTCGCCGATCCCCTGGAGCCCCATCTCCAGACACCGCTCCGCCTCCAAAAGCCCCGCCTCCCCGGTCAAGGGGGAGACGCAGCCCAGCCCCACCAATCTCCCGCGGGAACTGCGGCAGGCATCCATCAGAAAATCGTTGTGAAGCCGACAGACCTCCACATCCGCCCACGGGAACCCCAGGATCACGGCCCCATCCATGCCGGCCTCGGTCAAACATCCAAGGACCTCCTCGGGGGAGGCCATGCGGGCCCTGGGATCTCCGTAGATGGCGGCAAAATGCCTGTCCCTTTCACAGAAACGACGGCGTCCCCTTCGTATCTCCTCGGGAAACACATGGATGTGCGCGTCGATCAACACGGACTGACCTTTCACCTGCCGTACCCCGCCCGCCGTCTCTGTTTGTAACTTCCTCTTCCCTCCTGTGCTGCGAGGAGATCGAGCTTGGAGACCGATATCCATCGGTAACCAGCCTGCGAAGACCTCCGGAAAAGCTCCGGGAGCAACTGCAGGGTCTCGGGATAAGGGTGGGCAATACCCACGGCAAACCCCTGAAGGGAGGCCACATGCAGAAACTTCTGAAATTGTCTCTGGATGGCCTCCTTTTGCGCCACTACATCCAGGAAGACGTCGCGGCGATAGGATTGCACCCCCATCTCTCGAGCCAGCCGGTAGCCCACAGAGCGAGGGGTCGTCAGACTATCTACGAAATACAGGCCCCGCTCCCTCAAGACGCGGAGGACTTCCTGCATAGCCTCGCGATCCTCGGTGAACCGAGACCCCATGTGATTGTTGACACCACAGACCTTGGGGAGATCCCCGAGGTCTTCCTCCAGTACGCGCTTCACTTCCCTGGGGGACATCCCGTGCATAAGGGCCCCTTTGCCAGGGTCTTTCTTCGGGAACCCCCATGGCTCCATGGGGAGATGAAGCATCACCTCCAAGCCCCGAAGATGGGCTTCCTGAGCGATTCTGCGGCTATACGGCCTCTTCGGAAAGACCGAGAGGGTGAGGGGGATTCCCCAATCCAGCACCTCCTTAATGGGACGGTAGACATTGCCGAGGTCATCGAGGATGAGGGCCAATTGCGGCCCTAGAGGACGCTGTAGAGACCGAAACTCTTTGGGACGCCTCTGGATAAGGATCCGATGGGTTAAGAAATCATCCACCCAGAGGTCCGCGGCCCGAAACCCCTCCTCCTTGACCGTCCACAGGATCCCGACATGGTGCATGGGATCTCGGCCGAGTTCCTCCAGACCTTCAACGATCCTATCCATCTGCCCCTGCTGGGATAGGGAAATCCGCAGGATCCTCATCTCCCATTGTTGGCCTTCCCATTGTCGCGTCCGCACATCCAACGTGGTGATGCGCTCCGGCGGAATGCCCAGCCGCGCGAAGGTCTCCTCCAGGCGGTGCTGGGTCCAGCGGGCGGCCTGTCGAGCATCACTGGATCCCGAGACCCTCTGAGAGGGGCTCTCCTGCGGAGACCTCCACAGGACCACAAGTATTCCTACGACCATAAGGACAAAGCCCCCCACTCCGAGTCCCAAGAGGAGTGGGGGACCGAAACGACCGCCCTGACGGCCTTTGGATGTCACATCAACTCATCCCTGCAAGAGAAAAAAGGCCCTCTTTAGGATCCCCTAGGATCACCTTCCCGACGAGGCCCTTTTATGAACCTCCCGGAGAGACCGCATCGGCCGGTGAAGGCGAGGTCTGGAGATTACGGAAGACGTACCATCCCTTTAACAGCTCCAAGGCCCGCACCAACTGAAGGTCCTTGGCCTGCTCTTCAGTTAGGCCCTCTGTTCCTTCCTTTTCCTCGGGTTCGGGCTCCTCCAAGTGGCCGGAGAGATCTTTTTCCCGCAGGATACGTTTGGAGGAAGGCTTGTACTCCCACTGATCCGCCTCCACCAAGATATCCGGCGTGATCCCCTTGGCCTGAATGCTGGTGCCGTTGGGGGTATAGTAGAGGGCTACGGTCAAGCGAAGCCCTGACCCGTCCTCCAGTGGACCGTAAATGGTCTGCACAGAACCCTTGCCGAAGGTTGGGCTCCCCAAGATCAGGGCCCGTTTGTGATCTTGCAGGGCCCCCGCCACGATCTCGGACGCGCTTGCGCTTCCCCCGTTGACCAGCACCACCATTGGAAAATCCGTGCGCGTGCCCTCCAGATGAGCCGTATAGGTCTTCTCGTCCATACGCCCTTTGGTGGAGACGATGATGCCCCCGGCAATGAACTTGTCGGCCACCTCGATGGCCTGAGGAAGAAGGCCGCCGGGATTGTTCCGAAGATCTAGGATCAGACCCTTGATCTTGCCGAGTCGCTTCTCCAAATCCGTGAGTGCTTTCTCCAGATCCCGCGAGGTATTTTCCTGGAAGTTCTTGATCCTAATATAGGCAAAGCCGTCCGGAAGATCATCATATTTGACGCTGGCAATGGGGATGACATCCCGTGTGATAGTGAAGTCCTTCAACTCGGTCCACCCCTCTCGATGGATGGAGATCGTCACCTTCGTACCTTTGGGGCCTCGAAGACGCTTGATGGCATCCATGAGGGTCATGTTCTTGGTGGGCTCCCCATTGATCTTGATGATCTGGTCCCCGGCCTTAATGCCCGCCCGATAAGCAGGTGTGTCGTCGATGGGTGATACCACCGTGAGGACTCCATTGCGGATGGTGATCTCGATTCCAAGCCCCTCGAAGCTCCCCTTGGTCTCGATCTGGAGTTCTTTGTACATATCGGGGGGCATAAAGGAGGAGTGAGGATCCAAAGAGGAGAGCATCCCCCGAATGGCTCCGTAGATTAGCTTCTCGATATCCACGGGCTCCACGTAATTGTGTTCCACGTATGAGAGCACGTCCGTGAAGATCTTCAACTTCTCGTATCTCTGGAAGGACTCCTTGGGCACGGCCATGACCCACCGAAGCCCGGCCCCGTTGGCCAGCACCCCTAACAAAAAAACGCAGACTAAAAGCAAACCCATACGGATGATGGATGATCTCCTCTTCACCCTCATACCCCCCTTTCTTTCCATGGGGGACTCAACGTCCCAAGGTCCCCCCCGAAGCCGTCTTCTTCTCCTTCTCGAACCAAGCCAAGGGATCGACGGGTCGACCCATCTTCCGGATCTCAAAGTAGAGGGACGGCCCCGTTAAGGAGCCGGTTTCCCCCACGAATCCGATGACCTCCCCCGCCTGGACGTATTCCCCCACCCCCTTAACGAGCCTTGAGGCGTGGCCGTGGAGGGTGTAAAACCCCTCTCCGTGGTCGATGATCAGCACATTGCCATATCCCTTGAGCCATCCGCTGAAGACTACCTCCCCACCGTGAACGGCCCGAATGGGTGTCCCCTCGGGGGCTGCGATCTCAATGCCATGGTTCCATGTATAGGTATTGAGGAGCGGGTGGAATTCCTTCCCGAACTTTCGTCTTATGGGGCCGTTGACCGGGCGAGGGAGATGACCTTTCCTCCCGCCGAAAGACCTTCCCGCCTTTCCGACCCAAGGAGAGACGGACTGTCGGGATGGGCCTTTATCCTTCAGCGAGTGCACCAGACTCTGGAGACGCTTGGAGGCCTCCTCAAGGTCCTTTAGGAGCTGTTCTTGAAATTCCTTTCGATCTCGAAGGGCCGCAAGGAGCCTCTCTTTCCTCTCCCTTTTGTCCTCCATCTCCTTCAGCTGGCGGTTTTTCTCCACCTGAAGCGCCACCAAGCGGCGTTTTCGCTCCTCCAGCGCCTTGCGGGCCTCCATCCACTGCTCCATGTGGGCCTGGAGGGACCTCAATCGCTCGGCGTCCTGCCGGATGATGCAGGCCAGATATCGAAACCGCCTATCGGCATCTTGGAGGCTGGAGGCACTCAAGACGAACCCGGCATAGGCCAGCCTCCGCGCCTTGTAGAGGACCACCAGGCGGTCTCGGAGACCCTCTAGGAGGAGCCGGCGTTCCTTCTCCAGCCTCCCTAGCTCCTCGTATGTCCTTCGAAGCCTGCGCTTGGCCGAGTCGATCTCAGCCTGAAGCCTGAGGATCTCCCTCCGATGCCGGTTCACTGCCCGATCTATGTTGTCGAGGTGGCCTACCAGGGTCTTTTGCCTTCGAAGGATCTCCCTGAGTTCCTCCCTGGCCTTTCGAACCTGCTCCTTCAACTCCTCGGATCGGAGAGATTTCGCCGTTCCCTCCAGGGCCTGAAGGCCCTGTCCTCTCCCCTTCGATGCCAGGAAGATAAAGACCACCACCAGGAACAGTGCGAGCCCTCTTTCCTTCCATAGGACCGCTCGTGTCTTCCCCAAAAGCACCATTCCTATCCATAGGGTATCATTTTTGCAGAAAACGCGCCAGCGACAGGAAGCTCGCCAGCCCCCCCAAGGCCGTCCCCCCAGCGACCAGGGCCAGGATCCAACTCCAAGGAAAGAAGGACAGGTTCATTCCCAAAAGGAACCCGCGAACCCCTCGGTCCCAGAGCGGCACCAGGAGCCCGTATCCCAAGGCCAAAAAGGAGATAGCGACTAGAGTTCCCGCAAGACCCTGGAGCACACCCTCCAGGATGAAGGGCGCCCGTATGAAACCATCGGTGGCCCCCACCAAGCGCATGATCTCCACCTCGTCCTCCCGGGAGTAGACCGTAAGCTTGATGGTGTTGGAAATGATGAAGATGACGGCCACAAGAAGAGCCCCTCCCAAAACCAGCGATCCCAAGGCCACCCCTTGCCTGAGAAGGGCGATCTTCTCCACCCATTGGTGGCCGGAATAGACCGACTCCACTCCTTCCATACTTTGGATTCGTTCGGCCAAGACGCGAAGGGTGGCTGGCGATCGGGCGATGTCCTCCTTGACGGTAATCTCCACAGAAGCAGGGAGGGGGTTCTCCTGGAGGCCCTCCAAAATGAACTTGTTCTCCCCCAACTCCATCCGAAGCTGTTTTAGGGCGTCCTCCTCCGTGGTGAGCACTGCTCTGTCCACACCCGGCAATGCCAGGATCTCACCCACAAGGGCTCTCTGACGCGACAGTGGAATGCCCTTTCGTAGGTAAGCGGTGACCTCGACCTCCGACTGCCAACGCTTCAGGAACTGATCGGTATTGTACAGGATCAGGAGGAAGGCCCCGAAGATCAGCACCGCCAAGGAAACGGTGAGGGTGGCTATAATGTGGCTCCAGATGTTCCGTCGGACCCCCTGAAGGGTCTGCTTCAGGAGAAAACGCAGCATCTCATCGGAAGGGGCAGGAAAATTGCTGGGGTCATGAAGAAGGAACCACCTTCCCCCGATCCAGAGCGATCACCCTGCGAGGGAAGCGCTCTATAAGAGAACGGTCATGAGTCGCAAAGACCACCGTGGTCCCCAGGGCGTTGATCCGCTGAAAGAGGTTCAAGATCTCCAGGGTAAGATCCGGGTCCAGGTTTCCGGTGGGCTCGTCCGCCAGGACGAGCTTGGGTCCATGCACTAAGGCTCTAGCAATAGCTACCCGCTGTCGCTCTCCACCCGAGAGTCGTAACGGGTGAACGTGCATCTTGTCCTCCAACTGGACGCTACGGAGGGCATGCTGGACCCGCTTTCGGACCTCGGCCTCCCGCACCCCGGTGACCCGCAAGGCGAAGGCCACGTTTTCATACACATCCAGATGATTGAGAAGTTTGAAATCTTGGAAGACGAAACCGATCTGTCTCCGAAGACGAGGAATCTGTCTTTTCGGGATACGGGTAACGTTGCGCTGGTCCACCAGAATCTGTCCCTTCGTGGGTCTCTCAGCGCAGAGAATCAGCTTCAAAAGGGTCGTCTTCCCAGCCCCGCTGGGGCCAGTGAGGTAGACGAACTCTCCTTGCGCCACCTCCAGGCTCACGTCGCGCAAGGCGGGAATCCCTCCATCGTAGATCTTCTCCACGCGGAACATCTGGACGATAAGCCTTGAGGAATCCACACTCGCCCCTCACAGCAAAGCCCCGGTCTCAAGACACTCAACCAGATAGGCCAGCAGATCGGATTCCGTCAGGATCCCCACCAGGTTCCCTTGGTCCAAAACGGGCAACCCTCCGATCTTGTAATGCTTCAGCAGCCGGGCGGCATGGAGTAAAGTATCCTCAGGGGTTACAGTGATGACCTCCGTAGTCATGCACGAGCCGACCCGAACCGAATCCAGGAGGAAATCGTCTTGGGTGCGTTCGTGAACCACGACCGGGCTGTTCATGGCCATCCGAAGATCTCGCTCGCTAAGGATCCCCACCAAGCTCCCCTCGTCCAAAACAGGAATCCGACGAAACCCCCCATCGCGCATGAGTTCCATAGCCCTCCTGAGTGGCTCCTCAGGAGAAATCCATCGGGGATTCCGCGTCATAATCTGCTCGACCCGTCTCATGAAAGACCTCGCTGCTGCTCCCCCATCTTCCGGCATCGAGAGGATCTTATCCCACTGTGGAGGGGATTGCAAGGACGGTTGCCGGAAAGGACGATCCCAAGGATGATATACCAGTACCCAAAGGCCCACGCTGGAGATATTGTTCCAGGAGGGGTCCTTCCCGTCTCTTCAGGGATGGCCCGATGCATTGGTCCTCTTGGGACCGGCTTTCTGTAATCAGGCCTTTCATGAGCGCGGCGTTCTTTCTCCATATGGATCCCCTTCCAAGCGCCTTACCAAGGCGCAGAGAATCTCGCTCGATAAGGGGTTGCCTCCATGAGCCGAAGGTTTCTAAGCCCGGAAGAGGCCAAGCGATTCTACGATCGGGTCGGAAGGTGGCAGGATTGGCAGCGATTCTATGAGGGCCCTCCTGTAGAACTCCTTCTGCGGCATGGACGTTTTGATTCGGCAGAAGCCGTATTCGAATTGGGATGCGGGACCGGGGCATTGGCCCAAAGGCTTCTCGAGGAGATCCTTCCGTCTCATTCTCTCTACGTAGGAGTGGACCTCAGCGCCACCATGGTGAAGATCGCCCAGGAGCGTCTTGGAAAATTTGGAGAGAGGGCACGTCTGGTCCACACGGATGGATCCCTCCGATTCCCCTTTGAGGATGGAACCTACGACTGCTTCCTCTCCACCTATGTGCTGGATCTCCTGCCTCCCACATCCATTCGCAACGCCCTGAAAGAAGCCTACCGCCTGCTTCGGGAGGGGGGACATCTTTGCCTTGCGGGGCTGACCTTCGGCCGCAACCCGATCTCACGCATTGTGTCCAAGGTGTGGGACCGGATTCACCGCCTGAGTCCGTCTCTGGTGGGAGGATGTCGACCTCTCCATCTCCGCCCCTTTCTCGAGGAAAGAAGATGGAAGGCGCTGATCTGCTCGGTGGTCGAGCCCTGGGGAATCCCTTCGGAGATTCTTGTTGCCCAACGAAGGAGAGAGATGGAGCCGGTTCAACGAAGAAATGCCTAGGAGGCCAACTATGGAAAAAAAGAGGAAGAAGCTGCAGCGGAGACTCTCCGAACTGGAGACAAGGGTCTGGAACCGACAACAGATCGAGGATCGATTCCGTAGACTTTTGGAAGAAGGCCTCCCACAGGGGCCCCTCGATCCCATGGGAACCCTTGCGCGCAAGGAAGAGATCCTGGATCGGGTGCAAAGAAGGGCCGAACAGTACGAGTATTTGAGCCGCAACTGTGCCAAAGGGGCGGCCCTTGCACTGATGGAGGAATTTGGAGCGGGTGGGATCGAAATGATCAAGGGCCTGTCGCCCTTTCCAGGGATCGGGATGACGGGGTGGATCTGCGGAGCTGTCACAGGGGCGCTCTTCTTCTTGGGGCTCTATTACGGAAAGGATGAGATCACCGACTACGAAGCCACGGGCCGGGCCATGACTGTTGCCAGGGTCTTTCTTCCACGCTTTCAATCGGAAGTGGGAACGATTCTCTGTCCCGAGATTCACGAAAAGGTGGTCTTCGGCAAGTACATGGACCCCCGGGCGAGCGAGGAGAACCTCCGGGCGTTCCGGGAGGCACGCGGGTACGAAAAGTGCGCTCTTCTGCCTGGAATTGCGGCCCGCATCGCTGCTGAGATCGTCCTGGAGGACCTGGAGAAGGCCCTCTCCCGGGAGCCGACGTAAGCCCCCCTCCTAGCTCCGCGGGGAGATCCCTTTCCCTAACCCCTCCAGGGTAGACGGGATAGGTTCGCCCGGGAGCAACAGAAGATGCGGTGAATTCGGAGGGCCTCGCGCTCACCCGAAAGGAGCGCTCCGTCCAGGGTGCTGTATCTTTCAGGATGGGTCGCCTCACCGGCGAAGAAAAGTCTCCCGGCCACGGGAGATGCCAGCCTTTGAAAATCCTCTGGTCGAGTCTCTATAGAACGGAAAGAGTAACTTCCCAAGGCCCAAGGGTCCTTGAGCCATCGGGTGATGCGATAGGCTATGGGCCCTAAAGGAACTTCCCAAAACATACGGCGTAGGACACTCATGGCCTCCTGGAGGATCGTTTGGTCCGGGGCTCCAATGTCCCATTGAGCCCCGATCCGACCGCTGGTAAATCCCACCAGGACCGGCGCTCGGGCAGCCCACGCCATGTCGATCCAGATCCGGAAGACCCCCATTGTCTCCCAGTTCGAGGGTAAACTGGCCATCATCTCCGTCCGCACGGGCCAAAAAGTGCGATCGAACCGGAGGGCCACCTTGTTCAAAACCGCCTCTTTCCCATAGCCCACCCTGTCTATGGCCTCAAGCTTTTCTGGATCCAGTGGGGGATCGAAAACCACTTCACCCGACTTAAGGACCCCCAAGGGAAGGGTCACCAAAGCAGCATCACCCTCCACGAGGCCCTCCTCGGTCTCCAACCGGACCCCCTTGTCCCCATAGACGATCCTTCGGACAGCATTCCCCAGTCGGATTTCGAGCCCTTCGGAGGCCTCCTGAATCAAAGCGTGAAATCCCCCTGAAGGGACGGCGTTTTCCTTATGCAATTCCATAAGATCGATTTCGAGAAGATCCAGCTTGTCGATAGGGGCCCCGTAAACCGACTCGATCATGCCTATGAGCCAGAGCAACACCCTCCCATCCCTCTGTTGCGGCCCCATGGAGGCCCTCTCCTCTCCCATGGCAGAAAGGACTGATCGGGGGGGCCTCCGGGCCCACCTCCGGAGGAGGGCCTCGGTGGAATAGGCCCAAAGGAGAGAAGCCGCGGGCCGGAACAGTTCCCTCCAAGATCTTCGAACCACAAGGCCCAAGGGATCGCCTCGACCCTCTTCGTAGAAGATGGTGCGCTGTGAAGGCGAAAATTGAAGGGGGATCCCTAGGTTGCGACACCACCGAGTCAGGGGATTCCGCCTGGCATCATGGATCCAGGACGCCCCCAGATCAACGGGAATCCCCAGAGAGCTGTCCGTCCAGATCCGTCCGCCCAACCGGTCCCTCGCCTCCACCACAATCACGGGAAATCCCGTATCGTGAAGGATCCGGGCAGCCACCAGCCCTGCCATACCCGCTCCCACCACCACGATCCTGGGTAGAGGGTGCAACGAACCTACGCCCTCTCCATGGAGGGACCAGCATCCTCCCTGGACCTTGTCTCCCTTCTGCGATCCACTGCTGGTTTCCCGACTCCTCATCCGGCCAGCCCTCCTCCATCTTCGTGAAGTCCTGCGCTCACATCCTCCATAGAACTCAATCCAGTTTCAAGAGCCTTGACATTGAGCTCCAGCCCCTCTTAAATGCGAAACCAGAGTCCAAAAAAGGAAAGTCTCCCCCAAGGGATGGGAGAGAGATCCATGTCCGAGATGAGAAGACGCGCCGCGGAGGGCCTTCGGGTCGGAGACACCTTCACGGTCACCCGGACCTTCTCTCTGGAGGACGTCATCCGCTTCGGAGACATCAGTCGTGATTACAATCCAGTCCATTATGAGCCACGTTTCGCCGAGGTCAAAGGACTCCCTGGTCGAATCTGCCACGGACTTCTGGTGGCCAGCATGGTAACCGAGATCGGAGGCCAGCTCGCCTGGTTGGCCTCTGGAATGGATTTCCGCTTTCGGAAGGCCGTACTCATCGGGGAGACGGTCACATGTCGATTCACCATCACATCCATCGACGAGCAGGGACGCGCTGAGGGGAAGGCACTCTTCGAGAATCAACACGGAGAGGTGGTCCTCGAGGCCACCCTTGCGGGGCGGGTGCCAGGACCGAGGGACCGGAGGATCCTCTCCACCATGCTGGCCGAAGGGGACCCCACCAATCCTCTGTCAGAGGAAGTCCCAGATCCCGAGGCCTGCCCGAGCCGTCCAGGAAAAAGCTGTAGACTCATCCCCATCCCAAGGCGTTTCATCTTGTGCCGGCTCTCAGAGGAGGAGGCACCGACTTGGGTCCTATCCTCATCCTTTCTCTTCCTGACCCGGACCGCGAAGGACCTCTCCGCCCTTCTTCCCGAAGATCGCGTTCCAGAAAGGAAAGGGCCGCGTTGGAGAGGATGGGAGGTGGAAGGACCCCTCGATCCCCTGAGCACCGGGGTCCTCGCCTCTTTGTGCGGTCCCCTGGCCTCGGCGGAGATCCCTGTTTTCGCCTTCTCCGGTGCCCGTACAGACTACCTCTTCGTCCCTGAGGACCAATGGGATAAGGCCGTCCGGACTCTGACCGAGGCGGGCCACAAGGTGGGATAATGAGGAGGGCCCAGTGGTATTCGCTTCGGACTGCCCTTTCCGTGACAGGTTGCATTCTCAGAACAGTTGGGGTAGGGTGGCCTCCATTGAATCGACATTGCAGGAGATCCGATCATGGAGTTTCTCGAGGTCATCCTCGACTTTCTAATCATCCTTATGCTCCTTAGACTCCTGATTCGTCCCAATGAGGCCTATTTCCACCCTATCTATAGGGTGATCTACCGGGTCACGGATCCTATTCTGCTCCCCTTCCGGTATGTAACGGCCACACACACACAAGGGGTGCTGCTGGGGGTAGGATGTCTGGTGGTCCTCCGGGGAGCGATCTACATGACCCTCCTTCCTTTGGGTTTCTCGGAGGGTGTGGGCAGAAGCCTCCTCGAGCTTCTTCGGCTCCTCTTTCAGGTCTACGCCGTCATGTGGGTGGTGGGGCTCCTCTCTGGAAGGGGATACGGGACACCCATGATCCACATGTTCGCCCGCGCCTTTCTCCCGGTGGATACTGTCCTACGGCACCTCCGCGTCCCCCCAGGCCGCTTCCACTTGGCCGCGTTCCTCGTGCTCTGGATCTCCTATGGAATCCTAGCCACGGCCACCCTGTCCGCATTGATTCTCGGAAGAGTTCCTTCCCCCGGTCTACTCCTCCATGGTCTGGGGGAGGGGCTCTTGCTCATTATCCGGCTCTTCCCATTTCCGGGTTTCTTCTCCCTGGTCCTCATCGTGGGGGCCCTTCTCTCCTGGGTAAGCCCTGACCCCAGAAACCCTGTGGTCCAGACCATCTATGGGATCTCCGAGCCCTTGTTGATCCCTTTCCGCAGGTTTCTTCCCCATTTGGGCGGACTGGATTTCTCCCCTCTTATAGCCCTGCTGGCCTTCCAGATCCTGGGAAGCATCGCTCAACGACTTCTCTTTCAGATCCTTAGCATGATCCCTACCGGGCCACTGACCTGAACCTCTAGGGCCCATGGAGAAACCATGGGGCCATTCAAAAGGCAATCCCTTTGACCATAAAATATAGGCCCGGAAGGGGCATTCCGAGGGGCCCCACCCGATAGATGAGCCCCCCTTCGGATCCATCCCAGTTGGACCAGCCCGCCGAGGAGGAACAGTGCCGGGAGGGTTCCCAGGCCGAAACAGACCATCAGGCTCATACCCACAACAGCACTGACCTGCCGGAAGAGACCTCCATGGCGGCCCGGGCTGGGGCCGCAAGGGCTGTAAGGAATTTGGAGAGCATGGGGGGCCCAGGGTTCAGCCCACTCCCATCACGGAACGATTCCCATTACCGAACGATGATACTCCTGGAGGCTCACCACGTTCATGCTCTTGTGAATCAGGGCCTCGATGGCGTTGACCGTCGCGGCCGCGCCGCTTACCGTGGTCACGATGGGGATGTTGAAGGCCACCGCCGTGCTCCGGATTGCCACCTCGTCCTGCCTCGGGGTGCGACCTGGAGCCGGGGTATTGATGATGAGCTGAATCTGCCCGTTTTTTATCAGGTCGACCACGTTGGGACGTCCCTCTGAGACCTTTCGGATCTTGGTCACTTCGATGTCATTGCGGATAAGGGCGTTGGCCGTCCCCTCTGTGGCCACGATATCGAATCCCAACTCCACCAGCCGCTTGACGATATATAGGATGGCCCGTTTATCCTTGTTCTTGACGCTGACAAAGACGGTCCCCTTCAGGGGAAGCTTAAGGTCCGCGGCCAGTTGGGATTTGGCGAAGGCCATGCCGAAGGTGGTGTCGATCCCCATGACCTCACCGGTGGATTTCATCTCAGGGCCCAGGAGGGTGTCTACTCCGGGAAAACGCTTGAAGGGAAAGACCGATTCCTTGACTGCGAGATGGGCCGGCTCCACTTCGCCGGTGATGCCCAGATCCCGCAGCCGATGCCCCATCATGACCTTGGTGGCAATTTTGGCCCAAGGGACTCCCGTGGCCTTGCTCACAAAGGGCACTGTTCGGGAGGCCCGGGGGTTTACTTCCAATACGTAGATCACGTCATTCTTTACCGCATACTGGATGTTCATAAGTCCCACGACCCTGAGCTCCCGAGCAAGGGCGTAAGTGTTTCGCCGGATTCCCTCCAAGACCGGCTGGTTCAGAGTGATAGGAGGCAGAACGCAGGCGCTGTCGCCCGAATGAATTCCCGCCTCCTCCACGTGCTCCATGATCCCGGCGATGACCACATCCTTGCCGTCAGAGACGGCGTCCACGTCGATCTCGATGGCATCCTCGAGATACTTGTCGATAAGGATGGGTTTGTCGGGTGAGGCCTCGGATGCCAGGGTTACAAAGGCATCGAGGTCCCGTTCGTTAAAGACGATCTCCATGGCGCGGCCCCCCAGAACGAAGGAAGGTCGTACCACCACTGGATAGCCGATCTCCGAAGCCACCCTCTTGGCCTCCTCCACCGAAGTGGCGGTACCGTTCTCGGGCTGAATAAGCCCCAATTTCTTGAGGAGGGACTGAAAACGCTCCCGGTCTTCGGCACGATCTATGCTGTCCGAGGAGGTTCCCAAGAGCTTCACTCCGGCTTTCTGAAGGGGAACGGCCAAGTTCAAGGGGGTCTGCCCACCGAACTGCACGATGACGCCCAGGGGCTTCTCCCTCTCCACGATGGAGAGGACGTCCTCCCGAGTCAGGGGCTCGAAATATAGGCGATCCGAGGTGTCGTAATCAGTGCTGACCGTCTCCGGATTGGAGTTCACCATGATGCTCTCGTAACCCATCTCCCGCAGAGCAAAGGAGGCGTGACAGCAACAGTAGTCGAACTCGATACCCTGTCCTATGCGGTTGGGCCCTCCGCCTAAGATCATTACCTTGGGACGACGGGAAGGACGGCTTTCGTCCTCCATCTCATAGGTGGAGTAGTAGTATGGGGTGTAGGCCTCGAACTCCGCCGCGCAGGTATCCACAAGCTTGAACGCAGGAACCACATTGAGGGCCAGTCGCAACTGTCGGACCGTCTCTTCATCGGTCCCCCACATGTGGGCCAGTTGCACATCGGAAAAGCCATAGGCCTTGGCCTCACGAAGCTCCTCCGGAGTGATCCGCTCCTTGAGAAGCTCCAACCCCACACCCTCCGATCCTGCGGCCTTTCGAAGCGAGCGTCCCCTTCGTCTGAGGTAACGCTCCTTATCCACGATCTGGCGGATCTGGTGGAGGAACCATGGGTCTATGTGGGTCAGGTCGTGGATCTCCTCGAGCTCAATTCCAGCCAAAAAGGCCTCCCGAATGAAGAAGACTCTCAAGGCGTTGGGGACCCGGAGCCGCTGACGGATCCGCTCCATCTTCTCCTCTCGGTCCCTGGGCCGCCCTTCCTCGGAAGGGTGACCGCCGCCGAGCCCCTCGCTTCCTAAATGATGGGCCCGAGGGTGGGGGGTGGCCCAGATCGTGGAGTCCCTGCCGTCGCCGCCCAGTCCCAACCGACCGATCTCCAGTGAACGAAGCCCTTTCTGCAAGGCCTCCTTGAAGGTACGGCCGATGGCCATGGTCTCACCCACGGATTTCATGGAGGTGGTCAGAGTAGGATCGGCCCCTGGGAACTTCTCGAAAGTGAAGCGAGGGATCTTTACCACCACGTAGTCGATGGTGGGCTCAAAGGAGGCAGGGGTCTCCCGGGTGATGTCGTTGGCCAACTCGTCCAGAGTGTACCCCACGGCCAGCTTGGCCGCAATTTTTGCAATGGGAAAACCCGTGGCCTTGGAGGCCAGGGCTGAGCTTCGGGAGACCCTGGGGTTCATCTCGATGATGACCATACGCCCCGTTTCTGGATCGATGGCGAACTGGATGTTTGAACCCCCCGTTTCCACACCGATCTCCCGGATACAGGCGATGGACGCATCCCGCATCCGCTGGTACTCCCTGTCTGTCAGGGTCTGAGCCGGAGCCACGGTGATGCTGTCCCCTGTGTGGATCCCCATGGGGTCCATGTTCTCAATGGAGCAGATGATGACCACGTTATCCTTCAGATCGCGCATCACCTCCAGCTCGAATTCCTTCCACCCGATGACAGATTCCTCGATGAGGATCTGATGAATCATGCTGGCTTCCAGACCGCGCGGGGCCTTCTCCTTGAACTCCTCGATGTTGTAGGCCACCCCGCCCCCGATCCCCCCAAGGGTGAAAGCTGGACGAATGATGACCGGAAATCCGATCTTCTCCACCACCTGGAGGGCCTCTTCCATGGAACGCGCCAGGCCGCTTTTGGGCAGGTCGAGTCCGATCCTGCTCATGGCCTCTCGGAAGAGCTCGCGGTTCTCGGCTTTCTGGATGGCCTGAAGATTAGCCCCGATCATCTGTACCCCATGTGCATCCAAGAAGCCCGACTCGGCCAGCTGGACGGCCACGTTGAGACCAGTCTGTCCGCCCAGGGTGGGAAGCAGGGCATCCGGGCGCTCCCGTTCGATGACGCGTTCCAGCACAGGTGCAATGATGGGCTCCACATAGGTCCGGTGTGCCATCTCAGGGTCGGTCATGATAGTAGCAGGATTGCTGTTGACCAGCACCACCTCATACCCCTCCTCTCGGAGGGCCTTACAGGCCTGGGTGCCCGAGTAGTCGAACTCGCAGGCTTGGCCGATGACGATGGGGCCCGATCCGATGATGAGGATCTTACGGATGTCTTGGCGCTTTGGCATGATCCACACTTTCCAGGGATTCTCGCTCTTCCATTATGGAATTAACCCTTCCGGTTCTGCTCCATCACGTCCGTGAACCATCGAAAGAGGTAGGTGGCGTCATGGGGTCCTGGCGATGCTTCGGGGTGGTATTGGACCGAAAAGATGGGAAGCCCCTTGTGGCGCAGCCCCTCCAGGGTCTGATCGTTGAGGTTAACATGTGTGAGTTCAACCTCCACGGGGTCCAGACTGTCCATATCCACGCAAAACCCGTGGTTCTGGGCTGTAATATCCACCTTCCCGGTACGAAGGTCCTTGACTGGCTGGTTGCCGCCCCGATGGCCGAACTTCAATTTGAACGTTCTGCCTCCCAAGGCCAGGCCCAAAATCTGATGCCCGAGACAGATACCGAATATGGGCCGCTTCCCCAGCAGTTCCCGCACCGTCTCCACCACATAGGGGACCCCTTCCGGATCTCCCGGACCATTGGAGAGGAAGATCCCTTCCGGATCGTAGGAGAGGATCTCCTTGGCCTTGGTGTGGGCCGGAAGCACGGTCACATCGCAACCTGCGGCACTCAACAACCGCAGGATGTTGTACTTGATACCGCAATCCAGGGCAACCACCCGATAGGGAGTGCCGTCCGTTAAAGGACGAAGCTTTTGGTTCTCCAAGGTCCACTGTTCCTCCCCCAGCGAGCCCCGCAGATCCTCCCAACGGTAGGGCTCCGCACAGGTCACCTCCTTGACGAGATCGCGTCCCACAAGCCCTGGGGAGGATCGCGCCTTCTCCACCAAGCTTTCGGGATCCAGGTCCTCCGTGGAGACCACAGCCTTCATGGCCCCGGCTTCGCGGATGTGTTTGGTCAAAGCTCGAGTATCGACCCCCTCCACCCCGATGATGTCGTGGTCCTTGAGGTAGTCCCCGAGGGAGGAGGTAGCCCTCCAATTGCTATAGACCGTCGAGTATTCCCGCACCAGGAAGCCCTCCACATGTGGCTTCCAGGACTCCACGTCCTGTTCGTTGACCCCATAGTTGCCGATGAGGGGATAGGTCATGGTCACGATCTGGCCCTTGTACGACGGATCCGTGAGGATCTCCTGATATCCCGTCATGGAGGTATTGAAGACCACCTCTCCATAGGCCTCACCGTGAGCCCCGAAAGATCTCCCCCGGAAGACGGTTCCATCCTCCAGGGCAACCATGGCCGGTTTTCCATCCTTATAGGGCCTCCTTTGAGCGACCATCCTCCTCCCCCCTTGTCCTTTCAGCGCCCATGCCCGAGCGCCTCAATCCGGGCAATCCTAAGGCCAACTTCAATGAAAGTCAACGGAAGAACCGTCCTCAGTCGGCTCCTCTTCAGAGAGCCGAATCGAGGGTGAAACCGTGGCGACATCCCAGTGGAAGATCGCCGCACTCCTCCCCTCATCTTGACCTTGCTGAGCCCTCAACACAGTACGCTCTGAACGCCCAGGGAAGAGAACCACCGTCAAAATCCTCTCTTCCCAACTCTCCCATCCCTCTAGAAGACCGAGACTATGGATCCTTGCCAGGAGACCTTCCCTGACTTCCTCCGCGAAGTAGGAGGAAAGGGCCCTTCCTGCAGCGAGCAGGTCGCGTTCCATCTCAGGGTTCCAAGGGCAACTCCGGGCATCCTTGAGAAAACGTCCGACTTTCTCCGAAAAAATCTGCCAGGGCAGATGTCCCTGGAAGGCCTCTCGAATACGGCGGACTCTGTCCAAGCCCTGAGAGGAAAAGTATGGAAGGGGAATCCGGAGGAGCTCCAAGTAAGAGGGAGGTCCTCCGGGGGCCTCTCCTGAGGGGATCCGCTCCAAGATCTGTTCCATCACCAAAGAGTTGTCCGTTAGGAGATAGGGAGCGGAGTTCAGACCGTAGGCTTCATAGAGCTCCAACCAGGCCCGAAGCCTCTGGGGAAGGAGGAAATCGTCTTCCTCCAGGTGGGGAAGGGGAGAAAGGTCCAGGAAGAAATCATTATCCTCCTCCCTCTCCACCCCGAGCGACCATTGGAGATTCCTCTCCTTCTGATGAAGGTCGCCCAGGGTTTCGTGGATCTCCCGTCTTTGACGATCGAAATCCTGGGCCATCTGCAAGAGAAGTTGGCCTCGAAGGGTCTCCTCTTCCTTGTGTGCCCCCGACTCCTTGCCGTATTGACGGATCTTCCTCACCAGTTGATATCCGGGCTCTTCCTCCAAGGTCATCGCCCCTCCACGGCTCAGGTAGACGAGATAACCCGAATCCTGATAGATCTCCCCCAAACGCTCGAATTCGCGCAACAGAGACCTAGCCTGCTTGGTATCAAGATTTAGGCTCAATGGGCGGGAGACGGTAACCATTCCCAGGCGTTCCGCCTCTTCGGTCTCGGAGGAAGTCGCCGAGAAGATGGGCTGAAGGATCACTGCATGCTGAAACCAACACAGGAGGGACCTGAGAAGCGAAGATTCCACATCAATATAAGGGAAATAAAGCATCGGGGGAAGCCCTACCTTGATCTCTTGCATCGCTGACATCCTCTTCGTTCGTCGTATGTTGGTATTGTAGCACAATGCAGGACTTTTTCGGATGGGCCGATCCGTCAGATCCCTTTCCATAGAACTCGAGCTATGATACATTGTCCAGGCCATGCCCGAAGAGGGGTCCTCAAAGAGATGAATGAAGGCGGATTTTCGGAAGAGCTTCTCCAAGGGCTCGCGGAGTTGGATCACTCCTCCATCCTTGCATTTGTCTTCCATCCTCGACGGGACCCCTTTCCTCCTCCGGATGATCCTCGAGTACAAGAGCATCTCTTCCCCGTGGAAGGAGAGGCGACCATCGGATCCAGATTTTACCCGGCGGGCAAAGACGAACCGGTGATCCTTTTCTTCCACGGAAATGGAGAGATCGCCAGCGATTACGACGAGCTCGCGCCCCTCTACCTGGATAGGGGGATCGGTCTGCTTGTCTTCGACTATCGAGGATATGGAAAGAGCACGGGCTCCCCGACACTCACGGCCATGATGAGGGATTCGGTGGTCCTCTTCGAGGCAGCCGTACAGTGGCTCATGGCTCAGGGCTATCGGGGACACCTTTGGGTCATGGGGAGATCCTTGGGAAGCGCACCCGCTCTGCAGGTGGCCCGAAGAGAGAAAAGGCGGCTCAAGGGCCTCATCATCGAAAGCGGCTTCGCCGACACACTGGGCCTTCTTCGCAGGATCGGAGCCCCCATCTCCTCCAAGGCGTACGTGCGTTTCTGGAGCCGGTTCAACCTAGTGGCTATCCAGGAGGTCACCCTTCCCACCCTTATCCTCCACGGTACGGAGGACTGGATTATCCCCGCCTCCGAAGGGGAGGCCCTCTACGCCGCCTCTCCGGCCCCACGAAAGGAGCTGGTCCTCATCCCCAGGGGCGGCCACAATGATCTCATGTGGGTGGGGACAGATCGCTACTTTGGGGCCATTGAGAGATTCGTCAAGGGGGCCGTAGATGTGGGCGAGGGATAGGGGGAGGGTCCCAAGGAGGACATCCTTCCGGGAAAAGGCCACTTGCGTCGGGAACTACAGTCAAGAGGTTGAAGCAGGAGGCAACTGGCTCACCTGTGGGTAAATTTACCTTGCGGTGCCCTATGTGGGAGGGGTCATCCTTAGCCTGATCTCGGCCTTTGCCCTTTACGTAGCATCCACCCTGCATCGACCCATCCTGATCCTCGCAACCGACTTTGCCACAGCATTGGGGCTCCTGATGCTCATCGTGAAGATCTTCCTCCACATCACGATCCAGAAAGAGATCGGTCGACGATAGTCCGCCTCGTCTGGATCGGCCTCCAAGGAGTCCCATCAAGCCAAGTGGACTATCTCCCCTGTGAGACGAGAAAGCGAATCAGTCGTTCCTGAACTTCTTTAGGGATGTCCTCCGGGCGAAGAGCCCTGCAGATCTCGGCCGTCTTCTGATAGGTATTGAGAAAGGCCAAACAAGGAGGGCAGTCTGCCATATGCCGGTCGATTTCGGCTCTTTCATCCAAAGGGAGTTCCCCTTCCAGGTAGTCACAAAGCAAATCCACCAGGGCCTCGCAACTATGTCGATGGGTTCCTTTCTTTTCTTCTTCCTTGGTCATGGTCCTCCTTCCTCGTCTTCTCCCGGAAATAGGCTGTCAGGAGGGCGCGGAGGGCCAGTCTGGCCCGATGCAATCGGGATTTGACGGCGGGGAGACTCAATCCAAGGATCTCCCCGATCTCCTTGAGGTGGAATCCCTCTACATCCTTCATAACGAGGGCCACGCGCAGGTCCTCCGGGAGACGTTCCATGGCTTCCCGAATCTTCTGACGGGCCTCACGGCTGAGCAGTCTCTCCAAAGGAGCCTGCGACCAGTCCACCACCTCCTCGGCATGCTTCCCCTCCGAGGTAAATCGGGGCATGACTTCATCCAGGGAGACGGTCTCCTTGCGCCTCTGGCGTGCCCGAATCCGATCCAGGCTGGCATTGACCGCAATGCGATAGATCCAAGTCCCTATGGAGGCCTTCTCCTGAAATCCTCCAATTCGACGGATCAGACTCACAAAGACGTCCTGAGTGACGTCCTGGGCCTCCATGGAGTCCTGAATGATCCCGAAGGCCAGCCGGTAGATGGAAGGTGCATAGTCCCTGACCACCCTCTGTATGGCATCCGGATCTCCCCTTTGCAACTGTAGAATCAAGGTCTGCTCTGCGATCATGGGAGACCCCTCCAGGACAGAGACATCCTATTGCTGGTATCTCCTATAGTTCGCGCTCCATCAAGAGGATGGAAGCGAGAGGAGATGACGATGGTGATGCCACCTGCGGTAGAAGATGTAGTAGTTGGCACGGCTTCTTCTAAACCTTTCGTGTTCCTCCATCTCTTCCCACACCCGATGGGGATGGAACCGGAGAGGGAGGTTTGGGGTCACAAGGATCCGATATCCTAAGCTGCGGATGCGGAAGGAATAATCCAGGTCAAGGTGGCGATAGAATCGAAACCGTTCGTCCATCCATCCCACCTCGAGTAGGATCCTCCTCGGAACAGCAAAGCAGTAAAGGGTGACGGCGTGCACCTCAGGCCCCGGTGCCTCGTGAAACTGCTGATAGTCCTCCGTGACGAGCCCGTGGGCCCCGGTGCCCCCCACCCTCGGATCCTCCAGAGTCCGTTCCAGGGCAGAGAAGAGATCCCCGGTGATCTCCACGTTGACATCCAACAGCACCACCATCTCGCCCAAGGCCTGTCGCAGGGCCACGTTTCGAGACGCCGCCTCCCCCAGTGGGTGATCCGCAAGCCATAACACCAAATCGGGGTCATTCCGGGCCAATCCAAGGACCATCGGGCGCGTCTCGTCCCGGGATCCCCCCTCCACGATGACCACTTGCACCCTGCGATCTCCTTGATGGTGCCTGACGGATTCATAGCATCGCTTGAGATCCGCCCAGTTGTTGTGAGCCACCAGGGAGACGGTCACCGGATAGCGGGTGGGCTCACCGAGCAGAACGGGCACTTCCTTTGAGGAAGAAATCTCTCTGGGATATCCCTTCCACTCCACCCGGGACCGGCAAAGGACCACCGTGGGCCCCCTGGCGGGATCACGCACTTCAAACCCCTCGGCCTCCATCTGGTCCCTGAGGGCATCGGCTTCCTGGAAATGGTGCTCCGCCCTCAACGCCTCTCTCTCCCCAGCCATACGCCAAACTCTCTCCGGGATCCTGCGGGAACGCTCCGGCCAAGACTCCAGATCGAGCCCAAAGACGGCATCGAACTCCACCAGGAGCCGCGCCCGCTCCGCAAGGGACAGAGAAGGATCGTGAACCATCTTCCAGGTATTTGCCAAGGCCCGCGGCAAGGAGAGATCATCGGCTATGGCCTCCAGGAATCTGCTCCTCCAGGCTTCGGCCGTCTCTCCTTTGGGCCTGGAGATCTCCTTCCAGGCGGGATCTTCCACATGTCGTCTCAGATGGGATAGACCGCGTTGGGCGGCCTTCAGGGCATTGAAGGTGAAGTTGAGGCGGGAACGGTAGTGCACCGTAAGACAGAGATACCGAAAGGCCATAGGATCAAAACCCCGATTTTGGAGGTCCCGAATGGTGTAATCATTTCCCGCCGACTTGGCCATCTTGAGCCCGTCGGCAAGTAGGTGTTGGCCGTGGACCCAATAGCGGACCACCTGGCCTCCCACCACCGATTCCGACTGAGCAATCTCATCCTCGTGATGCGGGAAGATGTTATCGACCCCTCCGGTGTGAATATCGAAAGGGGCTCCTAGATAGTGCAACGACATGGCGGAGCACTCGATGTGCCACCCCGGAAATCCCTCCCCCCAGGGGCTGGGCCACTTCATCTCTCGGCCGGGTTCTGCGGCCTTCCAAAGGGCAAAGTCTTCGGGGTGTCGTTTCAATGGGTCCACCTCAACCCGGACCCCTCGTAGCAGGGCCTCTGGAAGGTTTCCCGAGAGCTTTCCATACTCAGGGAAGCCCTGCACATCGAAATAGACGTTTCCCCCTGCCTCGTAGGCATGCCCCTTTTGGATCATCCTCTCGATGAGATCGATGCATTGGGGGATATGCTCCGTGGCACGCGGGTAGACGTCTGCAGGGAGGATCCCCACCGCCTTCTCATCCTCATGGAACCGCTGAGTATAGTATTGGGCGATCTCTTTGGAGGTCTTGCCCGCAGCTCGGGCCGCCGCGATCACCTTGTCCTCACCCTGCTCCAGGAGTTCCTGGCGCATGTGCCCCACGTCCGTGATGTTCTTGACGTGAAAGACCTGGTATCCCAGATAAAGGAGCACACGCTTGAGCCAGTCGGCCATGAGGTAGGTTCGGAGGTTACCGATATGGACGTCCCGATAGACCGTGGGGCCACAGGTATAGACGGTCACACGGGGGGGATTGATGGGCCGGAAGGGTTCCTTCCGTCGCGTGAGGGTGTTATAAAGGCGCATCGGCCGGCTCCTCAGGTGTCAGGGACCCTGTTCACGTGTACCATAATCCCTGAGACATGGCAACGCGGGGGAAAAGGAGAGCCCGCGCGGAGGCCACACCTAATCCAAGACAAGAAAGTGGAGCCGCACATGGTGCAGGACGGCTGGACACTGGTGACCCTCGGCGCTCTGGTGGTGTGGATGGGGCTTCTGGTATGGTCCATGTCCCGCATCCGGGGAATGGAAAGGAGGATCTGGAGGCATCTGGAAGAACTCCTTCGCGAGGAACGAGAGAGGCGGGGAGAGGCTCTCCAAAAACTCGGTTCTGATATCTCCGAGCGGATCGCCCGGGTCACAGCGGAACTTCGAGGGGCACTGGCAGAACGTCTCAATGTAGAGATGCGGGAGATCCACCGAGGTCTGGAGGAAAGCCTTGCCCTGAATCGCAAGGAACTGCGAGAAGGCCTGACTGACGGGGTCCGGTCGTTGGAGAGTCGCTTCCAGGCCCTTCAGGAAGCCACCCGAAGCGGACTCGAGAAAGTAAGGGGACTGCTCGACACCCGCCTCCTTTCCTTGGGCAGGGAGATGCAAAGCCGTCTTGACGCCAATCTTCGCGAGGGGTTCAAGCACTTCGAGCGGGTCCAAGAGCATCTCAGGGCCGCGGAGGACCAACTCAAACGGGTCGGGGAAGTGGGAGCCTCTATCAACGAACTCCACGCCCTCCTGAAACTTCCTCACCTTCGGGGTGAGTTCGGCGAGGTCACCCTTGAACGACTCCTGGCTGATTTCCTGCCCGCACACCTTTACGAGCTTCAAGCTACGATCCCTGGTGTCGGGAGGGTGGATGCCCTGGTGCGGTTTCCCAGTGCGGCACTGCCCATCGACTCCAAATTCCCTCGGGAGCGGGTCCTCCCCCTCTTCCGAGAGACCTCCCCCGAGAGCCTGAGACGGGCCCGCAAGGCTCTTCACCAAGTCCTTAGGGCCGAGGCCCAGCGGATCGAACGCTACATCCGTCCCGAGGCCGGGACCATGGACATGGCCCTCATGTTCCTCCCTTCAGAGACCCTCTACTTCGAGGCCATCCGCAATGTGACCCTCTGGGCGGAGCTGACTCGGAGAAAGGTCTTTCCCGTCTCACCCAACACTCTGGCCGTCACCCTGCGGGCCGTGGCTGTGGCCCAACAGTACTATGAAATGGCCCGCAACGTGGAGTCGACTCTGAAGGAGATCCAAAAGGCCCAGCGACACTTCGGTCTCTTCGTAGAGCGTTTCGAGGATGTGGGGAAGGAGCTTGAAAGGGCCCAGTCTGCCTACCGTACGGCCAGCACCCATCTGGGCCGGTATGCAGGCTCTATAGAGCGTCTGACGGCCGCAGGTAACGTTCGACAGGATGACCGGTTGTCGGAGGAGGACCACGTAAAAGACCCGTCTCCACCTAGGGCCCGAACTTGAAACCGAAGACCACACATCATCCATCCCATTGAAGAGGAAGGTATTCATATGGACAGGAGATTCCACCCAGAGGAGCTGAAGCGGTTTGACGGAGGCGCGGGAAGGCCCGTTTATGTGGCGGAAAGTCTACCATGTCTCTGCAAGCAAACTTTGGGCGCGCGGGAACCCAACATGAAACAGCATGCCGCAGGGAGGGACCTGGGCTCCGAGATCCAGGCCGTTCCAAAAAGCGCATGTCCAGTTTGAAGATTACCGGAGGAGGGGAAAGTGAGGAAAGGAAAGCAAAGGAAGGTGCGCGGCCTCCATCATGTGGCCGTCCCAGTGGTCGACCTGGCCGCCGCGGTCAGGTTCTACAGGGAAACACTCGGACTTCCGGAGCTTTCAGCCCCTGACGGTGCAAGGGAGAGGGGAATCCGATGGTTCGATCTGGGGGATGGAAGGGCCCTTCATCTCATCCCCTGGAAGGCCCCCGTGCCCCGCACTCGGGCTCATTTCGCCCTCTCCGTGGAGGATCTGCGATCTTGGCGATCCCATATGGAAGGCTGCGGCGTGGAGATGGACAGGCCCTTGGTGGATCTCTACGGTATTGAACGGTTCTTCGTCCGGGACCCTTCCGGAAACCTTATCGAATTCGTCCAGGAAGCCGAATAGGAATCGATTACCTCCTCTGATATGATATACATGTCCTTCGACCAGACCGAGTCCTTTGGGCGAGGCCCTAGACATAGGTCTCCATGATAGAGGCCAGCTTGGAACGGTCCACGGATCGGCCAATCAGGGGACCATCCTTGAGCACAGGAATGTGCTCTTCAAAAGAAGGTCGGTCGTTCCGATAGATCAGGCCGACTGGAATCCGATCCCCCCACTCCATGGCCAAGCGCATGGCCGCCTCCCAATCCGTGGGATCGTGGGTCTCTGGAACGGGGGCGCATCGTTCCTTGTACCACGCGTAGGTGTTCACCCTGTTGAAGGAAACGCAGGGCTGCAGGATGTCGATCAAAGCGAATCCCCGATGGCAAACAGCCTCCTGAATGAGTCCCACAAGGAGATCCGTCATCCCTGCAAACGCCCGGCCCACGAACCCAGCCTTCATGACCACGGCCACGGCTACGGGGTTAAATGGGGAGGAAAACACCCCATGGGGTTGAGCTCGGGTGACGAAATCCTCCTGAGAGGTGGGGCTGGCCTGCCCCTTGGTCAGGCCATAGACTTGGTTGTTGTGGACCAGGAGCGTCAGGTCCACGTTTCTACGAATGGCAGCCAGGAAATGGTTTCCCCCCTCGCCATAGACGCATCCGTCTCCGCTCTCCACGATGACCGTCAAGCCCGGATTGGCCAGCTTTGCCCCTGTGGCCACGGGCAGCGCCCTACCGTGAAGCCCATTGAAGACGTTGGCGTTGAGGTAGTGGGGGGTCTTGGCGGCCTGACCGATCCCCGACACCAGGAGCACCTCATGCGGCCGAAGCTGAAGGCCGACCAAGGCCTCCTTGAGGGCCTTCAGGATGGGAAAATTGCCGCAGCCGGGACACCAGGCTGTCTTAAATTCGCCGTAATCCTCCAGGGTTACTCTGCTGTTCATCTTGATGCCTCGCAATCCCCTTATGCATCGAGGGCCCGAATCACGTATTCCGGAGTCAGAGGAAGTCCGTCGTATCGGAGGATCCGCTCCTCGATACAGAAGCCCGTCTCGCGGCGGATCAGGCCGGCCAGCTGGCCGGTAGCATTGCTCTCCACGGAGACGACCCTTTCGGCCGCCTCCAGACGGTGGAGAATCTGCTCGGGGATCAAGGGCCAGAGTTGGGAGAAATGCATGGCAGCGACTCGACGGCCCTTCGATTCGAGGATCTTGGCCGCCTCCTCCACGATCCCTCTGCTTGACCCCCAACAGACCATGAGGATCTCCGGGGGCGTATCGCCTACGTACGTAGGAGGGATTACCTCGGCCCGGAGTCCGTCCTCCTTCCTCATCCGCTTGTCGACCATCCGGGGCCGAACCGAGAGATCCTCGGTCATATGCCCGTCCTCGGTGTGTTCGTGGCTGTCGGCAACCACAAGGTTCCCCGAAAGGCCGGGCAATAATCTGGGGGAGAGCCCGTCCTTTGTGATGCGATAGCGAAGATAAGGTGCCTCCAGCTCGGAGGGATCCGCTACGGCCGGGACGAAAGGGAGTTCCTCCACGGCAAAGGGTGCGGTGTCCCGATAGGAGTCGGCCATGTAGTGGTCCGTGAGGATGAATACAGGACTCTGATAGCGCTCGGCCAACTCAACGGCCCTCCGAGTCAGGTGGAAACATTCCTCTATGCTCCCCGGGGCAAAGACCGCCTTGGGGAATTCTCCGTGGCCTCCGTGAAGGACGAGCCAGAGGTCCGCTTGCTCGGTCCGGGTGGCCAGACCCGTACCTGGCCCAGGACGCTGAGCCACTACCACCACGAGAGGGGTCTCCGTCACCCCGGCCAGGCTTACCCCTTCGGTCATCAGGGCAAACCCTCCCCCGGAGGTGGCCACCAGAGAGGGAGCACCCGCGTACGACGCCCCGATGCACATGTTGACGGCTGCGATCTCATCTTCGGCCTGCTCCACCACCAGCCCCATCTCATCCGCCCAGCGAATCATAGTCATGGGAACCGAGGTGGACGGGCTCATAGGATAGAAGGCGCAAAATCTGACTCCGGCCGAAATTGCACCAAGGGCTATGGCCTCGTGAGCGGTCATGAGAAGCCGCCCCTCGGAGCGCAAGGCCGGTGCCAACTTTAGCGGCGAGGCGAGTTGCCCAACGCTCCACGCATAGGCCTTGGAGAAAGCCTCCTGGTTCAACTCCAGGACCTTCGGACGGCCCTCGCCTAGGCGATCCCTGAGGGTCCTCTGCGCCACCTCCTCCTCGAGCCCCAGGACAGCGCAGGCCGCCCCAAGGGCAGCTGTGTTGGTATAGCTGTCGGAGGAAAGCTCTTTGAGGGGTACTGGAATCACCCTTTCGTCCTTCATTGCAAGGGAGGCATCGGCAAGGATAAATCCTTCCGGGGAGAGATCCCTTTGATGGAGGACCACGGTCTCTTCGTTGAGGGCAACAAGAAGATCGGCGGTCTCTCGCGGAGCTCTCACGGTTTGGATCCCGCAGCGCACCGCAAAGGTATTGTGACCACCGCGGACCCGCGACTCATAAGTCTGGGTCACGTGAACCGAATAGCCGCTTCTCACCAACACCCGAGCCAGGATCTCTCCCACGGTCTGAAGTCCCTGTCCCGCCTCTCCTCCCATCAGAATATTGACCTCTGACCGTCCCCCAGCCATTATCTCCTCCTTCTCATGGGGGATCTTCAACGAGCATCTCCCGTCTGGCTTCAAAGGGTCGAGCCGCGCCGGTCATGTGCAGGATCCTCCTCAGCTCCTCGGTGATCTCCACTACCACCTGCCGCACGCCTTCCCGCCCCGCTGCGGCAAGACCATAGAGGATCGGACGTCCAAGCCCCACCAGGGAAGCCCCGAAAGCGAGACCTTTGAAGACGTCGCTCCCTCGTCGAAAACCACCGTCCACGATAATGGGAATTTTGCCCCTTACGACCTCCACGATATCCCCCATCACCTGAAGGGGATGGGGTAGGTAATCCAGAGTATGGGCTCCATGGTTAGATACCACCAAAGCATCGGCCCCCGCCTCCAAGGCACGGAGGGCGTCCCACTGGCTGAGGATCCCCTTGAATATCAAGGGGCAGGACACCTCCCTTCTGATCGATTCGAGCTCATCCATGGTGAAGGGGACACAGTCCGAGGCTACTTGGCGGTCGTGGATCTTGGTGCCCTCTCCTGCATCTATCTCCACCCCCACCCAGTGGACCCCCGCCGCCTGGAACTTCTCCAGGGCCTCGAAGATCTTCCGGCGCTCACGGAAAGGCTTGACATTGGCCGCCACCGGCACCCCTGTGGCCACCAACTCATCCAGGTTCTGGGGTATGGGGGTCCCGGTCCAAAGGAGGCTTCCCGCCTCCTTGAGCCCCTCGGCCACCTGGATCATGCCGTCTTCGACCACAGCAGGGATGGGCATGGTCATGGCCGACATGACTACCGGGGTAGACAACTTCACCCCTAACACCTCGCACGACGTATCCGCCTCCCGGACCTCAATGTATCGGGGGCGAATCGTGTACCGATCCAGGATCCTACGGTCATGTGCCGGTATGAATCCCGTCTCCACGGCGTCCAAGATCCAGCCGTATTCCCTATCGCGGAGGATCTTCTCCCCCTGGACATAGAGATCGGTAAGGCCCATGGCAACCTCCTTCTTCATTTTATTAGGTGGACGCTTGGGAGTCAGCTAGGGAAGATTCCCCCTCGAGAAAAGCCAAAAGTCCCCCAACATCTTCTGGGAACGGACTTGATTGCCCTTTTGGTATGGGTCCCCCTCCCTTGCGAGGGCTCACGTGCCTCCTCACTCTTCTGTGCACTGGGCCAGAAACCCTTTCAGATCCCCATCACGTCGGATCCCCAAACGGGTCAAACAGAAATCGTAACGCAAGGGGTCCTCCGGGACCATCTGTCGGAAGCGGTCTGTCATCTCCAAAGCAGCCCGGATATCCGCCCGCCCTCTACTGATCAGTCCCAAGGCCCTCCCGATCCGGAACATGTGGGTATCCATGGGCACGATGAGGGCGGAGGGGGGGAACGCGGTCCACCCTCCGGGATCCACCTCGTCCCTCCGGACCATCCACCGGAGAAAGAGGTGAAGCCGCTTGCAGGCACTCCCCCTTTGAGGGAGCGGAAGGAGGCTCGATGTGGTGCCGTTTCCCATTCGTTGGGCCAGCTCCTCGGCGAACCCGCAAAGGGCTCCCAAGACTGTCTCCTCCTGAGCTCGAAAATATCTGGCCATACATGCCTCAAGGGATCCGTAACGCTCTAACACCCCCCGGATCGCATAAAGGAAAGAGGCCATCTCCTCCCCGGAAGTGAAGCGGTGACGGAAGTCCCGCAACTCCATCTGCAGCTGCTTTTGGGTGGCACTCATCACAAAGGAGCGGGGGGAGGGACCCATTCGCTCCAAAACAGTCCGCACACTTTTCAATATCTGGACCACTCTCCCATAGGCCAGGGCCGAAGCCACCATCCCCACGATCTCCCTGTCCCCCGGCTCGGGGTAACCATAAAGGAACTCCAAAGGGTCCGGGTGGACGTACTCCCTTCGATGATACCGAGTATAGAGGGTCTCCAGATGCTCTGACAGGTCACTTTTGACGGGATGGTTCGACATCACGTAAGGCGTCGCTCCCCGCTGGCGAGCTCCTCCAGTCCCTCCACATCCAGGATACGTATGCTCCGGGGGCCGTCTAGGGAGATCAGGCCGGCCTGCGTCATGCGGGCGAGGATGCGAGAGAGGGTCTCGGGAGAGGTCCCCAAGAGGCTGGCCAACTGCCCTTTGCGGATCTGCAAATCCACCCTCCCCTCGAGGCCTCGGTCTTCGTTCAAAGAGAGGAGATACCCAGCCAGGCGACCGGGCACCTCCTTTAGGGAGAGGTCCTCCACCATGGCAGTGAACCGCCGAAGCCGACGCGCCAGCACCGCCAACATATTGAGGGCCAAAGAAGGATCCTGTTGGATGAGGCCCGCGAATTCATCTCTCGGGAAAAAGAAAACGCGACTCTTTTCCAGGGCCTCAGCGTGAGCCGGAAAGCGCTCTCCTGCAAAGACCGGAACCTCTCCGAAAGGCTCTCCAGGGCCGAATATATGGAGAGTCTGCTCCTTGCCCTCCGGAGAGAGCTTGTAGACCTTGACGCGGCCCCGGTCCACAACGAAGAGACCCGTCCCCTCTTCCCCCTCCGAGAAGATGATCTCACCCCGTTCGAATCGCTGCTCCTTCACAATGCCGGCCAGGGCCTTGATATGCTCCTTCGGGAGGCCTTGGAAGAGGGGAATTCGTCCGATACGCCCCAGGATCTCCATGGATTCACCTTCGTCTAATGGAAATATCGCGGCCCTTGACCCAAGTCAAGGGATTCTCTGCCAAGAAAAAGCTATACTGAAACAAAGTCGGCCGATACCCTCCCATGGAAGAGAGGGAAAAACGCGCTCTAGGAGCAGGTGAGAGATGCGATGGAGCAACGAGGCCCAAGAGGCCCTATCCCGGGTCCCTTTCTTTGTAAGGAGGCGTGTGAGAAAACGAGTGGAGGAGGAAGCAGCGCGAAGGGGCGCAGGGGAGGTGACGCTGGAACATGTAAAGGCCGCCCAGAGGCGCTTCCTGGAGAGGATGGAAGAGGAAGTTCGAGGCTACCGTATTGAAACCTGCTTCGGCCCATCGGGATGCCCCAACAGGGCGTTGCCGGACCAAGAGGACGGAGATCTGCCAGACCGTTTGGAGCGGATCCTCGAATCATCTCGAATCCGCCACTGGCTGAAAGACCGGATTTCGGGGCCCCTTAAACTCCACCATGAGTTTCGGGTCTGCATCGCCGACTGCCCCAATGCCTGCTCCAGGCCCCAGATCGCGGATGTGGGCCTTATGGGCGCACGGAGTCCCAAGGTTGCCGATCCCGAGGCCTGCAGCGAATGTGGAGCCTGCCAAGAGGTCTGCGAAGAGGAGGCTGTGGAGGTGCGCGAGGGCCGTCCCCTCCTCCACAAGGACCGCTGCCTCTCTTGTGGGGCGTGCATCCGGGTCTGTCCCACAGGGGCTCTTCAGGAGGAAAGCCGGGGGTATCGCGTGTTGGTCGGTGGCAAGCTGGGACGTCATCCTCAGCTCGCCCGGGAGCTGCCCGGAATCCATGGGCCCAAGGCTGTGGAAGAAATCCTCCGTGAGTGCCTTCGCCACTACAAGGATCACTGTATTAAGGGAGAACGCTTCGGAGAGATTCTGAAACGGGTCGAGTTAGAGGTCCTGATTCCAGAAGAGAGAGATTAAAAAAATGGAGGCCCTTGACCTGGATCAAGGCAAACGCAGCTTCAATTTCTCAGAATAAACCCCAGGAGCAGGGAGACACGCCTCACGAGGCGCCTCCCGATGTTGAACCGGTTGGGGCATCGGGATGGGCAAACAAAGGAACCCGACGGAGAAAACAAACCAAGGAGGTAAGGTATGAAAGCGGAAACCATGTTCTGTTATCAGTGCGAGCAGACAGCCAAAGGCGAAGGGTGCACGCGAAAGGGAGTCTGCGGCAAGGAGCCCGATGTGGCGGCCCTCCAGGATCTCCTCATACACGCGCTCAAGGGTCTCTCTCAGGTGGCGGTGGAGGGGAGAAAGGTGGAAGTCAGGGATCGTGGGGTAGACGTCTTTACGGTCGAGGCCCTTTTTTCCACTTTGACAAACGTGGACTTCGACCTGGATCGCTTTGTGGATCTCATCCATCGGTGCATTGAGCTTCGCGAGGATCTCAAGAAGAAGGTCCAGGCAGCTGGCGGAAAGACGGAATTCGCCCACGGCCCGGCAACCTTCCAGCCCGCAGGGGACCGGGAGGGCATGGTAGAGCAAGGTCTTAAAGTGGGACTTAAGTCCGATCCATCGGAAGATCCGGATATCCTCTCTCTGAAACATACGTTGCTCTTCGGGATCAAGGGGGTGGCGGCATATGCGGACCACGCCCAGATCCTGGGCAAGGAGGACGATGCGGTCTATACCTTCATCCATGAGGGGTTGACGGCCATACTGCGCAAAGATCTCGGTGTGGACGACTGGGTGCAGCTTGTACTCAAATGCGGTGAGATCAACTTGAGGACCATGGAGCTTCTGGATGCCGGCCACACATCCACCTACGGACATCCAGTGCCCACAAAGGTCCCGTTGGGGGTCAAAAAGGGCAAGGCCATCCTGGTGTCGGGGCACGACCTGAAGGACCTGGAGGAACTACTCAAACAGACCCAGGGAAAAGGCATCTACGTCTACACCCACGGTGAAATGCTCCCGGCTCACGGCTATCCGGAGCTCAAGAAGTACCCCCACTTCTACGGACACTATGGGACAGCCTGGCAAAACCAGACCCGGGAGTTCGCCGAGTTTCCCGGTGCCATTATCATGACCACCAACTGCATTCAGAGGCCAAAGGACTCCTATCGCGATCGCATCTTCACCTGCGGCTTGGTTGGTTGGCCTGGGGTCCCTCACATCCCTGACCGGGACTTCTCCCGGGTAATCGAAAGGGCCTTGGCCCTTCCTGGGTTTCCGGAGGACGTCGAAGGCAAGACGGTGATGGTGGGCTTCGCCCGAAACGCGGTGCTAGGAGTGGCCGACAAGATCATCGAAGCCGTGAAGAACAAGGACATTCGCCACTTCTTCTTGGTAGCCGGATGCGACGGGGCCAAGCCGGGGCGCAACTACTACACCCAGTTCGTAGAGAAGGTCCCCAAGGACTGCGTGGTCCTGACCTTGGCGTGCGGCAAGTTTCGGTTCTTTGACATGGAACTGGGGGACATAGGAGGGATCCCCAGGCTTCTCGATGTGGGACAGTGTAACGATGCCTACTCGGCCGTACAGATCGCCTTGGCCTTGGCCGAGGCCTTCCAGGTCGAGGTCAATGACCTTCCCCTTTCCCTGATTCTCTCGTGGTACGAGCAGAAGGCCGTGGCTATCCTACTCACGCTCCTTCACCTGGGCATCAAGGGAATCCGACTGGGGCCCAGCCTTCCGGCGTTTTTGACCCCCAATGTGCTTGACACCTTGGTAAAGAACTTCGACATCAAGCCCATCACCACGCCGGAGGAGGACTTGAAGGCCATCTTGGGGTAATGTCAGGTGAAAGACGGAGGTAAGGGGGGAACCCCTTTCAGGGGCGGAGGCGGACAACCTCCGCCCACCTCCGGTGATTCAAACATAGGCGGTGGAAAATCATGAAATGTCCGGGACAGGACAGCCGATATTGGAAGCCCGGGGCCATCTTTGAGGTCCCCTGCGCCCAGTGCGGGGAACCGGTGGAGTTCTTCAAGGACGAGCCCACCCGCCGTTGCCGTAAGTGCGGTCACAAAATGGTCAATCCCGGGATGGACTTCGGTTGCGCCGCGTACTGTAGGTTCGCGGAGCAGTGCCTCGGCGACCTTCCCCCCGAGCTTCTGGCCCAACGAAACGACCTTTTGAAGGACCGGGTTGCCGTGGAGATGAAGCGTTACTTCGGACGAGACTTCAAGCGCATAGGTCATGCCACAAGGGTGGCCCGGTATGCTGAGCGGATCGTGCGGGAGGAGAAAGGGGACCCTGCTGTGGTCCTCACAGCCGCCTATCTCCACGACATCGGGATCCCGGAGGCCGAGAGGAAACATCACAGCTCGGCCGCCCGTCACCAGGAGGAGGAAGGGCCACGGGTGGCCCGAGAACTCCTTGACCGGTTGGGAGCCGCCGAGGAACTGGTCCAGGAGGTCTGCGACATCATCGCTCACCATCACCACCCCAGGGAGGAGGAGACCCTCAACTTCAAGGCCGTCTACGACGCGGACCTCCTCGTAAACCTGGAGGAGGACCTCAAGGAGACGAACAAGGATCCGGATCAGATCGAGGACAAGATCGATGAGCTCTTTCTCACGGAGTCCGGACGACGGCTTGCCCGAGAGGTCCTTCTAAAGCGAGACAGAAAGGACTGACCTTTCCCCAAGAGATGGAGGATTAACATGAAAGTCAAACGAAAAATCATAGAGATCGATGAGGAGCGCTGTGACGGCTGCGGACAGTGTGTTCCTGCCTGCGCCGAGGGGGCCATCGAGATCGTGGACGGCAAGGCCCGGTTGGTAGCCGAAAAGTTCTGCGACGGACTGGGGGCTTGCCTGGGCGAGTGTCCCAATGACGCCCTTCGCATTGTGGAGCGGGAGGTCGAGGAGTTCGACGAAGAGGCCGTGGAGGAACATCTCAAATCCCAGGAGGGGGCTTCCCGGGAACAAAAGGCCACCCTGGCATGCGGCTGTCCCTCGGCCCAGGTCCAGAGCTTCAGCACGCTTACTGCCTGCGCCCAAGCAAATGAGCCGGCCACGCATCGGCCTGCGGCCGCATCGGCCCTCTCGCATTGGCCGGTGCAGATCCGGCTGGTGCCGCCAACGGCTCCCTTTCTCAAGGGAGCGGACCTCCTGGTGGTGGCCGACTGCACGCCCGTTGCCTATCCACGATTCCACGAGGACTTCCTAGAAGGAAAAGTGGTCATGGTGGGATGCCCCAAGTTCGACGAGACCGAGCCCTATATCCAGAAATTCGCGGATATCTTCCGTGTAGCGGGCATCCGGAGCGTCACCGTGGTGGTCATGGAGGTCCCATGCTGCCAGGGCCTCCCCATGATCGTCCAGAAGGGGATGGAGACCGCCGGCGTCAAGGTCCCTCTCCAGAAGGTGGTCATTGGAACACGGGGGCAAATTCTCGAGACCCGGCAATTGGTCGCCTGAGGTGGTGCTTTTGGGTACGACCTCTTGACAGGTAGCCCATGGATCTGACGGAGCAAGTGCTGCCAGGAGGCGATTCATGGCCAAGCGAGTCTTGATCGATGAGGAGGAGTGCATCGGTTGCGGATCCTGCGAGGAGATCTGCCCCGTGGTCTTCCGCCTTAACGAAGAGGCCGAAAAGGCCGAGGTTATCCTCACCGAGGGAGGTCCCGAGGACCTCATAGAAGAGGCGATGGAGACTTGCCCCGTGGCATGTATCCACTGGAAGGAATGATCTGTCATCTCCTCGGGTCGTCCGGGGAAGGAGGAAACCTTATGGATGTGTATTCACTTCCGGAGCGGGCTCGATACCAGAAAGATCGGCCATATCTGGATATTGTGCACGATCATCACGCGTTTCGCATCCTGGTGTTTAACTTCGAGCCCGGGCAGGAACTACCCGTTCATCAGCATCCGGCGGAGTCTGAAGTGGCCATTATGGTCTTGAAAGGGGAGGGGGTCTTTACCGGTGCAGAAGAGGAGATCCAAGCCAGGCCCGGATCCCTGCTCATCTGCAAGGTGAGCGAACCCCATGGAGTCCGAGCAACAACTCGGATGCAAGTCCTTGTGACCATCGCGCCACCCTTCTGAATCATGCCCTCCTCCGGAGGAACCGAACCAAATGACAAATCGAGCCCTTTCATCTTTTATCTATTCGACCGATGAAGTATATATTCAAGCAAATGGGTCTCCAGTGCTGAGGAGATCTCCGACATCACCCTATCTTGGAGTCCCAGAAAGTTAGGATCCTTTCGTGCATGACGGAATTATCATCCGATACGGAGAGACCTTCCTGAAGAGAGGGAGGCGATCCCTCTTCCTGCGCATCCTCAAGAAAAATATCTCGCGTGTCCTACGCCCTCTGGGGGGGTACCGCGTCCTTTCACCATATGGGAGGATGCTGGTCCTTGAGGAGTCTGGGAGACCCATCGACGACCTCCCACGGGTCCTCGAAGCCCTCCAAAAGGTCTTCGGCATCGTCTCCATGAGCCCCTGTTTCATCACTTCCAACTGTATGGATACTATGCGAAAAAAGGCGGTGGCGATGGCCGCTCGAGCCGCACTGGAGGGAAAGAGGAGCTTCCGGGTCGACGCCCGAAGATCGGATAAGAGCTATCCCTTGAAATCCATGGAGATCAACCGCCTTCTCGGAGAGGCCATTGCTCGGACCACTGGGATGAAAGTGGATCTTGAAGGATATGAGTTCTGTCTAGGGGTCGAGATCCGCGCAAAGGAGGCATGGCTCTATCAGGAGGTCATCTCAGGTCCTGGAGGGCTCCCTGTCGGATCCAACGGGAGGGTGTTGCTGCTTCTCTCCGGGGGAATCGATTCTCCCGTTGCCGGATATCTGATCATGAAAAGGGGGGCCCCTCTGGAGCTTGTCTATTTCCATTCACCGCCTTATATTTCGGAGGCCGCGCTTCAAAAGACCCTCGATATCGCAAAGGTGCTTTCCGCGTATCAGGGACCGATCCGGCTCCATGTAGTGCCCTTCACCCGCATCCAAGAGACGATTCATTCAGAGGCCCCGCTGAAAGAGGCGGTCCTCCTCTATAGAAGGAGCATGTTCCGTCTGGCCGAAAGGATCGCCCGGGACTCAGGGATCCAGGCCCTGGCCACTGGAGAAAACCTGGGTCAGGTGGCAAGCCAGACCGTGGAGAACCTCTATTGTATTCACGCTGTCACTCACCTGCCCGTCCTTCAGCCCTGCATCGGGATGGACAAGGAGGAGATCGTGCGCCTGGCCAGGAAGATCGGCACATACGAGATCTCCGTGAGGCCCCACCCTGACTGCTGTGCCCTGTTCGTTCCCCGTCATCCGGACCTCCGAGGAGACCCAACAAGACTGGAGAGGATAGAGGAAGCCCTCTCCTTGGAGCCCCTGTATGAACGGGCCCTCGCTCAAAGGGAGGTGATTTCGGTGGACTGAAAAAGGGGCCTTGCCTCGATCCTCCTGGCTATAATGCCTTGCCCCTCCTGGTCATTTCAAATCGGCGATGGAAGTTTCAATAGAGGAACCCCCTCCCTCCTCAAAGTTCTACACCCCCAGCCGCTACCCGACTGATTCCTCCTCTGGGATCTCCACGGCCTTCAGGCATGAATTAGGTGACCAGGAGGAAAACAGGCTCAGGCCAGAAGGCCCCCACCGAGACGCACGACCATGGCCACGATGAAGCATAGGATGGCGATCCATTCGAGTTTGGCTGGAGACACCTCACACCTCCTTAATCCTGGAAAGGAAAAGAGGGATGCACCTTTACCCATCGAGCTCTTCGGTCCCACAGGGAGATCGAAGATCTTTCCAGTCCGCGAAAAAGGCATACTCCCGCGGGAAGAGCGCCACCCGATCGCCGGGTAGAACCACCGATTCTCTCCGGACAGCTCTGTGGTTGACCATGACCACCTGGATCTTCTCCAGTGAAATTCCCATCATTCTCAAGAGGTCCATCACGGGAATAGGGCCCTCTCCCGCGATTCTGAACAAGGAATCCTCTTCCCTTCCGGAAACGGCCTCATCTCTCAGGGAACCGTAAAACTGTATTTGGATCTCCTTCACAACATGACCCTCGCACTTTGTGACCCACTGTTAGGTGAAGACGCGGGCCCATTTCCCGCACTTGAAATTCGGAGGCCGCTCTCGTCTCTGCGGACTACTCCTCATCTTAGGGACGTCTCTGTGACGGTCTTTGACTTAGGTCAATATCCCTAGAATCTTCTGCTTGGATAACCAAAAAAGCCTTGCAATCGCTCTTCTTGTCGAGGGCAGGACCCTCTGGTAGGGTAAAGAAGAAAGACCGAGGAGATAGAGGAATCCGTCGTTAGTGGGGATGGGTCGATCCCAGAGAATGGGACGTATATACCGCACCAGCTTGGCCGAGGGCAGGAGGGGCTACGAAGAGTAGATATGGAGAGGAGACTGGGGCTGCGGGATCGATTTTACAAAGAGCGCTTCGAAGCTCAGAGGCGGCTTTCGAGAAGGGTGGCCTCCTCCTTGGAGGTTAACGAAATCTTGGAGCGCCTCCGGGAGGAGGCCCGAGCCTTGATCCCCAGGGCAATGGAGGCTTGTATCCTCCTTCTGGACCCCGATGCCCCCCAGTACACACGTCCTCTTCAGTGCGCCCTCTATGAACGCCCTGTCAATTGCCTCTCCTGCAAACGACATCGCCCCGCCGTTCAACGAGCCATCAGCAAGAAGAAGGCCGTCTTGGTCCACCGAAGTGGTCCCATCGTTCGCCACAACGGGGAGCAGGTGGAGGTGGGACCGGAGATGGCCGTCCCGGTGCTCCAAGGGGAGCGGGTCGTGGCCGTGGTGAGTGTGGTCGCCCGTCCTGGAACTCGCTTCACCAGAAAGGACCTCTATTTTCTCAAGGACTTGGCCGATTTCGTGGGAGACGTAATCGAGCGGGCCAAGAAACACTGGGAGGTCACCCAAGAGAAGATCCGTATCAGTCAGATCCTGGGGCACCTTTCCCCCTTCGTGCCCCTCTCCGTCCGCAAGATCGTGGAGAAAAACCCGGAGCTGGCCACGCAGGAAAAGGAGAAGCGGGAAGCCACGGTCCTATTCCTGGATCTGGAGGACTATACCCGATTGAGCGAGCGGCTCCCCGAGACCCAGGTCAACGAACTCATCGAGACCCTTTTCTCCTCTTTCGTAGACCCGATTCACCGCTCTCACGGCGATATCGTAGAGACCGCCGGGGATGGCCTCATGATCGTCTTCTCGGACCACGAGGCCAGAACCAATGCGGTCAACGCGGTCAGGGCCGCCTTCGACATCCACGACCTCACCGGAAAGATCAGCGGGGAGGTCTGCTCGGGTCAACAGCAATTGCGGGTCAACATGGGGATCAATTCTGGGACGGCCCTGGTAGGCATGACCCGATTCCAAGGGACCCTGGGGACCCGCATGACCTACACGGCAAGCGGCCCGGTGACCATCCTCGCCGCACGCCTGGCGGAACTGGCTCAAGGTGGCGACATCCTCATCGGCGAGGAGACCAAGAACCTCATCGAGAACCTCTGGCCCGTGTACGACCGCGGATTCGTGGAGCTCAAGGGGATCGACAAGCCGGTTCATGTCTACTCTCTTTTGCGGCCCGCGTGAGGGAATCTTAATCACAGGACCCGCCGCCATAAGAATATGGTCTCTTGGAATGGCCTCCAGCAGGACATCCTGGCCGGCAAGCACCTGACCATGGCCAATCTTTACACTTTTTCTTGACTTTCATTGGCCGGCGTGCTCTATTCAATAGCGTCACTCCTGCTGAGCCTTCAACCAGATCGGGATTTCAGGAGCGCAGGGGTCCAGTAACAATCGTCGGTTACATCCACTCTGGGAAATCGTCCGGCCATAGCCAGACCCCATGAAAAGATTGTTTAAGACGATCTTGGTCTTCCTGCTCTTGGCAGCGGGCGGCCTCGTCCTCTTCAGCGGTGTCCAGTACGCCATGGTTGCCACCTCGTCTCCGCAGTTCTGCCCTACCTGTCACGAGATCCGTCCCGCGTACGAGACTTGGCGGACATCCACCCATGTCAACAACGGCCAAGGGTTGGTGGCGGAGTGTATGGACTGCCATCTCCCTCCTTTATCAGACACCATTCGATTCTACTATCTCAAGGCCTACCACGGAATGAAGGATCTGGTCCTCCACTTCACCTTGGACGAATACGATCGGGAACGGAACCGACGGATAGCTTACCAGAGCATTGAGAATCGATATTGCCAGAAGTGTCACAAGAACCTCCTCTACATCCCGGACAAACGGGGGGCCATGTTGGCCCACCGATCGGTCCTCTATGCCAGACCCGGCTATGAGAAGAAATGCCTTGACTGCCACCGAAACCTGGTCCATAGGCCCACCGGGTTCTATCGATACAAACAATTGGAGCCGCCGTATCGGGGGCTGGGAACATAGACCGCCATCGACGGCGCCTCCGTGGGGAAAGAATCAAGGTTGGAAAGGGGGCATCGATGATGTGGGCGATTCATCGGATCTTGGCCTTCGTGGCGGCGGGTGTCTTTCTCGTGGGTTTCATTTCCTCGGAAGTAGAGGGCCAGATGGCCCCCAATCTCCCTAAGACCAAGGAGTTTCGCATCGAACGGGCCATGCCCAAAGAGGCGGTGGCTTGCATCGCCTGCCATAAAAAGGAGAACCCCGCAATCTTCACGGACTGGGCACACAGCCGGCATGCCAGTGCCAACATCACCTGCCTAGACTGTCACCAGGCCGATCCCTATGATCCGGATGTAAGTCAAGAACATTTCCGGCAGTACGAACGGTCCGATGCTCCTTATGGGACCAAGGAGTATCGGGTCCCTGTTGCCGCGGCCGTCACCCCCAAGGACTGTTCGCGATGCCACCCCGATGAGGCAAAGCAGTACGCCCGCAGCAAGCACGCCAACACTTTGGAGATCATCTGGAAGATCGATCCCTGGCTCAACAATGGGATGAACAGCGATTTTGAGCGGATCACCGGCTGTTTCACATGTCATGGAACGGTATTGAAGACCATAAACGGGAAGCTCGATCCCGAGACTTGGCCCAACGTTGGGGTGGGGCGCCTGAACCTGGACGGGAGCAAGGGAAGCTGCACCAGCTGCCACACCCGACACAGATTTTCTGTAATGGAAGCGCGAAAGCCGGAGGCCTGCGGCCAGTGTCACCTGGGGCCGGATCACCCACAGATCGAGATCTACATGGAGTCCAAACACGGGGATATATATACCGCTTTCGGAGACGAGTACAACTGGAATGCGGCCCCGGGGACATGGACCCCCGGCGTGGACTACAGGGCCCCTACCTGCGCATCCTGCCACATGTCGGGCTCAGGAACGGTCCTCACCACACACGACGTCACTGAGCGACTCTCGTGGGAGACCCAGGCACCCCTCACAGTGCGTCCTGAAGACTTCAAGCCCTTTCCAGCCAAGGTCCATTGGAAGACCGAAAGGGAGAAAATGAAGGCCATCTGCCTGCAGTGTCACGGAAACCTCTGGGTGGAGAACCACTACAGGAGGCTTGATCAGACGGTCTATGAGTACAACGAGGTCTACTTCAAGCCCGTCAAAGCCATGTTGGACAAGCTCTACGCCGAAGGGCTCCTCGACAAGTCCAGGTTCTTCGACGAGGAGTTGGAAGTAGAATACTATGAGATTTGGCACCACGAAGGCAGGCGGGCTAGATTCGGAGCGGCCATGATGGGACCGGACTATGCCTGGTGGCACGGATTCTACGATCTGAAGAAGCGCTACAGCGCCTTTATGAAGGACGCTCGGGAACTCCTCGAGAAGAATCAAAAGGCCTATCGAACCGAGGATTTTCCCAACGCTACCGGGAGCACTGAGAGACCCCAGGGACTCTTTCCTAAATAAAAAGAAAACGGCTAAGAGCTATGGATCAAAGATGTTCCACTCCTCAGTGGGGTGGTTCTCTCTTGCCTGCTATAGAGGATTCATCATCACTAGAAGCCCTTCCGTTTCAGGCGCTGGTAGTATGTGTTTGTTGTATAAAGGGCAGCGACGGGATTGTGACCTAGGAGACGGTCTTTGGCCACGAGCACGGTGCAAGGTGCTTGGCTGTATTTGAAGAAAAGGGAGTCGTGTCCCACGCAGAGGCCGACCAGGATGTTGAAGTCGGTCTCTGCGTCGGCGAGAATGCGGGCCTGCGCTATGGGGCTGCACATGGGCTCAAACCTGCCTCTGTAGATCTTCTCCTCCTCCGTGAGCCCGAGGACCTCCTTGGGGGTGCCTCCCACCTTGCAGACCACCGATACCACCTCGAATCCCTGAGCCTCCAGGATCTCTTCCAACACCCCGGCCTCGGCGTGAAGACCTGCACAGAAGGCGATTCCGAGCCTCCGGTAGCCCATCTTTTGCGCGAACTCGCAGATCTCCTGAACACGGGGCTTCACGGGGTGCATCACATAGGGCTGAATCTCCCGCTCTACATAACACTCCGCCTCTTGGATGGAAGCCATGCGGGCGAATGCATGGATATCGGGCTTGCCATACTCCTCCACGGCCTCCCTGACGAGATCCCCTTTGTGGAGAGTCGGGCAGTATTCTGGACCCCGTCCCCCCTCCACCCGACAGACCCTATCCTTGAGACGACATTCGGCACACTGGGCCTTCATGGTTTTACCTCCTTCCAAGTCCCCTGATCGCTTGGACCTACCATACCACTCCTGGCTTTTGCTTGCATCAGGTGGAAAACGTCGAACCTCTCCTTCATCCTTCTTGATTTCGCAACGAGGAAGGGGCGCAGAGGTGAACAGAACGGAAAAACGTGTGCTCATCCCACTGGTGAACGTCAATCATACAGAGATGCTACAGGATTGGGCATCCAGGTGGGCCTTGCCGGCGTATCCAGAGAGCGTGGAGTTGGAGATGGGGACCTAGTGGGGAGGACAGGGGATGTCATCGGAGTCTCTCCCATTAAACCAACGTCACCATGAGGCGGAACAAAAGGAAGAGTGGAAACACCGGCGGACGGACTGTGATCTTAGTTTACGACCCCCTCAAGTATTCCTTTCCTCCCCACCTCGCCACGTATGCGCTCCAGTGCCTCCTTGGCCAAATCTCCCAAGCGCACGGCTCGAGGTATCCCGTCGGCATCGGGAAGGCAAAGCTCCTCGAGGTCGGAGATGAGCTTATAGAGAAGGGGTTCGGCCTCAGAGAGTCCGAGAAATCCCAAGGCTCGGGCTGCAAGCCCTCGCACGGTGGGGTCGGTGGAACTCAAGAGGGACAGGAGGATTTGTCCAACTCCCCCATTGAGAACCAACTCCGGCTTAGCTTCGGCTAGCCGCCCTACGGCCCAGACCGCGCCACGTTGAAGGGGGACGTAGTCCAGGAGATTTGCGTCCTCCCTGAGGTAGGAGAAAAGCACAGGGGCGAACTCCTCGGCCAGTCCTTCATGGGAAGCCAAGATCTCCCCCATAGCCTCCGGGGCCCCCCAACCGATCCCACCGGACTCCTCATTTAGGCTCCACATGAGACGGCGAAGGACAATACGGGCGGTCTCCATATCTCGCTCGGCCAATTTGGCCACTACTGACCCCAACGCCCTAACCGCCCGCCACTTGAGAGACTCATCCGAAGAGCACAAAGCCGAAAAGAGGGGGTTGACAACTCTCTCCCCGGGAAGACCGAGGATCTGCTCCAAAGCGGCATTGAAATCCCGAGACGCGAGAAGGGCGAGGACCCTCCGTTTGAGACCCCGTCTCCGCAGCTCCGAGGAGGAGGTCACCCGTCCTCTCCTTCGCCCAGACTCGTCTTAAGCATCCTTCCTACCTTCCGCCCCAACTCCACACAGGGCCGAAGCGCCTCATGGTCGGGCATGTACTTGGCGCGCACCCCCTCATCCACCAGCTCCACCTTCATATCCTGCAGGGTCTGGTTGATGAGCTTGACGGCCTCGCCGCTCCAGCCGTAAGAGCCAAAGGCCGCTCCGATCTTGTTCTGGGGTCGAAGGCCCTTCATATAGTGGAGGAGATCCGCCACATTGGGGAGCACGCCGTTGTTGAGGGTGGAGGAACCCACCAGCACCGCCCCTGCGTCCAAAACCTCGGTCATGACGTCGCTTCGGTGGTTGGCCTTGAGGTCGAAGACCTTGACGGAAATGCCCTCTTTCATCAGCCCCGAGGCCACTGCCTTGGCCATCTTCTCGGTGCTCTTCCACATGGTATCGTATACCACGACGGCCTTCCTGGCGGGCCTCTGCTCGGCCCATCGCGCATAAGCCTCGACGATCTTGGCGGGATCCCCGCGCCAGATAAGTCCGTGATCGGGGGCGATCATGTCGATCTTCAGTCCCATCTCCTGGACGTTGGAGAGGAGCTTCTTCACCAACGGTGAGTATAGGAGCAGGATGTTGGCATAGTATTTGGCCGCGTGCATCATCAACTCCGATTGGTCCACCTCGTCGTCGAACCGTTCGCTGGTGCACCAATGCTGTCCAAAGGCGTCGCTGGAGATGAGCAACCTCTCTTCCGGGATGTAGGAGAACATACTGTCGGGCCAATGCAGCATTCTGGTCTCCACAAACTGGACCGAGCGCTTCCCCAGGGAGAGGCTCTGTCCGGTCTTGACCACCTCGTAGGGCCAGTCCTCTTTGTGGTAGTGTTCCAGCAGTGCCTTGTGGCCCATGGGCGAACAGATGATCTTCTCCGGTCTGACCACCTCCACGAGGTGAGGAAGCGCGCCGGAATGGTCCGGCTCCACGTGGTTCACAACCAGATAGTCGATTCGCTGAGGATCCACCACTTGCCTAATGTGGTGTAGTAGATCACCCCGGAAGGGTTCCTTTACTGTATCGAAGAGGGTGACCTTCTCGTCCAAGATAAGGTAGGCGTTGTAAGTGGTCCCTTTGTACGTGATGTACCCGTGGAAGTCGCGGACGTTCCAGTCCAATGCCCCGACCCAGTAGATGTCCTTGAGGACCTCAACTGCTCCCATGGTCTTCTCCTCCTATCGCTTTGGACTTCTCACCAGCACCCAGTTCAGACGAAAGGGAGCTCCGCTGTTGCTTCATTAGCTTTTCCCCCATGGGGACCTTCGTAATCCTGGGCCGTCTGCAAATTCTCCTCAAGAAAGCCGGATTTAAGCCCCAAAGGAGCGGAAACCTTGTTCATCTGGAACTGGAGTATCTCTCTGTAGTAAGTAGGAGATCGTAATACGCAGGCGTCGTATCCTTCCAGCCCCGTTTCCTCGGTGTTATTCCTTTCGGGCCGAGGGCATGTGAAAGGTTCGCTGGCCAAGCTCTCGGTCGATCATGAAGAGCCGACCGGGGTGGTCTCCCACCAACTTCAGGTCCCCCACCACATCGCCCACGGAAGCCTCCTCCTCCACCTGCTCGGAGACAAACCACTGGAGGAAGATGTGAGTGGCGTGATCCTTTTCCTCCAGGACAAGGTTGACCAAATCGTTGATGCGGGCGGTCACCTTCTGCTCGTGGGCCAAGGCCTCCTCAAAGGCCGCCAAGGGGGATGCCCACTCCTTAGGAGGGGCCGCCACTTCCTTCAGGAGTACCCGTCCCCCTCGCTCATGAATGAAATCGAAAAATTTGCCTGCGTGGGTGAGCTCCTCCATTGCCTGGACCCTCATCCAGTTGGCCGCACCTTTGAGGTTCACGGAGTGGAAGTAAGCGGACATAGCAGCATAGAGGTACGAGGAATAGAGCTCCCAGTTGAGCTGTTCATTGAGGGCATCTTGGACCTTCTGACTGAGCATGGCGCATTATCCCTTCCAGAGACCATGAAGGTTGCAGTACTCCCGGGCCACGATTCCCTCAGCCCGAATCTCGAAGACGGCCTCCGGGGCCTCACCTGGTCTGAGGAACTTCCGGTAGGCCTTCTCCCCCACCAGGATCTCCACCCACTCTATGTAGTGCTTCTCCTCCATGGGATGGGGGATGCTGCCCACCTTGACCTTGACACCCTCCTCGACCCTCTCGACTACAGGAACGTGCTTCTCCTTGGCTGCATCCACCGTGTTCTCAACGAAGAGTTTCATGGGTTCCCCACAGCAGACGAGTTCTCCCTTTCCCTCATGGATCACCTCGACCATGTTCCCACATACCTCACACTTGTATATCTGCAACTTCGCCGTCATCTCCTTGCCTCCTTACCAACGGTCTTTTGGAGAATGGATCCGGAAAACTCTCCGCCAGCGCCCCGAGAGGCGCCGGAGGATCCTCGGGATTCCCTTCATGCCTGACATCTTTGGACTGCCTCAAGGCAGGCCTCGTAATCGGGCTGCTGGGTAAGGTCTTCAACGATCTGACGATAGCGCAAGATACCCCCCTTGTCCACCACGAAGACCGCCCGAGCCAACAGCCTCAACTCTTTGATAAGGACCCCGTAGGCCGTCCCGAAGCTAGCGCTTCGGTGGTCAGACAAGGTGCGGACTCTCTCGACGCCCGCATCTCCACACCACCGCTTCTGGGCGAAGGGAAGGTCCATGCTCAGAGTCAGGACCTCCACGTCCGGACCCAAACGGACCGCCTCCTCGTTGAATCGTCGCGTCTGCATATCGCAGACAGGGGTGTCCAGGGAAGGGACCGAGGAAAGAATGCAAATCTTCCCCCGAAACTGGGAGAATCTGATTGGCTTGAGGTCATTGTCCACGACCTCGAAGTCCGGTGCAAGTCCCCCCTCGCTCGGCTCCTCGCCCACAAGGGTCAACGGCTTCCCCCCCATGGAAATGACCCCGATCCGTTCTCTCATGGTGCCGTCTCCCTTCTTTTTCAGTAGTTCTCCACCAGGAGCTCGTAGTAGGCTCGTGGATGGGCACAGGCGGGGCAGAGCTCCGGAGCCTCCTTGCCCTCGTGGAGATAGCCGCAGTTGCGGCACCGCCATACCACAGGCTCGTCCCGCTTGAAGACCCTTCCGGCCTCCACATTAGCGGCCAAGGCCCGATACCGCTTTTCGTGCTGCTTTTCGGCCACGGATACGGCCTCGAAAAGCTTTGCTACGGCCTCGAAGCCCTCCTCGCGGGCCACTTTGGCGAAACTGGGATACATCTCTGTATGTTCATAGTTCTCGCCAGCAGCCGCTGCTTTGAGGTTCTCAAGTGTGGACCCCACCACACCGGCAGGAAAGTTCCACTGTACCTCCACTTCTCCTCCCTCAAGGAAGCTAAAGAAGCGCTCGGCGTGTTCTTTCTCCTGATCGGCGGTCTCCGCGAAGATGAACGCGATCTGCTCGTAACCTTCCTTCCTGGCCTTGCTGGCGAAATACGTATAACGATTACGAGCCTGAGACTCCCCTACAAAAGCCGTCAAAAGGTTCTTCTCGGTTCGACTTCCCTTCAGTCCCATATTTTGTCCTCCTTACCGATATTGATTGATTTATACTGGTCAACCCTTCTTCTGGCCCTCATCCTCACTGCACTGAGGACAAAGACCCACGACTTCCAGATGGTGTCCGAGGATCCGGTAAGAGATACGGTCTCCCAACGATCTCTCTATCGCTTTCATGGGCTCCAAATCCAGATCCTCGACTTTCCCACAGCCCAGGCAACGGATGTGGTAATGGGGGGTGACGTTACCGTCAAAACGCCGCTGAGTCCCTCCAACCTCGAGCTTTCGGATCATTCCAAGGCGTGAGAGCACATCCAGGTTCCGGTAGACGGTGCCGAGGCTGATTCTGGGAAGGCGTTTGCGGACCCGCTCGAAGATCTCATCCGCAGTGGGATGGGTATCCATCATGCGGATCTCCTCCAGGATCACCTTTCGTTGGATCGTATTGGTCCTGCGCGACATGGTCACCTTTGATGATAATAGTTATTGTTATTATTCTTAAAAAAGATGGTGATGTCAACCCTTGGCTATAAAACAATTAATATATTAAATTTCAATGAGTTAGGGACGATCAGCGCTGAATAAGGGGAATGGTAGCTTTTTCAGAGGTGGCTAAAAAGTCATGGCTGGTGAGGCTGTACCCATGTCACGTACCTGGCGTTGACCAAGTATTGTCGATTCCCTTCCTCGAGGTAGAAAAAATCCCGCGCCGAGTTGAAGAAATCGGACAGGCGCGAATGACTCATGGGGAGATCCAAAAAGACCTCTCCTTCCAGGAAGGCCCCCGTGGTGAAGTGGATCTTAACACCCAACGGTTTCAAATGGGGGAGGTCTCGGTCCAGTTCCCGCTCATCCAATCGAAGAAAAACCAATCGATCCTTTCGAACAAGGGCCACTTCCCCCCCTTCCAGTTGAAAGGGAAGAAAGCATTTGTCATCCTCGAGAAGTTCAGCAACGGTCTCCGGTCCCATATGCGCCTTGGAGACCCTTGAAAGGAAAAGATATCCCTTGAGACGAGTCCCATCAGAAAAAGTCAACCAAACTTCCTTCTTGAGTTTCTCGATCCTCCACATACACCGGCTCCTTCGCCTACTTTCCCCAACTAATCGGCGTCTTCAAACTATCAAGTGGCTCGTCCCGCTCGGGAAGCGAGCCAGAGACACCCCCGCTGTCGACCGTCCTCGGTCTGGGTCCCGATCAAGGAACTAAATTGCGTCGTTTTTGAAATCCTTCTTCCTTTTACTCCAAAAGCCTGCCATTGCCAACACCTTTTTGTGATGTAAAAGCGAACCCTCCCTTGTCTTGGCCTTGACTCCCCATCCGCCCCTTATCTATAGTCTCCCTATATTCAGGGAAAAGCCATAGGGTCCAACATCAAGACAAGGAGGCGCAGACCATGAAGGTGGGGAGACGTCCTCGGACCACTTTTTGGGCCCTCGTCCTCAGTACCTTTCTCTTGGGTTCCCTCTCCCCGATCATGGCCGCCGAGAAACCGATCCTTCTCGGCGGCTCTCTACCTCTGACCGGGGTCTGGGCGGAGACCGCCAAGGTCATCGAAAAAGGCTATCGTTTCTGGGTCCAGGAGAAGAACGCCCAGGGGGGACTTTTGGGACGACCCGTCAAGTTGATCATCTATGACGATCAGGGAAAACCCGACAATGCCGTGAAATTGGCGGAGAAAGCCATCACCGTGGATAAGGTAGACCTCCTCCTCGGAGGCTATCCTGGAACAGCTGCCAGGGCCGTGATGCCCTTGGCCGAAAAGCACCGTATGGTTTATGTCTCCATGGGAGGGCATATGAAATCCTTCCAGCAGGGTTATACGTACTGCTTCGGAAGTCCTCCCCTGATGGGAGAGTGGTGGTTCCTGGCCGCATTTCAGTGGCTCGAGAGCATCCCCGCCGATCAACGGCCCCAAAGGGCCGCCGTTTACATCATGAACAACCCGGTCGGGACCTCGCTGACCCAAAGCATCAACGAATGGACAAAGAAACTCGGCATCAAGATAGTAATCCACGAACGCTACAACCTCCCCCTTCCCGCCGCCGAGCCGCTCGTCCTTAAAGCCAAACAAAAAAGATGCGACCTCTTCATATCTGGAGGGGTTTTCCCCGACGGCGTCATGACCGTTCGGGCTGCCAAGGCCCTCAAGTACAACCCCAAGGTCTATATGCAAGGGGTGGGGTCCATTATCCCCGCTTGGGTCCAGCAGCTGGGGAAAGACGGAGATTACATCGTCTCAGGGACATCGTACCACTACAAATTGAGGAATCGGAGCAATTTGGAGCTTCGAAAGAAGGTCAAAGAGAAGCTCGGTTGGGATGTAATTCCCACTTACTTCGGCTTCGCCTACGCCTGGCTTCAGACACTGGCTGCTGGAGTGGAGGGAGCGGGAAGCCTGGATCAGACCAAAATCCGGGATTGGCTGAGGAGCCACTCGGTGGAGACTCTGGCCGGGACCTTCACCTTCGACGAAAAGGGACTCCCCCCTCCTTTCACTTATGCCACTCAGATCATAGACGGCCAGGTGGAGCTCATCTGGCCCCCCGAGGTTCAGACTCACGCACCGATCTATCCCAAGCCCCCATGGGGTGAATAGGAAACAACCGGGGAGGGGAGCTGGATCTTCTGGGAACCTCCAGGATATCTCCGAGGGGCGGCTCCACCTCCTTATCATATTAGGCGGTCCAGCCTTCGGGTCGGAGATGGAGGAAAATACCCTCGGGTCTCGCAGATCGCCAGCGGAAAAATGTATCGCTGACAGGAATTGCAGGATCATGGGAATCGGTCTGGCATTCTACAGGAATTCACGAGCGAACCTCCTGATGTTGAGAGCTTTTCGGCACCTGTGAGCCCTGGGCCATTAGTCGAGCCAATGAACTTCTCTCTTCTGCTCCAGTCCTTGATCAGCGGCCTTCTGATGGGGGGAATCTACGCCCTCCTGGGGGTGGGGTTCAGCCTCACATGGGGAGTCCTCCGGGTCATCAACATCGCCCATGCCTCCTTTGGGATCCTGGCCGCCTATGGAGCTTACTGGGCCCTTACCCTGCTCCATGTGGACCCTGTCCTTTCCCTTTTACCCATCGTAGGACTCCTCTTCTTTATGGGCATGGGCATCCACAAGGCCATCATCCAGCCCATCACCCGGGCTCGAGAGATCATGGTCGCCTCCATGGTCCTCACATTCGGACTGGCCATCATCCTGGAAAACACCATGCTGGTCATCTGGTCCCCAGACCCAAGGGTCCTGACGCCCTCTTACGCGGGACGAGCCATCCTTCTGGGAGACATCGGCATCCCCATGACACACTTGGTTGGATTTGGGCTCTCTTTGGTGGGCATCCTCCTCATCTCCCTCTTCCTCCACAAGACCCATATTGGAAAGGCCGTCCAGGCCACTTGGCAGGAACCGGAGGGGGCTGCGCTGGTCGGTATCGATTTGCACCGAGTCTCCAGGATCGCCTTTGGTCTGGCCATCTCCGCTGCAGGCGCAGGGGGGATCGCCATGGCCATGATGTATGCCTTTGACCCGGCCATGCACAACCTCTGGTTGATCTTCGTCTTCCTCGTCGTCATTGTGGGCGGGGTGGGAAGCGTCTTCGGAACAGCACTGGCGGGACTCCTGATCGGCATCATTACAGGCCTGTGTATGGCCTGGGTTCCTTATCATTGGATCAATGCCATAACCTTCGGGATCCTGATGATCGTCCTTCTTATCCGACCCCATGGAATCTTCAGGACCGGAGTTTGAGGAACAAGACCACGCGTGGGGGTTCCCTGGGAACCTTCGGCAGAGAGGGGAGAGACCGTGAGGTCCATCTGGCCAGGACGGATCACGGGTGGATGGATCGTGAGCGTCATCATCCTTTGCTCTCTGGGGATCCTCCCGCTTCTCTCTCCTAAGGTCTACTTCCTATCACTCCTTTATATGGTCTTCCTCTACGTCGTCCTCGCGGAAAGCTGGAACCTCATCGGCGGCTTCGCGGGTTATCTCAGCTTTGGGCATGTAGCCTTCTTCGGCATCGGGGCCTATACCACGGCCTTCCTCATGAGCACATTCCACCTCCCCGTAGCGTCGGTCCTCCCCATATCCCTCTTGGGAGGGCTTGTTTCGGCCGCCGTGGCCCTGGTAGTAGGATATCCCTGCCTGCGTCTCCGGGGTCCCTATTTCGCCGTTATCACCCTCTGTTTCGCATTCGTGGTCCAGATCCTCGTGGAAAATCTTCCCTTCTTCGGCGGGGTAGAGGGCTTGTGGTTGACGCCCACAAAGGAGACCGTCGCCTTCCAGCGGGCTCTCTACTATGAGCTTATGATGGGCTTGATGGTCGTTGTGCTCCTTGTTGTGCGTGGGATCGAGCACTCCAGACTCGGTGCTGGTCTCATCGCGATTCGGGAGGACGAAGACGTAGCGCAATGCCTGGGTATTCCGGCTCCAAGGATCAAGCTCCTTGCCTTTGTTCTCAGCGCCTTCTTCCCAGGAGTGGCTGGAGGGTTCCACGCCTGCTATCTCACGTATATCTCCCCTGTGATCGTCTTCGATGTAATGATCTCCATCCTCATAGTCTTGATGACCCTCCTCGGAGGAGGGGGGTCATGGGCGGGCGCCCTTCTCGGTGCCGTCTCCCTTTCTTTTGTCAACGAATTTCTGACAACCTTTGTAAGGGCTGAAATCGCCCGGATCCTTTATGGGATGCTCTTTATCGGAGTGATCCTGTTTCTGCCCAACGGTCTCTGGGAATTCATCCGAAACGCCTCCTTTAAGAGGGCCCATGCTGAAAGGTGAAGGGATCTACAAATCGTTCGGAGGGCTTATGGCCCTCAAAGGGGTGGACTTCCACCTGAGGAGAGGAGAAGTGTTGGGGATGATCGGACCCAACGGCTCGGGCAAGACAACCCTCTTCAACATAATCTCGGGGCTCTATCGACCCGATTCGGGGGCCGTCTACCTGGAAAGGAGGCGTATCGACGGGCTTAAACCCTATCAGATCACCCAGCTTGGAATTGGGAGGACGTTCCAAATCGTTCGTCCCTTGGCTCATCTCACCGTCCTCGAAAACGTGGCCATCGGCGTCCTCTACGGCAGAGACGGAATCCATCAGATGCGGCGTGCGAAGGCTCGGGCGGAAGAACTTCTGGAGTTCACGGGCCTTGCCGAAAAACAGGACCAGCCTGCGGGGAGGCTCCCCTTGGCCGACCGAAAACGACTGGAGCTTGCCCGCGCCCTGGCCACCAGGCCATCGGTCCTGCTGTTGGATGAGGTCTTTGCAGGATTAAATCAAGTGGAAATGGAGGAGGCCATCGATCTGGTTACCCGAATCCGAGTGGAATTTGGGGTGACCATCTTCATGATTGAACATGTCATGAAGGCCATCATGCAGGCCTGCCATCGTATCCTGGCTCTCCATCATGGGCAAAAGATCGCCGAGGGGACTCCCCAGGAAGTGGCTGGACATCCAGACGTCATCGAGGCCTATCTTGGTTCGACCTATGCTGACCGTCTCTGACCTCCATGTCTTTTACGAGGGCCTGCAGGCCCTGGCCGGGATCGAGCTTCAAGTGGCCGAAGGTCGATGCGTGGCTCTCATTGGCTCCAACGGAGCAGGGAAGACCACTCTCCTCAGGTGTATCTCCGGTCTGATCCGGCCCCGCTGTGGATCCATCCTCTGGATGGGTGAACCCATCGACGGGCTGCCCCCCCATGAGATCTGCCGCAGGGGAATCATCCAGGTCCCTGAAGGACGAAAGCTCTTCCCCAGGCTCTCCGTTTTGGCCAATCTCGAGATGGGTGCCTATCTGCCCCACGCCCGGACCCACTTTTCCTGCTCCCTCAGGCGGATCTTCCAACTCTTCCCTGTTCTCGGACAACGGACAAGGCAGGCCGCAGGGACCCTCAGCGGAGGGGAACAGCAGATGCTGGCCATCGCCCGGGCCCTCATGGCGCGCCCTCGACTCCTGATGCTCGACGAGCCCTCCATGGGGCTGGCCCCCAGGATTAGGGAGGAGATCTTTCGCATCATCGGGCGTCTCCACCAGCAGGGGCTGACTCTCCTGTTGGTGTCCCAGGAAGTGATCCAATCCCTAAGGCTGGCCCAGTGGGGATATGTCCTCGAAAACGGATACATCGTCTTGGAGGGAAGGGGAGAAGACCTTCTCGCCGACCCTAAGGTCAAAAAGGCCTATCTAGGACTCTAAGGGCCGAATCCTCTTTCGGACCTGGACGGCCTGGGCACTGAGCACCCCAAAAGCTTCTCCCTTGACCTATCGGCCTTTTGGAGCTATGAAGGAGGGGAACCCTCTTGAATCTTTAACCCACCGACTCTGCGCCAGCGACTGCGGTTCAGGCTCCGGAGACTCCTCCAAGAGCGGCTCCTTTCCCTCTCCAGGGAATGGGATGCCTTGCGGGTTCCGGGATGACGCAGGGAATACCTGATAAACTCAAAGCCTTCCCCTGGGTCTATCCGATGCTGGGATTTCTCTTGTTGATCCTTGCAGCAGGGGTCTTTCTGATCTCGACCCGATGGGAGGGAAGAGCTCCCAGCCTATCTCTGGAGCCGAATCTTTCCCTTTTGGGACGGACCAACACGTTTCAGATCACCGCATCCGATGAAGGGACAGGACTGAAGAGTCTACGTGCGGAGATCCGTCAAGGGAAGAGGACTGTAGAGCTGCTCCACGAATCCTACCCCGAAGTCCGACGGAGAGTCTCCAAAACCCTCCACATTGACCCAAGGGCCCTCCATCTCCAGGAGGGTCCGGGTCTCCTACGACTGGAGGCCCGGGACCGGTCCTGGAGAGGAGAGGGGAACATCGCCTCTCTGGAGAGGCCGATACGGATCGATATCACACCTCCCTCTCTCCGCATCCTCTTCCGTCCGCCCCCTCCCGCCCAGGGAGAGGCTCGGCTTTTGATCTACTCTTCCTCTGAAGAGATCCCACGTCATGGGATCTTGGTCGGCGACTTGCGGTTTCCGGGTCGCTCCATCCCAAAAAAACGGCTTGCAGCCTTCTTCGCTGTCCCCCTCCGAATCCCCTCGGCCACGCCTGTTGTGCTCCAGGGAGAGGACGAAGCCGGAAACCGTTCACGAGTCACCCTGGCCACCACGATTCACCGGAGGAACCGTCGCCGAACTCATCTCTGGATGGATCCTCCCTTCCTACTCCGTGTGGTACGGGAGTTCCAAGAGCAGGATCCTTCCCTTCCGGATGATCCCCTAGAGGCCTTCCTCAAAATCAACCGCGATCTTAGGGAAAAGACCCACCGCCGGGTATGGGAATTATGCCGAAACTCAGAGCCCCGCAAGCTCTGGTCCGGACCCTTCCTTCGCCCCAAAGGGGTCCGGGAGACTTCCACATTCGGTGAGGATCGGGTCTTCGTCTTCCAAGGAAAGGGAGTGGACCAGCAGGATCATATGGGGGTGGACCTTGCCTCCATCGTCAACGCCCCGGTCCGTGCATCCAATCGAGGGCGAGTGGTCTTTGCCGGGGAGATGGGCATCTATGGCCAAACGGTCCTGTTGGACCACGGTCTTGGGGTCTTCTCCATGTACGGACACATGAGCCGGATTGATGTGGAGACCGGCCAAATGGTGGATCGCGGCACGCTGCTCGGACGCACAGGATCAACCGGGCTTGCCACCGGGGATCACCTTCATTTCAGCATCCTAATCTCAGGGGTCTTCGTGGACCCCCAACCCTGGTGGAATCCCACATGGACGGACCTCCTGGAACGATCCCTGAAAGGGGAAAATCCTCCACCAAAAGCCCAGGGTTCTTCCCATTGAGGAGGCCTTCTTCCGTCGCCGGAAGGGCCCCGAGCTGTTCGGAACCTCCAAGAAAACCCAACCCCGTGCTTTCCCTCGATCTTCACCTAACTTGGAATCGACGCGAAGGTCAACCTCGGAGGAAAACGAATATCTGGTTGAAGACCCACGGTAGATCTGTCACCTTTTGGATAGGGTAAGGGGCCCGCGGAAGCCTACTATTGTGGAGTTTAGACCCAGCCCCGTCCTTTTGGGACCCTCCCGTTGATACCGGCCATCGATGCAGAGGAAACCTCATGATGCAAAGCCGGGTCCTTCCCGATGCGAAGAAGCACTCTCTGCCTCGTCCAATCGGGTGATTTCCTCTACCCACCCAAGAGACTCCAGGTAGATATCCGTGACCTCTTGAGCAGAGATGCGAAGCCTACCAGCATATTCCTCGAACCCTATCCAATTCCCCTTCTCATAACAAAGAATCAGTTCATAAAGGTCACGAAACGGAGTATCCTCTCCCAAAAGCGCCCCTTTGATCTCCTTCCCGATGGGGATCCCTTCGAGCATCTCCCCCAACGGACGCCCCAAAAAGGCATCAAGGGTTGAGAACATCCCCAGAAGGAACCCCTCTGAGCCCTCCTTTCCGAGACCGATCTTCTGGGCGAGGAGCTCCGAGAAGCGAGCTCTCAGGAGGGATGTCCGCAAGAGTTCCGGGGGCTTATCCCTTCCGAGCTCCGCCATGGCCACCAGAGACACCCATTTTCTCAAGTTCACCTCCCCCAAAAGCAACAGGGCATGACGAACCGAACGTATGGGGTGGCGGACCCCGAAAAAAGCCGAATTGATATATTGCAAGAGCTTATAACACAGAGAAAGATCACCCCGGATAATCTCCTCCAGGGAAGCCAGGTCCAGCTCCCGCTGATTCGCCGCCTGGATGACCCGGAGGTAGTTGAGCTTATGCCCCGGGATCTCACGGCTCGAGATCAGGACCGGCTTGCAGAAGAAATGGCCTTGAAAAAAAGTGTATCCATGTTTTAGGGCCCAACAGAACTCCTCTTGGGTCTCCACCTTCTCCGCCAAAGGGCGGACCCTTCTCTCCAGGAGGCGCTCGACGATCTCGGTCCTTTGAGACTGGGTGGTGTGTACGAAGTCCACCTTTACGATGTCGGCCACATCGAGAAGGATCTCCCGATCCTCCTCCTCGAAGACGTAATCGTCAAGGGCGATAAGGTAACCCTTTTGGCGAAGGAGCAGGCAGGCCTCATGGAGCTGTTGATCCACGTCAACGTCCTCCAGGATCTCCACTACCACCATTTTGGGTGGCAGATGAAGAGCTGTCTCATTGAGGAGGAGATTTCGGGTAAAATTAATGAAGGCCTTTGCGCCATGGGTGAGTTGCTGGGACCCCAGATGGAGGAATAGGTTTTGGATCACCTGAAGAGTAGCTTTATCGGGGTCTTCGCCATTATAGCGGTTGGACACACCTGAGCGGTAGAGAAGCTCGTAGGCCACTACCCGTTGATTGCGATTGAAGATGGGCTGCCTGGCGATGTAGATCTCCACGTGAATCACCCGAGGATCGATCGATTTCTCCCGCTTTCTTTGGCAGTATACATGGCCCGATCCACCCTCTCGAAGAGTTTCTCAGGACTTCTATCGGATTCCCGGACCTCCGTGATCCCAAGACTGACCGTCAGAGGAATAGTCTCATCTCGATACAGGAAACCTGTCTTCTCCACTAATCTGCGGAGGCGCTCTCCGGTGGAAAAGGCTGCATTCCCATCTGTGCCCGGGAGGATCACCACGAACTCTTCCCCCCCATAGCGAGCCAAGAAGTCCGACTCTCGAAGCACCTTTTGAATCCTTCTCACCATCTCCTTGAGGCAGCGGTCCCCGGCCCGATGTCCAAACTGATCATTGATCCGCTTGAAATGGTCCGCATCTATAAGAATCAGTGAGAAGCGCTGTCCATACCGATGGAATCGCGAAAGCTCCTCTCGAATTCTCCGTTCAAAAGCACGCCGATTGTGGACTTCTGTGAGGGGATCTAGATAGACCTGACGAGCTAGGATGTTGGATTTTCGGTGCGCCTGTTCCACTTCGTTCCGCATACGATGGAGTGACTGGAGGAGCATGGACATATGCCGATTGAGCTCGGCCATCTGCTGCTCGTCCTCTCTGCGCTTTTTTTCCAGTGCAGATTTGATGGACTCCAGTTTGGCTAAGACGAACTGCCGTAGTTTGTGCAGGTCCGGATTGCCCTCAAGAAATTGACCGATATCCTGCATCTGCCCTTCCAACAAGGAATTGAACCGGGTGTTGTGCTGAAAGCTGTCCTGGGTGCTAGCTAAGGAGGCCTGAAACTTCCCCTCGATTTCCAGAAGGTTGCGGCCGATCTCCGCAAAAAGGCCTGTGTATTGAGCCCGCTGGTGGGCCACCTGCTGTTCGCAAAGGTGGAGAAAGGCCACAATACGATGACGGAGGGACAAAAGGCCTTCCAGATCCCGGCAGGCTTCGATTTGTGTTCTCAACAGAGAGAATTCTTCGCCATACTCTCGAGAGATGATGCTATTAAACGAGTCCACTATCTCCACGAAGAGGGCCTTGAAACCTTGAAGATGCTCGGAAGAATCGATCTCCGCTAAAGCCTTGCGTGCCTCTGGGGAGTCATACCGGAGCAACTCTTGAAGGATCCGTTCTGTGATCAATGCCTCCCGCAGGCTTGTGGGGGTAATCCTGCGGTTCCTCTCCGCAAACTCCTTGAGGATGCGGATGAGAGAACGAGAGAACTTGGAGGCCCTCTCCAAATCCAAGAGTGTGGGTTCGGACAAGATTTTTCCTCCTTTGTGGAACTCTTGGTTTGGAAAACAGCCCAAAGTTCCTGGCCACCGCTCCCTCTTCTTTCTCTTTCATTTCTTATCGGCGGATTTTCTCTTCCCATTGAGTTCTGGACAGCAATCGGAGGTTGTCGATATACTGCAAGGGACAAAGGGAAGGATTTCTCCTTCTTCCTCAAAAAGCCCTGGGAAACGATATTCGAGAATCCACCATCCCACGAAGGAGGGGCATGGAGCGTCATCTCCAAGTCAGCGAAACCGGACGAAGCGGTTCCAGTTCCATAGGTCCGGCCAGGATCGAGGCAGAGATGCTCCTGTACTTGTGATGCTTGTCCGAGATACAGCCCGTGGTGGCCATCCTCGAGGACGAGTACGGTCTCCTCTCAGAGGAGGATGCTCTGGACAGCCTCGGCTTCGGAGTGCCTGCTAAGATCGGCTCCCGCGGTGTGGAGAAGACCTACGAGCTTCCTGTGGAGGGCACATCCGGGAAGAGCTGATGCGTTCGCCAGCTTTCATCAAGGAGGACACCCGGCAAGCTGGCAGAACTTTAAGGGAAAACTTCGGGATCGGATAAAGGGGCGCTTGGCCCATCGGGCCTTTATCGAGTGGCATCCTATGGGAGGACGACATGCCCAGGGTTCTGGTCATCGATGACGACGATCAATTGCGAAGACTCCTGCGGCTCATGCTCGAAAGGGAGGGGTACGAGGTGTGGGATGCCCCCAACGGAAAGGAAGGGCTAAAGAGGGTCCACGAAGCACCGATGGACTTGGTCATCACCGACCTCATCATGCCCGAGAAGGAAGGGATCGAAACCATTCGCGAACTACTTCGCGAGTTCCCGAACATGAAGATCATCGCCATGTCGGGCGGAGGCCAAGTGGGTCCAGAGACCTACCTTCAGATCGCGGAGAAGTTCGGGGCGCATCGGACCCTGGTCAAGCCTTTCGATAAAAACGAACTTATCACCGCAGTTAAAGAGGTCCTGGGGGAGGTAATCGGATGACCCCAGAGGAGACCTTCCCGAAGCTGGGAAACCGAGGACTTGAAGATCCTTTGAGGCCCATGGCCTGAGGTGGGAGACATATCTCACGGGTGACGGTTATGAGAGAGATCTTGGAATCGACAAAGACCCCGAGGCCCACGATTATGGTGGTGGATGACGAGGCCGCCATCCGTAGTCTCCTTCAGGAAGTCATCGAGCGGGAAGGCTATCCATGTCGTGTGGCTGGAGACGCCGGAGAGGCCCTGTCCCTCCTGGAGCAGGAACCTGTGGATGTGGTGATCACGGACATTCGTATGCCTGGGATCAACGGTATTGAGTTGATCCGCAGAATCAAGGAACGCCATCAGGCCGATGTCATCGCCATGACGGGTTATGTGGAAGATTTCAGCTACGATAAAGTGATCGCCTCGGGAGCAAGCGACTTCATTCAAAAGCCAGTGGGCATCAAGGAAGTCATGGTAAGACTGAAACGGGTCCTCAGAGAGAGAACCATCCTTCAAGAGCGCGATCGGGCCCAGGAGGAGCTCCGACGAAGCTTGGCCAGACTACGCCGAGCCATCGAGGGCGTGGTTCAGGCCATCGCTCTGACGGTGGAGACGCGGGATCCCTATACCGCGGGGCATCAACGACGAGTGGCGGATTTAGCCTGTGCCATTGCCAAAGAGCTGGGGCTTCCTGAGCATCGCATCGACGGGATCCGCACTGCAGGACTCATTCATGACTTGGGGAAGATCTCCGTTCCTGCGGAGATCTTAAGCAAGCCCACCCCATTGACGGATCTGGAATACGAACTCATCAAGACCCATCCCAAAGTAGGCTATGAAATCCTCAAGTCCATTGAGTTTCCTTGGCCGGTCGCCGATATGGTCCTCCAGCATCACGAACGATTGGACGGCTCCGGTTATCCTCAGGGGATTCGTCGGGAGGATATACTACCGGAGGCCCGCATCCTGGCCCTCGCCGATGTGGTGGAAGCTCTAGCCAGCCATCGGCCCTATCGGCCCGCACTGGGAATGGAGAGGGCCCTGGAAGAGATTTCCAGAAACCGGGGCATCCTCTACGACGCCCAGGCAGTGGACGCCTGCATCCATCTCTTTAAGAAGGGGATCTTTTCATTCAATCGTCTCCAGCCCACGGCCATCCACCTCCCTTCGGGGCCTCCCCTCCTCTGACCTTCCTCTTCAGACACCACATGCCCAATCGGACTTATGGATAGGACTGGCCCTCGTGATGCTCCATGGAGAGAGACACCCTCTCCAGACCGAGAGGAACTTCGACATCTGTCTGATCCTCCATGGAGAGCACTCCTTCCAGCGCAAAAGATCCGCAAGGGACCCTCCTTCGCCTCGCCTCGGCCTGTAGCGGCCAGGGCCCAACCGGGGTCTGCCCCCATCCTGGGGGCATTGGATTCAGATGTCCTCTGAGGACACAGTGAAAGCACGGTAGGAATGTCCCATTCGACGCCCTGCTTCTTCGATGTTGAGACAGATCTCCTCTATCGATATCTCTCCCGAATTGTACTCCACCTCAAATAGATCCTTCTCCAAGGAATAGAATACCCTCCGGATCCCTTCCGTCCCTTCCAGGGCGGATACCACCGAATCGGGGCACCCCATTCAGGTAAACCCATCCTTTTGGACCATCCCTCTTACCTGAAAAAAAACCTTGCATATACTCTCCATGGATTTCTACCCCCTTCGATTCTTTTTCTACCCGTAAAGTCAACTCCGGCCCCATGGTTTTCTCTGTTGTCGGTTCCTCTCAAGAGCTCCTAGGGAACCATTACGGCGGCTCGTCTGTGGTTTGTATCCATAAGGCACCTCTCTCCGCCTTTTGAATACAGCACGGTACGGGGCTAATCTTCAATAGGCTCCATTGCGAGCGAGGAAACGCGACGGGGCTGGCCCTACGGCTGGGATTTAGATATCCTTGAAATAGGAGGTAACCCCATGAGTGATCCAACAGAGGGAAAGGAACGCACACGCAGACGGTACGATCGCCTGGCCTGGGTCTACGATCTTCTGGAAGCCCCCTTGGAGCGCGGCCGATTCTCCCGCTGGAGATCCCGCCTGAAGGAGCGCATTATCGGCGAGAATGCCCTGGAGGTGGGGGTGGGAACTGGAAAAAACCTCCCCTACTACCCCCAGGGGGTCAAAATGACGGCCATCGACATCAGCCCGAGGATGCTGGCCCGGGCACGCAGGCGAGCGGCCAGCCTCGGGATCGAAGTGGAACTGCGGGAGATGGACGTCCAGGCCCTGGAGTTCGAGGACGCCACCTTCCATACAGTATTCGCGACCTTTGTCTTCTGCTCAGTGCCCGACCCCATAGTCGGACTTCGAGAGCTCCGACGAGTCTGTCGACCTCAAGGGAGGCTCCTTCTGCTGGAACACATGCGGCCCGAAAACCCTCTCCTGGGGCTGATTTTCGACCTCCTGAACCCAGTGGTGGTCCGAATGATGGGAGCGAATATCAACCGCCGGACCATGAGTAATATCCGTCAAGCGGGATGGAAAATTGTACAGGAGGAGCACCTTTCCTCGGATATCATAAGGTGGATCGAGGCACACCCTTAAGGTGACAGGCATTCAGCACGGATCCCCAATAACGCCGAAGTAAAATAAGCCGCACCTCGGGGAACCTTGCGGAGCCATCCATCGAGGGAGGAAGCCGCCCATGACCCTTAAAAGAGAGCTAGAACATACGGGAAACATTCTATTCCGTTTGAGAAGTTATCTCCCATTATTCTTGGTGGGGCTCGCGCTCATCGTCGCTCGCAATATCCATTACCCCCTCGGGAGCCATCGGCTGGACCAAATCTAGGAACTCTTCTGCCTTCTAATCGCATTCTTCGGGATCGGGATCCGATTCTACACCGCGGGGCACGTCTCCAAGGGAACTTCCGGGAGAAACACACGCAGGCAGAAGGCCGCTACACCTCAACACCACAGGAATCTACTCAGTGGTGCGCCACCCCCTCTACTTGGGCAACCTCGTCATTTGGTTCGGGATCTCCCTCTCAGTCCGCAATGTATGGTCCTGCCTCGTGGTCCTGCTCGTTTTTTGGCTCTACTACGAACGGATCATCTATGCGGAAGAGGAATTTCTGGAGACACGCTTTGGCCAACGCTTCCTCCAGTGGGCTCGAAGGACCCCTACCTTCATCCCACGATGGCGCAACTGGAGGAGACCTGACCTTCCATTTTCCTTCCGCACGGCCCTAAAGAGAGAATACCATAGCATATCCGCTGTTCTACCCATCTTCACCACCTCGGACATCATCGAGGATCTCTTTGTGGAACGAAGGCTGGAGTTGGATCCCCTTTGGGGAGCACTATCGGCGGCCGGAGGGGTCTTCTACCTCGTGGTCCGGTTCATAACCAAGAGGACGGAATGGCTCCACGTTGAGGGACGGTGAAGGGATCAAAATCCCCCGCGTACCTCATGGGCATGCTGCGGCTCCATGGGGAAGTCGGATCTTAGATCCCCCTCCCAAATAGGGCACTCAAAGGGACACTCGAAACATCGAGTGCTGCTGTCTTGCACAAGAATTTTTAATCCCGGAGATCCCGCTTCATCCGGTCGAATTCCTCCTTGGTGATCTCGCCACGAGCGTAACGCTCACGGAGGATCTCCATGGCACGGGAGCCGGAGCGAGAGCCCTCGGAGCGCTCCCCACGGCTCGCCTGGATGAGCCATTTGATCAGGAAGATCAACCCCACGATGATCAGGATCCAGAAAGCGAATTGGAAGATCCAACCGATCCAGCCAAGGCCACCCATCATCCCTGGGCCCATCTGCCACCCAGGACTCCAACCCCACTGAGCAAAAGCCTCGTTGGATAGGGTCGGAGCAGCTGCAGCACCCGAAATGACCACCTTACTTGGATTCATATCTTGTCTCCTTTGTCCCGGCGGACCCACGCTGGAAAGAATAAGGACAGGCCCGCCTAAGCGTTCCTGCCCCTTCTTTCTCAGCGTCGAAATGAAGGTCGCTTTATCTTAATACCCCCAGCAGGGCCCACCCGCATAGGGTCCCATCATCTGATGTCCCCAACCGGGGCCCATGTGGTGCCATCCCCATCCAAAGCCGTATCCGTAGGGACCCTGAAACCCTGGGACAATCTCCGAGGCCTCTTTCTGGAAGGCCCAGTGTTTCTCCCACAGCTTCTGCCTCAAGTCGAAGACCTCTTTCTGCAGTTTGGAGACGGCCTCTTGATCAGGGGTCGGCTGGCCATAAAGGCGCCACAGTTCCTGGCGCTTCTGGAAGAGCTGTTCGCGGAGTCCTTGGGTCTCCTCCCAATACTTTCTCCTCAGCTGGTCCAACTTCGCCTGTTGCTCGGAGGACAATGCGGCTCCATAGGGCTGGGCCCAGCACCATCCTGGACCCGCGTATCCCATCATCCCGGGCCCCATACCGCGCCAACCGCCGTACCAACCCGGGCCTGCTGCCACGGCGCCGCCCACTACAGCCGCTGAGATCAAAACCGCTGCCAAGACCAGAAATCCTTTCTTCATGGGTTCACCTCCTCAAAATGGAATCTCCAAATGTTTCACCCTCCACAAAAGCCAGAGCCGTGCCATTGTGGCCAATGCGGAGCTGGTCGATATTGTCCTGAAATTTCAGGAGGATAGAAAGAACGTCCGCATGGCTTTGTAATCCATTCGCAAGACTCTGAGAAAAAAAGAAACATTATCTCGATTTTGAGCCAAATATTGTGTAAAAATGATACAGCTGTCCTCACTAAAACGTGGTCACCCCAGTGGAGTTGGTTTATAGTAGTTATAGTCTTCGTCTTTGGCTGGGCTGGAGATGATGGGAAAGCGGATTATTTTGGATACAGACGGAGGGGTAGACGATGCCTTGGCGTTGATCTTAGCCCTCCGTAGCCCTCAATTTCGGGTAGAGGCCATCACCGTTACCTATGGAAACGTATCGGTGGAGCAGGCCTCCCAAAACATCCAACTCCTACTTAGGATTCTCCATCTTGAGGACCCTCCCCCCATCGCTCTCGGCGCTCGTCACCCCCTGAAAAGGGCGAGGATCTCCGCCGAGCACGTCCATGGGCAGGACGGTCTTGGCGGAATCACACAATGGATGACCAAAGAATGGTATTCGGAATTCAAGGCCCCAAGGGAACTTCCCGATGCAACCCAACTCCTCCTCCGCCTTGCCGAGCGGTATCCCGGGGAACTTACTCTGATCACCCTAGGACCCTTGACGAATCTAGCCCAAATGCTTGAGAAGGCTCCTTCCTCAAGGAACCTCCTCAAGGAGGTGGTCATCATGGGAGGAGCCTTGGAGGTGCCCGGCAACATCACGGCCGCGGCTGAATTCAACATCTTCTCCGACCCACATGCCGCAGAGCAGGTCTTCCATTGTGGCCTTTCCCTCAGACTCGTTCCACTGGATGCCACCCGGCAGGTATGCCTGGATCGGAATACCCTATACCGACTGACCCGGTCCATGCCGTCTCCCCTAAACGAATTCGTCCTGCATATCTCTCAGTCCGTCCTGGACTACATGGAGAGGACTCAAGGCAACGCCGTCCTCCACCTTCATGATCCCTTGGCTGTGGGGGTAACCTTGAACCCGAAGATCGCCGCATGGAAACCCCTCCATGTGGAAGTGGAGACTCAAGGAATCCACACTCTGGGGATGACCCTGGCGGATCTTCGCCCCTTGCGGGAGGAACTTCTCCCTCCACCCAACCTGCTGGCCGCCCGGGATGTGGATTCCAAGAGATTTCTCCGTCTCTTCGAGGAGATCCTATGCCGAAGGTCATCGTGATTGGATCCGCCAACGTGGACCTAACCATTCAGGTGGACCGACTCCCCACTCCGGGCGAGACGGTTTCCGACGGTCGATTCTATACCTCCTTCGGTGGAAAGGGCGCCAATCAGGCCGTAGCGGCCTTGCGGGCGGGGGCCCAGGTGCGATTTCTTGCCAAGGTGGGTCGAGACCCCAACGGAGATCGGATCTTGGAACAACTTGAAGCCCAAGGCCTTCACACAGACCTCATCCTGAGGGATGAAACGGAGCCCTCCGGCGTCGCTTTGATCATGGTGGACTGCAATGGGCGAAACGCCATCGCCGTGGCCCCTGGGAGTAACCGCAAGATCACCCCCGAGGATATCCGTCGATTCGAGCCGCTTAAAGGATGGGGAGAGACCTTGCTCCTCCAGCTGGAAGTGCCCCTGGACGCTGTGAAGGAGGCTCTCACCCTGGCACGAATGCAAGGGCTTCGGACAATCCTGAATCCGGCACCCGCTCGTACACTGGATGAAGGAGTCCTCGCTCAGGTAGACCTCCTTACACCCAATGAAGGGGAATTGGAACGACTTTCAGGCTCTCCGGTTAAGGAGGAAAAGACGGCAGTGGAGGCCTGCAAAATACTGCTGGACCAGGGCGTGGGTGAGGTCATCGTGACGCTTGGGGAGCATGGAGCGCTTCATGTCACCCGAAAGGGAGCAGAGCTCTTTCCGGGTTACCCGGTGAAGGCCGTGGATACTACGGCGGCTGGGGATGCCTTCAATGGGGCCTTGGCCTGCGGTTTGGCCGAAGGCCGACCCATGGAGGATGCTATTCGATTCGCCAATGCTGCAGGAGCCCTGACCGTCACTCGGAGGGGGGCGCAAGACGCCCTCCCTAGTAGGGACGAGATCGAAAACCTCTTACAGCGTCTGGATGAGGACACTCCATGAATGGACGACCCCTCAGCGGACGAGTGGCCCTCGTTTTCGGGGCCGGGCGTGGCATCGGGAGGGCTTCAGCCATGGCCTTTGCAGAGGCAGGGGCAGCGGTGGTAACGGCCGCCCGGACGGCCTCCGAGATCAAAGAGGTCTCCCAGAGGGCACACTCCCTTTGTGGAGTCAAGACCCTAGCTCTGGTGTGCGACGTGTCGGAAGCAGAATCCGTGTTAGAGACGGTCGAAAGGACGTTGAGGGACTTCGGAAAGCTCGATGTGGTGATCAACTGTGCGGGGACTATCCATCCGGTGGGCCCCTGCTGGCAGGTGGATCCTGAGGAGTGGCATGCCAACCTGAAGGTAAACCTCCTCGGTGCCTTTCACATCACGCGAGCGGTCATACCTCCCCTGAAAGATCAAGGCCAAGGGAAAATCATCCATGTCTCCAGCGGTGCGGCTCAATATCCTGTCTTTGGTTGGACTGCCTACTGTGCGGCCAAGGCAGGCCTGGACCACTTCGTGCGGGTTGCAGCCGAGGAGGCATCCCCTTTGGGAGTATCTGTATACGGAATCTGGCCAGGGATCGTGGATACCCGGATGCAGGAGGAGATCCGTAAGGTCTCTCCCGAGCTCTTCGGCAAGGAGAACATCCAGCGTTTCCGTCTCTATCATGACCGAGGACTCCTTCGCCCGCCGGAGGACCCCGTACGCCTCATACTCTATTTGGCGATCCATGCCGATCTCTCGATGAGCGGACATATCTTCAATCTGGACGATCCAGAGGTCGAGCGAATGGTAGACCGAGCCCTCCCGGTGCCCGTCCTTCAAGGAAACCCGTAGAATTGGCCCCTTCCACCTGGTTTTTGATACAATAGTCCCGAACTGAAGATAGAAGAGTTAGGATTTCAAGAGGCTCCCCGCTAAGGGTGAAGGAAAACCCATGGAGAAGCTTGCCATTATCCGCTGCGAGAAGAACCTGGATCGCTGTCCCATGACGGAGTGCTTGGAGAGCGTCAGAAGGCGAATGGATGGATTTGCGGGTTACGAGGACCCCAGACTGCTGGGCATTTTTACATGCCACTGCAATGACGAGATCATCCTCAATCTCTGCCGGATCCTCAAGGAGAAAGGGGTGGAGATCATTCACTTCTGCACTTGTACCTTTGCCCGGGAGGGTCAGGAACAGTGGATTGAAGGAGAGGGCCTCTGCCACCACGTGGATGAACTCATGGAGCGGATCCACAAGGAATTAGGGCTTCGATGTGTCAAAGGGACGGCCCATCTGCCCAAGGACTATGAACCCAAGGCCGAGGGAATGTAATCCCAATTTTACCTGTAGGTGCCTCGAGACTCGGACATTGGAGGGCGAAACCCTCTGCCTGTGGAATGTTTCTGGTACCCAGGTCTCCTCCTGAGACTATCTTGGCGTCATGACGGTGCGATGGGACTCGGAGACCTCCTCCAGGGGGATATAGCGGCCGGCCCGCCAGAGGTCAATCATGTCATCATAGTGCTTGCTGAGAAAATACTCGTTCTGTCCCGTTATCAGGACCATATATCCGCGAGGGTCGGGATCGAACTCCACCACCAGGCGAAGCCCGGAGGCCAGAACGGCCGTAAAAGGAGGCTCCACCTCGGTGAAATGGGCACGGTGGTTGGTCTCGCAGTCCCCCCTTACCGGATAGGGTCCCCGATTGACTAAAGATCGAAGGATCTTGACATTCCCCAGCACATGATCGAAGCGGATCTGATGCACCTTCCCCCATTGCCATGCCTCCACACGTCCCTCACCAGTGACTTCGGAGAGCATCTCCAGGGCCTCCCTAAAGGCCCTTGTGGCGATCTGTCGAGGATCTTCCATTTGAGGGGTGGTCACATCATCGAAAAACTCGCTCCCCTCCTCCAGGAGCTCAAGGAACCGCTCCAGACTCACATAGCGCTCTCCTACGTACTGAGCGGCCAGCTTCGGCCCCAATTCGTCGACAAAGGTCTGATACATGAAACGCACCAAAAAGGTATTGTAGATGGCCGGGGCCGGATCATCTTTCCGCATGCGGAAATCCCACTCCTTCAATCGATTCAAGGCATCTCGGATCAGTCCGTCCCCGCCAGAATCCACCAGCTCTAGGATCTTGGGCACCAGGATCTCTGCCAGTTCACTCTGATCGTCCATTTGCATGGCCTGAGCATAAGGCACATCGATCCTCTCCTTCGCCTCGAGCATCCGAATGATCCGATCGATACGATACCGCGGCGCCACCGTGGGGTTTATATCGTAGGGGAACGTCCGGGCAACAAGATTATTGGCCGTGGCGATAAAACCACTCGGCGGATTCTCCAAGGCTGGATTCTCCTCCGGGGGGACCAAGCCCTCCCAGTTCACCCTTCCACCCTTCCCTTCAGACGGGAACCTGCCCGTCCCGGGCATCCGTTTGGGTAAAGCGCCCAGCGTGTAGTAACCGATGGTCCCATCGGTCTCGGCATAGACCAAATTTTGGGGGGTCATTCTGATCTTGTGGATCGCCCGAACCCACTCTTCATGAGTCCGAGCTCTGTTCATCTCGAAGAAGCCTTGAACTCCCACCCCGTTCAGCCCCACCCAGTCAAGACTCAAAACGCGATCCACCTCCGGAAAGACTTCCCTCAATAGGGGCCTCCTCCCTGCGTAGAACAGAGTCTTCTTTATAGGAGGGCGGCCTTTGATCCGGATCGTCGTCTCCTTCTTGGACAGAGGAATCTCCTTTCCCTCACGGATGTAGGTCTCCTTGTCCCAGTCCACCTCTTCTAAGTAAAGGTCAACGATGTCTGCACCCTGATTGGTCAACCCCCATGCGAATCGCCGGTTGTATCCAAAGAAGACGATGGGCACACCCGCCACTTGCCCACCAGCGAGCTGAAAATCTCCGGCCTCCAGGCGGATCAAGTAAAAATCAGAAGGAATCTTGGAGTCATGGACGTGAGGGTCACTGGCCAAGATGGGGCCCCTGCATTGCGTCTTTTCGGGAGCCACAGCCCAATTATTGCTTGCCGAACGGCCCCCCAGGAGACGGCCCAGCCGGGCATTTTTCTCCTCCATTGACCTTCCTTTCAAGCGAGAACCTCCCCCTTCCTCTAGGATGGCGGGGGTGTCCGACGGAAGAAAGGGGAGAAGCCTTTTGGCCCGTTCGTTGCCCAGCTTCCGGGCCATTCTGTAGAAGAGGAGCTCATGACGCAAGTTGTAGGCCAAAGACCAGTTGAGCATCATCCCGATCACCACAGGATCTGCCAAGGTCCACTCCTCCTTGGGGAGCCCTAACAAGACCATAGGGAGAGGTCTCTTGTGGGTCCGCAGGAAATAATTGACCCCGTCTACATAGCGCTGAAGCAAAGCCTTTACATGGGCGGAAAGGGACGCCGCCTCCCGCTTGGCGATCTCGTAAAAGCCCACCGCACGTATGAAATAGTCCTTGGCCACGGCGGACTCCCCTGCAAATTCCGAGATCCTCCCTTGCCCAATACGTCGGGTCAAGTCCATCTGGAAGAGACGGTCCTGGGCATTGACGTATCCCCAAGCGAAATAGAGATCTCTCAGGTTCTGGGCCTCAATGGTGGGGACAGCCCAGGGGTTTCTTCGGATCACCACCCGCCCCTCCAGTCCCTCCACTTGGAGCTGCTCATCGTAGTCAGGCATGTAGCTTCGAAGGAAGAAATAGCCCGATCCGATGAGGACCAACAGGGCAAGGCCCACGAAGAGAAGAACTTTCTTCATGCGGTTCTCCAAGTGTCTTTCTCAAGAACCTACCAAATGGACGTCAAGAGGGCAACGGACCAGAAGCTGTCGGGAATCCCATCCATGGAAGAAATGCTCCCTTTGGGGTGAGAAAAGTGACCCCCACAGGCTCCTCTTCATTGTGAAGACGCCCCTTGTGCAGAGATCCTCTCAGGGCTATATTGTGAATCGACGTCTTCTTTCCCAAGAGAGACCCCAAAAAAAGGAGGGCCTCCTTGAAACGAGTGCTCCTGATTTTCCTGCTGGGCCTCTTCTGCATCCTTTCGATCTCCTATGGATGGCTCATCTTACGAAGGCCTCCATTGAATGAAGAGGTCAGAAAAGGGCTACCAGGCTCCTTTGTAAGGCTCACACGAGGGTTCGTCCACTACGAACTGTCCGGCCCAAAGGACGGCCAGGCGGTAGTCCTGATCCACGGATTCACTACGCCTTCCTTTATCTGGGATCCTACGGTCCCTCGGTTGGTAGAGGCGGGATTCCGGGTCCTCCGCTATGACCTTTACGGCAGGGGTTTCTCCGATCGGCCTCGGCTCCGATACGGCCCTGAGCTCTTCGACGCTCAGCTCCTAGAGCTTATCCGAACTCTCAACATCCGGACCCCTGTCCATCTGGTGGGGTTCTCTATGGGAGGAGCCATAGCCGTATACTTTGCGGACCGCCACCCGAAGCTGGTCTCCAAGATCTGCCTCCTTGCCCCCATGGGCTTTCCCGTCCAGGTCCCTTTCGTCCGAAAACTCGCCATCGTCCCCCTTCTGGGCGATTACCTCATGGCCATCGTCGGGGAGTCGATCCTCAAAAAGGGAGTGCGGGCAAATTTTTATCGACCCGATCGGTTTTTCCCCCAGTTCCTGGAAAAGTTCTCGGAGCAGATGAAGTTTCGCGGGTATCTCAGGGCCATTCTCTCGACCCTTAGGCATATGTCCCTAGAGCCTATTCAAGCCGCCTATAGGCGTGTTGGACGACAGAGACGTCCCATTATGCTCATCTGGGGGCGGGAGGATTCGGTCCTTCCCTTCCAACTCAGTGAGAGAGTCCGGGAAGCCATCCCCGACCTCCGCTTCCACCCGGTGGAGGAGGCAGGTCATGCGGTTCACTACGAACGGCCAGAGGTAGTCAACCCCCTCCTGGTCCGCTTTCTTCAGGGCCCCACTGCCACCGTGGCGACAGGGGAAAGCCAAGCATTGAGGTCGCTATGAACTCCACGCCTCGGAGATACACGCATCAGGTGGGATGTGAGGTGCGCTTCATCTCGGGATATTACCAAATCATCAAGGAGGCAAGGCTCCTTTCTCAGGGAAGAAAGGTCCTCTACGCGATAGGCAATGCAGTGGTGGAAAACGCCTGCTGTGGAGCTGGAGGCTGTCGGTTCGCCTTGGTCCCAGGATATGTGGTTCGGTGGCAGTTTGAGACTTCGTACGAAGGGCTCCCTGTCTCGGAGGTAGAGCCCGTCCGGGATCCTTCGGTCCGGGAGGAGATCCGTCGGAGGCTCGAGCAGGAAGAGTTCGTCACCCAGGTGGATTTTTGGTGAGGAACAACGAGGCCCCGGCCGCCATGCCATACATAGCCATTGCGGAGAGGATTACCCCTTGAAATCCCACCTGAAGGGCCAACAAGGATGCCAGGATCGTGGCCACAACGGAGGCACATCCATTGATTCCCCAAGCCCATGGGATGTGTTTCACGGAGACGGGGGCCAGTCTCTCAAGCCCCAAGGGAAAGGGCATCCCCATGAAGAACCCCAATGGGGCGATGAGAAGGACGCCCATTCCCATGCGCAGAAAAAGGGGAAACCCCAGGGTCCATCGAAAGAAATGAGGAAGCCCCACTAGGAGCAGGATCGCCCAAATGAGGATCCCCAGAGCCGCTGCTGGAATGTCCATTGGGGATCGGCTCCGGGCTCTTTTCTCAAATAATGCTCGCCATCTCCGGGACCAACCGCTTCCTGCTCCCGCAAAGATGAGAAAGGTGGAGATGACCACCGAGGCGGAAAGGACAGGATGCCCCAAATAGAGGATAAAGCGTTGGAAAAAGGCCATCTCCAGGAAGAGAAACCCCACCCCCAAAGAGAGAAAGAATACGACCAATGCTCCGGATCGTACCACATTATCTGCTCGCTCGCGTCTCCGGATGAAGGCCAGGGGCAACAAAATCAGGACAGCCCCTGATGCCATTGCCACTATGAGGGCCGCGCCTAGAAGCGGATAGGTCCATTCAAGCAAGGACATCCCTCCGCGTCCCTTCAAAGAAAGGATCTCGGGAAGCGTCCGCCAACGGAAGAAGTGGAGGAAAAAGGGCCGTTGATCCGTCACCGGTCGGATCTGGAACTTGTAGCGCTGGAGAAACTCCTCTCGATCCTCCCCAAGAAGGGCCTGGGCACCCAAGAAATAGGAAGGATTCCTCAGGCGATTGTGACGATTGGCCTCCTCGGCACGCATCCCAGAGAGATGGACCAAGTCGAAGGCCCGATGAGTGCAGAAGTCCCGGATCTTCTGGACCTCATGGGATCGGAACGGCTCACGCCGAACCAGGAGAGTGGTAGTCCTCCAGCTTCGGATTAAAGCCACGTGCTCAGCGGGACGATCAATCCCTTGGCGCTCCAAGGCCGTTACAGCAGTAAGGAGAAGTCTCAGACTCTGACGAGGTGGAAGTTGAGCCCACTGCGTAATTGCCAGGATCCCCCTATTTCGCAGATGGGAGAGGGCATCCTGTAAGGCCTCCAATGTAAGATGGTAGGATGCCTGAAAAGCGCCAGCACTCCGGTAACTCGCCTCCAAGGAGATCTGTATCAGATCGTATCGTCTCAAGCTGCGGGAGAGAAAGACCCTCATCCCTCCGGTGTATACCTTCACGTTGTCCATTGCGTAGATCCTCCCGGAGAAGTCGACAAAGGCGCCCTGGACCAACTTTACCATCTGAGGGTCTTCCTCCACCGCATCGATCCGGCGGGCCCCATAATAGAGGGCTCGAAGGACTTCCATCCCTCCACCGGACCCCAGAACCAGGACTTCAGGCTGCTCCAGGAGATGATAGGGAAGGGAGGCGGTCTGGCAGTCCAGGAAGGAGAGCTCCTCCAGGCGCCCCTGGAACCGGGTGATAGGACCGAGCCTCTCCCCGTCCAGATAGACCCCCAGCTGTCTGGGAGGCTCCTCGGTGCAGGTAAGGCTCATCCCGGGAACATATCGAAGGGGAGCACTGGGATTGTCTACCACCACAAGCCAACCCATGGGGCTCCAACGCTCCGCAAGGATCCGGGCGTCTGGATGTCGGAGCACCAGACTCAATGCCTTGAACTGGGAGGGACGGGGTTCGATCCACTGCTTGGGCCAGAGCATCGGCACCACAGGGACAAGCATAAAGGCCAGTAAGGCGACGATACGGGCCTTCCCTGGGCCCAAGGCCCAAAGACCGATCCCCGCCACCAAGAGCCCGATCCCGCTGTGAAGGCGGAGCCCCTCATAGGGAGGGAGGATCTCGAGGAAAAGGATTGTCCCCAAGGCTCCCATTCCAGCCCCCAAAAGGTCGAAACGGTAGATACGATGGGACTCCCCGGCGAAGCGCGTCAAGGCCAGCCCGACCACCGTCCCCGCAAGAAAGAAGGGGACAGCGAGAGTCAGGTAGATCCCCATGAGAGGGAAGGCCTGCGCTAGATTCCAGGGCAACTCCTTGGGGCGGAAAGGGATCTTCTGGGCCACCGCAAATGAGGCAGCAACCCCCAATCCGAATGCAACAGCGAAAGCCGAAAACGTCCAAGGAAAGTGTCGAATCAGCCAACGTCGTGTCAGGGCTAGGAAAGTCCCGCTAGCTCCAATTCCCAGAAGGGCCAAGCTGATGATAAGGAAGGCCAAGTGGTAAGGGTACACGATGGAGAACAACCTAAGGAGGAGGAGTTCGTAAGCCAGGGCAGCTCCGGACAGGAGGGAGACGCACAGCCCCCAGCGTCTCATGGGTGGGGACCCCCGGTGAGCGGCACGAAGCGAACGGGAAGAATTTGACGGGAGCGAATTTCCCCATCGTCCCCTTTCTCCACGAGGATCAATTGTTGGGTGGCAAATGGATCCCCTACTGGGAGGACCATACGACCTCGGGGTTTCAGCTGCCGGATCAGGGGGGGAGGGATGTGGTCCGCTGCGGCCGTCACCAAGATAGCATCGAATGGTGCCTCCTCCGGCCAACCGTAATACCCGTCTCCGATCCGAACCTCCACATTGTTGTAGCCCAAGCGCTCCAGCCGAAGCTTTGCTTGTTTGCCGAGATCTGGAATGATCTCCATAGTGTAGACACTCTTTACTAGCTCCGCCAAGACAGCGGCTTGGTATCCCGACCCCGTCCCTATCTCCAGGACCTTGGCCTCAGGTCCTACTCCCAGAAGATCGGTCATGAGCGCCACGATGAAAGGCTGCGATATGGTTTGGCCGTATCCGATGGGAAGCGGACGGTTTTCGTAGGCTGAGGACCTCAGTCGGACGGGGACAAACTCATGACGCGGAACCGTCCCCATCACCTCCAGGACCCTGGAGTCCAGCTCGCCTTTGCCGATCCACTTGCGGGTCCTCTCTACATCGGCCCGGATCTCCTGGACCATGGCCTTGCGAAGGCGCAGATAGTCATCCCGGTTCAATCCCCGGACCGGGCTCCAAGAAACACAGAAAAGAAAGACCGCCCAGAGACACAGGAGGTCCTTTACATATCTTCCGGCAAGAGACCCCTTCCTCATCCCTGCTCAGACTCCCCCGCATCCCGCTGCCAAGATCGACCATTCTTTTGGGAGCATTTAATATCCATTTTGTTTCGTATCCGCGAGGATTGTCAATGAAGAGAGCATACGAAGTATCGGTTTTCTTTCCTCCATTTCGGGTCATGGAAAAGCTCGGCGTTCTTTACCTTCGCTACAACGAGAAAAAACATAAGAAGACCCTTTCTTGACAAGGGAAGATTGGCTTCCTTATGCTTCTCCTGCATAGTGAAGGAACAGATCCTAGAAATAAAGGTGCACGATGAAAAGGACAATCCAAATGACCCCAGGATCTCTGCTTTCGTTATTCATCGTTCTCCTTTGTCTCTCTTCTCTCCGTGCCCAACCCGTTGAATGGGAGGATACTTGGTTCAAATTGAAGATCAAGAGCAAGGGATTTTGCTGGGACGCTGCGGAAGGAATGACTAAACAAAGAGACAAACAGACCGCATATCTCCACATTACACAATGGGTGAGCGCGAGTGAGTATTGGGAAGCCGACCTTTACACCCTCAATGAAGCGACAGGGCTCTACATAATACAACCACGATGGAGCTCAACTTCATCGGGGGATCGGGCCTGGACAACCTGGTGTGGTCCACAACGGATCTGAGCCTCACGGGCGGGCCCGATACGGTCTCCTTTACGGCAAGGATGAAAGCCTCTGTGGGAGACGGGGAACGTTCCGTAAGGCCACGATCCAGACCCTCGGAGGGGGATGGGAGGACGAAACCAACAGTACGTGTGCCGCGGGCTTCAGCTTCAAGGCCATGCTCGTCAAGGACCTATCGAAACTGCCGGGGGAGATCCGGCCTTAGGAGAGATGAAATCCCCCTTTCCACACTGCCTCATTTCCCACCCGGCAAGGGGACGTCCCAGGGGTGATTCGGGACTCGCAAGGACGGCGGCTGATGGCCGAAGACGCCCTGCCTGGCCCCTTGGAAGTTCCTTTGAGGACGAGGCGGCGACGACCTAAGATCCTCAAAGCCCTTCAGCGGAGTAGGGATCCGTAAGCCACCGTTTAAGGCCCTCGTGAAGGACACGTCCATCCCGGTCGAAGATGACCTCGTAAATAAAGGGTCTCCGTCCTTCCACTTCACCGAATCGGAGGTCAAAAAACCTCACTCGATGCTGGCCATCGAGTCCCTCCAAGGCCCTGGCCACGGGGAAGCGCGCAAACCAGAGATAGGTGCGTACCCCCTCCAAGACCGAGGCCCGTTCCACCCAGGGAGAGCCGTCGCTCCTTTCCCAAACGCGGAAACGGATATGCTGGGGAGGCTGATAGCGCGTCCATATCTGTGAGATGATCCCAGAATCCGCAGACGCTTCCCTCCTCCGTTCTCCCACCAAGGTAACGAATCCCTCGTGGATGGTCTCTTCGGTGACGGCATATAAGGCCCAGTGGAACGGAGAAAGAGGCTGAGGCAGGGCGTCAACCTTCTCCACCCCAAACCCCCGTCGGATCGATTCGGCCTCGATCAGCGAAAGGGCCCTTTGGTGGTTCAAGGCGCAGAACCCAATATAGAGGGAGGACGCCACCAGGGAGAGACGGGCCGCCCGTCGGGCATTTGTCCGAGACAGAGCCATGAAGATTATAGGAAACAAGAAGGACGCCGTAAGAGGAAGATCGATGATGAACAGCCAGTCCAAGGAGAAACGTCGGTCCGAAAAGGGGGACAGAATCATGGTGCCGTAAGAGGTGAGCAGATCCAAGAAGGTATGGGCCAGGATCTCCACAAGGCAGAGAAGAAAGAATGCTCGAAACCTCTTGAGCCCGGAGATCCTATGGAAGAGCCACGCCAGTCCCGCGGCCAATGGAACGGCCAGGAAGATGGAGTTGGTCAACCCCCGATGGTTCCGGATGTAGAACTCCGCTCCGGAAAAGAGACCAAAAAGGGCATCGGCATCGGGAAGCAGGGATGCCGCCACTCCCGCCACGAGTCCGAGCCGACCAGCCCTCCTAGCCAGTCCGCTCCGAGCAATGACGTAGCCTGCAAGGCCATGGGTGATCGTATCCATCACGAGCCTCTCGGCCGAGGGCCCCATTGCGTCCCATGTGCCTCGAAGGTCAGCCCGGCGCGTGAATCTGTCAAGACACCAGATGACCTTCTGGGGTGCTGGGCATGCCTCAAATACTGCGCATGCACCTCTTTGACCGCGTCCGTCCTCCCCGGTGCAACCCCAAAGCGATACCCAGACATTGGATGATCCCTAGGACGTCCCCCGCATGTGCACCACCTTCCACTTGATCCCTTCTCTTTGTTCAGTCAGTCCCGCCCGTTTTCTTAGGGTAGAGCGACAGAAGGGGCTCTTCAAGGCCGAACCCAGAATCCTCCTGGAAGATGGAATGCTATTCTGGGTCTAAAGGATGGAGTCCTTTTGTCCCAACACCTTGTCTTCTCATAATTACATCTCAATCGAAGAGCCGCCACGCCTTTTGCTCGAGGTGGAACCACGGGGCCAGATCCTGCTGCGGTGACATTAGAGACAGATCGCATCGGCACTGTGCCATCGCCACGCGGCTGCTGCGTTGATGGAAGCCACAATCCCCCCTGCGCGGCCCGCTTTGCTCGTGGCTCAATCGAGAAAAGGGCAGTCCCAGCTCCTTGGACACTGGGAGGCCAAGGCCTTGATCTCGACGGCGATCTCACGGTGGGAAAACACGCGCCCTTCTGCGCCTTGGCCTCTCTTGAAGCCCGGCCAGACGCTCTTCGAAGAAGCGTTTTCGCCACTTGGAGACGATCTGCCGAGGCAACCCCAGCCGCTCACCGATCTCTTTGTTAGAAAGACCCTCAGCAGCCAAGAGAACGACCTTGGCCCGCATGACGTCACAGTACGGTGACGTATATTTCCGGCTGATAGCCTCCAAGGCCTTCTTCTCTTCATCGTCCAATAAGATCGTATATGGGCTTTTTCTTGACATAATCCACCCCCTCATTCAGAGGATGAGCATGTCAGAAACCAAGCCCAGAGGCAACCATAATACGTCACTGTATTCATAATAGGGCGGATTGAAGAAAAATATATAATATATAAATTTTATAAAATATATATTTTTTTCTTGACAAGTGGTCCATTTTCGTATAATGGGGACACGCGGATGGAAGAGCGACGTGGTGTTCCCCTTCGATAGCACTAGCTAAAAAAGTTGTGATGACAGAGGGCCTTCGCTGGGTTTCATGGAGCAAGATCGATCCGTTGAATAACAGGTATCTAATCTTCAGCTCTTTCAACAGGTTTGGACTGCTGATGGGGTAGCTAGGCACGTTGAAGCATACGGCCATCCTTCTCGACAAATTCTGGCTCTTCCGGCAATTGGGTATGTAGTTAGGCGATTCTTTCCTCCATCTTGTGGATTTCGTGAGTGTGGTGGAGAGCGTTTGTCTCGCGGCTCAGCTACCTTTTCCTCAGCCCCTTTGGGGGGTGGAAATAGAGATGATGTCATAAGGCCCCAGGCCCTGCAGCCACAGGCCTCAGCCTTCGATTGAAGAGTGGAAGAAGGCGGGAAGGGCGGATACATCTTTGCTTGAGGAGTGCAAAGTCCGTCGGGTCCGTGTACCCAGTCTCCGGATGAACCCAAATTCTCCGAAATAGATCGCCTGATGAAAGGGACGGGCCATCTTCCAACTCTGGCTGCCTTTTACCTCGATGAGCTGTTTGTAATCAACGGCGATCTCCTCAGCGTGGGGTCTCGTCGCTGGAAGAGGGCGGGTACTCGCCCTCGAGCCTGTCATCGGAGCGCACCTTATTTGGAGTCGGAAGGAATCTATTTTAATCAACAGCTTGTAAAGAGGAAACGATTCCATTGTGCCTATCATTATCAAAAGGGGGGCGGAGATCAGAAATGTTCACCTCTGCCAAGCCAAACAAGATATCTGATCAGATTATAGAGCAGATACGCAACGCTATTCTAGAGGGAAAGTTGAAACCAGGGGATAAGCTTCCTCCGGAAAAGGAGCTGCTCGAGAAATTTCGGGTGAGCAAGGCGACCCTTCGAGAGGCCTTACGATCATTGGAGGTCTTAGGATTCCTGGAGATTCGAAAGGGCTTGTCAGGCGGTGCCTTTGTTACCGAAATAAATATGAAGAAAGCAAGGGAAAACTTCATCAATTTCCTCCATTTTAAAGAACTATCTTTGAAAGATCTCTCAGAGGTCCGGCTTATCTTAGAGCCCTATATAGCAGAAAAGGCGGCACTTTCTATAACGCAAGAAGAACTAAATAAACTAAAAGATCTGATAGAAGAATGTGAAGCGTGTCTGAAGCAGGATATTATGACCGAATCCCGAAAGAACGAGATCGAATTTCATCGAATCATTGCGAGTGTCACAGGTAACCCTATCATCATGTTTATCATAGATTTCGTTGAGAATCTCCTCCTTGATGTGAAGGAGATTTTACAACCTGGAAAGGCGTTCTCGCGGAAGGTTCTCAAGGCTCATAAGCTTATCCATAAGTCCCTGTCAGAGAGGGACCCCGAGAAGGCCCGTAAGGAAATGATCAAGCACATAGAAGAGGTGGCAAATGAGCTTATGGCACTCCAAAAAGAAAAGGACTTTCCTGTGCTAAACCTAAGATCTCACGGTTACTAGAGCATCTTTTCGGAGAGGGGAGGTGATAAAGCAAACAAACTTTTGGATAGGAGGGAGATGGCCTTAAACTCAAAAAGGAGGTCGGGGCAATGAAAAGCAAGGCGTGGAAATCTTTCACAAAGGTTGTTTTGGCGGCCAGTGTCCTTGTCGTTAGCCTGGCAGGACCAGCCCAAGCCGTCATCAAATGGAAGTTTCAAAGCATGTGGGTCCCCTCTATTACCCTCTGGAGAGGTGATAAGTATTTCGCCGATTTGATGAATATCCTGGCCGCCGGGGAACTCCAAATCAAATACTATCCCGGTGGTACGCTGGTCAAGACATCCAACGAGATATTCGATGCTGTAGTCAAAGGAAGCCTCCAGATGGCCACGGACTGGCCGAGTTACTGGGAAGGCAAGAACACGGCTTTCAGCCTCATCACCTCCACCCCAATGTGGCTCAACCCCGGCGACTATATGCTCTGGTTTTGGCAGGCAGGCGGCTTAGAATTGGCTCAGGAATTGTATGCGAAATATGGCCTGGTGTGGTACCCCCACTCAGTGACGGGTCCAGAGTCAGGACAGCGTTCGAATAAGCCGATCCGCACCGCCAATGATTACAAGGGCGTGAAGATGAGGCAGTGTGGCCGTGTCCAGGCCCAGATCCTCCGGGATCTTGGAGGCGCAGCAATCTTCATGCCTGGAGCAGAGATATACTTGGCATTATCCAGAGGAACCATCGACGCGGGTGAGTTCTCCGTACCAGAGTGCGATTGGTCCATGGGCTTCCAGGAGGTCACGAAGTACTGGGTCCTCCCAGGATGGCATCAGCCAGGCCCGGTCTCCGGCGTCATGATCAACAAAAAGGCCTTCGACAAGCTCCCCGATAGGATCAAGTTTATGTTCAAGGAAGCGGCCATGGCGACCATGATGTGGAGTTGGACGTACTTCGAATACAGCGCCGGAGAGTATACGAGGAAATTCAAAGAGGCAGGGACAAAATACACTATTCTGGACAAAGCGACTCTGGATAAGATCCAGGATCTCGCCTACAAGTACATGATCCAAGACGCCGAGAAGAATCCCGACTATGCGAAGATCGCTTTCTCTCAAGCCAAGTACTTCAAAGATATTGATGAGTGGAGAACGATCCAATCGCCGTTCACATGGGGTCGTACACCTCAGAAGATCGACGAAATTTACTCGAAACTGGAAGCCATTGCCAAGAAGCATGGCGTCTACGATGCGGTCATCAAACTCGAAAGATCCGTCCGGAAGAGGATGGAAAAGCAGCAGTTTTGGAAGCCCGGAACGAAGTACGTTGAAAATCCCATCACGCCCAAATAAGGAGATGGTGGTACTGACTGCCGGGACTTAGATCAGGTCCGGTTACCAATCACAATTGTCTGAGGCTCTCAGAGGATTTGGTTTTCCTCTGGGAGCCTCATCCCGAGGAGGCCATCTGTGAGAACGATAAGGGTAATCGTTCGTTACTTTGACGCGATATCTGAATGGTCTGGAAGAATCTTCAGCTGGTTCATCGTTGCTATTATCCTGCTATCTCTATTCGAGGTATTTACAAGGAGATTGTTGGGCAAGCCCACCATATGGACCCACGAGATCATAGCCTATTGTTTCTGCGGGGCGGTGTTGCTTCCAATTGGCTATACCCTCAAACATAGAGCCCATGCCAATGTGGATATCCTTTATGAGAAATTTTCTCCGAAAACAAAAACGATTCTTGATCTGATCACCTATACCGTTTTTCTCGGAATCTTTGCCTTCGTTTTACTATATGAGGGTATAGAATTCGCCGCAGCATCCTGGGCGATAATGGAAAGAACACCTAGCGCATTTAACTTCTACATTTTCCCCGCAAAGACCATGCTTCCACTTGGAGTTTCTTTCTTGGCCCTTCAAATGATATCAGATGTCATTCGGAAGATAGTCTTTCTGGTTAAAGGAGAATTTCTATGATCGAGATACCTCCTGTGATTGTCACCATCCTTATGTTCGCTGGTATCGTTCTCGGGCTTGCATTGGGTCACCCTGCCGCCTTTGTCTTGGGCGGCGTAGCGACGATTTTTGGTTTCTTAGGTTGGGGGCCAGATTCTCTTTTTATTTTCGCGGGCAGAGCCTTTGACGCCGCAACCAACCATATCCTTATCGCCATAGCCAACTTCATTCTGATGGCCTCCTTCCTGGGGAAGTCCGGTATTTCCGAGCGGATGTTTCGCTCCATGATGTATATGTTCGGCCCGATGAATGGAGCTATCGCACTGGCAGCCATTGTCTGGTGTGCACTTGAGGCTGCCTGCACAGGGGTAATCGGAGCCAGTGTCGTCAGTATGACGATCCTGGCATTACCCGTCATGCTGAAATATGGGTATGACAAACACCTGTCTTGTGGGAGCATCGCTGCAGGGGGGTCTCTCAGTATCCTTATCCCACCGAGCATCATGCTGGTGATGATGGCGGACCAATCCGGAGAATCGGTAGGGAAGTTATTTGCGGGTGGTTTTTTACCTGGTGCTGTTCTAGCCACATTGTTTCTCATCTATGTCCTCGTGGTCACGAATCTAAATCCGAGAAAGGGCCCTGCACTACCTGTTGAGGAAAGGGAGGCCCTCTCCTTTGGACAAAAGGTCAAGTATATCCTTGTGAACTTGGTTCCAGCTGCTATCCTCATCATTGGAGTTTTGGGTTCGATTTGGACGGGAGTCGCCACCCCAACGGAGGCGTCCGGGGTGGGTGCCTTCATCGCCTTCATCTTCATGATCCTCTACGAGGGATTCAACTGGAAGGTATTTGTGGAGTGTCTATGGTCTGCGGCAAGGACCAACTGTATGGTCATGACTATCATCATCGGGGCCTCGATTTTTACCGCTGTGTTCCTCGGTTTGGGTTGTGGAGAAGTGGTATCAGAGGCCATATATAAGTTCAGCTTCCTTGGTAAGTGGGGAATGTGCGGAATCATGATGTTGATAGTTTTCATCATGGGGTTTCTCATCGACTGGATCGCAATCATTTACATCACTTTTCCAATCTTCCTTCCCATAGCTGCTGATCTGGGATTTAATAAGATCTGGTTCATTATTATGATTGCGGTTAACTTGCAAGCTTCTTTCCTATCTCCACCATTTGGATATGCACTTTTTTATATGAAAACAACAGTCCCACCCGAAATAAAATTGATAGACATTTACAGATCCGTTGTTCCGTTCATTATTCTTCAATTAATAAGCCTGGGAATACTTTGGATATTTCCTAAACTTGCAACTTACTTGCCCACCATCGTTGTTGGAGGGTGATATAAACGAAAGGAGGAACCTATCATGTTACCCATAAGAACATTTCTAGTTCCACCGGTAATCATCACGGGATCCGGGTCTTCCGAGAGAGTCGGAGAGGAATGTAAGAAGTTCGGGTGCAAAAAAGCCTTGATTGTGACAGACCAGGTCCTCTCTAAATTGGGAACTGTAGAGAGTATCAAGAAGGCGCTGTCAGAGAACAAGATACAGTTTGCTATATACGACAAGATCGCTAAGGAACCAACCGTGGATTACGTAAAAGAGGGATTGGAAGCCTACCGCGCAAACGGCTGCGACTTCCTACTGGCTGTGGGAGGAGGAAGTGCTATCGATACGGCAAAGGCCATCTCGGTGATGGTCACTAATCCAGGCTCCATTGAGGATTACAAAGGACTAGACAAGATCCCCAAAAAAGGCGTCCCCTTGGTGGCGATTCCCACAACTGCCGGTACAGGCAGTGAAGCCACGGTGGTTACCATCATTACGGATACGAAAACCAATGTGAAGATGCTGATCATCAGCCCTTTTCTTCTTCCTCAAGTGGCCATCGTAGATCCTTTACTGACCCTCTCTTGCCCTCGCGAGCTGACGGCAGCTGTGGGTATCGACGCCTTGACCCATGCCGTTGAGGCCTATGTATCGATCAAGGCCCAGCCCATGACCGATATCTTCTGCCTTTCAGCCATCGAGCTGATCTCCGGGAATTTGAGGCAGGCATGGGCCAATGGGAACAACGTGGAGGCCAGGGAGAAGACCATGCTGGGAGCTCTTCAGGCAGGCATTGCCTTCAGCAATTCCTCAGTGGCCCTGGTTCATGGAATGTCCCGGCCCATCGGCGCCTATTTCCATGTCCCTCATGGCGCTTCGAATGCCGCCCTTCTTGGCGTGGTCACTGAGTTCAGCTTGATCGGAAACCCCACCCGCTATGCGGATATAGCGAAAGCAATGGGAGAAAATATCAGGGGGTTGAGCGATTTGGAGGCGGCTCGCTTGGCCGCGAAGGCCATCAAGACACTAATCAAGGATATCCAGATACCTTCCTTGAGGGAATTGGGGGTGGACGAGGAAAAACTGAACAAATTGGCTCCTAAAATGGCCGAAGATGCCATCGCTAGCGGCAGCCCGGGAAATAACCCTCGACAGGCCACGAAGGAAGAAATCGTAGAGCTCTATAAGCGAGCCTATACAGAGCCCTGTTGAAAAAACCCTCTTACTTGATGGAACGGAGATGGACGAGCGGCTCTGCGCAGGTCAAAGCGAAGCCACCACAATAATAAGTTTAAGGAGGAAAGGAAGATGGCGATCTTGGAGGAACCGATCAAAGAGGTGTTGGAGCTCAAGAATTACATCAATGGAGAATGGGTCGAGTCTAAATCGAAAGAAGTCTGGGACGTCGTCAATCCGGCCACTCAAAAACCCTTGGCCAAGGTCCCAATGTCGACCAATGATGAAGTTATCCAAGCCATAGAAGCAGCCAAAGAGGCCTTCCTCGAATGGAGAAGAACGCCCCCCCTAGCTAGGGCGAGGTGCCTCTTTAGACTGAAGGAGCTGTTGGAGAACAACTTCGAATACCTCAGTAGGATTCAGACCATGGAGCATGGTAAGACCATCGACGAATCGAGAGGGGAGACGAGACGCGGCATCGAGATGGTCGAGGTGGCAACAGGGATTCCCTCTCTGATGATGGGATACAACCTAGAAGATATCGCAGTGGGCATAGATGAGGCCGTCGTTTATCAGCCTTTGGGAGTCTTCGCCCACATCGCCCCTTTCAATTTTCCCTTTATGGTCCCTTTGTGGTATTCGCCTTTTGCACTGGCTACTGGAAATACCTTCATAGTGAAACCTTCGCCTAGGGACCCTATCAGCCAGGTAAAGCTTGCCGAGTTGATCGAAGAGGCAGGTTTCCCGCCAGGCGTATACAATGTGGTCCATGGTGGAGCAGAAGTAGCCTCCACTTTGATAGAACATCCAGATATTAAGGGTGTGACCTTCGTCGGAACGACGGCCATTGGTAGAGAGGTTTACAAGAAATGTGGCGAGACCTGTAAGAGGGCCATCGTCCAGGGGAGTGCAAAAAACTTCCTTGTAGTGATGCCCGATACCAACGTGGAGGCGACGATACCTGCCCTGATGACGTCTTTCTTCGGCAACACAGGCCAACGATGCTTGTCGGGTGCCAACCTCGTCATCGTAGGCGAAGATGACGGCTTCTATCGTAACTTCTTGGACGCGTTTCTAGACGCAACATCGAAGATAAGAGTAGGCTACGGTTTAGATGAGACCATTCAGATGGGTCCAATGCAATCCGTGGACGGAAAAGAGAGGGTCATGAGATATATAGAAATGGGAATCAAAGAAAATGCAAAACTGATAATAGACGGCAGAAAGCCCACTATTGTTGGAGATTACCCCGATACCTGTTTTCTAAACCCGACCGTATTCGAGAACGTTACACCGAATATGACCATAGCTAGAGAGGAGATCTTCGGTCCTGTCGCAAGCGTCATGAGAGCTAAGGACCTCGATCAAGCAATTGAAATGATACACGGTAACAATTTTGGAAACGCCGCCTCCATCTTCACCACCAGCGGAAGAGCTGCCAGAGAGTTCCAGTATAGAGTTCAGTGCGGCAACATTGGGATAAATATCGGGATCGTGGCACCCATGGCCTTTTTCCCGTTCAGTGGGATGAAAGACTCCTTCTTCGGTGTCCTGCATGGACAGGGAAGGGATGCCATCCGCTTCTTTACCGAAAGCAAGGTGGTGATAGAGAGATGGTTCTAGATGAGGAGGGTTAATTCACTATGATGATCAATACCTGTTCCATGGCCATCAGCTTCGCGAAGGAGCTAGAGAATGACTCCGCTAACTTCTACAAAGAGCTGTCCCAAAGGTTTTCAAAAGAGCGGGATCTCTTTCTCTCATTCGTCAAAGAAAACGAAAAATATGTGATGCAGATTGAAAGGGCATATTATGGCGTCATCACCGATGCCATCGAAGGGTGTTTCGCCTTTAACATAGATCCGAAAGATTACGTGATTCGGACCGACCTGACGGAGGGGGAAAGTTATTTCGAAGCCCTAGACAGGGCCATAAAGATAGAAGAGATCATTTCGAGATTCTACTCTGATGCAGCAGAACAATCCAAATCCTTGATGGCGGATGTCCCGAGGGCCTTTCGGTTAGTAGCCAAGAAAAGGGCTAACCGTCAAGAGAAGTTAAAATCACTTCTTGAGAAGGAAGAGGGTTAGGTGACCAACTGACCGAGAGGTCAGAACACACCTCTCGGTCGATCATCAACCAAATTGTAATATCCGATTCCACCATTGACAATATGAGCGAGGGGTGTAGGGGTCACATCCCCACACATCAAAAGACCCAACCATTTGGAGAGCTTGAGAAATGTCCGGCGGGAATCTCGCAAGGACATAAGGGTTGCCGAGATAATTCACTATATGGGCTAGAGATGTGAGAGTATCAGGCATGGGTCAGGAAGGTCCAAGGAGAGGCTCGAGGAGATTTGTCCGGCGTACAGGGTACGAGCATGGTACAAGGCTCAGGGCTGAGGGTGTTCCATAGCGACGGGGCATGACAGTTCTCTTTGTAGCCACAGGCTTCAAGAAAATAACCGTTCGGTCATTTTCACGATTCTGGATGCCACGCCAATACAGGGCATGGCAGTTACGTAGTTTGACCATGGAATAAACGAACAGGATGCGCGTCAAACATTGCCATCTTTGCCCACCTCCGAATCTCTAAAGGGGTCCGCGAGGAAATAGAAACCGAAAGATACATAGCCCTCTCCACTGCTTAAATAAGGTTTAGGGCTAGACTATCTCTTGTTGTCTGGCAGGCGGTCAAAGATCATTGCTGAGCCCGTCACCTTGCAGAGGTTACCTTTTATGTGCTGAGCACGAAACAACCATACTGGGACTCTGCTCTCCGCATAACGAATAACACCTAATCTCGCGTTGACTGTCGGCACCTTGGAGATGCTAAACCTATTGGGCCATGAAAGAAAGTAATCCCACTGTCAGAAGCCCATCCTGGGCTTTACTGAGCGGGGTTTTCCTCATCTCCTTTAGCTTGCTGGGCTTCGAGATCGCCCTTTCTCGCCTCCTGTCAGTATTACTTTCTTACCATTATGTATTCGTAGTTCTGTCCTCGGCTGTAATGGGCCTCGGTATAGGGGGGATGTTCATCCATTTCTTCAGACCCCAGGCCCCATTAAATGAAAAGAAATTGGCAGTTTTGACAACTTTGGCTGCTCTTTTTGCGCTGGCCATTCCATTTTCTATCATTTGTATTATTCAAGTCGCATATATCCCTAAGGTTCAGACAAATATCCTCCTCTACGGAGGACTTTCATTGATCCCTTTTCTCGCAGCTGGTGCACTATTCGCAGAGGTTTACCGGACATTTCCCACTATTAGCCCAAAAATTTATGGACTGGACTTAATTGGAGCCGCTGCGGGCTCATACGGTGTTGTGATCGTCCTGAATAATGCCGACGGCATAAGCACTAATTTCATCCTCAGCTTAACGGCGTCCCTGTCGGCAGTGTTATTTTCTCTGGAAGGACAAAAGAAGAATGGCAAAGAGTTGAGTATATCATCTGCTGTCCTCTTGATTTCGCTCGTCCTGGTTGGAGGAAACCTTGCTGGCATATTCTCCTTGAATATGCCCATCGGAGCCAATTCTTCCAAAGAGATTCACGATGCCCTCAGCTCGTTCGGAGGAAAGATTATCGAGACGAAGTGGAGTGCCTTCGGTCGAACGGATTTGGTGGAATTCGAAAATTATCCTGACCATATGGATATTTATATCGACGGAACTGCCGGTTCCCCTATGTACAGATTCGACGGCAACGCGAGCAATCCTGGGGCCCCAATTCAAAAACTAAAGTCCTCGTTTCCCGGTTATTTCCCTCTCTATCATCTGCGTCCAAATGAAAGAGATAATGCCTTGATCATAGGGCCAGGCGGAGGAAGGGACATCCTCCTGGCCCTCATGGGAGGGGTTCAAAAGATAACAGCGGTCGAGATCAACAAGGACCTCGTAGAGATGGTGCGGAGGTATGCCTGGTTCAATGGCGGTATCTACACGGATTTGGATAACGTAGAGGTCGTTGTGGAAGAGGGAAGGAATTACCTGAGACGTGGAAAGCAAAAGTATGACATCATCATGCTGAGCCTGCCCGTGACCAACACAAGCCGAAGTCTGGAAGGGTACGCCCTCACGGAGAATTTTCTGTTCACCTTGGAATCCATTGGCGACTATCTGGATCATCTGACGGATGAAGGACGCCTCGTCGTCGTCGCGCACAATGATGCAGAGGCGTTGAGGCTTCTTTCCCTGTCCTTGACGGCTCTTAACGAAAAGGGCGTCGGCCTCAAAGAGGCGATGAGACAGATTTATATCGTGGGCTCAGATGATTATCTCGTTTTCGTTTTAAAAAAGGCTCCTTTTGGGCCCACAGAAGTGTTCAGCATGCTTCGAGCTATGCCCCAGTTCGAGTTAGACCCAGTCTTGTCTTACTTTCCCTACATCCGACATCCTGGAGCTGTTAACCCAGCACTGCTTGCCCTTGCCAGCGGGACGTTCGCTCTAGACGACTTCGTGAATATAGTGAAAAAACGAGGTTACGATATCAGCCCGGTCACAGATAACAGCCCGTTCTTTTACAAACTTGAGGTAGGCATTCCTAGGCCGATATCATTGGTGTTCTGGTCATCGTTCACCATATTCGTTCTGATCCTGTGGATGCCCTCACTGTATTGGAAAAACCGAATCCTTCACGAACAGAACCGCCCCAAAAGAAAGGCACGTTTGTGTAGTCCACCCTTCAGACCAACCGTGTTATTCTCCATGTTGGGTGTGGGCTTCATGTTGATCGAGATCTCCCTGATCCAAAGATTTGTTCTCTTCTTGGGATATCCAGTGTTGTCTCTGGCGGTCCTGCTATCCTCTCTGTTGGGAGGAGCAGGCCTGGGGAGCCTGTGGAGTGGTCGGGTCGCCCAGGACAAGGTGAACCGAAGCATTGCTATGGCTTCGCTGTCCGTCGTGGTCACGGTCATTTGTTATGCTCTCGCCGTTCCCACGGCCTTCAAACTCCTGCTGGGCCTGGCCCTGCCCCTTCGCTTGCTCGCTTCGATTCTCATGCTAATCCCACTCGGGTTTTGCTTAGGGATCCCCTTTCCATTGGGCATACGATGGCTCAAGGAAAAGAATCAACAACATTCCATTCCATGGATGTGGGGGATAAATGGTGTGAGCTCAGTGATAGGGTCAGCGATGACGGTTCTGGTTGCGATCAGCTTCGGATTTACCGAAGCACTCTTCGTAAGCGCTGGTTGTTATTTAGCGATCTTCTTGGCATTTTCGAGATCTTGATTCAGGCCAATCTTAGGGTAAAAACAGATCGAGACTCTATAAAGGAAAATCCCCGTTAAAAACCACCTATGTTTACTCTCGGAATTTCCCGACCAGTAATAAGAGAAGGCCTCTACCCCTCACTAACCCTGTCTCATATGTGGTAAGCGAAAGCAGAGACCTTTCCATTTGGGAAAAATCGGGATATGCTCAGGATCCGACTCCCCATTGGTTACGGCAAGGAGGCATGCCATGGACCAACAGATCGTCTTCGGCGACCGGATGATTCCGGTGCGTCTCCCGGATCAGACCCACATCGTCTCCCCGGGTCTGGAAGGATCCATTCCCTCCGTTTCGGAACCTCGCCAAGAGATCCGTCGAGCCCTGGACAACCCCGTGGGTCTCCCTCCTCTTGGCGATCTGGTCCGCCCCTCCTGGAAGATCACCATCGCTTTCGATGACCCCACCGTTCCCTGCTACGCCCCGGTCTGGAGACTCGCCCTGGACGAGGTGTTGAAGGACCTGCAAGCAGTAGGAGTCAAGGCCAAGAACATCACCCTGCTGTGCGCCAACGCCCTTCACCGCAAGTTCACCAGACGGGAGCTGTCCACTATCCTGGGAGAGGACCTGGTTCAACAGTTCTTGTATCGGCTGGTGTGCCATGACGCAGAGGACCCTGAGAACATAGTGGACCTGGGGGCCACCGAGTCCGGGTATGAGGTGGAGCTTAACCGCCGTGTGGCGGAGTCCGACCTCACCATCTACATCAACACGGCGGTCTGGAGGGGGTTCAACGGGGGATGGAAATCGATCTGCGTGGGGCTGTCCACCTACCGGT
>Ga0209426_1000153_pt1 | contig 105184 bp, 120 predicted proteins | sample Deesub1362B_J571_FD_187697 | JGI IMG/M metagenome (GOLD analysis project Ga0209426, IMG submission 187697) | Deep oceanic, basalt-hosted subsurface ecosystem from Juan de Fuca Ridge flank, Pacific Ocean, CORK Borehole 1362B_J2.571 (SPAdes)... ... | reverse complement strand
CTTCTCAGCAACAAGAATCAATCTCAGATCAAGCTCAGAACTCATCTCAAGAAGATCTCTCAAAACCTCTCTCTCAACATACTCCTCTATTGCTTCAAGAGAATCAACAATCACAAGAGGACTCTCCTTCTCTCTCACAAGAAAGGCAAGCTCCTTTAAAAAAGATGGTTTATCCTCATACTTCATCCACAGGATCATCGATGACGCATCGTCAATCTCTCTGGCAAGAGCTGAAGCTCTGGCATCGATAATCATAGGTTTCTCGTAAACATCAATAACATCTCTTTCACTGAAGCTCCGCTTCAAAAACGGATACATATCAACAAGATCCTTAGCAGAAACCCTTGTTGAAACATAAAAAGAATTCTCAAATTCTTCAGCAATCCTCAAAGCCAGAAGCGTTTTCCCAGTTCCAGGTTCTCCTTTAAGAAGGAGAGAACCCTCAGCTCTCTCAAGAAAACGAAAAATATCTCTTGAAAGAGAGTTGAGGGGCATAGCACTCAAAAAATTTTATGATCATCTATATAATCTTTTACTCTCCAATTAATTTCAGTTTTTTCATTTTCACTCAATTGGTTTTGGAGGCTCTATTTTCAGCTCATCTGCAACTCTTTTCAGCTCTTTCAGAGTTCCATCATCCAGTGGAATTCCATTTTTGACTCTCTCCTCATAAATTCTCTCCTCTATCTCCCCTGGAAGTAGAACCTCTTTAAATCCTCGTGCTGGTTTGCATTTTTTGATCCTATCCAAAAGTCTCCTCAAATCCTCCTCATATTCTTTCTTTTCCCTGAAAAGTGTTGGGCTCAGAGCAACTATAAGAAATCCTCCCTGTGCAGATCCGTGAACAGTTACCTCGGTGCTCGGTAAAGCTCCTATGAAAACATGGCTCAGAAATTCTACAAGAAGCGAGAGTCCGTATCCTTTGTGACCTCCAAATGGTAAAATGGTTCCAATCCTAAAAACTCTGCTTGGATCAGTTGTGGGATTTCCTTCTGGATCCAGTCCAACTCCTTCTGGAATTCTCTCTCCTCTGAGCATTGCAACTTTTATTTTGAATGATGCCATAGCACTCGTCGCTATATCCAGTATCACAGGTTCTCTTCCCTCTATTGGAAACCCATAGCAGAGAGGATTTGTGCCGAAAATTTTTTCGGCACCACCCCACGGTGCAACGAGAGCCGGACCGTTTGCGAAGGCAAAAGCGATGAAACCTTCTTTCGCAATCTTCTTCACGTAATATCCTAGCATCCCTACGTGACCTAGGTTTTTAGCTCCAACAATCCCTATTCCACTTTTTTTAGCTCTCTCTATTGCTATTTCACTTGCTTTTTTGGCCACAACTATACCCAAGGCTTTTTTACCGTCCAACAGTGCAAAGAAATCTTTCTCTTTCATCACTCCTGGAACTCCTTTGGGATCTATAATTCCCATTTTTATCCCTTCAACGTATTGAGGAACCCTTATGATTCCATGGGAGTCAACTCCTCTGAGATTAGCCTCCACAAGGTGGTCTGAAACGATTTCAGAGTCTTCTGAACTAACTCCAGATTTTAAGAAAGCATTAAATGAAAAATTGAATAACTCCTCTTTGGAGAATTTTTTGAGATCTTCCATTTTCGTCACCGTTTCAGAGTTTTTACAAATTCCGAAACTTCGGTAAGAGCATTCAGATAGGCTTTTCTGAGTATCGAATAATCATGAGCGATAGAAACGAATTTGAATCCTCTCTCTATCCACTTCTTCGCATCTTCACTTCCTCCCGTCATGATTCCCGGAGCAACGCCAGAACTCTCACAGGCTTCCAGAACCAGATCAACCGCTCTCTGAAATTTTGGATCATCGAGTTTTCTGAAGACTCCGAGACTTGCAGAGAGGTCATTTGGTCCTATGAAGGCGAGATCAACTCCATCAACCGAAAGCATATCTTCGATGTTTTTCAGAGCCTCATCAGTTTCGATCTGGATTCCTATGAGAAGATCTTCCTTTTCGAACTTCTCATAGTATTCGGTAATTGGGATGACTCCGTATTTTGTGGCTCTTCTCGGTCCAACTCCTCTTATTCCTTTAGGAGGATACCTTGAAGCTCTTACTACAGCCTCTGCCTCCTCTTTCGTGTTCACGTACGGTATGAGAAGTCCCTGAATTCCAAGATCAAGAGCTCTCTTTATCATCACCATATCATTCCATGGCACCCTTATGAACGGTGTTATCTCTGTTCCATTGAGTGCTGGAAGTAGCGTGTTTATTGTGCTGAAGTCTGCTGGGGAATGCTCCATATCGAAAAGAAGCCAATCGAAGGGAAGAGTTGCCATGATTTCAGCAACATCAGCATGTTGGATGGTCACCCACGCACCTAGAGCAACTTTACCTTCTTTTAAAAGATTCTTTGTTTTATTCATAATTTAAAATTGAGATAGCAGTTATTTAAAATTCATCATCACAAGCTGATTGATGTGCAATTTCACTCAGTTTTTCGAAAAGAAACTCATAGAATTACTAAAAAATACAAGAATCATTGTATAGTGAAAAATTGTATGGGCCCGAGGAGATTTGAACTCCCGACCTCACGGTTATCAGCCGTGCGCTCCAACCAGGCTAAGCTACGGGCCCATATGAACAACTACTTATTTTTCCATACCTCTATTTAAAAACTTTTCTCGCTGAAGTCAGAGGAATCTGAAGACCTCCGGAAGCTCTCTAATCTCCTTCACAAGCTTTTCAGGCCAGTCATCTAAGTTAAAGCCTTTTTGAGCAAGAAATACCGCAGCCCATCTTTCAAGTCCTATTCCAGAACATCCAGACCAGAGATCTTTTTTACTCTGGAGTTTCACGCTGAAACCCTTGGGATATTTGTCTCCGTTAACGCTAACGTTCTGAAATTCGAGCCAGTTTTGTTTGTACGGAAGATATCCTTCAAAATCTATGGTTCCTACACTTTTGTTTTCATGAGTCTCCGTGAGTCCTTCTTGAGCCATAAACCATGGTGTAACTCTGGCTTCACGCCACTGAAGATCTAGGTACTCCTCGAAAATTCTTCTGTATCCTTCTCTCAGCTTCTCAGCTTCTTCAATCACCTGTTCTGGAGTACCAATCCACACTATCTCGATTCTGTGGAACTCATCCACTCTTTCGATTCCATGAATTCCCCCACTTTCATATCTGTGAGATGTACCAGAACGATCGAAAATTTTTATAGGCATCACGTCATCAGGGAGGGTTCTTCCCTGAAGGAAGACCCAGAAAGGAGGACACTGAGCATACGTCATTCCTCCGATAGGTCCTTCGATCTTCTCCTTTATCAATTCCACCGGAATTTCGTGAGTTACCTTGTAATAATCCATCACATCTTCCCAGAACTCTGGATCTCTCGTCTTAGGGGTGCAAACATAGTAGATCTCAGGATAAATGGCTTTTGCATGCCCAGAACGCTTCCATACATCCCAAGAGACAAGTTTCGGAAATATCATCTCGTGATAACCTAAAGGTTCAAGAAGCTCTTTTATCACAATTTTCTCGAAGGTTCTAAACAGTTTTGTTATTTGAGGTCCATAAATCCATTGTCCTCTGCAGGAACCGTGTTTTATCCAGTGCCTTTTAATCATCTCCTCCGTCGGATCTCCGTTGTACTTGAAATCTTTTTTCTTGCTCTCGAAAACTAGCTCCCAGTGCTCACTTTTGCTTCCGTATTCCTTTGCTCTCTTCTTCTCTTCTATCAGGTTCAAGATTCTATCTGGTATCCTTTTCTCAATTTCCGTCTCACCAACATCCAATTTCAGAGTTGTTTTTCCGTTCGCACTTCTCATCTCTTTTATGAAGGGGACTTTTAATCTCACATTCAAACTCTCATCCATCGTGATAGTATAATCACGAATCTCTATTCCTCGAAGGCCAACTCTTCTTTTTCCCAGTTCCTGCGAAAGAATCTTTCTAATTCTCAACAAAGCGTCGTGAGCCCTCAAATATCTATCTGAGAGAATTTCAAGTTCTATTCCAGTACCATCTGCTCTCATCTCTATTTTGGAAACACCTCTTCCCTCGGGGACACCCTTGTTTATTCTCTCTTTAACCGGATCTTCCAACTCTCTGAGCACTTCATCCTCTATTTCTCCACTCAATCTTATTCTCGCTTTCAGATGAAACTCGTAATTCATTTTCAACACTCCAGTACTTTTTCCGATACCAAACAGTTCACTATGATGTCATCAACCGATGAAATTATAGATCCAATTTTTTCTGCCTGTATCTCCACGATCAGAAAACCATCCTCAATCCTCATTTTTATATTTTCCGTGTTATCAGGTATTAAACTTGAAACAACTCTTTCTGGATCTTTTACCTTAAGTTTCAATTTGCAGATCATTTCGCCAACCTCTTTTGAACTTCTTCGTTTACATTCTTCAGAAATTCTGCGATTTCTCTCTCTGGGACTGAAGCTCCTGCAGCTATGCTGTGTCCTCCTCCTTGCCCTCCAACTCTCTGAGCTGAGATTCTCATGATGTCACCAAGATCAACTCCTCTTTCAATCAACTCTTCATTTCCTCTTGCAGATATCCTCACTATTCCATCAATCCTTCTGAGTGCGAGCACGGGAAAATCTCTTACCACATATCTCGCGAGAACTCCAGCTACTGCTCCCGTAATACCCTCATTCTCTACCCAGACGTATTTCAAAGAGCTCATACTCTCAATACTCTCAACCGCTCTATTCAGTTCGCGAAGTATCTTCGTACAATATTTTCTGTGGATTTCAAGAGCTTCATCCAGAAATCTTTCATCTCTTAAACATACAGCAACTCCCGTACCAGCGTGATCGAGCTTCCCGCATGCATTTATGACGTTTGAGAGTGTTAGGGCATCTTTTAGGATCTCTCTCTCTGTCCACACGATCTCGCCTACGAGAGATCTGAGAACCTTCTCTCTTGAGGAATCGATTAACATCAAAATTATCGCAGAAGTAAGCTTTCTAATCTCATCCTCCTCCAATTCTTCATATTTTCCTGAAATTCCGAGTTTTTGCAGAAATTCTTTAACACCTTTTTCGTCTCCACTCACACCTCTTATATACGGTTCGTTAGAAAGAAAGAGAAGTTCCTCTATTTCTCCTGTTCCAATTCTGATACCTTCCGAAACTCTAAGAACTCCTTTTTTCAACCCTTCTTCGAGAATCTCTCTGTTTGCACCTTCAAGCTCCTGTTTATCTCCGATAGCTCCTGCAAGAGCTATTCCACTGAGATCTTCGTTTTCACCCATTTTTCTTGCGACAAGATATGCGATACAGGAAGCTGACAACTGAAAAGCTCCATCTATTCCTACGAGATGAGGATTTATATGAGGAGCATCCATCTCTTCGAATGGTTTGTGATGGTCTATAACTGCGAATTCCTCCAGACTCTCTAATAGAGAGGGATCAGCACTACCCATATCACAAAAAACAGCGGGAGCCTCAATCTCAGCTACTACTTCAGCTGTAAGTTTTGGATAAATTGAAATGTGAAAAGGAATGTCTTCTCTCCTCAATGCATGGGCTAATACTCCTGCGGAAGCAATTCCATCTGCATCATGATGAGAAACTATTCTAACGTAATTCTTTTCAAGTAAAAATTCTGCAACTTCCTTTGCAAGTTCATCGAGCTTTTCAATCATCTTGTTAACATTATTTCTGCAGTTTCCGGTTTGTATTCCCAATCCTCTGGGAGCTTTCCAACCTCTTTATAATACTTCACAAGCCTTCTAATCTTGGATTCGATAAGCTGGAGACCTCTCTTATTGTGGAGATCCTTTTTGTGCTCTTGAAGATGTTTTCTCAAATTAATTGCTTTTCTCATAAGATTTTCAAGATCTTCAGGAATCTTCGGAGCAAGTCCACGCTCCTCTAACACCTTTCCTATCTTCTTACCCAAAATTTGTCTAACGCTAGGAACTCCGTAGACATCTCTGAGAATCATCCCTATCTCACTCGTCGAGTAACCTTGCTTCTTTAACTCAATTATCTTCTCTTCTATCTCTTCTGGAGTTATTTCAAGCCACTCTGGTGGCGAATCCCTATAAAGTCTCTTCGACCCAGATTTTCCTTTTCTGCGTGCGTGCATCCTTGCCATTCAACCATCCTCCGCGCTTAAGGTGTATCATCATAGAGTCATCTCTTCATATATAAATTCTGTTTCAAGCAACAATCAGGGAAAGTCTTTATATATCTTCAATTTAAGAATTAAATTTTGTGATACTCCACATTATCAGTGAATTGATTCACGGGAGCATTTAATATTTCCAGCTCCCCCGAGGATAGCTCTCTGGTGTGGGGTTAAAAAGAAAAAAATTTCCCCGAATATTATCGGGGCAAAGAGGGGATGGATAGAAATGGAGTCGATTATAGAAGATGCTCTAAAATATGCTGAGTTAGAGGCTCGAAAAAACAAGAGAGTTGAAGAAGAGGACGAGTTTTTTGAGGAATTCGGCCAACCAAAGATTCTGATAGTGGGTTGCGGAGGCGCAGGAAACAACACGATAAATAGACTTTATCATATGGGTGTACAGGGAGCTGAAACAATAGCGATAAATACGGATAAACAGCATCTTGAGATGATAAAAGCGGATAAGAGAATTTTAATTGGTAAAACACTCACAAGAGGACTTGGAGCAGGGGGATATCCTGACATCGGTAAAAAAGCGGCAGAGTTAGCTAGAGATACACTTGAAGAAGTTCTCAGTGGTGCCGATCTCGTTTTCATAACAGCAGGAATGGGAGGAGGAACCGGAACTGGTGCCGCTCCGATTGTTGCTCAAATTGCTAAGGAGCAGGGTGCCATTGTTATAGGAATGGTCTCAACTCCTTTCAGAGTTGAAAGAGCGAGGTTACTTAAAGCAGAAGAAGGTCTTGAAAATCTGAGAAAAGCTGCTGATACAGTTATAGTGCTCGACAATAATCGTCTTCTCGATTACGTTCCAAATCTTCCGATAGACCAGGCGTTCTCAGTTATGGATCAGCTCATCGCAGAAACGGTTAAGGGTATTGCAGAAACAATCACTCAGCCTTCGCTGATAAATCTCGATTACGCCGACGTCAGAGCGGTGATGGGGTGCGGAGGCGTTGCAGCTATGCTTGTTGGTGAGACCAGAAATCAGGATAAGGTTGATCAGGTTGTCAGAGCTGCACTGAACCATCCATTGCTTGATGTGGATTATCGTGGTGCAACTGGAAGTTTAATTCACATTACTGGAGGACCTGATCTGACTCTTAAGGAAGCGGAAGAGATTGCAGAAGCTTTAACGTATGAACTCGATCCTCATGCAAATGTCATTTGGGGTGCTAGAATAAGAGATGACTACGAGGGAAGAGTTAGAGTAATGGCAATAATGACTGGAGTTCAGTCTGCTCAAATTCTCGGGCCAGATAGAGTAAAAAGTGCGAGAGAGGAGCCAATCCTCGGATCATCAAGCACAAAAGGTTCAAGGAGAAAAAGGGATAGATCAGATCTCATAGACATCATTCTGTAAAATTTGTTCTTCCCTCCTTATTTTTTCAATCATTTCACACGTTTTGCATATCTTTCCAGAAGTCATTTCTCCACACATTTCGCACTCTCTGAGTTTAACACTCTTCGTTAACTCTGAGATTACTGGGCGAAGTCTCTCGAATCCTCTGAGAATGGAATATTTGGTTCCAGGATGTTTGTATTCAAATTTATTGAGGAAATCTCTTATCTCAGCTCTCATCGAGAGCTCGGCATAAGGACACTCTTCTTCAAAAATATTGTGCCCCTTCAAAATTGAGTAAAGAACCATCTCCTTTTCTGGAACATCCATAAATGGGCGTATTCTTGGTATCAGTCCCCTCTTTCTTTTTTCGGGCATTATTCTCGCTAATCTCTCAATCTCCCCCCTCATATAATTCAAGAGGATAGTTTGAGCCAGATCATCGAGATTGTGACCGGTTGCGAGTTTTGTGGCCCCAAAATTCTTTGCATGTTTGTTCAAGAGGTATTTCCTCATCACTCCACAATAGGTGCATGGTGTTAACTCTCTCTCCTTTACAATCTCATCGAGAGTTTTTCCAAACTCTTTTAAGAAAGAGAAAACGTAATGTTCCACTCCCAACTCATCGCAAAGTTTTTCTGCGTATTTTCTTAAAACTTCTCGATATCCCTCAATCCCCTCATCAATGGTTATGGCTATTATTTTGAGATCTCTTCTTTCTTTGAAAGTTTCGTGAAGAAATGTTAGTAATGCACTGCTATCTTTTCCCCCGCTAAGAGCTACTGCAATGATGTCATTTCTCTCAATCATCTTATTTTTCCTCATTCTTCTCTTTACCTTTCTCTCAACATCTCTGATGAAATGTTCTTCACAAAGCCACATTCCAGAATATCTCTGGAAAATGATCGCCTTTTTCATGCATTTACTACATCTCATCATCACATCCTCTCTGAACATAGAATTTAAGTATTCCTGATGGGAAAAAATGAAAGATGGACCCCATGAAATCGGAATTGATGGCGTATCAGTATTTCGAAAGGGTGAAATCGAATCTCACCCATCTATCTCGACTTATGTCAGAGTTGGAGGGTATGAGTGGAGAGGAATACGAAGGAGGAAAGAAGATTATCTTAAGTTATCTTGAGGGTATTCTAAATGAATTGAAAATATCATCGAATTTCGTGCAAGACTCAGAAAGAATTGAGGTAGAAAGGAAGATAATGGAGTGCATGGGCAAGCTCTCTACAAAGGAGATGGATGAGGCATTCAGAGCACTAGGCGAGGCTCTATCTCTGATATCAAATTTAGCAAATAAAAGATCTCATGTGATGTTTTAAAAGCTCTTTGCAATTGCTATAGTCCTCTCCGTTTCCCTTCCACAGATGATGCATCGTGATCTCTCTCTGAGCTCTACGACTTCTCCTAGCAGATCTTTGGCCGTCTCTTCTTCTATTTTCTTCCCACAATCCTCCTCTCCGCACCATGGCAGAAGAGCAACACCCACAATCTCTCTTGCCTCTTTCAAATCCTCACATTTTCTAACTCTTTCTCTGAACTTTTTCCAAGCCCTTTGAGAAAGTCTCTTTTCAATCTCCTTCATCTCTTGTTCGACCTCTTCCAACAGCTTATCAAGAGCTACACCTCTCTTTTGAAGTGTGTCTCTGGGGACAAGAGTAACTCTTCTCTCAGAGACATCCCTCGGACCTATCTCTATTCTCAAAGGCACCCCCTTCCTCTCCCACTTGTAGAATTTCGCTCCTGGTCTTTCTTCTCCATTGTCAACGAGAACCCTATAGTCCTTCGAAGTCAAAAGTCTCTCAATCTCTCTTGAGACTTCCATAGCTCTCTCATCATCGCTCATGAGGATGGGAACTATCACAATCTGAATTGGTGCAACTTTTGGAGGAAGAATCAGGCCTCTCGAATCTCCATGAATAGAGATGACTGCTGAGACACACCTCTCTGAGATTCCGTAACATGTTTGATGAACGAATCTGTGCTCACCATTTTCATCTTCATACTTTATGTCAAATGTTCTTGCGAAGTTATCTCCAAGATGATGAACAGTTCCAATCTGAAGGGTTTTTCCGTTAGGCATGATTGTATCAAAGGCAACAGTATAATCTGCTCCGGGAAATTTGTCCCAATCTGGACGCTTCGTAACGAGATAGGGAATTCCAAGCTCATCGTAAAATTTTTTGTACATCTCTATTGCTCTCTTAACTTGCTCCTCTGCCTCCTCCCAAGTAGCATGAGCGGTATGAGCCTCCTTAAAAGATGTGATCTCTCTTACCCTTATCAGCGGTCTTGTATGCTTAGTTTCATATCTGAAGGTATTCACAATCTGATAAATCTTCAAAGGCAAGTCTGCGTGAGATCTAATCCAGAGCTTGAACATGGGATACATTGCAGTCTCTGAAGTTGGTCTAAGCGCTAGAGGAACATCAAGCTCCTCAGAACCTCCTCTTGTGACCCAAAAAACTTCGTTTTCGAAACCTCTTATATGCTCAGCCTCTTTCATAAACTCATTTTTTGGAATGAGAAGAGGAAAGAGAACTTCTTCATGCTCTTCATCCATAATCTTCCTGAGAATTCCATAAATAAGATTTCTGAGTTTGAATCCGTAAGGACGCCAGACATACATCCCCTTCACGGGATATCTGCTGTCTATGAGATCTGCTTCAAAGAGAATGTTCGTATACCATTCGCTGAACTCTGAATCTTTGTTCATCTCCATAGCTCTCACCTTTTATTTACCAACTAAGGACATCGTTATAAATGTTTCAATGAATGCTGCGATGATAAGGAGTGGAAGAATGAATTTGAAGTAAATTCTCAGTGAGTCCGCTAATTCACGCTTAAAATCTGCTTTTCTTCTCAGAAACTGAATGAAGCTGTAGCCGAGTCTTATTCCAAGAGCTCCAGAGATTAGAAGTGCGGGAATTTCCAGAATTCCATGCGGAAGAATGGCAATGAGAAATCCTTGAGGACCGATAGATTCTCTCGTTATCTCATAGAGCATGCCCAAGATGAATCCGTTAGAGAAGAGAAATAAAATCGGAAAAATTGCTAGGAAAAATCCAGAAATGACTGCAAGAAATGTTTTGAACGAATTATTTAGAAGAATATATATCATGAGCTCAGTTTTGCTCGCTTCCGCAACAGGTTTGAGAATTTCTCTCAGAAGTTCGAAGTATTGTAAGATCTCTGGAAAGTAAATTGCAGAGAGATATCCGTAAATCATCCCTATAAAGAAAATGAGAACTGATGCTAGGATCTCTTTTCTCAAACTTTTGAGATCCATAGTTCACACTCCGATGGTCATTCTCAGTGTGTTTCTAATTGCGGGTGCAGCACCGAGAGTCAGGATAGCAAATTTGAGAAGATACGCAAACTGAGTTAAATCCTTTTCTGAAGGAGTCTTCGGTACGACCTCGTGAACTTCTTTTCCTTCTAAGAGGAGATACGAGTCGATGAGCTTCAAGATAAGAAGAATAACTATCAGCTTTGCAAATATCATGATTCCAGATGTTCCAAAGAGTTCGGTGAGATAAGAAGGTACTACATGCTTTTCGACATATCCGAGAAGATCCACACCAACGTAAGTGCTCGAAGCATCCATCATGTGTGTCAAGAGGATTACGAGGTTTAGGTCATCTGTATAGGAATAAGCGCCTAAGAGCATTGCAATAGCCCAGACTACAAATGTTATCGAAACACCCATTCCTATGATTGTGAAGGGAACCCAGATTGCAATTTCCTTGCCCCAGAGAATGTAAACGGTGTTTCCGATTCCCCAGGGAAGAGCAACAAGCCAAGTGAAACTCTCATAGGTCATTATTCCTGCTCTTTCAAGAAGAAGTCCAATAAAGAGAGAGAGAAGCGTCACACCAAAGACCACGAAGTAGATTTGAGGAGTGATGAAGAAGTATTTCCATGGGGGGGAGAATACTTCCATATCTTCGAAAACTCTGAGTGTTGAGCCAATGAAAATAAATGGAGAGACCGCAAAAATAAAGCGCTTGTCAATTTCCACCTTCATGCTTCGCATCAATTTAAATATCCCAACGATGCATATAACAAGAACAATACCCCAAGTGACTGTGTTCACGGGATTGTATCCCGTGTCATAGATGATCGGATCTATGTAATATTTCTGAATGAACTCCCGAAGACTCATGGTATCACCACGCAAGAGGCGAATGGAGATGGTTGAAGGATCTCCGGAAATGAAATGGATGAGACTTCCACGAGTAGTGCTTGTTGGTTCAGGTGCAATTCTTGAGATTGGTAGGGTTTGCTCAGATTTAAATCTTATCGAACGATGTGGGATAATCTGCGGAAAGAAGACGAAGAAAATAGCAGGAGATGTGGTGAGAGAAATACTTGAAGATCAGAAGATTCATGCTGATATTATAGAGGTAGAGAGGGCTGATATGGAAACGGTCTCTCAAGTCATCAGAGAGGCAAAAGAGAATAAATGGAATTTTATGATTGGAACAGGGGGTGGAAAGTCGATTGATATAGCTAAGCTCTCCTCCTCAAAACTTTCTCTTCCTTTCCTCAGCGTTCCGACTGCAGCGTCTCACGATGGAATTGCCTCCTCAAGAGCCTCAATAAAGTCATCTTCATCTTCGGTCTCAATTGGCGCACATCCTCCAGATGCGGTGATTGCGGACACATCCATAATCTCAAAAGCACCCTACAGAATGCTTGCGAGTGGATGCGGGGACATAATCTCAAATTACACTGCTGTTCTCGACTGGCAATTGGCTCACAGATTGAGGAATGAATATTATAGCGAGTATGCATCATCACTCTCACTGATGACAGCAAAAATGATAGTCAATTCTGCAGATCTTATTAAGAAGGGGCTTGAAGAGTCAGTGAGACTCGTAGTTAAGGCTCTTGTTTCAAGCGGAGTTGCCATGAGCATTGCTGGATCCTCTCGCCCTGCTTCTGGAAGCGAGCACATGTTCTCCCATGCTCTTGACATGATAGCTCCAAAACCCGCAATGCATGGAGAGCAATGCGGAGTAGGAACAATCATGATGATGTATCTTCACGGAGGTGACTGGAAAGCCATAAAAGATGCTCTCGAGAGAATTGGCGCTCCTACAACAGCAAAAGAACTCGGAATAGATAGAGAATACATCATCGAGGCTCTTCTAAGAGCTCACACAATCAGACCTGAGAGATACACAATATTGGGGAATGGAATAACAAGAGATGCTGCTGAAAAGCTTGTAAGAGTAACGGGTGTTTGCGGTGAGTGAGAGAAAAACTAAGCTCACGTTAATAGCCAAAAGTTACGCTAAGGAGGGATTCGAGTATTTATTTTTTGGACTTGCAGATGAGTGTAACTCATGTAGGTTCAGATTTACATGTGGAAATCTCGAAAAAGGAAGAAAATACAGAGTAATCTCGATTAAAAATTCCAATAATAAACCGAAGCCGTGTAAAGTTCACGAAAGTGGTGTAGTTCTCGTTGAGGTCGAGGAATCCCCTTTAGTTGCTGCAGTGGAATCCAAAAAAGCTCTTGTAGGCTCTCTCATAGAATATCATCCAATAAAATGCGAGGAAAATTGTGAAGCAAAAGTTTATTGCTCTCCTAAGGTGAGAGAAGGTGAAAAATACAGAATAGAAGGTATTATCGGAGAACTCCCTGTTATGTGCAGAAAAAGAAAGGATCTCAGGATTGTTATGTTGACTCGCTAGTCTCCTCTTCTCTCTCCTCTTGGAAAATCTCCTGTATTATGATCTTTCTCACCTTCGTATATTTCAAAGTGTCATCTGCGATCCTCTTCTTGTTAAGAATCCATCTCTGGTCAAAGTTCTTCACATAAGGCTCCTCAATAATCAACTCCTCTCCCTCGATCTCGAAATTCAAGTCTGAAGACTCCAAATAGTGTTCGAAGATTGCTTTGATTTGCTCTTCAAGATCTTCAATTACTTCGAGTATTTCATATTCATATGTCACCGTTTTCCCCGCAAGGGGATGATTAAAATCGACTCTCACTCTCCTCCCAATGACTCTGTCAACAGTTCCAATCCTTCCGTTCACCCTAACTCTCATTCCTGGCTGGGGTCTCTGATCGAATTTGGTTATGGAGATAATTTCAACAAGAGATGGATCATATTCTCCGAAAGCTTTTTCAGGAGGAATCTTCACCTCTCCCTTATAACCGACTTCCCTTCCTATAAGATCTTCTTCAAGTCCTTCTATAACATAACCACTACCTACTATGAGCGTAACAGGTCCATATTTTGCTCCCTCTACGAAAATATCATGTTCCTTTGCGATCTCTTCATCGGTGGTATCGAAAATCGTACCCTCTTCCGTTTTTGCAATGTAACTTATTCGCACGAAATCTCCTTTCTGGATGCTCATACTGAACACCTCCGTGCTAATTCGAACATACCTCTATTTAAACTGAACGTTCTTCGAATTGCTACTTTTCATCTCCTCTCAAAAGATCTCTCACATGTGCTATTGGAGGTTGCAATCTTTTGTGTTCACTTTTTCTCACCATCTTAAGAGCTCTTTCTACCAGCTCACCAAATCTCCTTTTTGTCTCTTCAACATTTCCTCTATCGAGAGACTTCAGAATCTCATCAAGAACCTCATAGCTCATTCCCAACTCTTCTTCGTCACTCTGATTAATCCACAAACCTGCAGAAGGCCTCTTCTTTACGATTTTCTCGGGAACTCTGAGATATCTCGCAAGTTCAAGAACTTCGGTTTTGTATAGATCCCCTATTGGCAGAAAATCAACTCCTCCATCTCCATATTTAGTGAAATATCCTACCATGAGCTCACTTTTATTTCCTGTACCCGCCACGAGGTAATTCAGAGAATTTGCGTAGTAGTAATTTATTATCATTCTAATCCTCGGTTTGAGGTTTGCAACAGCAATTTCGTTACTCTCTTCAAGATTGTTGAGGAAAACCGATAATATTGGATCAATATAGATGAGTTTGTATTCGAGTCCCAAAGCGTCGCACAACTCTAGAGCATCTCTTACATCCTCTTCTTTTGTAACGCCTCTCTCAGGCATGATAGTTGCAAGGACTCTCTCCTTTCCAAGTGCTCTTACACAGAGAAATGCTGTTGTTGCACTGTCCACTCCTCCACTCAAACCCAATACAACTCCTTCTGCCTCTGCACTCTCAACAATATCTCTTATGAACTCAGTAATCCTCTCAGTAATCTCCCTCCACATAACTTTCACCTTTTCATGTATCTGTCTCTCCAGTCCTTATCCTTACTGATTTCTCAACGGGTAGCACAAAGATCCTTCCGTCTCCATACTTTCCTGTTCTGGCACTCCTCATAATAATCTCGATAGCTTTCTGAATCTCTTTGTCCTCAATTACCATTTCTATTTTCACTTTATGTAGCACATCAATCTCCATCTCTCTTCCTCTGAACTGAAGTGTTATTCCTTTCTGTTCTCCTCTTCCTCTCACTTCCGTTATTGTCATTGCGACAAATCCTTCCTCTTCTAGCGATCGCTTAACATCCTCAAGTTTTTCAGGTCTTATTATTGCAATGAGCATCTTCATGTATAAGCCACCTCTCCATGTTGAGATATATCGAGTCCAACATATTCCTCTTCTTCCTTGACCCTCAGACCCATTATGGCATCAACAATTTTTGCAATGACATACGTCACAATAAGTGCATAAATTGCCGTAGTAATCACCGCTATCATCTGCACCTTTAGTAAACTTAGATTTCCGTATAAAGCTCCGGTATATTCATTCACTGCTCTAGTTGCGAATATTCCCACTGCTAAACTTCCCCAAACTCCTCCAACACCGTGAATAGCCCATGCGTCTAAACTCTCATCAATCCCCTTTCTAACCCTATAATCTAGTGCCAAGTAGCATAAAACACCTGCCACCAATCCTATAATCATAGCACCTCTAACATCAACAAATCCTGCTGCTGGGGTTATCGCGGCTAAACCCGCTATTACACCGCTAACGGTACTCAAACTACCAGCTCTACCTTTCATCCATGATATTATCAGCCATATCGCTCCACTGACGCATGAAGCTATAAAGGTTGTAACTATTGCGTTAACAGCCAATCCACTCGCAGAGAGAGCACTTCCTCCGTTAAATCCAAACCAACCGAACCAGAGTAAAGTCGCTCCAATTAACGTCATTGGTATGTTGTGCGGTTCCATTGAATATTCTCCAAATCCCATTCTTCTGCCTATCGCGAAAGCTAGAGCCAATGCACCAAAGCCAGAGCTCACATGAACAACCATTCCCCCAGCGAAGTCAAGAGCACCCAACTCTGAGAGCCAGCCACCTCCCCAGAGCCAATGTGCGAAAGGAGCATAGATAAATGTTACCCAAAGAACTCCGAAAATAATGAAGGTTGAGAGCCTCACACGCTCCGCTACCGCCGAGGTTATTATGGCTAGCGTGACTGCAGCGAACATCATTTGATATATCATGAAAAGCATGTGTGGTATCGTCATACCCTCTATAGGCGAGAGTCCAACATTTTTCATCATGAAATAACTTAAATCTCCAATGAAACCTCCGATATCATTGCCAAACGATAGTGAATACCCATAAATAATCCACTGAATTCCTACGAGTATCAGGGAAATAATGCTCAATGCAATCATTGAAATTGCATTTTTCCTTCTGACCATTCCTGCATAAAACAGTCCAACTCCAGGAACCATTAGCATAACTAAGGCAGTTGAGATAAGTAGCCACGCAGTGTCCGCAGTTTCAATGGCATGTTCTTCCTCAATTGGATGACCCATGGCTGGAAAAGTGAGTGAAAGTACTACTGTAATTAGCGAGATAGAAACAACTAACCATTTCTCAGGCTTAGATTCTCTCATATCTTCCACCACGATCATTTTTTCTCTTATCTTATCAGCACGGGTGATAGATGATCATATAACATATAAATTTTTTTGCTATTATCACCTTTACAGTCCGATGAGTGAACATTTGTTCAGTGAAATGAGGAAATTAAAATTAAAAATGATGAGGAGTTGTTACCCCTCTTTCACAGCCTTTGCTGTTCTTATTCTGATATCCCTCTCCACCGGAATCACAAAGATTCTCCCATCTCCGTAATTCCCTGTCCAAGCAGCCTCGACGATTGTCTGAATTATGTCTTCAACGAACTCCTTTTCTGTGACTATCTCTATTTTTATCTTCGAGAGTAGATCGATCTCCATGTAACTGCCTCTGTACTGAAGCGTTATTCCTTTCTGCTCCCCTCTTCCCCTTACTTCGGTAACAGTCATTGGAATGTATCCTTTCTCTTCCAGAGCCATCTTTACGTCTTCAAGCTTCTCAGGTCTTATTATGGCTTCTATCTTCTTCATCTCTCTCGTCACCTCTTCTTCACCGCTATAGGCATCTGTTCAGTATACACGAAGTTCGGATAAGCGATGGTTGCGTGCTCTGAAATGTCGAGTCCGAGACGTTCCTCTTCTGGAGAGACTCTGAGTCCAACGAGTCTCTTGAGAAGGTAGAAGAGTAGATATCCTGTTCCAAATGCCCAGAGGAAGTTCACAGTGGTTGATATCACTTGAACAGCGAAGAATCCTGTATTTCCGTAGAGGAGACCTGTAACCAGCGGAGCCTCTGTTGTGTACACTCCATAGGTTCCATCAGCAAAGATTCCAAGCGCTATGAGTCCCCACGTTCCGTTGAATCCGTGAACAGGAATGGCACCGACGACGTCATCTATTCCTCTTCTCTCAAGGGACCAGTAGCCGTAGCATGCTATGAATCCTGCAATAACTCCTATGAGGACTGAAGAGAGCGGAGAGACCCATGCACAAGGTGCCGTTATTGCAACGAGACCTCCTATCGCTCCATTTATCGTCAAACCAACATCAGGCTTTCTAAGCCTCCTCCATGTTATGAACATCGCTGTTATAGCTCCTGCCGCTGCAGCAAGATTTGTGTTCGCAGCTATGATAGAAATTCTGAGTTCATGAGCAGAGAGAGTACTTCCTCCATTGAATCCGAACCACCCGAACCAGAGGATGAGCCCACCCATCATTGCAAGAGCCAAGCTGTGCCCCGGAATCGGCTTTGGATTCCCATTTTCATCATATTTTCCGATTCTCGGTCCTATAAGCATGCATGCCGCTAAAGCAACGTATCCTCCGAGAGCGTGAACAACACCGCTTCCAGCAAAGTCGAGGGCTCCGTATCCTCCTCCGAGATTCACGAGAAATTCGCTTGAACTCAGCCAACCTCCGCCCCAGAGCCAGTGTCCGTAGATGGGATAGATGATCGCTGTTACAATGGCGCTGTAGATGAGATATATTGAGAACTTCGGTCTCTCTGCTATGGCTCCGCTGACAATTGTTGCGGCGGTGGCTGCGAAGACAAGCATGAAGAACCAGAGAAGGATCGTGTTCACATCATAGAATTCTCCGAGAAGAAGCCATCCGTCTGTTCCCATGATTCCGCGAAGATCACTTCCCATCATGAGTGCAAAGCCAATGGCGAAGAAAGCTATACTTCCCACTGCGAAGTCCATCAGGTTCTTCATGAGCACATTTGCAACATTCTTCGCTCTTGAGAATCCCGCTTCCAGCATCGCAAAGCCGAGTTGCATGAACATGACTAGGAAGGCGGAAATGAGAACCCAGACAAAGTCCACTGCAACACTTAGGTTGCTTGCAATTGTCTCTGCACCGCTTGGATCTCCAGCGAGAGAAGGCATCGTTAGCAGGAGAAGCACAACTGCCATCACTCCAGTTTTTACACACCACTTCATTTTTTATCCCTCTACATCACCAAATTTTTAATCAGATATATAAACATTTCTAACGTTTGTCAATTTTTTTCGCTGATTTGATGATATAGTTGTATAAAATAATTAAAAATATGAACATTTGTTCAAAAAACTAAAAAAGAAGATTTTATAACCTCTGAGCATCATCGTTTTCTGAAATGATCGAAACAGAAGTGAAAGTTAGAGCATCTTATGAGATTCTAAAGAAACTCAAAGAAAAATTTGAGTTTATTGGAGAGGAACAACATAAGGACATATACTTCAATGCTCCAGATAGAGACTTCAGTCGCTCTGATGAGGCACTGAGACTGAGAAAGGTAAATGGAAAGACGATTCTCACCTACAAGGGAGCAAGAAAGAAATCAAACCTGAAATCGAGATATGAGATACAGTTGGAAGTTTCAAATTTTGAAAATGCTAAGAAACTTCTGGAAGCTCTCGGGTATAAGGAGGTAAAGAGGATAGAAAAGAAAAGAAGGCTCTTCAGAAGAGATAATGCAATTATTTGTTTTGATAATGTTGTTGGTCTCGGAAGTTTCATAGAGGTTGAAATTCTTGGAGAGGATCTTGAAGAAGCAGAGAAAAGGATAAAGGAAATTTTGGAGGAGCTTGGATTGTCAAATGAGGAGTTGATAACTAACTCCTATCTGGAGCTGATTTCAGAGCTCAAATAGCTCTGCTATCTTTTTCTTCATATCTATGAGGGCTACGTAGCCTCTTGAAGCTCTCCCTGGATTCACTATGAGAACCTCCTCGTTGAGAATTCCTCGCGCTTCGTGGACATGTCCACATATTATCACATCAAACTCATTTTTTAATTTCTCTAGGGCTGAACTTCCTATATGCTTATCAGGAGGAACGAAGTCAAGTGTGTTTTTCGGAGGTACATGCGAGAGGAGGACCAGATTCTCCACTTTTCTAACTCTCTCAAGTAAGGAAGAGACTGCATCGTAAATTTCCTCTTCTGAAAACTCTGTAGGTGTATTGAAGGGGGTTCTATTTGATCCTCCAAACCCTATGAAAGTCACATCCTCAATCTCATAAGTTCTCTCATGCAAATTAACTCCCCCTCCTCTTTCAATAGCCAGAGTCACCTCTATCGGATCACAGTTTCCGGGGACAGCGAGCACTGGTTTTCCGACTTCTCTCAGAATTCGAATCGTGTTCTCAGCATCTTCAGCTGGACCAAAATTAGTTATGTCTCCTGCAACTGCAATAACATCAAATTCTCTTTTTAGCTCTCCAATTCTTCGAATCATACCCGTATTTCCGTGGATATCTGCGAGTGCAAGAATTCTCATTCCCTCCAGCACCTCCTCCATTTAAATTTTTAGAAAAATATATATGTGGGATTCTGTTTAAAGATGTTGATATAACCCGCAGGTGGTGACTGGATGGTCGTTGCAGCAATCCTGACGTTCATTTGTTTGTTCCTCTTCTATGCGCTCCTCTCTTTAGGAAGCGGTGTCGGACTCGGGACTGGAATGCCAGATATTCTCTGGTGGGATTCCGGTGAACTTATTGTTGGACTAATACTCTCGACAATCGCAGCAACGGCTTCGCATAAATATATGATGAACAGGGAAAATCCTTCAAAAGGAATCACAACGATTTTTCTGTTCCTCGCATATCTCTTCGTCTGGTTCAAGGAACTTGTTAAAGCGAATCTATGGGTTGCAAAACTTATCTTCACGATGAAGATCAAGCCAGGAATTGTGAAGATAACGCCTGATTTGAAAACAGACATCGGGAGAACGATGATGGCAAATTCAATAACTCTTACTCCTGGAACTTTCACTGTGCACATTGATGAAGAGACTGGAGACTTTTACATTCACTGGATTGAAGTTAAAAAAGAGGAGCCGGGTTCTGAAGATGTTGCTAACGGTTTTGAAAAATGGGCTAGGAGGGTGATGGAGTGATAATAGCTTCGATAGGAGTTCTCATGGTGCTTGCGCTGCTTCTTTCAATTCGTCTCATTCTAGGTCCAACCATTCCAGATAGAGTTCTCGCGGTTGATACCGCTAATATATTTTTCGTTCTCGCGTTAATCCTCTTCTCTCTCTATACGGGAAGAGCAATTTATGTGGATGTTGCAATAGTCTATGCTCTGATTTACTTCACCGGAACGCTCTGGATTGCGAAGTATCTCGAACCTGACAAGAGAGTCACGAAAGGTGGGGGTGACGAGGAATGAATTTCCTCTCATCTATCCTTATAGTTCTTGGTTTAATCTTCGGGCTAATTGGAGTTATCGGAGTTCTTAGATTTCCTGATTTCTACACTAGAATGCATGCATCGACAATTTGCTTAACTTTGACGTCAATCCTTATAATCTTCGGAGTAATCATAGAGGCGGTTGTACGGGGTGGAATGGACAACTACGTCATAGCAATTCATTCTTTCGTTGCCCTTGCTGCACTTCTCGTAACTAATGCAACAAGTAATCACGCACTGGCGAGAGCAGCTCACAAAAGCGGAGTTGAACTTGATCCGATCTCAGTTTGCGATAAACTGGCTGAGAGAAAATTTAGTGAGGAGGGTGAGTGATGGATTTGTACAGTATATCTCTTACACTTGTCCTCGTTGTGACTTTCGTTGGAGCTATCGCTGCAGTTTACTTCCGAGATCTTCTAAACGCTGTAGTTGCTCTTGCAGTTATGAGTGGCGGTCTCGCTTTAGCTTTCTTCCTCATGGAAGCGCCAGATGTTGCAATAGCTGAAGCAGCTCTTGGGGCTGGAGCTATAACTGCAATATTCATTCTCGCAATAGGAGAAACTGAAAGGGAGGAGAAAGAATGATAAAAAGAAGAGCAATTGGGTTGTCTGCAATCCTTTTAATCTTTGGACTCCTCTTTGCAGGAGTGTTTCTTCTTCATCCTTACGGAGAGCCTGATTATACGCTTGCGATTAAACAAGGAGATTCATTTTATCAGCGAACTGCGACCGATGATTACTTTATAGAGAGGGGAAAAATGGCTGAAGAAAGCGGATCTACAAACATCGTTGCTGCAATCCTCTTCGATTACAGAGGTTATGATACTCTTGGAGAGGCAACAGTCCTCTTTACTGCAGTAGCTGGAGCAACCGCCATGTTCAGAAGAGAAAGGAAGGGTGATGAAGATGAGTGAAAAACCGTATGAACTTTCAGTCATTGTGAGAACTGTAGCAAGGTTGCTCTTTGGGTTAATTCTCATTTTCGGTTTCTACGTGATTGTTCACGGGCACATAACTCCGGGAGGAGGATTTCAGGGAGGAGTAGTAACTGCTCTAGCCGTAATCATGCTCCTCGCAGCGTATGGTTATGAGGGCGTCGTCACCGAGGTTAGGGAGAAGATCCTCGAACGCTTTGAATCGCTCGGAGCAATCATGTTCTGGACTCTAGGATTGGTTGGCGTCATTGCAACAGCAACTTATTTTGCGGACGTCCTTTATAAGGGAACTCCTGGAGAACTCATAAGTGCGGGAACAATTCCTCTGATGAACATCGCAGTTGGTATGAAGGTTGCCTCTGGCGTTGCGGTTCTTGTAATCATCATGTCCATTGGAATGTACTATTCAAGAAAATATCAGAAAGCTGAGAAGGAGGGTGCTGAGGAGTGATCGAAGGATATATTCCATATATCTTTGCCATCTCTCTCTTTGTCCTCGGTCTTGGAACTATAGTGATGAAAAACAATCTAATCAAAATTCTCATAGGTCTTGACATCATGGAAAGCGCGGTTCACCTATTCCTAATTTCTCTCGGATACAGAACTGGAGGTACCGCTCCGATCTGGACTGGGATAACAGGAGAGAAAATCTTTGTTTTGCCCATTCCTCAAGCCCTCACCCTCACAGCAATTGTTATAGGTCTCGCAACCCTTGCAATGGCATTAAGCATCACGGTTCAGGTTTACAGGCATTACGGAACCCTTGATATCAGGGAGATCAGGAGGTTGAGAGGATGAACATTATGGAGCATATTGCAATTCTCGTCGTTATAACACCGCTTTTCGGAGCATTTTCAACTCCATTTGTCTCTCTTGCCGGGAAGAAAGCCGCAGATATTTGGGTCGGAATCTTCAGCGGTCTGACATTCGTCTTCAGCATTCTTCTCGGTTTGAAGGTTTTAAGATCCGGCATCGTTATCTATACTCTTGGAGCTCCTGAGCCAGCGATAGCGACAGTTGATTACAATGGTCTCATCTTTCCGGTTAGAATTCTCTTAGAGGTAGATGCCCTCAGCGCACTTCTTGCTCTGGTCATCTCTCTCATAGGCTTCTTTGCCGCAATATATTCGTGGCGCTACATGGAGCATGATACTGGAGTAGAGAAGTTTTACACTCTCTTCCTCCTTCTCTTAACAGGGATGCTCGGAATAGTACTCACCGGAGATATATTCAACATGTATGTCTTCCTTGAGATAATGTCAATCTCCGCTTATGCGCTTGTTGCCTTTAGAAAAGAAACTTTTGAAGCGGTTGAAGCGGGAATAAAGTATCTGGTCGTTGGCTCTGCAGCTTCAACGCTGATTCTCCTTGCGGTAGCAATTCTCTACGGTGTCTACGGATCTCTAACCATCGCTCAAATTGCACATCTGATTGAAGTATCTCCCTCACCGCTTATCTGGGGCGCTCTCGCTCTTTATCTAACAGGCTTCATACTCAAGGCAGGAATAGTTCCACTGCACATGTGGCTCATAGATGCACATCCAGCAGCTCCATCTTCCATCTCAGCCCTGCTTTCTGGAGTTGTTATAAAAACTGGAGCCTATGCGATTATCAGAATATTCTTCACACTTTACGGAGTTGAAGTGATGAACAGAGCTCTCATAGGATGGATTATTGTTGTGATAGCAGTCATTACGATGTTCGTCGGAGGCTCTCTCGGATTAATTCAGCAGGATCTCAAGAGACTTCTGGCGTACAGCTCCGTCGCTCAAATGGGTTATATCGCTCTTGGTATTGGAGTAGCTCTTATCGCCTTCAACACCACTGCTGGAGATGCAGGGCTTGTTGGCGCCCTCTTCCATCTCCTCAATCACGCAATCATGAAGGGAATGCTCTTCTTGATCGCTGGAGTAATTCTTCATCAGCTCGGAACGAGGAATATAAACGAAATGGGCGGATTAATCAAAAAGATGCCGATAACTTCAGCCTGTTTCATCATCGGAGGTCTTGCAATCGCAGGAGTTCCACCGTTCAATGGTTTCGTCTCGAAGCTGATTCTTTATGAAGCGAGTGCGATGATCTCTCCTGCACTTGCAGTGATAGCGATAATTTCCAGCGCTCTGACATTGGGTATGTATCTCAGGGTCATTCAAACAGCTTTCCTTGGAAGAGCGCCAGAGACATTAAAAGACATTAGAGATCCTCCAGCTTCTATGCTCATCCCCATAGTCATCCTAGCAATCCTCATAGTCATCTTCGGAATTCTACCATCGCTTCCGGTAGATTCCATCATCACACCTGCAGTTGAAGCTGTGAAGAATCAGGCCTCGTATCTCTCGGCGGTGTTGCCATAATGGAGGGAAAGGAAAATGGTGTTTGGAATTGAAACAGGATTTGGATACTGGGATCCTCTAATTTGGGTAGTCCTCTTTGTTCTCATGTTTATAGGAGGCTATCTCATAGCTAAATACGCTGCTCAGAGAGCTACTCCTTTCAGAGCAGATGAACTCGAAAGTGAGATCTTCCTCTCTGGCTGGGGAGAAACGGTAGAGAAAGACCTAAGATTTCCCTCAAAACACCTTTACTGGGGTTTCAGGAAAGCTCTTGAAAGTGCTTGGTACAGGTCTGCAGTGGAGGAGCATAGTGGAATTCTCACAACCTACATCTTCTGGATAGTCATTCTCCTCCTTATTCTTATGCTACTCATAGCATTTGGAGGTGCTATGTGATGCTCCAGAAATATATAGCAAAATCACCCTGGGTCTTTCATGTGAACACCGGAGGTTGCAACGGATGCGATATAGAAATCCTTGCAGCTTTAACTCCAAGATATGATGCTGAGCGTTTCGGAGTAAAGCTCGTTGGATCTCCGAGACATGCCGACGTTCTTCTCGTTGCTGGACCAGTAACACACAACGTAATAGAGAAAATAAAGAGAATTTACGAACAAACACCGGATCCGAAACTTGTTATCGCAATAGGCGCATGTTCGATGGGATGCTCTGTTTTTCAGGATAGTTACTGCATAGATGGACCTCTGGATGAAGTTATTCCAGTTCACGTTTACGTTCCTGGATGTCCTCCAAGACCGGAGGCCATCCTCAAAGCAGTTCTGATGGGTGCGGAAGCTCTTCCGGAGATACTCAAAAAAGCGGAAAAGGGAGAATTACCTCCTGCACCAGATATCAAAGAGAAACTTGAGAGATATACGAAGTATAGGAAGAAAGTTGCGGAGGAGGCGAGTGAATGAAACATGAGAAACTTTTGGAAGATATGAAGAGAATTCTTGGCGATAATTTTATTTCATCCTATCAGAAAGGAGAGCCAGAAGCTAAACAGCTTTGGATGCGGATAAAGAAAGAAGGTTTGAGAGATGCGGTTAAATATTTAACTTCTCTCGGAGATCCGCAGTTATCTTTCATAGTTGCAATGGATCTGGAGAAAATAACCAACCCAATTGTGGAAGGTGAGAGTGGAAAGAAACTGATGCTGACATACACTTTCACCATGTTTCACGAAGATCTCGGGGGGGAAATGATCCTAAATCTTGTTGTGACAACTCCAAAAGAAGACCCTGTAATTCCTTCAATTTCCGATCTTTGCCCTCTCGCTGAAGTTTATGAGAGAGAAGCCATGAGTATAGTTGGAGTTGAAATTCCTGGAGTTGAGAAAACTGGATACGGTAAATGGACACCTCCAGATTTTCCAGAAGATATCTATCCGCTTAGACTTGATGAGAAGGGATTACCTGATGATATGAAGAGGAGGTTTAGATGGAGAGAAGAATTAGAGAAGAAGAAAGGCGGTGATCAGAATGAGTGAAGTGATAAGGAAAGGATATTCGGAGTTCGTCAGAATTCCGATAGGCCCAATTCATCCCGCACTTCACGAGCCTTATTACTTCTTCTTCGAACTTGAAGGAGAGGAAATAAAGAATGTGTGGATAGAGAGCGGTGGGGTTCACAGAGGTATGGAAGCTCTTGCTCTTAACAGAAACTACCTCCAAATCATTCCCATTGCAGAGAGAATCTGTGGAATTTGTTCAAATTCTCACCCTCTCGCTTATACAATGGCAGTGGAAGATGCAGCTGGTATTGAAGTTCCTGAGAGAGCTCAGTATATTCGAGTGATTGCTCAGGAGCTCGAAAGGATTCACTCACATATTCTCTGGGCAGGTCTTGGAGCTCATGCAATTGGATTGGATACTGCGTTTTGTTACCTCTGGTGTTTGAGAGAAGATGTACTTGATATCTGGGAACTCCTCTTTGGAGGAAGAGTTACTCATGCAGTCAACTGGATAGGAGGAACTAAGAAGGATATCAAAGAGGAGGACATTCCGAAAATCCTGAAGATGTTGAAGAATTTGAGAAAAGCTCTCCCTGAGGTTGTAGATGCATTTCTATATGATCCTACAATTGTGAGAAGGCTTAGAGCTGGAACCCTCACAAAGAAAGACGCTCTCAGACTCTCTGCTCTTGGACCTACTGCTAGAGGTTCGGGAGTGAAGAAAGATGTGAGATGGGGTTATGGCCCTCTTGCTTATGGAGACCTCAGGGATGACTACGGATACAAGCCAATCATTCATCAGGATGGAGATGTTTACGCAAAGACCTACGTCAGACTCATGGAAATAGAGCAGTCTATAGATATCATGGAGAAAGCTCTCGATGATTTGCCCTCTGGGCCATACAGAGCGATAGAAGGGAAAACCCCTAAAGTGATAGCAACCCTCAAAAAGGTCAAGGGAGCGGAGGGAATAGGGAGACATGAGGCACCCAGAGGTGAGGTCATCCATTATGTGAGGATGGAGGGAGGAGAAGGTCCTTACAGATGGAGACCAAGGGCACCATCACTAAACAACAACTTTACGCTTCCTGCAATGCTTGTAGGATGTCAGGTTGCAGATATTCCAATCGTTGTTGCCTCAATAGACCCATGCTTCTCATGCACAGATAGGATGACTTTCATAGATGAAAACCACAGAAAATTCGTTTTAAGTTACGATGAGCTCATTAAGATTTCCAGAGAGAAAACTTGGGGGGATGCATGATGGTGAGTATAGTTGAAGCTCTTGTAGGTCTCTTTGTGTTTCCGGGATTCCTATTCCTATTCCTCTTCGGTTTATTGTTCCAAGGTATGAACAGAAAGCTCATAGCTAGGCTTCAGGGGAGATATGGTCCTCCAATCATACAGCCTTTCTACGATTTCTTCAAACTCCTAGGAAAGGAGAACATCGTTCCCAAGAATGCAAATGCTTTCTGGTTCAATGTAGCTCCAATAATAGCTGTTGCATCAGTTGTAACTCTCATGCTCTACATTCCTGTAGGTTATCTCGGACCACTCTCACCCGTTCTTCCAAGTGGCTTTGGAGATTTGATAGTCATCCTCTATCTCTTCGCCCTTCCCGCAATAGCTTTGATCATTGGTGCATCTGCTTCCGCTTCTCCTTATGCTGCAATAGGGGCTCAGAGAGAGCTTTCGATGCTCATATCCTATGAGTTCCCTCTTGCCATCGCAATTTTTGCACTGGCTTGGAGAGCTGGAACCTTTGATATGGGCGAGCTATTTGCAACTCAGCCTTGGACTCTGGGAGGACCTCTCAATGCAATAGGGTTCCTCCTGATACTCTTGACGGCTCTCTCGGTAATTCCCGGAAAAGTCGCTGTTGGAGCATTCAACATTCCTGAAGCTAAGGAAGAGATAGCTGGAGGACCTCTAGTAGAATACAGTGGAAGAAATTTAGCCCTTTTCGAGCTAGCACATTACATGAAGATGTTTGTTATCTCAGCATTCATCGTTGCTCTCTTCCTTGGAGCACCCATTTCACCGCTTATTGGGATGAGCGGATTCTCTGCAATCGTTGTAGATGTCATCTGGTTCCTATTCAAGGTCTTCATAGTGATCTTCTTCACAGTTACTCTCGTTGCTGCGGTGACGGCAAGACTGAAGATAACGCAGGCAGTCACCTTCTATTGGTTCGTTGTGGATGCTCTTGCGATAGTGGGGCTCATTCTTATTGCTGCAGATTACTTCTTCTTCACGGGGGTGATGTAAAATGGCGTTTCCGAAGCTCGTGAAAATAGGTTTGAGACAGTTAATTCAAGGTCCTGTCACCAATTTATTTCCGAAGACTCCTCCAGTTCCAGTTCCAAGGGAATTTAGAGGCAAGCCAAGATATGATCGAGAGAAATGCATAGGATGCGGAGCATGTGTGAAGGTCTGTCCATCTGGGGCTGTTGAGTTGATTGAAGATCCTACTATCGAAAATCCAAAGAAGAGAAAGAAAGTCGAATTCTACATGGGACTCTGCATTTTCTGTTATTTCTGCATGGAGGCATGTCCAGTAGATGCAATAAGTTACGGAGACGAGTGGCTCCTATCCTCATACGACAAGTTCGACTCAAAATTAATTGTTAGGGATCTTCCGGAGAGGGAGCAGAGCTAGTAAGAATATCCAAGAATATTGCAGAAATTAGTTTGGTCGCTCTTGCGACCTCTTTACTCATTTTCTCCCCAAGTTCAATTTTTTTTGGTTGAACACCAAGGAAAAAGAACTCGGCTCTTGTATCTCTTCTCAGAAAAGATGCGAAAACTGAGAGTGGAATTTTGTGAGTGCTCATGAAATTCTCTTTTATCGCGTCTTCTCCGAAGATTACAACGTCTCCAGGGGAGCTGTTGAAATCAACTGCGTCTATGATTAAAACTTTCTCTGGTTTGAATTCTCTTATTTTTTTTCCGTAATTCTCGGGCATCATTTCGGCATCGATCAGAAGAATTCTCTCAGAGTTCACTCTCCTCTTAAGTATCCTCACAAGGACCGCGCCAAATCCGTCATCACCTCTCATAACGTTTCCTACGCCTACAATTGCAACTCTTCCTTTCAAAATTCTTCTCAGTTCATCCTTTAGTTCTTGCATCCCATATTCCTCGGACATATCCCTTTAAAGCTAATTTTCCCATAATCTTCTTAACTTCTTCTGAAATTTCAGAAGGCCTATCCTTTTCATAGGGAGTTCCCGGAAGGGGGAAGAAGTAATGCGATCTTATTTCTCCTCCCATTTTCACGATTTCTTTCACCATATCAAGTGTTAACAGCTGATCCTCCTCTTTTTCGCAGGGGAGACCGAAGATCACGTCAACAATTGGCTTTAATCCATTAGATAAAATCATTTCACAGGCTTCATAGACCTCCGAAACCCCATGACCTCGGGCTATCTCTTTGAGAACCCTCTCGCTTCCCGATTGAGCACCTATGTGAATACTTCTATTTTCGCAGTGTTCTGAAATAAGCGAAAGTATATCTTCTGAGACACTATCTGGACGAACTTCCGACGGAAATGTTCCGAAATAAATCTTTTTGCCTTCTAGAACTTTAAAAAGTTTTTTAATCCACTCTTCTCTTTTCTCACCTCCATATCTGAAGGAATCTGGAGAAATAAAGCGAATCTCCTTGTATCTTTTAACCATCTTCACAACATTTTCGGGAGCTCTAAATCTCATCTTCCTTCCAAAGATCCCCGGAGTTTGGCAGTATTTGCATCCGTGCGGGCATCCTCTTGCAATCTCTACGGGAGCTTTAAATTTGTATGGTTTTGAAAACTCATTGAGATCAATGGGGGTGGGTGGAGGATTTATAATAATTTTTTCACCTTCTCTGTATGCAATTCCGGGCACATCTTTTATGCTCTCTCTTTTTCTCAGCTTTTCTAGGAGAAGAGGCAAGGACATCTCAGCTTCTCCAATGAGAGCTATATCGAAGTAACGAAGAACTTCTCTTGGAGCTCCTGAGGCATGAGGTCCGCCTGCAATGAATACAATCCCGTCTTCTTTCTTTTTCTCAACTTCTGAATAAATTCTATTCTTTTCGGGTGTGCAGAACGAATACATTGTAACATCTCTTTGAGGCTCATGTACAAGTTCAAAATCTACCAAAGCCGAAAGAGCTGCTATGGTATATTTTGCCTTTTTGGAATCTCTCATGCAGATCCGCATGATTCCACAAGTTCCTCCGAAGACTCTAGAAGCTCACGGAAGAATCTCTCATTATATATGCATCCTGGATCTGGCATAAGAAGATCCCCAAAATATCCATATGCTCTCGCTCTACATCCGCCACAAACATATCTGTAGCGACATTTAGCGCAGGATCCTTTAAGAGTCTCCCTGTCTCTCAGGTGGCTCATAATCTCCGATTCATCCCAGATTTCCTGAAAGGTCTTCTCCCTCAAATCTCCAACAATGATTGGCATGAAAACACATGGTTTCACTTTACCCTCTGGAGTGATCGCACAGTAAAGTCTTCCCGCTCCGCATCCGCTTATGAACTCTGCTATCTCCACAACTCTTTCGTCGACTCTCCCTCCGTAGAATGTGAAGGAAATCTCTCCCTCTCCCATTTTCTTCGTCTCCTCAAGAGCCACTCTTGCGTATTGAGGTGCAGTTGAGAAAAGTTCAAGTTTTCCACTCAATTCCATAGATCTCCTATACATCTTCCTAAGGAGTTCTTCTCTCTGTTTCGGTGTGAGATCCTTCTCGGCTATAAATCTCCCTCTTCCTGTTGGAACAAAGTTGAATTCAACAATTCTCGAAACTTCCAGTTCAAGAGCAAGCTCTATAACATTATCGAAATCCTCGAAGTTCTCCTTGGTTGCGGTTATTGCAATTGCAGTTAGAATGTCCGTATTTTTCTTCAAATTCTTTATTCCCTCGATAGCTTTGCCAAATGCTCCCTCAATACCTCTGAATCTATCGTGAATCTCAGGTCTCGAGCCATCTATGCTCACTTCTATATATCTCACTCCACTCTTTTCGAGCCGTTTTGCAACCTTTTCTGTTATCAGAGTTCCGTTAGTCGCGATAGCAACGTACATGTTCTTTGAAGAAGCATAACTGCAAAGATCGTAGATGTCATCTCTCATCAGAGGCTCCCCTCCTGCAAAGGCTAAGGCAACAACTCCTGCACGGCTGAGCTGATCTATGACATCCAGAGCTTCTTCTGTGGAGAGCTCGTTTTCCATGAATTTTCCAGCAGTGGCATAGCAATGTTCACATTTCAGATTACATCCATAAGTGACATCCCAAACTACGAGAAATGGTGCAGAAAGCTTCTGAGGCTTTGTAACTCCATACTGAGAGATGCTTTTCAGAACGTTTACAAGTCCTTTCCTCTTTACTCCATCCTTAAAGAAGCTTTTAAAATCTTCGTTTTTAACTCCAAAAATCCTCTGTCCAGATCCGAGGACAAAAGAAATAAGTGGATAGTAAAGAGCACAGATTCCACTTAAAGCTCTCTTTTCTCCCACATATTTCTCAAGAAGAACCTCCAATCTTGGTTTTCCATAATTCATATCCTCTCTCACAAGTCTTCTTATGATCCATCGAGTAACAGGATTTCCTACGGTGAGCCTTAACATCTTCGTGAGAGAGACGATCGTCAATTTAGATCCCTCCATGATAAAATTAACAATCTTTAATCTTGGATTCAAACTTATATATTCGTTTCGAAAGGAACTGGAGTAAAGCAAAGGAAAGCAAGGAAAAATGCGAGAATTCCAATGATTTTTCTTTTTAGATCCAGTTCCACCTCATCATCCACAGGATCGGGGTGCCCACCTCTTGAGAAGAAAAGCAAGAGAATTCCCCAGACAATCCAGAGAGATCCATTTTTGTTGATAAGAAGAAGCACTATTCCAAGAATCAACACGAAATTGGAGACAATTGACGAAATCTTTTCAAAGCTTCTTTTCGATATCATCGCTCTAAGAACATGTCCTCCATCGAGCTGTCCAACTGGAAGCATGTTCAGAAAAGTGACGAGCATTCCGACCCATCCCGCAAAAGCAACTGGATGAATATAATTTCCCTGGAATGATGCAAAAATAGAGATGAGGTAAAATAGAGGGGGAACTCCGAGAATTATTCCACCTTCAACTCCCTCTGGGACTTCGAAAGGAAGCGACAGTCCTATGAAAGTCACGAGGATTGAAGCGAGCAATCCTGTGAGCGGTCCACTAACTCCGAGATCGAAAAGAGCTTTTTTGTTAGGTAGCATTCCTCTGTGGATGATGATTGCCCCCATAGTTCCGATGAGAGAAGGAAACGGAATGAAATAGGGTAAAGAAGCTTTTATTCCGTTTCTTTTAGCTGAGAAATAATGAGCTATCTCGTGAGCTCCAAGTACGAACATGATTGATATTGAAAAGGGAAGTCCTCTCATAAGAAGTGCAGGATTTTCCATAGGATTGGCATTAAACATGAATGTTCCAACGAAAGTTGTACTCAGAAATGTAAGAATCGCAAGTATCAGGTTGATCCTGAGATTTCTCTTATCTGGAAATATTGTGATTATTAAATCTCCGTGAAATTCCTGTATCACAAAATTGTAATCTTCTGGAATACTGTATCTCAGAATTTCAAATGCCTCTTTCTTTGTCACCTTTGGAATTCCAAAATAGTGAATCTTCTTTCTATCGGCTTTAACATCATATACCTGAATGCATCTATTAATGGCATTTTCAATCTCAGAGAATCTCAACATATCCCTCAGTTCCATTTACTCTCACTTTCATTCCATTTTTCCACTTTACTTCTTTTTCCAGTTTATCCACTACAGGAATCTCTGATATTATTGCACCAACCGCGACTATCGGTTCAGTTACCTCATTTATCATCGCAATTGGAGAGACCCCGTTTAATTTCAGCTGGTATATAACATAGGAGCCAACCGTAGAGCCCTTTCCGCATGGAAATACGAAGACTTTATTTGCAATGTTCTCTCCTTCAAGCTCATGTCCTCTCTCTATTATCACTCCACTCTTTGGATCAACTCCCCCAAGAAATGAGATCGGTTGTGTTGTGAAAATTACCTCTCCTTCCGCCTCTCCACCAGATATCCCTCTTCCCCTTATTTTCATAGTTCTCCCACCGCATATTTCACACAGTTCTCAAGAGTAGTCATCTGAACATCAACTTTACACATCGAAGGAACATATTTCAGAGCTTTTCCAGATTCCACAAGCACTGAATCATAGTTCTCGAGGAGTGGAGACACCACCATACACGTGTCGCAGATGACTTTAGCTCCACTTCTCTCTATTTTCTTTATTACATCTCTACAACCATTCTTTATGAATCTTGAAGTGCAAACCCAAAGCTCTTTTTTAATTTTCTTCCCTTCAAGAAGTTCTGCAACTCTGTAAAGCTCTCTTTCTGAGAGATGAGGACATCCAAGAGCTATGACCTCTACTTCGGAGAACTCCATTAACTTTTCTATATCTTCTCTCTCTATTTCAATTCTTTCTTTTGGCTCAGGATGAAGAGATATCTCTGGGGTTTGCCCTTTGATGTGGAAGAGCTGAACCGCTCCTGTGGCAGCGAGAGAAGCTCCAAGTTTCTTCATCTCATCTTCATTGAGTCTCTTTTTGAATGAAAAAACCGGAATGGAATCTCTCAGGGTCTCACCTAAGAGATGCCCGAGAGCACCATATTCCTCTTCTTCGAGTTCTTCTTTTACAACTATCTGAACTTCTGGAGCTCTCTCCTCTTCTTTGTGCATTCCGTAAAAAGGTGTTTTTCCTATGAGAGCTGAAGCAAGAGCCCCCGGAGCTCCTTCTCTGTTTGTTCTCGCTCCGAGAACTGAATTTGCGTAGATAACTGCATTGGATTCAGACCAGGCTAAATGATCACCGTATTTCGGCTTTTGAAGGTAATAAGGCGTGCAACTGCAGACGTCTTCAATCCCGAGCTTTTTATAGCACTCAATTATCTCTTTCTGCTTCTCGTAAAATTCGTTCGATATTTTCATCTCTCTCCATCTTTCTCTGTCCATCCCCACTGGGTTGAGAGTGCTTTTGACTTTCACTTTTCCAGAGAGTGAAGACAGATATAAGAGTCCAGCATCCCCTATGGTTTTATATGAAGCTCCAGAAATGTGAGCCGAGGAAATTGGAATCAAATGCGAGGCCTCATAGATCTCTCCTAACGAAACTAGAATTCTCATCGCTTTTTCGAGAGTCTCTCCAAATTCGCCTTCATAGATTCTTTCTTCCTCTTTTGTGAGATACATGATTCTGGTTTTACGAATTTCTCTGTATTTAAAGAAAGTGGAGTGTGTATATTCGTTGTCCGAAATTCGGTTTGCGGATTTAGAAAGAGGAAAATATGAAGAATAACATATCGCTGAGCGAACTCTCTACTTCAGTGCACACACATTGGACAACATCTGATATGCATTTCGTACCTTGCCTTTATAGGGATCATTTAGTTTGAATATGATCTTCAAACTTCAGAGAGCTGTCAAAAAGTTTAAAGTGAAATTGTTTTAAAGCTAAAGGCAGAAGAGTATAGATTATGCAGGAAAATAAAGAAAAACCAGAGGTCGTGAAGTTAAGAGAGTTGGTAGATTATCAGGAAGACTCTGTGGTGAGCCGAACAATAATCGATAAAAAAACTGGCACGGTAACGTTATTTGCGTTTGACAAAGGGCAGGGATTGAGCGAACATACTGCTCCATTTGATGCTTTGGTTCACGTTCTAGAAGGTGAAGTAGAGATCACAATCTCCGGTAAATTCTATCGGTTGAGGGGAGGAGAAATGATAATAATGCCCGCGAATCACCCTCACGCCTTAAGAGCGGTGAATAGATTTAAGATGATTTTGATCATGATACGAGATTAATTGTTGGTTCAAAAGATACGAAGACTTCACTCTGGAGTTTCAAGAGCTCCTTTTAATCAAATTTGATGAGCGTTAGCGAGCGGAGAATCAGCTCGGCGGCACTTCACTATCAATCATTTCGAATTCTCCGATTTATTAGATGATATTTTCTTGTATTTCATTAAAGCTTGTTTTATTTTGAAAAAGTCCATCTTGAAGAAGGTACACTCCTTAATACATATGCTACATCCGAGAGTTTTGGTAAATACGACTACGCATTTTGTATAATCTACATGCTGTTCGTGATCATTTCCGAAAATTTTTGTCTCTTTATATATTGCTTTTGCTGGACATTTGGAGACGCAGTGATTGCAAATTTCGCAAAAATCTGGAATCCATGAGTATTTTTCCACATTGGAGTCCGTGAGAGGAAGATTCTCTATATCTGTGTATATCGCCGCAATCCTCTGGGAGGGGCCGTCTCTCTCGGAGATCAAAAGTCCATGCTTTCCGGTATAACCGAGTCCGGCTTTTTGAGCCAGAAGGGGAAATTCCGTGCTTCCACCGATAGGTGGGTCTGGTTGCGCGTTGTATCCTCTCCTTCTCATGAATTCCGAGAGCTTGTAAACCGCCTCGCTAAGTTTTGCGTATGTCCTCCAGACCTCCTTGCCCGTCGTTATGCTCGGAGCTTTTTCTATCTTCTCCTTGTCCATATCCATTATCAGCACCACGGCGTACTCGAAGAGAAGTACTGCATTGCTGAAGATACACTCCCTCGGGACTTCCGTGTAGCCTATTGCAGAGACACCGAGCTCTTTTGCGTATTCCTCGAACTCCTTGAAAAATTCCTCGTCAGCTTTTTTCTTGACTCGATGAGGATTCTTTTTTATGCTTTTTACGGCTTTTCGGGCATAGTACATCGTTTTGAGGAGATAAGGAAGTGCTATCAGGAGCTTCAAAGCATGCCATCCCACCTCTTCCTCGATGGCAACGACCTCTGGGACTCTCATGCCTTTTGGAGAGCTAGGAGACGGCTCTATGATTGGAGTCTCCTCTGGGACGAGCTCTCTAACGTCAGGAAGGATGAAGGAGACCACTTTTCGTGTGAGCCTTACCTTCGGATTTGTCATCATACCTCAATCACCTTTATTAGGGCTTTATCGATGCTTTCCGTTGTTTTTTGCTTTTATCATGCTCCTCTTTATTGTTTCATAACCAACAGAATTGAAAGGACATACTTTTATGCAAATTCCGCAGGCGTAGTTTTTAGCAAAAAAATCACCACATTTTACATTGTCTATATAAGTGATGTATTTTCCTTTAGTTGCGATTGGTTGTTCGTATATCGCTTGGGCAGGACATGTTCTAATGCATATGCTACACTTCATATAGAACTCTTTTACCCATGAGAAATCCTCTCTTTTTGTTTTTGGTAAGTTGGTAATATTTGTATAGACAACACCTAATCTATGTCTTGGCCCGTTCTCGGGGGTAATAATCAATCCATGCCGCCCAAAAGTTCCAATTCCAGCTCTCTCTGCCAAAACTGGGTAAATCGTCAGTCCACCTAAACCTGGTCCTGCGTGTGCACCAAACCCCATTTTTCTCAATCGTTTTGCCAATTTGTTTGCGATAACACCTGTGGCTGCATAGGTCTTATAAATCATTTTTAGAGTCGGGAAGCTCGGAGCTTTGGAAATTTTTTCTTTGTCCATTTCAGCGTTAAAAACAATAGCATGATCGTAGATAATTCCAAACCCCTCAAAAATATCATCTCTATCAACTTTACAATAACCTAATGAAGAAACACCAAGCTTTCTTGCATATTCTTCAATTTCTTTTAACTCTTCAGATTCTATTAAATTCCTTTCTGGATCCTTCTCTAATCCTTTGGTGCTTTTTCTTATTTGGATTACGTTGCTAAGAAAAAAAGGGAAAAGTTCAACCTTCTCTCTGAATGAAAGATAATAGAAAATCTCTTTGACTCCCTTTTGGAAAATTTCTTCAAAACCAAATTTTCGAGAATTATCATTAGAAAAGATTGTGCATTTATCTTTTATTGGTTCCCACATCACCTTCTTAGCAAAAGCAAGCAACCTTTCTTCTTCATTGTTACTCCTAGCCTTTCTTTTATTCCACATTTCTACCTTCCATCCCAGCTGCTAACTCGATCCCTTAATTTTTTAAGCACCTCTCAGTTAACTCTATAGAGAGGTATCTAAAGCTTTGATATATCTATTTCAGATATATCTGTTGACGGGTGACATGATAAAAACTTTTTGGTTAGGTGAGTGATTATGACACCAGAACCAGACATGACGCGAAATATGTTTCCAGTTCCAATGAAAAATATGGTACTCATGATAATTGCACTTAAAGGAAATATTCATGGCTATGAAATAATTAAAGAGATAGAAAACATAACCCTCGGAACTTGGAGGCCAAGCTATGGTAATCTATATCCCCTACTGAACAAGATGGTTGAAGATGGGCTAATAAAGCCCCATGAGGAACATCATGGGAAGAGGAAACGGGTAAAGTATTCCCTAACTGACAGGGGATGGAGATATCTTGAAGATGCCAATAAACTTGCTTTTAAGGGTCTCCTTAGGATTATCCAATATCATCTACTCCTGAGGGAAAAATTGGAGAAGAGAGGTTATGCACACGAAACAAGCATTGAAATATTGGAAGAATATGTTAATTTCTTCAACGAGATCTGGAAAATTCTTAAAAATAAACAGACAGAATCCTATGAAGAAAAAACTGGAGAAGAAAAGAAAGGAGATTAAAATATCGGTCTTAATCTTCCTCTGTTTATTGAACCACGTCTGTATTTTCACTTTAACTGGAGAACTTTCAGTGAAACGATAATTTTTTCTTCAAGTCTATAGAGGTATGCTGTTCCTTCTTAAGAGGAAAAACAAGAAATTGATACTTCAAATTTCGAAATCTCTTCTAAACTTCTTCATAATCTCTCATTTATTTCTGAATTCTCTTGGTCAACTTAAATATAAAAGGGATAACTCAACAGAACTCTATTCCGTAAGAATTTTCAATCATTGGAGATTTTCTAAGCCATGATGTTCGAAATTTTTAGAAGATATGAGGAGTTCATTCCGGAGTTTCAGGAGTTCCTGAGAGAACTCACAAACTTTCCATCTCTCTCCATAAGGATTAACACTCTGAAAACGTCAAAGAAGAGGTTGAAAGAAAGATTCGACGAGTATGGAATTCTTTACGAGGAAGTGAGGTGGTATGAAGACGCTCTGATTAGTGAGGAGAGAGTAACTCATACTCTGGAATATTATCTTGGTGACCTCTATGTTCAGGAACTCGCTTCGATGATTCCTCCTTTGATTTTGAATCCTCCCGAGAACTCCCTCGTTCTTGATATGTGTGCTGCACCGGGAAGTAAGACAACTCAAATCTCTCAGATGATGAGAAATAAAGGTCACATAATTGCGAATGATGTTGAGATGGAAAGGGTAAAAATTCTCAGAAGCAATGTCAAGCAGATGGGATGTCTTAATGTTACAATCACAAGAAAAGATGGAAGAAAGATCAGAGGCGAAGATCTCTTCGATTTTGTTCTCGTGGATGCACCATGCAGTGGTGAGGGCAGACACTGGAAATTCAACCCTTCTCTTTGGAGCGAGGAAAAGATTCTCTCTTTGTCAAAACTTCAGAGCTCTCTTTTGAGCTCAGCTATAAGGCTCGTGAAAAGAGGAGGAATAATCGTCTACTCCACATGCACATATGCCCCAGAAGAAAACGAGAGAGTCATCAGCAAATTTCTCGATAAAGTTGAAGTCCTCAGAATAAACTCTCCAGTAAGAGCTCTTCCTGGGATTACAGAATGGAGGGAAGAATTTTATGGAGATGAGATGAAAAAGACGATCAGACTATTCCCTCACATCAGCGGCACAGGAGGTTTCTTCATTGCAAAGCTTAAGAAAATTTGATGAAAATGAAAGAAGAGAAATTCTGAAATTTTTTTCAGAGGTCTACGGGATCCCACCAAAGATATTTCAGGATTATGAACTTCTGGCACGAGGAAAGAATGTGTGGATGGTCTCATCATCCCATCTAAATAAAGTCTTTGAGATGAAACCAGAGTTTGTTGGAACAATGATTCTGAGAAGGGGAATTAAATTCTGGAAGCCCACAACAGCTTTTGTAACTCTTTTTGGGCATCTTGCCACAAAGAATTTCATTGAAGTCTCAAAAGAAGAGGCTCTAGAGTTTCTAAAAGGAGGGAGTATAGAAAAAAGAGAAAATTTGACGTATCCTCATGTGATAATCAGATATCGCGGAAGGGCTCTGGGGTGTGGCTACTTAGGAAAAAGAAAAATCCTCTCAGAAATACCATCAAAGCTCAGAGAGATTCCTCGAATTCTATAAGTAGTATCTCTGGAGAGCTTTCTCGAGTGCTATATTGATCATCCTTGCACTTCTGAGGTGATCCTCGAAACTTTTTTTCCATGGATCTGGAATGTCCCAATCTCCCATTCTGGCAAAATCTCCGAGAGTTATGATAACATCGTGATTCACAATCTCCTCAACTTTCTTTGCTATGTCTCCACTCATAGCGATGATTGCTTCATATCTCGAGGCAATCTCCTCATCAAGCTGTCTTGGGGTGTGATTTGAGATATCTCCTCCATAAATTCTCGCAGCCTCAATCGCCTCTTCTGGAACTCTGAGCGAAGAGCATGCATTCGTGCCTGCAGAAGAGACCCTTAAATTGATTCCTCTTTTTTCACACATGCTTTTGAATATCGCTTCTGCGGTTGGGCTTCTGCATAGATTTCCGATGCACACGAAGAGAATACTCCGAAACATCAGAAAGATTTTAGTCAAAGAGGATTATTTAACAATATCTAAATAAGGTGTTTCAGATGCTTAGACAGAGATTTGTTCTCGATACAACTGCCCTCACTGATGTTCACATGAGGGAGAGTGAGGGATTCAAAAATCTTTGTGAAGGTATGCTTGCAATTTTAGAGCTCATTGCAGAAGCAAGATTGAAGCTCGGGATAAGCTGTTATATACCGTATCCTACCGTTTACAACGAAGCTAAAAGCTTTGCAAAGAGATATGAATGTGGAGATGAGATTATAACCAAGATAGATACTTGGCTCGTGAAGAAGACTCCAGCAAGGTATGAGGTCAAAATACCTGCGGAAATCTTTTATGAATATGTGGAAACAATGAGGGAAAGAATAAATAAGGGAATGGTAATTTCTGAGGATGCAATTTGGGAGCTCTCATCTGCAATCCTCTCTATAGATCCAAGGGAGCTCGGTAAGATGAGAAGAGAAGAACTTGAAAGGAACGTGATAGGTCCGATAATAGGAAAGTTCAGAGAAAAATACAGAGCTGCAACGAGACATGGAGTGCTTGACAGCGCTCCAGACATAGATGTTCTTCTTCTCGCTAAAGAACTTGATGCAGCTGTGGTTGCGAGCGATTTAGGAATTCAGAAATGGGCTCAGCGCATAGGCTTGAGATTTCTGGATGCAAGCTCTTTTCCTAAAATGATAAAAGAATATCTTGTGAAGGCGGGAGATGGTTAAATGATCCAACGACCGAGAGGAACTAGAGATTTCCTTCCTGAAGAGATGTTCAGCAGGAGAAAGATTGAGGAAAAGCTTCGAGAGATTGCCGAGAGGTGGGGTTATGCCGAGATCTCGACTCCAACTTTTGAACATTTAGAACTCTTTACAATGAAATCTGGAGAAAGCATCATCGAAGAGCTTTACACATTTAAAGATAAGGGTGGAAGAGACATAACTTTGAGACCCGAGATGACTGCACCGGTGACGAGAGTTTTTCTTAACGAGCTCAAATCTTCTCCGAGACCTCTGAGGTTTTATTACTTTGCGAACTGCTTCAGATATGAAAGACCACAAAAAGGAAGATTTCGAGAGTTTTGGCAGTTTGGTGTTGAGCTCATAGGAAGCGATAAAGCTCTAGCTAATGCAGAGGTCATAGCTCTGGCTTGGGAAATGCTGAAATCTCTTGGAATTCAAGGAGATTTAAGAATAAATGATCTCTCCATCCTCAGAGAAAAATTGGGACATCTCTCTCAGGAAGAGCAGAACAAAGTTCTTAGGATGATAGATAAAAAAGATCTCGAATCCGTAAGAGAATTTCTCAGAGGAAAGATGGAAGAGAATGAAATTGGAGGTCTTCTGGAGCTTGTTAATTTTAGAGGATCTTACGAGGAGGCAGGAGAAATAGCTGAGATAAGCGAAACTCTGAGAGAACTCTGCGAACTTCTAGAAATTTATGAAGTTAACTATTCTGTGGATCTTGGGATTGCAAGAGGCTTGGATTATTATACTGGAGTCGTCTTTGAAATTTATGCTGAAGGGCTTGGAGCTCAGAATCAGATATGTGGGGGAGGATCCTACAACCTCGCGAGAGTCTTCTCAAGTATTGATGCTCCTTCTACAGGTTTTGCACTCGGGTTTGACAGAATTATGGAAATATGTGAGAAGAAGGCAGAAATTTCGAAACCTCTCGTTCTTGTTTCCACAGATGGTGTGAAAAAAGAAGCAATAAGGCTGGCAATGGAAATAAGGGAGAAGTGGCCTGTGGTCATTGACGTGATGGGTAGATCTCTCTCAGCCCAGATGAGATATGCGAATTCCATAGGAGCTGAATTTGTGTTAATAGTTGGAGAAAAAGAACTTCAAAAAAGAAAGCTCACTTTAAGAGATATGAGGAGTGGGGAGCAGGTTGAGATAAACTTTGAGGAACTTCTTGAACTCTTAGATAAAAAACGTGAAGACAGAGTATGCGATTAGCACGAGGATTACAGAATGTTTTATACCCAAGAAAACACTACCCTCTCCCATTTTCCCTGCTATAAGTCCGGAAAAGAATGCTTGAATGATTGAAGAATGAAAGAAAATTTTTTCGATCTCTTTCGAAGAGACATTAAAGGAGAAACCCCCGAGAGTCGTTCCACTAGCTGAGACTTTTGCAATCTCAGGTATGAACATCTTGGCGAGAACCGCAACGACGAAGAGGAAGACAAGAAACGAGATATAAACGATAAGCGTGTACATAAACATATTCCCTCTCCTCTCCTCCTCTAAAAGCTTCATCTCTTTTGCATCTCTTGCCGCAGAGGTTATCACATCTTCGAAATTTCCTCCTGAAATGTTGGCTTGAAGGATGAGTGAAACAGTTCTTTTTATCAGGTTACTCTTCACTCTTTCCGCAAATCTCTGAAAAACATCGTTGAATGGAATGCCCCAAGAGATCAAATTACCCATTCTCCTGAGTTCATCGTTCAGTGCTCCGTAATCTCTCTTTGCAACTGTGATTAGAGCTTCAGAAAGCGTCATTCCCGCTCTTGTAACATCTGTGAGATCTCTGATAAAATCTATGAATCTGTCCTCCATCTTTCTCCATCTCCTGTCATACCAGTCATAGAGAAAGCCAACTGGAGCGATGGAAATGAGAATTGAAATTATCACTAGATCATCGAGAAATTCCTCACTTTTTAAATTCATGAATCCTATAAGGAAGAAAACTGAGGAAAAAGAGATCGAGAATATTGCGGAAGTAAGAGGGTTCCTTCTAATCATCTCTCTTGGTTCTCTGAGAACCCTCATCCACATCATTCGCTTTTTTGCTTCTTCTATCTGGGAGACAAGTGGATCTTTGAAACTCATTTGTAAACCTCCGGAGTAACGACATCAAGAATAACTATGAAGATCGTACTTAGGAAGGGGATGAGGACATAACCTATGAGATAAAGAGGTGTTAGACTCGCTCCAGAGATCATTCCCATGACCACAAGAATGACTATAAGGAAGAGAGGTCCAGCAACAAATCCTGTAACATAGACTTCTGCTAGAAGGCTTAACAATTCGAGGTATTCTTTCTGCATTTGTCTATTCTCAACCGTATACTGCTCTGCTTTAGTGTTTAAATACTGAAGAAACTCTCCTCCAGAGAGATCTGTGACAAGAACTCCTTCTGAAAACTCTCGAAGCCTAGCAGAAGGCGTCGTCTCTGAAAGGTTTTGTAAAGCGGTTATGAGATCTCTCCCAAATATTTTCATTTCTCTAACAAGATATTTCATTTCTTTACTTAGCTCTCCGTAGATAGGGTTCTCTGCAATTTTTTCGAAGATATCGTGGGGGGAAACTCCCGCTTTTGCCAGTACGAGCATGTAGCTAACTGCATGAAACATCATTGCATCTATACTTCTTTTTCTTCCCGAGATTTTTGCGAGAAGGTACAGGTGAAATGTCAAGAAAGTTAAAGCTGAGACAACCAATCCCCCAAGTGGTGAGAGGAGAAGATTGGAATGGAATAAGAAAAAGGATAAAAAAGTTCCTATAAGGAAGGAGAGGGTGGAACAGAGAAGGGCGGAGGAAACATAAATCTCGAGAGGTACATAAATTCTGGCCCTTATCAGATTATCTCTCATCCACTCAAATTTACTTCTGTTCCTTCTTACCCAATTCCCGAAAGTTCTGAAGGCAATTTGGATGAATTTTTCAACGAACTTTTCTATCATTTCTCTTCCTTAACCCTCCTTAGAATTTTCTCAGGAGCTCTGTAGTAAGTGACAATCACTTTCGTGACGTCTCTGTAGTTCTTTATACCTTTTCTCCTCATCCATTCCAGAATCTCATACCTTCTTTTCAGCTCCTCCTTCAGCTCCTCATCACTCCAGCCACGCTGAGCTTTTATTTCTTCAAGCACGAAAGATCTTCCGGTGTATCTGAATTCTTTTTTCACCGCATCCCAAAGGAAAACATCATTCGTTATCAGCTCACCGGTTCTGGCATCCAGTCCAACCACTTCAGTAATGGTCTTACATCTTCTAACTCTCTTGTCATTCTCTCTCACTTGTACTTGAACTGAAACTATATCGAGATGTTGAATCATGATTCTCGGAATGTTTATAGGAGGATTCTCAAGTCTGTGAACCACTGATTCAACGGAGTCGCCATGAATTGTTGAGAAGGTTGAATGTCCTGTTGCCATTGCTTGGAATAGAACATAGGCCTCCTCCCCCCTAACCTCTCCGAGAATTATGTATTCCGGTCTCTGTCGTAAGGCAGCTCTGAGAAGGTCGTACATATCTATCTCTCCCGTTGCACCCTCGATAAAAGTCTCTCGTGTGACACTGGGGATCCAGTTCGGATGTGGAAGATTTATCTCCCTCGTATCTTCAATTGAAACGATCTTCATTTCTGGTCTAATGAAAAGTGCAGTTGCATTCAGCGATGTTGTTTTTCCTGAGGCAGTCCCTCCTGCGAACATTATGTTTCTTCCAGCGTCCACAGCCAGCCAGAAGTAGGCCATCATCTCTCCTGAGAAAGTTCCCAGTTCAATGAGTTCAGGAGGAGTTATAGGCTCAATTCTGAATTTTCTTATTGTGAATGTACTTCCTCTTGTTGTGACCTCTCTTCCGAAAGTAAGCTGCACTCGTGAACCATCAGGAAGGGTCGCATCTATGAGAGGATTGCTAATCGATATGTGTTTTCCCGAAATCTGCGCAAGTCTTATCACGAAGTAATCCAGCTCCTCCTCACTTTTGAAAATGACATTGGTTTTCAGAGATTCATGCTTCCTGTGATATACAAAAACTGGAATTTCTGGACCGTCGCAAGAGACATCCTCAATGTAGACATCTCTCATTATCGGATCTATCTTTCCGAAACCAAGAAAATCCCTCAGGATGTAGTATTCCACTTTACTTTTAGACCTCTCTGACACCTTTATACCATATTTTTTAAACATCTCTTCCATCTTTTCAAGAAGATAGTTTTTTGCTCCACCTTTTTTTAGCTCTCTGAGATCTACATCAATACTTTCCACAAGAAACTCCTTCAGCTCGCTTACGAGCATGCTCTCTCCTTCAGTCAACTCGGGTTCGAGAACTTCATATATTCGTTCATGCGTTTCCTGATCATATGATATTCTCACATAAGCATGAGGCGGATTAACAGCGTAGAACTCAATCTCCTCTCTTTTGGGAATTTCAGGAAGTTTTATCTCTTCAGAAATTTCCTCATGTTTTATGGTCTCTTTTATCACCTCCTCCCAGACTTTACTGATCTCTTCTTCGATCTCCTTCTCTCTTTCCGAAATTTCCAGTTCTTCTGCAATTTTTTTCGCCCATTCATCCTCTCCCATCGTTTTCACTCTCTGCCAAAATTTTTTATTCTCTCTAACATTTTAAATATGATGTCTCTCCATGAAGCTCGTCTTTCTGTCCGGTGGTACTGGAACTCCGAAACTTTTGAGGGGTGTGAAGAACTGTGAGTTCTCAGTGGTTGTGAATACTGCTGAAGATCTTTGGATCTCTGGTAATTATGTCTCTCCAGATATCGATACAGTCATATACACTCTCGCTGGACTCATTGATGAGGAAAGGTGGTGGGGAATAAGGAATGACACATTTTTGGTTCATGAATTCCTTAATTCTCTCGGTTTCCACGAGTTAATGGCAATAGGCGACAGAGACAGATGTACTCACATAATAAGGTCGGAAATTCTCAGAAATGGAGGGACTCTGAGTGAAGCAACGAAAATTCTCTGTAGAATCTACGGACTCTCTGAGATTATTTTTCCAATGACCAATTCGAGAGTTACTACTGTCATATCAACGTCTGAAGGGGGGATGCACTTTCAGGAGTTTTTAATCTCTAAAGGGGGAAAACCAGAAGTTCTCAATGTCAGATTTGAAGGTTTGGAAGATGCAAAGCCTTTAGAAGAGGTTCGATATAAGATAGAAGAATGCGATGCAGTTGTTATAGGTCCTTCAAACCCTGTGACGAGCATTTATCCAATTGTTGAGATTTACAGAAAGAATCTCAAAAGAAAATTTGTCCTCGCTGTGAGTCCATTTTCTGGAGACAAACCATTCAGTGGACCAGCTGGAAAGTTCATGAAAGCTCTGGGATTTGAAGCAACTACAAAGGGTATGATTGAATTCCTCGGCGATATTTTGAATTTCGTAATTCACGATCTCAGAGATTCACCTGTGGAATTTCCCTCTTTAAGAACCAACACTTTCATGCAATCGAAGGAGGACAGCGAGAGACTATTTGAAGTTGTTTTGAAAGTCATCTCAGAGCACGTTTAAGTCTCATCTCTCTTTCATCAAGAACGAAAAGTTCTCTCAGAAATTCCGCAGATTTTCCGTTTCCGTGAATCCAGAGATCTATGAGATCAGAGGGATAGTCTATATCTGAGGAGACGTAGAAGGAGTCGTAGATTGATATACTCATGTCTCTTCTCAGAGCTTCAAAAACGTGCTTCACAAAACTTGCACCTTCGAAATGAAATGAAAATTCGAAAGCTCTCTTCAAAAAAAGTGCGTTTGTGCCACCTCTCCTCCCAGGTGCTATCACAACATCACTCGGGTTTTCGAGAATGTCTTTAAGATTCTCCTCTCTTATTAATGGAACATCAGATGCGAGAATAAGCGTCTCTCCTTCTTTGAGGTTTTTTCTGAGAATCTCATTTAATTCTCCCCTCTCGGTTATTACTCTAGGTTCTTCTCCCACTCTTCTCACGATATCCAAAACGTCTTCAAGCATGAGCTTTGAGAGGGCCTCTCGCTCCTCCTCATTGAGAATCTCGGAGAGTCTCGATTTCGGTGAAATTGGATTGTAGGGAATTAATACATCAGTCATTTTTCTCTCTCCAACAACTCTTTTCTTCACTTTTACTTCGTGAAGTAAAAAATTTATAGAAGTCGAGGAGACTTCAACTTTGTGTCTCCTTATGTGACCTTCTGCAAAAACGTTTTCATACCGCTCACAAATATCTGCAGAAATAGATGCCATTATTGCGGGTTCAGAAAAAATCCCGAAGAGTATGATGCAATCCTCATGACACCTGAAGAGGTTGAAAGAATTTTGAAGAGCAGAGAAGACGCAACAGAAGCTCTTTTCACTCTCGGAGAGAGAGCTGATGAGTTTGAGAGCGTTAAAAAAGCTCTCGAAGAAATTGGCTTCGACTCCATGTTCGATTATGTTGTGGAGATGAACAAGCTCGCAATAGAATACGGGATGTTACCCCATACGAACATGGGCATCCTCTCATTGCGGGAGATGAGGAAACTCAAGAGATTCAACGCTAGCTTGGGACTCATGCTCGAAACAACCGCAGAGTTGAAAGCTCACGAGAACTCTCCAGGCAAAAATCCTCTTTTGAGGCTGAAAATGATAGAAAATGCAGGTAAGCTTAAAATTCCGTTTACTACTGGCATCTTAATTGGGATAGGAGAGTGCTGGAAGGATAGAATCGAATCACTCAGAAGAATTGCAGAACTCCATACCAAATACAGGCATATTCAAGAAGTCATCATTCAGGGGTTTTCTCCAAAGAAAAACACACCGATGGAGAACTGGAAAGCTCCAAGCGATGAGGAGGTCTTCAAAGTGGTAAGGATTGCGAGGAAAATACTTCCTTCTGACATTTCAATTCAGGTCCCTCCTAATATCCACAACCCTTACAGAGCTGTGATTTATGGTGCAAATGATCTCGGAGGAATATCTTCTGTGACTGTGGATTATATAAATCCAGAGCACCATTGGCCTTCTGAGGATGAGATCAGAATTCAGCTCAGAGGAATTCCAGTGAGAAGAAGACTCTCCATCTATCCATCCTTCATTCTTAAGAAGTGGTATTCTGCAGAGATATCTCATTTGATATCGCTCTATGCTGATGAGGAGGGTTACGAAGATGATGAGCGTCTCGGAGCTTAGAGAGATGAATGCTGAAGAGATAATATCATTCGCAGATGATTTGAGGAGAAGAAGCATTGGTGATACTGTCACGTATGTTGTCAACAGGAACATAAACTTCACGAATATTTGCATTGGAAACTGCAGGTTCTGCTCCTTTAAGCATGCTTACAGTCCCTTCTTCTTGAGCATTGAGGAGATTCTCAAGAAGGTAAGAGAAGCAGTCGAAATAGGTGTAACTGAAATATGCATTCAAGGCGGCCTTCATCCGAGGATGGAGGTTGAAGATTATGCTAAAATTCTCGAAACAATAAAAAATGAGTTTCCAGAGCTTCATCTTCATGCTTTTTCTCCAATGGAGATTTTTCATGCTTCAAGAAATTCAGGAATTTCAATTGAAGAAACTCTTTCAAGACTCAAAGATGCAGGACTGGACAGCATGCCGGGAACAGCTGCGGAAATTCTCGTCGATGAGATTCGGGAGATCATATGTCCTCACAAGATTAAAACTGAAGAGTGGGTCGAAATCATTAAAACTGCCCATCAACTTGGAATTCCCACCACAGCCACAATGATGTTTGGGCATGTAGAGGAAATGGATCACAGAATAAGACATCTTATGATCATAAGGGAAATTCAGAAGGAAACAAGAGGCTTTACAGAGTTCGTTCTTCTTCCTTTTATGAGGGAGAATAATGAGCTTGGGAAGGTCTCTAAAGGTCTCTCTTTCAAGGAGATCGCTCTTACTCATGCAATTTCAAGAATCCTTCTCCATCCCCTCATAAAGAACATTCAGACCTCTTGGGTGAAGCTCGGAGTTGAGAATGCACTCAAGATGCTCTTCTGTGGAGCAAACGATTTTGGAGGAACTCTGATGGAGGAAAACATTTCAAGAGCTGCGGGAGGGAAAGCGGGTGAATATTTACCGAAGGAAAAAATCGAAAACTTGATAAGAAGTGTTGGAAGGATACCAAGGCAGAGAGATACACTCTACAATTTGCTCTGATTTTTTAGGGAAAAATTAGAAAAAAGTTAAATATTAACACTGTTAACTAAAGGATGATGATTGTAAAGCGGTTAAGATCACTAGTTTCACTCATATTCATAGTGACAGTGGTGTACTTTTCTGTTATCGCTCTCTCTGGAGAGAATTCCATTCATGGAGAGGATCTGGGAGAGTACGCTTACAATATGTGGGGTGCTGTAATTGTTAATACAGTGTTATTCTCTCTTTTCGCCATTAGTTTTCTGAGACCAAGGAAAAAGTTTGAATGGCGCTCTATGGGCGTCTTTCTTGGGTTTCTGGTAGCCCTCTTTACAGAAATGTATGGCATTCCCCTCACAATATTTCTGCTGACTTCATTGTTTGGTGAAAGTTATCCGGTTTTGAATCCTTTCTCTCATCCCAGCGGACACCTCCTCCTTGTGTTTCTGGGACTTGCCAATTCGCCTTTTGCTTTTACGGTTCTTCATCTAATCACCAATGGGATGATATTTTTCGGGATATACTTGATGTATAAGGGCTGGAAACTTATTTACAAATCCGGTGGCAATAGATTGGTCACCGAAGGAGTATATTCTTATGTTCGTCATCCTCAGTACGATGGAATATTTTTAGTGACGATTGGCTTTTTGATTCAATGGCCAGCACTTACCACAGTGGTCATGTGGCCAATCCTTATATTTGCTTATTATAAATTGGCGATGAGAGAGGAAAGAGAACTGGAAAGACGATTTGGTTGGCAATTCTTGGAATATAAAAGAAAAGTTCCAGCATTTATTCCTAAGCTGTCATTATTTTCGCTCATTGATAAACATAAAGAATCCAAAAGAATAGGAGATGAGAAGTGAGCACGTAATCTCATCAGTTTTGCACAGAGAGGATAAAAGAAAATATTAAGTATTTATAACACTGTTAAGTTAAATATAGAATAGAGGTGATGTAAATGGCTGTAGATCCTGTTTGTGGAATGGAAGTGGATGAGAAAACAGCGAAGTTTAAGACGGAATACAAGGGAACCACATACTATTTCTGTGCTCAGGGATGTAAAGAGATGTTTGAAAAAGACCCAGAGAAATACTTGAAGGGAAGTAAAAGTGGTTCACACCACCATATGGGGTGCTGTTAAGGCACCTCTTTTATTACCTTTTTATTTTTTCTCCGCTCCCATATATTTAGTGTCGAACTGAGGTGGTGCTAATGGATAAAGAAATAACTTTGAAGATATCTGGAATGACCTGTGTGATGTGTGTAAAAACTATAGAGGGCGCCTTGAGTAATTTATCTGGTGTGAAATACGTTTCAGTCAACTTGAACAATGAGACGGCTTTTATCAAATACGATCCTGAGATTGTGAATTTGAAGAAGATAATAGAGACGATTGAAAATACGGGTTATAAAGTCGAAATGGAGGAGAGATCACTAACAGTGAAGATCGGGGGCATGAGCTGTGCCTCCTGTGTGAAAACCATAGAAACTGCTGTTGGTAACCTCTCAGGAGTTAAAAGCGTTAACGTTAATCTTGCAACGGAATCCGCTAAGATAACATTTTATCCGAATATCACAAGTTTGGAGGACATAAAACAGGCGATAGAAAACGTAGGATACAAATTCATTGGAATTGAAGGTGAGGAAGAGACCATAGAGAGGGAAGCAAGGGAAGATCATATAAGAGAAATGAAAAAGAAACTTTCACTTGCTGCAGCCCTCGGAATAGTGCTAGTCTTTCTGCAGTACGGAGATTATATCGGATTACCAGTGGAGGAGATTCTGTATAACAGTGTGATTCAATTCTTCCTTGCGACGCCAGCGATGTTCTACTCTGGAAGAGGCATGTTTGCAGCAGCTGTAAGAGCTCTCAGACACAAAACGCTGAATATGGATGTCATGTACTCTATGGGCGTTGGCTCGGCATATGTTGCGAGTGTACTTTCAACTCTTGGCTTCTTACCAAAGGATTATCTATTCTATGAGACTGCAGTTCTGCTTCTCGCTTTTCTGCTTCTTGGAAGAACACTTGAGGCTATAGCGAAGGGCAGGACAAGTGAAGCAATAAAGAAGCTGATTGGCTTGCAGGCAAAAACAGCTGTTGTCGTAAGAGATGGCAAGGAGATGGAGGTGCCAGTGGAAGATGTAAGGGTTGGAGACATCGTCATAGTAAAGCCGGGAGAGAAGATACCGGTTGACGGAGTTGTTGTTGAAGGCGAGAGCTACGTTGACGAATCGATGATCACTGGTGAGCCAATTCCAAACCTCAAAAAGGTTGGGGATGAGGTGATTGGGGCTACAATCAACAAGAATAGCGTTCTGAAGATTGAGGCAACGAGAGTTGGTAGCGATACACTTCTTGCGCAGATAATCAAGCTGGTTGAAGAAGCAATGGGAAGTAAACCACCGATTCAGAGACTCGCTGATAAAATCGTGACATACTTCATCCCAGTGGTTCTGACGATAGCAGTGACATCTTTCATTTACTGGTATTTCATCGCTGATGTTCCTACTCTCTTTGCTTTCACAACTCTTGTTGCAGTTCTCGTTATTGCATGTCCTTGTGCTTTCGGTTTGGCTACACCTACTGCTCTGACTGTAGGTATGGGGAAGGGAGCGGAGCTCGGAATACTGATAAAGAACGGTGAAGCTTTGGAGATTGCCAGAAAGGTTACAACTGTGATCTTTGATAAGACAGGTACGCTCACAAAAGGTAGGCCAGAGGTTACTGATGTGATAGGTTTCAACAGTGGGGAGTCGGAGGTGCTGAGAATAGCAGCTATAGCAGAGAAGAGGAGTGAACATCCTCTGGCGGAAGCTATCGTGAGAAAAGCTGAAGCAGAAGACATAGAGATTGAAGAGCCGGAGAAGTTTGAGGTTATAGCTGGAAAGGGAGTTGTTGCATCACTCAACGGTGACAGAATACTGGTTGGTAGCAGAAAGCTCATGGTAGATCATGGTTTGAGAGTAGAAGGTAAAGCGGAGGAAATCCTCCAAAAACTCGAAGAAGATGCAAAGACAGCCATTCTCGTTGCATTGAATGACAGGATTCTTGGAGCTGTTGGAATAGCAGACACTCTTAAGGAGTCAGCTAAGGAAGCTATCGAAGAGCTTCACAGAATGGGTAAGAAGGTGGCGATGATAACCGGAGACAACAGGAGAACTGCTGAAGCGATAGCCAGAAAACTGGGAATCGACACTGTTCTTGCTGAGGTGTTACCTCATGAAAAAGCTGAGGAAGTGAAGAGACTACAGGAGAGTGGAGAAGTTGTTGCATTTGTTGGAGACGGTATAAACGATGCTCCAGCTTTGGCTCAGGCAGACTTGGGCATAGCTATCGGAAGTGGAACAGACATTGCAATTGAGAGCGGTGAAATAGTTCTTATGAGGAACGATCTTAGAGATGTTGTTGCTGCAATTAAGCTGAGTGAAAAAACTCTCAGCAAAATAAAACAAAATCTCTTCTGGGCAATGATTTACAATACAGTTTTAATTCCAGTGGCAGCAGGGTTACTGTATCCCTTTGCTGGAATCGCCTTTCAGCCTGAATGGGCTGGAGCGGCAATGGCTTTAAGTAGTGTCAGCGTCGTGACAAATTCTCTCAGACTGAAGGCATATACACCTCGGTGAGGAAGTTTGAAAAATGAAGAAAAGATTCTTTAATGACAATATATTTCCATCATCTCCTCACAGTATTCTTCGTGTTCATCTTCGTTCCAATTATCAGTGTGCTTCATCGGTTCATACTGCATCATTCCATTCATTCCGTGCATCACTGGAATCATTTCATGGCCACTCCACTCACTCTCATAGGCCACACTCACCACACTCAACGCCAAGAAGACCAGCATCCCTACTATTAGAATCTTCTTCATGGTTAACACCGTTAATTTAATAAATCATTCTTGGTATAAAAATGTTGTTAATGGGGGACAGTAATGGAGTTTGATACTGTGGTCATACATTACGGAGAAATAGGAATAAAAGGCAAAAATAGACCATTCTTTGAGAAGGTTTTGCTGGATAATGTGAAAATGCATTTAAAGAGATTTAGAGGGTTAAAGGTTAGGAGGATCTCGGGAAGATTAATCGTTGAAATTGCAGAGGATCTCAACTTAGAGGAATTGAGAAAAGAATTACTGAAAATCCATGGAATACATCATTTTTCATTTTCCAAGTCCTGTCCCTTGGATATAGAGGAAATTAAAAGAGTGACGGTTGAATTCGCAAAGGAATATTCGCAAAATGAGAGTTTCAGAGTAGAGTGTGTGAGGGCAAATAAGAAGTTTGAGATAAGTTCTCAGGAGGTTAATAAAATCGTTGGGGAGGAGATCTCAAGAAAGCGAAATCTTAAAGTAAACCTGAAACATCCAGATCACACCATATTCATTGAGATATGTGAGGAGAAAGCATACGTTTATGACAACAAAATTTATGGGCTTAAAGGTCTTCCTGTCGGCGTCAGCGGTAAGGTCATTGCTTTGATTTCTGGTGGGATCGACAGTCCGGTTGCATCTTTTCTAGCTATGAAAAGAGGGTGTAGAGTAGTTTTTGTACATTTCTTTAACATCACGGGACATTCTTCAGGAGTTAAAGGAAAAGTGGAGAGGATTGTTAGAGTGCTTAATGAATATCAGAGAAATTCAAAACTGTATCTTGTGCCATTCCGCGATGTCCAAATGGAACTGATTAAGAAAGTTCCTTCAAAATACAGAATGTTGATTTATCGAAGATTTATGTTCAGAATAGCAAGCGAGATTGCGGAGAAGGAAAATGCTAAAGCATTGGTTGTTGGAGATAGCATCTCGCAGGTTGCATCACAAACTTTAGAAAACTTAAATGCTGTCTACAATACATCTCGTCTCGTTGTGTTACCTCCGCTGATTGGAATGGATAAAGAGGAAATAATAGAGATGGCTAAGAAATTGGGGACATATGAGATATCTATTGAACCTTACGAGGACTGCTGTTCCTTTATGATAGCGAAGCATCCTGAGACAAAAGGAGACATCAAAATTATTGAAGAGATAGAATCGCATATAGATATCGAGGAGCTCGTGAAAAAATGTTTAGAGAGCATCATTGTGATTGATTTTCATGAATCATAGATACAAAGAAATCTTTCACAGCTTCCACCAATCCTGAGATTGTATGAATCTCAGCTACAATATCAGCTTTTAAATCATATTCCTCAAGAGCTTTTGCTGTCACTGGTCCTATGCATGCTATTGTCTTTCCATTCAACAATTCTCTGCGATTATCTATGAGTTTCATTAGGAAATGCACAGTTGAGGGACTTGTGAAGCAGATTACATCCACGGCATTTTGCGAAAGCAGAGAAATAGCTCTCTTTTTTGAAGCTAACTCTGGAAGAACTCTGTAACATTTGAGGCACTGAACCTCTGCGCCTGCACTGCGAAGCATCATTAGAAGTTCATCTGTCATCAACTCTGATCTGAAGAGCAAAACCTTCTTACCTTTTATTCCCTCTTGTCTCAGAGCCTCCGCAAGCTCATAAGTGGTGTAATTCTTCGGAATCAAATCCGCCTTCAGTCCTTTTTGGAGCAATGACGTCGCAGTTGCGCTACCAATCGCCGCGATTTTCACACCCGCAAAAGCTCTCGCGTCCAATCCGAGCTCATACACTCGTTTGAAGACCTCTTCTACCCCATTCACGCTGGTGAATACAATCCAGTCAAATGAGTCGAGAGAGCATATGGCATCATCAATTGAGCTAAAATCTTCTAAGGGTTCAATGCGGATTACCGGTAGTTCAATTGGTTGCGCTCCCTCATCCTCAAACAGACGAGATAGCTCATAACTCTGCTCACGTGATCGAGTTATCAATACTCTTTTACCGAAAAGAGGTCTTTTCTCGAACCAGGCAACATGCTTGCGAAGATTCACCACTTCGCCAATAACCACTATTATCGGTGGAGCAATCCCCTCCTCTTCCACCTTCTGTGGCAACTCCTTAAGCGATGCAGTTACAGTTTTCTGGGAAGGGAGAGTTCCATTCATTATCACCGCTGAAGGTGTGAAAGGATTTAGTCCTGCTGTTATGAGTTCCGAGACAATTCGAGAGAGATTGCCCCAACCCATCATGATAACGATTGTTCCACCGAGATTTGCAATCCTCTTCCAGTTCACTGCTGATTCTGGCTTTGTCGGATCCTCAGAACCGGTTGCAACTGTGAAGACGGAGGCAAATTCTCTGTGTGTCAGGGGTATCCCCGCATATGCGGGGGCAGCATAAGCGGAAGTTACTCCTGGGATCACCTCAAATGGTATGCCTGCTCGAGCGAGTGCTTCTGCTTCCTCTCCTCCTCTACCGAATATGAATGGATCTCCTCCTTTCAATCTGACCACTACATCACCAGAGCGTGCTCTTTCAATCATGATACGATTTATCTCCTCCTGGGAGAGGAAATGTCCTTCTCTGCTCTTCCCCGCGAATATCAGTTCGCAGTCATCTGATACATTTCTGAGAATTTGGAGATTAACCAGCCTATCGTAGATCACCACATCCGCACGTTTCAGACATTCCATGGCCTTTACAGTTACAAGATCGGGGTCTCCGGGTCCAGCTCCAATAAGATAAACCATTCCGGACTTTGATTCTCTCCTTTTGAATTCTTCAGAATCTGCGACCTCATCAAATTCGTTTTCCTGCATGAAATTCCTCCGCTGTTTATTTGAAGCTCTTCCCGATGGTCTCCTTTATCTCTTTTGCAATTTCCTTAGCATCCTGAAATGCAGAATCTTTTTTCACCCTCCTTTTAAGTGTTAGTATCTCTGCTCCATCCACGTTCAGTATCTCACAGATTATTCTGATGTATTCATTCTTCAATTCAGCAAAAATTCCTGCTGGAATCGTACAACCTATTCCAAGTTCTTTCAGTATCTCTCTTTCCACAAGTGCTTCAAGCATCGTCTTTCTGTGGGTCATAAAGGATACAAGATCCTCCTCCCCCTTTCTTGTGGTTATGGCAATAATCCCTTGATTTGCCGAAGGAACAAAAAGTTCAGCACTTAATCGCTGATAATCCACTTCTTTGTCAATTCCAAGTCTCATCAATCCTGCCTCACTTACTATTATTCCATCAAATTCTCCAGAGCTTAATTTCCTCAGTCTTGTCTCAAGATCCCCCCGGATGTCTCTGATTTTTAAATCCTTTCTGAATCTTCTGATCTGTGCAATTCGTCTCAAACTCGATGTCCCGATCACAGATCCCGAATCCAGATCTTCTATTCTCTTTCCCGAGGCACTGATAAATGCATCGAATGGACTCTCCCTCTCCAAAACAGCAGCAATCACTACATTTTCTACCATCTTGGTTGGAATATCCTTCATGCTGTGGACAGCTATGTCAATCTCCCCTTTAGAAAGTGCCTCATCTATTCTCCTTACAAAACTGCCCGTTCTTTTAAGCTCGTAAAGAGGTTTATTCTTCATAACATCGCCTGGAGTTTTAATTATCTGGATTCTGATCTCTTTTCCGGCCTCTCTCAAATAGCTTGCTACTTTTTCTGCTTGGGCCAAAGCCAGCTTACTGCCTCTAGTACCTAAAATAATTCTCTCAGACACTCTATTACAGCTCCTGCAACCTTTTCACCATCTGAGATGGAATGGCTGAAAGATGTGAAGCAAGTCTCATACTGTGATGGGGGGAAGAAAACTCCTTTTTCAAGCAATCTCCAGAAGAATCTCAGAAATAGCTGAGCGTTAAGTCTCAGAGCGTCTTGATAATTCGATGGTTTGTCTCCAAAGTAAATACAAAACATTGATGCTATCGCTTCTACATTTACTTCAAGATTATTTTTTATTATGAAGTCTTCTATTGTCTCTTCTATACCTCTGGTCAACCTTTCAAGATACCCATAAACATCATTTTTATTCTTCTCCAAGAATCTCACGGTGGAAAATCCCGTCGAGAGAGTTAAAGGATTTCCGCTAAAAGTTCCCGCTTGATAAACCTTTCCCGATGGGGCAACACTTTCCATGATGCTCTTTTTACCACCAAAAACACCGAAAGGCAATCCACCTCCCGCTATTTTACCAAGAGTTGTTAAGTCTGGTTTGACACCATAGAACTCCTGAGCACCTCCGAGCGACAGTCTAAAGCCAGTGATAATTTCATCAAAAATTAGCAGCACATCATTTTCTTCGGTAATTTTTCTGACCTCCTTTAGATAGTCATCTCTCGGCAAGATTAATCCTGAATTTCCCATAACTGGCTCTAATATAAATCCCGCAATCTCCTCTCTGTGTTTTTCAAGAAGATCGGAAAGAGCCTGTGGGTCGTTAAAGGGCACCTGTAGAGTGTGCTTCACGAACTCTGGAGGAACTCCTTCGGAATTTGGCACGCCATGAGTAGTTGCTCCGCTTCCCGCTTTTATAAGAACAGATTCGTGAGCTCCGTGGAATCCACCTTCCACTTTGACTATTTTCCTTCTTCCCGTGAATCCTCTTGCAACTCTTATAGCACTCATCGTGGCTTCTGCACCACTGTTCACGAATCTAACCATTTCCATACTCGGATAGATCTCTCTTATCTTCTTCGCATATTTTATCTCAAGTTCAATAGGAGTTCCATAAAGCCAGCCTTTCTCAATCTGATCTTTAATGGCCTCCTTTATTACTGGATGAGCATGTCCTAAGATCAATGGTCCATATGCTAGGCAACAATCGATGTACTCATTTCCATCGACATCAAAAATTTTAGATCCCTCTGCACGAGATGTGTAGAATGGAAATGGCTTTACCGCTCTTACCGGACTGCTTACTCCACCTGGCATCAGAGTTAGTGCCTCTCTGTATAATTTCTCAGAATTTTCCAGTCTCATTGACACACCTCATTTTAAGAAATCTGTCATCTCCTTCGCATGATATGTTATTATCAGATCAGCTCCAGCTCTTTTTATGGCGGTTAAAATTTCATATGTTATTGCCTTTCCATCAAGCCAGCCCATTTTATCAGCTGCTTTCACCATGCTGTACTCTCCACTCACATTATAGGCTGCAACAGGGACATTGAAACTCTCCTTTACTCTTCTGATGACATCTAAGTACGCCAAAGCCGGTTTAACCATCACAATATCTGCTCCTTCTTTTATGTCCAATTCTATCTCTCTCAGCGCTTCATCGCTGTTGTGAAAGTCCATTTGATATGTCTTTCTATCTCCAAAAGAAAAACCACTGTCTGCTGCCTCTCTAAATGGAGAATAGAAGTTTGATGCATATTTTGCGGAGTAACTCATTATCGGAACGTCCTCAAAACCCTCGGAGTCAAGCATTGTCCTTATTGCTTTTACCATACCATCCATCATGCAGGATGGAGCGACAATATCCGCACCGGCCTCCGCATGACTTAGGGCTACACGCGCTATAATTTCAAGTGTCTTATCATTGAGTATCTTCTCACCTTCAACAACTCCACAGTGACCATGGCTCGTGTACTCGCAGAGACAGACATCTGTTATTATTATCGCATCTTCATATTCCTTTTTTATTTTTCTAACTGCTTTTTGTATAACTCCATTCTCATCATATGCGGAACTGCCAGTTTCATCTTTGTAAGATGGAATTCCAAATAAAATAAATGCTCTAAGGCCCATCTCGAGGCACTCACCAATTTCCTGAGTAACCTGTTCAAGAGGAACTCTGAAATATGAGGGCATTGAGTTGATCTCTACAGGTTTTCGAATATTTTCATCCACAAAAACAGGGACAATTAGGTCTTCCTTGGTAACTTCAACCTCTCTCAAAATCCCTCTCAGATTGTCTTTCCTCAATCTTCTCATTCTTACTGTTGGAAACATAAATTTCGCCTCTTCAAACTTCCTCGCAAGTTAAATTCTCTTTTATTTTCATCTTTTTCAGAGATCCCAACTTCAATTAGCGAGAGAAATTCTCATCTGAAAAATTGAAAAATGTTACTATCTCTCAACCTTTTCAACTTGCAAAATTATCAGGTGAATTAACACTCGTTAACTTTTTATTTGTGAAGTTCAATAGCATCTCACATCATTATAGAAGAAGTTGGGTGAGCGAGTTGGAGGAAATAACTCTCAATCTCGGAGAAATAAGCAAATTTATGTGGAGGTACTCTCTCGGCAGAGATAGCGGTATGGAATCCCTTCATTTCCTCAGAATCAAAATTCCTGCTGGGAGAATAAAGGTTGAAGAACTATTTGAGATAGCAGAGATATCCAAGGAATATGGGAGAGGATATGCTGAAATTACTGATAGACAAGATATACAGCTTCACTGGATTGATAGCAATAGAGCTCTGGAAATATTCGAAAAGCTTTACAGACTTGGATACACAACTGATCTATGTGGTCAGGCATTCAGCAGTGCCTGCCATGGTGATGTTAGAAATATTGCGGTCTGCCCACTGAGTGGAAAAATAAATGATTTTGATGTAGCTGAGCATGCCATCAAACTGACCGAATTTTTCTCAGGAAATCCTGATTTCATTGATCTGCCAAAAAAGTTCAAAATTGCGTTTACAGCATGTGGAACTGACTGTGTGAGAGCTGGAATAAACGATCTGGGGATGATAGGGGTAGAAAGAGATGGCGAGAGAGGATTCACACCTCTTATAGGCGGTGGTATTGGAGCAACCTACCCTGGACCATCACTCGGAAAGCACATGCCAGTTTTTGTTCCCGAAGAAAGAGTATTTGAGTTCGTGAAAGCTGTTGTCGAGATTCATCGAGATTATTCCAGCAGAGAGAGCAAAGCTAAGGCGAGATTTAAGCATCTTGTGGCTAGTTGGGGAGTTGAGAAGATAAGAGAGACAGTTGAAGACAAAATTGGAGAGCTCGAAGATTTTGAGGGATTACCACCGTTAAAATTTTCGGCACATAAAAGCTCTGGAAAACAAATTAATGGACTCCACTATCTCACACTCCCTCTTATTGGTGGCATTCTCGATGCAGAGAAGCTTGAGAAAATTGCGGAGCTCTCTGAAAAGTATGGAAGTGGGGAAATAAGGCTTACAACGACACAGAATGTGATTTTTGTGGATGTTGAGGATCTTAATGCTCTTAAATCTGAGCTTGAAAGGCACTTCAAGATCTATGATGGTGATGCCTTCTATAACTCCATAGGATGCGCATCCAACTTTTGCGGGAAGACAAAGGACGTTCATGCCAAGGATATGCTCAGAAGGCTTCTCGAAGTTGCAGGAGAGCTTGGAGTAGAGAATGAAGTCCTCATTTACGTTTCCGGCTGTCACAATGCATGTGGCTGTCATCATGTTGCACCTTTTGGTTTAGCTGGAAAGTTGATAAGAAGGGATGGTGAAATTATTCAGGGATATGATTTCTACATTGGAGGAGACATTGCAAAATTAAAGATGGGGAAACTCTACAGAGAGTCTCTAACATCGGATGAAGTTGTTGAGGTGTTCAGGGAGATCGTCATGAGGTATAAATCCAGCGGAAAATCTCTCAAGGAGTTCTTGGAGGGATTATGATGGAACTCAAGTTGAAAAAACTTGATGATAATAGATATGAGTTGGACGTCCGTGGAAACGTCTGTCCCTTTCCACAGATTTTTACTGAACTTGCTTTAAAGGAAGTTGGTGACGCTATTCTTGAGGTGATAACAGATAATCCTCCATCCGCTAGAGATATTCCGGTTGTGTTTGAAAAAAAGGGTTACAGAGTTGAGAAGAAGAAAGAAGAAAATTATTGGAGGTTGATTATAAGTGGAAGTGATTAACACAGATTTGGTGATTATTGGAGGAGGAACAGCGGGATGTATCGCTTCTTACGAGGCCAAAAAGCTAGGGTTGGACGTTGTAATACTTGAAAAGGCTGGAGTAAAGAGAAGCGGATGTTTGGCTCCGGGTGTAAATGCCATATATTCCTATCTTCACGAAGGCGACTCTCCAGAGGATTACGTTCAGTGGGTGGAATTTCAGGGAATGGGATTGTTGAGAAAAGATTTGGCTCACTCAATGATTGCTCAGAGCCGATATGCTGTCTCAATACTCGAAGATTATGGTCTCATAGCCGGAGAAGATGGTAAAAAAGAGAGACAGGGAAGATTCGGACTGAGAATAGTGGGAGAAAGCATAAAACCTATACTTGCAGATATCGCGAAAGATAGTGCAGAGATAATAGAGCATTCCTATGCTCTGAAGCTTGCAGTTGATAATGGGATCAGAGGGATTTATGCGTATGATCTGAGAAATCAGGAAGTCTTTTTCGTTAGAGCTAGGGCTACATTAATAGCCACAGGTGGTGCAAGTGGACTCTATAAACCTTATACTGTTCCTTGGTATCCTCCCTGCAATGCTGGAAGTGGTTACGCTCTTGCAATTAGGGCAGGTGCGGAGATAACATCTTTTGAAATTCGTTTCATTCCCATAAGGATAAAGGACGTGAATAGTCCTATCGGGGTTACCGCCGTGGGATTCAAAGCACCGCTCAAAAACTCGAAAGGTGAAGAGTTCATGAAAAGCAAATACGCTGAGTTTGGTGGAGAGACCGCTCCAATTGCCATCAGGGCTTATGGACCAATGAAAGAAATTATGGAGGGTAGATTTCCGGTTTACATAGATACGAGGGGATTAACATCAGAGCAGATTGAAAAGCTGATAAAGCTTTATCTGAACGGATGGCCTATATTTCTGCTTTTCTTGAGAGGAAGAGGGATCAATCCATCAGAAGAGCCTCTGGAAGTGCAGACATGTGAGCCTTATATCACGGGAAGTCATACGATAGCTGGTATATGGGTCGATGAAGAGAGAAAGACAACCATTCCATATCTTCTCGCTGCTGGGGACGCTGCTGGAGGAGTACCTCTGAAACATGTTGGTGGCGCTCTGGCAGAGGGAGTTATCGCAGCGAGAACTGCGGCAAAACTCAAAAACTCGCTGGATTTCAAACCAGATGAGATGGCGATTGGTTTCGAGGGTGATTATGACGCTAAAGATGCTGAAGAGAGGATGAAGTATATTTTAGACTGTTACGCTGGAGGAATGAGTAGATTTTACTACTACAACGAGGAATCGGTGAAAAAGGCAATAGTGGAAATTGAGAAGTTAAGAGAACTAAATTTGAGCGGTAAACCTGTGAGGTGTCTTGAAGTTTATGATAAACTAGAAGTGGCAAATGTCATGCTCCATCATATGGTGGAGAGAAGAGAAACGAGAATGCCACCCTTCCAGATGAGAAGTGATTATCCTGAGCTGAGCAGCTCGAAATATCTTCTGAATTCTGTAACTGTGGATGGAGCGGTAAAAGTATTCAGGAGAGATTTGGTATGATCCTCATAAATTATGATGTATGCATAAACTGTGGAAAGTGTGAAAAGATCTGTCCGTGCAATGTTATTGGCTTTAAAGAGCGCCCAGTGATTGAAGACCCGGAAAAATGTTGGCACTGCTTTGCATGTGTTAAAGAATGCCCAGCGAAAGCTATGAAGGTGCGATTACCTCCGCATATAGCAGATCAACGCTACGAAATGCTATCATATCATGAAGGTAAGAGGGTTATTTTCCAAGTTTTCAGGGGTAACAGAGTTGACGCTGAATATTCATTTGAGGTGAGAAGATGATAAAGCCTCATGGAGGAAAACTGGTAAAAAACCTTGCTGATGAGAATCTCAGAGAAGAGGCAAAAGAGCTCCCAAGAGTTGAAATATCGAGAGATGCTGCTTTAGATTCAGAAAATATCGGATACGGTATTTACAGCCCTCTTGAGGGATTTATGTGTCAAGAGGACTTCGAAAGTGTTCTGTATCATGGTAGAATGGCAAATGATTTGGCATGGACAATTCCCATAGTACTGGATGTGGAGGATTCGCTTGAAGAAGGAGAAGAAGTCCTTCTTTGCCACAGAGGTGCAGCTGTTGCTGTGATGGAAGTGGAAGAGGTCTACAGCTATGATAAGAAGGAATATGCAGAGCGGGTCTTCGGAACAGATGATTTACAGCATCCGGGAGTTAGAAAGATTTTTACGCTCAAAAACAAGCTGGTTGGCGGGAAAGTAAAATTTATCGAGAGTGTAGATCGTAGATTCAAGGAATACGATTTCAAGCCAGAGAAGACCCGGAAAATTTTTGAGAAGTGGGATTACATCATTGGTTTTCAGACGAGAAATGCTCCACATATTGGTCACGAATTCGTTCAGAAATCGGCAATACTTGCAGTTGAAGCTCTAACTGGTGGAAATGTTGGACTCTTCATAAATCCAGTTATTGGAAGGAAGAAGAAGGGAGATTTCAGAGATGAGGTGATACTGGAAGCTTATAAAACGTTGATAAGAAATTATTACAACCAAGATAAGGTCTTTCTGGGGATATGGAAAACGGAAATGCGATATGCAGGGCCGAAAGAGGCAATTCTCCATGCAATAGTGAGACAGAATTTTGGATGCACACATTTTATAGTCGGAAGAGATCATGCTGGCGTAGGCAACTATTACAGACCATATGATGCACATGAGATATTCAGAGAATACGAGGATCTTGAAATAAAACCGTTGTTCTTCAAAGATTTCCACTGCTGTCAGATTTGTGGAGGGGTGGTAAGCGAATCAATATGCCCCCATGAAGGGATTAAATTCAGCGGGACACATGTGAGAAGGTGTATACAAAACAGTGAAAACATCCCGTATGAAATGCTCAGGAAAGAGGTTGTGGAAATCATCTCAAAATTCGATAATCCTTTTGTGGTGGAAGAGGATGAAGCTCAGTTTACAGGAGATTGAGAAACTTAAGGTGAGCCAGACTCTAGATTTAACTGGAGAGGTTTGTCCCATCCCAACACTGAAAACTAAAGCTGCACTGAATAAACTCAGGAAAGGTGAGCTGATAAAAGTGATTCTCGCATCAAAAAAGTCCGCTGAGAACATTGGTGCGGAATTCAGAGACAAAGTTTATGGATATTGCCGGGACGGGGATAGATTCATAATAATCCTGAGGAGGTGAGAGTTTGATAGGAATAATTGTTCATAGTGGTGAATTTGACAGAATATATCATGCTCTCACTCTCGCCTCGATGTATTCTGCTTTAGAGAAGAAAGTTGCAGTTTTCCTCACTTACTGGTGTTTAGATACTCTAGCAAAGAGAAGGAAGGATTGTGGTGACGAAAGGAAAAATGAAATCTTCAGAGAGGGAATGGAAAGTGGAAAAATTAAGGAGCTGGATGAAGTCGTTGAGCTGGGAAAATCTTTCGGAAATCTGGAAATACTGGCGTGCAGTGGAAGTATGGAAATTTTTGGTTATGAGCTCTCAGAGTTGCCGAAATGGGTCGATCGGATTGCAGGACTGGGGGAGTTTTTGATGGGTGTGGAGGGAATAATATTTATCTGAGACCTCTTTAATTACTTTCAATAATAATTATCTCAAGCGAAAATTATTTATGGTTATAGCTAAACAATGTTAATTTATGAGAGTGATTGGACTCAAGTGTAGAGTTTGCGGTAGAGAATTCCCAAATGCACCCCTTTATGCGTGTGATAACTGTTTTGGACCATTGGAAGTCATCTACAACTGGGAATTTATAGCAGAGAGAACTAGTAAAGAAAAAGTGGAAAAAGGTCCTAAAAGCATCTGGAGATATGCTGATCTTCTTCCCGTTGACACTCTTAAACCTGTTGATCTTGGAGCAGGATATACAAGGTTTATAAAAGCGGACAATCTGGGAGAGGAGATTGGATTGAAAAATCTTTATCTTCTGGATGATTCAACCAATCCAACTTACTCTTTTAAAGATAGAGTTGTCAGTGTTGCAGTAACTAAAGCAATCGAATTTGGTATGAAGGCGGTTGGATGCGCTTCAACGGGCAATCTCGCTGGAAGTTTGGCTGCACATGCTGCAAAGGCGAAACTTCCTTCTTATATCTTCGTTCCGAGAGGTATAGAGAAAAATAAAATAATTCAAGCGGTTGTGCATGGTGCAAAGATAATAGAAGTTGAGGGAACTTATGACGATGCGAACAGATTGGCAACAGAAATTGCGGAAGAAAATCCAGAATGGGGTTTTGTTAACATAAATCTCCGTCCCTATTATGTGGAAGGTAGCAAGACTCTCGCATACGAAACTGTGGAACGACTCGGATGGATGACTCCCGATCAGGTTGTTGTACCAATGGGTTCAGGAGCGTTGCTCTGTGCTATTTTCAGAGGGTTTACCGATCTGGAAAGAGTGGGATTTATCGATGATAATAAAGTAACTCTCAATGGTGCTCAACCACGTGGACTGCCTATAGCAAAAGCAGTTAAGTATGGCGGAAATGTAGAGCCTGTGAAGAAGCTTGAAACAATTGTTCACAGCCTCGCCATTGGGAATCCCGCAGATGGTATTTTTGCGAAGGAAATTATCAAGAAAACAGGAGGGTCTGCAGAAGATCCCAGTGATGAGGAAACAGTTGAAGCTGTGAAACTTTTAGCTAAGACTGAAGGTATTTTCACCGAATTGGCTGGTGGCGTTACCATTGCGGCATTGAAAAAATTGGTGGAAGATGGGAGCATCGATAGCTATGATGTTGTAGTCGCTTATTTAACTGGCAATGGATTGAAAACACCAGAAGTTATATTGAATTATATTCCAGAAACAATTCAGATAAGACCTAGAATTGAGGAATTTGAGAAGGTGGTGGTAGCATGATTCGTGTGAAATTCCCTTCTGCGTTTACCTCAATAACGAAAGAGAGAAGGATCGAAGTGGAAGCAGATGGAAAAACAGTTGGAGAGCTTCTGGACATTCTTTTCGAAAGATATGGAAGCACACTGAGAGAGAGATTGATGAAGGATGGTGAGCTGGTACCCTTCATAAACATATTTGTGAACGGAGAAGACATAAGATACCTCAATGGACTTCAAACTGAGTTAAAAGATGGAGATGAAGTGGCATTTATTCCTGCTGTAGCCGGGGGTTGAGCATGTTCAGTGAGTTCAGCGAGGAACAGATACGAAGATATGCAAGACAGATAATAATGCCAGAAATTGGGGGAGGTGGACAGAAAAAACTTCTGGAAGCTAAAATACTTGTGATTGGCGCTGGTGGTCTGGGAAGCCCAGCAATTCAGTTCTTAGCAGCGGCTGGCGTAGGAAAACTTGGAATAGCTGATGGAGATAATGTGGAGATATCAAATCTGCAAAGACAGACCATTCATGCTGGAAATCTGGGGATGAACAAAGCAGAATCAGCGAGAGTTTTTGTTGAGAAGCTGAATCCAGATGTTGAGGTCGAAGTGCATCCGTTCCACATAAATGCTGAAAACGTCAGAGATGTTGTGAAGAAATACGACATCATCTTGGATTGCACGGATAACTTTGTTTCCAGATTTCTCATAAATGATGCATGCGTCATAGAGGGAAAGCCATTTGTTCATTCTGCAGTGCTGAAGTTTTATGGAGAGATAATGAGTATAGTGCCGAAAGAGACAGCATGTTATCGCTGTGTGTTCAGACATGCCCCTCCTCCGGGAAGTGTGCCAAGTTGTCAGGAAGCAGGAGTTTTGGGAGTGACCACTGGGTTATTCGGGACATTACAGGCTGCTGAGGCCATAAAACTGATTCTCAACATCGGAGAAACTCTTACAAACAAAATGCTAACTGTTGATTTGCTTACCATGGAATTTGACATCGTCAAACTAAGGAGGAATGAAAATTGTCCGATCTGCAGTGGAAGGATCAGGGAGATTATTCCAGAGAAGTATGTGGAGAGATGTCAGCTGTAAAACACTATCTTGATCTAAGAGGGGAAGTATGTCCTTTTACCTTCGTTAAAACTAAGTTGAAATTAGAGGAAATCGGTGCAGGGGAGATTCTGGAAGTCATTCTTGATCATGAACCGGCTGTTGAAGATGTACCGAGGAGCGTTAAGTCCGAAGGACATGAGGTACTGCGCGTTGAAATGATCGGAGAGAAATTATGGAGGGTGGTTATTAAGAAGTGTTTGGAGTGAAGATAACTTACCGGTTCTGTAACCCTCCATGTCTAGAAGAACCAGTTTAAAACCAATCTTTTTGAGTTCTTCAACTATCTCATCCATAATTTTCTCATTAAAGAATTTATTTCTCTCGTCTTTATCAACCTCTATGATTGCCATATCGTCAAAATTTCTAACCCGAATTTGTCTAACTCCAACTTTTTTGATGATAAACGATTCCGCATTGTCAACCATTTTCAACTTTCTCTCATCTATTCGAGTTCCAAACGGTATTCTGGATGCAAGACATGCCAAAGATGGTTTGTTGTGGAATGAGTACCCCATAATCTTCGCAATTTCCCGTATTTCCCTTTTAGTTATTCCCAGTTCAGCAAAAGGGCTGTAAACTATGTCCATTTCTTTAACTGCATTGTAACCGGGGCGGTGCCCTTTCAGTTCTTCTGAATTTGTTCCTTCGAAAACCGCAGAGTAACCTTTTTCTCTTGCGTACTCTACGAGAGTTGAGAGCAAAATTTTCTTGCAGTAATAACATCTATTCGAATTGTTTTGAATAAAATATTCGTTTTCAAGTTCGTTTATTTTAATAAACTCATGCTTAATTCCTATTTCATTTGCAATTTTAACTGCTTCTTCAATTTCTCTTCTTGGAGCTGTTGGTGAAATAGCGGTTACCGCCAAACTTCTATCACCCAGCACCTCATAGCAAATTGCGGCAAGCGTTGAACTGTCGACACCTCCACTGAAAGCAATAATTACGCTGTCAAATTTTTCTACAAATTCCTTAAGTCTCTCCAGTTTCTCATGCATCTTTTAACCTCCATCACTCCCTGAAAAGATATTCAACTGCGTTAATGATATCAACATTTCCATCTCTTACAGCTGTTTTAAGTTTGATTGTTGGCGTTCTTAGATATTTTTTGATGAAGGAGTTTATGAAGTCTTCCAGAACAGGAAGAATACTCTCATCAATACTGTATTTTCTTGAAAGTTTATTATAAAGTTCTTTTATCTCTTCTTTTTTCACTTTTTCCGCACTAGTATACATCAGAGCAATAGTTCTTTTAATTTTTATCTCTTCAATTTTGTTTTTTAATTTATTTAGCTCATCTTCAATAATTTTCTCAGCTAATGGGATTTTATCCACTCTTTTCATCAAATTTCTTTCACTTACACTTTTCAGATCATCAATAGTATACAGCTCCACACCTCGAATTTCTCTAACGGATTCTTCTACATCTCTTGGAACTGCAATGTCTATTATCAGAAGATCTCTCTTTTTCTTCATCACTTTTTCAATCATTTCCCTCCTGATCACATAATGTGGAGCAGATGTTGCAGAGATCACAACATCTGAAGCCTCCATACATTCTTTCAGAGAGCTGAATTTTGTAGCAATCCCTCCAATCTCTTTTGCAAGCTCTTCAGCCCTTTTGTATTTTCTGCTACTTATCAAAATAGTAGTAGACACCCTTTTACTTTTAATTGCTTTCGCAACTAAACCTCCCATCTTTCCTGCTCCAACAATGAGCACTTTTTTGTCTTCAAGACTTCCTAAGACATCTTCTGCAAGTTCTACCGCAGCGGAGCCTATGGAAACTGAACCCCTATTTATATCCGTGAGCCGTCTAACTTTTTTCCCAGTTTGAATGGCTTTTGAAAAAACAACGTCTAAAAACTCCCCGATCCAGCCTCGAGTTTTAGCAAAATGGTAACTCTCCTTTACTTGACCTAGAATTTGATCCTCTCCAATTATCATAGACTCAAGTCCTGACGAGACTCTCAGGAGATGTCGTAAACATTCGTCACCACTCAAGTATTCGATGTAATCTTTCTTAATACAAAAATTACAGGAAAATTGTTGAAGTGTTTTTAAAGTTTCGAATCCAGCGACATATATCTCTATTCGATTACAGGTGAAAAGTGCCGCACACTCTGAAATATTTGGATAAGAGAGTAACTCTTCTAAAAGATTCTCAATATTTTTCTGCCATGCTTTTTCGATGACTTCTATGGAGGCTTTTTTATGCGAAATACTCATGCATGAAATTTCCATCAATATGTCACCAACCTATTCTTTTAGCTAGTGACTATTTCTCTTATTATTTTTTCACAATGTTTATATATTTTAACAGTGTTATAGAAGTTAGCATAGCCTAAAAAGTGCAGGGTGACCTCAACATGAAAGGTTCATCGAAAAAACAAGTAATAGGAAGAGCACATCATTGCCATGGAGTCGGAAGTGAAGAGGTCTGGGAATTGGAGAAAATTGTACTGGTAGGCACCCCAAATGTTGGAAAAAGTGTTATTTTTAACATACTAACTGGAAGATATGTTACTGTATCCAATTATCCCGGGACTACTGTTGATATCTCAACAGGAAAAACAATGATAGAAGGCAAAGAATTTGGAGTTATAGATACTCCGGGTATGTACTCTCTTTTATCACCTATAACTGAAGAGGAAGAAATTTCAAGGAAAATACTTTTAGAAGAAAAGCCGGATATCGTAGTTCACATTGTTGATGCTAAAAATCTCGAGAGAATGCTCCCATTGACTCTTCAGCTAATAGAGGCAGGTATGAATGTAATTTTAGTGCTTAACTTAATGGATGAGGCCCAGAGATATGGAGTTTCTGTAAATGTAGAAGAGCTTTCAAGAATATTAGGAATACCAGTTATAGATACTATAGCGATTGAAGGAAAGAATATAGATAAGCTGAAGAGGGCAATAATAAACTATAAAAAAGCTAAATCTAAAGTCCTCGTGCGTCAAGAGGAGGAAATTGAAAAAGCAATAAATGAAATTATAGCACTTTTAGGATGTAGCAGAACAGAAGCTATACTGGCTTTAATAGCCTCAGATCAATTTGCAAAAAATGAGTCACTTAAGGAGATCGTCAATAAGCTCTCGTTGAAACATAATATCCCTTTGAACTACTTGATACTCTCAAGCTACTACGAAGTCGCTTCAGAGATTACAGAGAAAGTTGTCAGGAAAACCAAAGTCAAAAAAGAAACTTTTGGGGAGAAGCTCAGTAATCTAACAATGAATCCCATTACTGGTTTGCCAATATTTCTGCTCGTGCTTTATGGATTCTACCTGTTTGTGGGAGTTTTTGGTGCTCAAACGTTAGTGGACTTCATTGAAGGCACTATTTTTGAGGAGCATATAAACCCACACGTGAATCAGCTCTTTAAAGCGCTGATACCTTGGCCCATTCTTCAAGATCTCTTCGTCCATAAGTACGGGATAATTACATTGGGAATAAGGTATGCAGTTGCTATAATCCTTCCAATAGTCGGAACGTTCTTTTTAGCATTCTCAATACTTGAGGACAGCGGCTATCTGCCCAGATTAGCAATGTTGGTTGATAGGGTCTTCAAAAAGATAGGTCTTAATGGGAGAGCGGTAATTCCGATAGTTCTTGGCTTTGGTTGTGATACCATGGCAACCATAGTTACGAGGACTCTCGAGACTAAAAGGGAGAGAATTATCGCAACTTTTCAGTTGGCTTTAGCCATTCCATGCTCTGCTCAACTTGGCGTTATCTTTGCTTTATTGGCGAACAACCCAAGAGCTTTAGCTTTATGGCTTATGGTTGACGTTTTAGTTCTCCTATTTATCGGCTGGTTGACTGCAAAAGTAATACCTGGAGAGAGGCCACAATTCTTTATGGAAATACCTCCTCTGAGAGTTCCAAAATTTTCGAATGTTCTCATTAAGACGTGGGCACGAATGGAGTGGTATTTCAAGGAAGTTCTACCAATATTCATAATAGCGAGTATTTTGATATGGATCGGAAAGATTACTGGAATATTTGACATGGTTGTGAACTTAATAAGCTATCCAGTAACATGGATAGGCCTTCCAAAGGAAACCGCTGTAGCGCTTCTCTTTGGATTCTTCAGGAGGGATTATGGTGCTGCAGGACTCTATGACTTAGCTCAGGCAGGGATATTAAATGGGGTGCCATTGCTGGTTTCTGCAATAGTCCTAACGCTCTTTGTTCCGTGCATAGGGCAGTTCTCTGTTATGTGGAAGGAGAGGGGGGCTAAGGTGGCTATGGCAATATTTGCCTTTAACATAATCTTCGCCTTTAGTATAGGAGCATTGGTTGGGTTTTTATTGACAACCTTAGGGGTGAGCTTATGAAGTGTCCTTTATGTGGTTTTGAATTTACTGAGACATCAAATGCCTGTAAGAAATGTCCTATCGCAAAATCATGTAGTTTAGTTAGATGTCCCAATTGTGGTTACGAAATGCCCCCCGACTCTCAAACTTTAAAGGCATTAAAAAACATGTGGAGGGCAGCTTTATGGAAAAATTAGAGAATAGTATACCGCTAACCAGAGCTAAAGCTAAGGTTTTGGAAATCATTCATATAGCTCAAAGTGATATAAGGACACTCCAAAAGCTGATGGCGTTGGGACTCTTACCCGGAAGAAGAATAGAAGTACTCTACAGATTCCCGTCTTATGTCGTTCGAGTTGGCAACACTACAGTTGCACTTGGAAATGAAATTGCTGAAAAGATCTATATTAAACAATAATCCTATAATCTTATTTCTTCTTAGATGATAGCGGGCTCAGATTTACAACATTTTTGAGCATCTTTCTGTGCTTTTCACATAGTCCTGTTACTTTCTTTATCTCTTCGGTTGTATGGCAATTATGAAGCATGCACTCTTCCTTTTCGCAAAAAATTTCATTATATTTAAAATAAGCATAGAACTGAAGAAGGAGCATTTTTAAGACTTTATCAACTCTTACTTCAATTTCATCATCAAATCCAAATGAATGCATCAGATAGTATTGAAGAGGCTTTGCTGGAGCATAGAGCACTCCCTTGAGCGAGATTATTGCTGCAGGACCCATCACAATCATTCGCAGATGATATCGTCCATCTTCTCCAAACGTCGCTATAAGTCTTTCTGTAATAAGAACAGCCGGGTTGGAGACATCAATATTAAAGCAGAAATGTTTAAGTAACTCAACACCATCATAAATAACCCCTTTTATTAAACCTCTCCTCTCATTTTCAATCTCTATCGGAAAAGGATCATAGAATTCCCTTTTATCCGGAGATCTAATCCTTATATAAGCCAGAAAGTGTGGATCCTTAAACTTGTATTCCTCAAACTCAACATCAAACTTAAAAAAACTCCTTATAGTGTTGAAAAATTGAAAAGAATCCCAAAGGGGACGCTCAACGTATATTTTCATGTGCATCATTCAAGCTCTTTGAGTTTTTCTAATGCAATTTCTGCAGCCTTTTTTCCACTTAGGAGCATTCCTCCAAAGGTTGGTCCCATCCTCGGAAGTCCAAAGACAGTGGATACGGCCATTCCTGTAACTATGAGTCCCTGATAAACCTCGCCCGTATGATTTATCACAGCATCCTCACTTTCTTCTACCCACATTGAGCCGTGTCCCCGGGTTTTTATCAATCCTCTCTCTTCAAGCTTTTTGGCCACAAAGGCATCGTGTCCGGTTGCATCTATTACAAGTTTTGATTCGAGAGCTATTGGGTCAACACAGGTTATTTGTCTCGGCAAAGCCTGAACTGGAGTCCAGTTCACCACAATACCTGCAACCCTTCCATCTCTTATAACAACATCGTCAAAACTCGTCATATTGAGGAATTTAGCTCCAGCATCACAAACAGCTGAGATTAGTTTTGAACATGCGTGAGGACCATCTGCAACATAAAGACCTTCCGTGTACATTTCGTAAGGAACACCCAGTTCTTCGAGTAACTGCTGAGCTGGCGCTCTAACAGTCACTTTATTCATTAGGAATCCTCCGATCCAGAAGCCACCTCCTAGGTAGTTATTCCTTTCTATCACGAGTACTTTCTTTTCTGCTTTCGCCAACTCTCTGGCTGCCATTAATCCACTTGGACCTGCACCCACAATTATGACATCTGAGTTTGTGTATTCCTTTAACATTCCATAAAAACCATCTATTATTGCAGAAGTTACGTCTTTTTCACCCACTTTCGCTAGGATTTTTTCACTCATTTTATCACCAAGTTATAAATAATGATAACTCGGTTTTAAAATTTTTCGATCCACTCTACTCTCTTATTAAAAAATAAAAAAGCACAAATTCATTTTTAAGCGATCTCCTTTATTTTTCTCGCTTCTTGAATAATAGCCTCAATATTTCTAATCAATTCCTTTTCGAATTTCTTCTCTCCCACAATCTCTTCCAAATCTTCAAATTCAACGATTCTATAAATGTCTACCCAGTTCTCTCTTTGATAAATAAAACTGTTTCCAGAATATTGTTCAACTACTTTTTTGGCCTCATCATCACTTCTGAATTTTACAGATGTGAACACACCTATGTTACTTATTCTATCTCCCCTCATGACATAAATGTTGACAATTTTTCCGTTATACATCCCTATGAAATGATCAGTCGCTTTTTCAAATCCCAATTCCTCAAATTTTTCAATAACTCTTTTTGGCAAATCATCCATAAGGCAGCCACAAAGCGCTCTAATTTGCTCTTTGGAAATTGCATCATCCATTTTTTTGAATGTTTCTTCAGGAAAACCTAGCACTATTTCGTCATTTCTGTAATTTCCGTATTCTCTCGCTCCCTCACATAAGAAAGTTATATTAGGTGATTCACTTTTTAGCACATCTCTTGTTGCTTCACCGCAGACTGCAGTTTCTCCAGAAAATTTGGCAGAGAGCTCTTTTTTGAAAATTTGGTAATATGTTGAGCCAATTCTCATAATCTTCTCGGGAGTTGCTATTATCAACACCACATCACAATTCTGGCCTTCGTATGGTTCCACCACTACACTTTTTATATTTTTTATAAAATTGTCATCATCATCAAACAGCGGTTCAATCAATCCCAGAGCAATTTCTGCACTACCACAGGACAAATTTTTTCTGGAGAGAACTATTCTCTCTCCGTGGGAAGCTAATCTCACTGCTTCACAGTATCTGAAGCTACCTTCTGTGGGTTCGAGCTCATCTTTTAATAACTTCACTGCAACTGGTCTGGAGGGAATTTCGAAATATCTCCGAAAAGCCTCTCCTCTCAATCCTCTACCTCCACGCCGTAATTTTCTGCAATTTCTTTGAAGGAGTTTATAACCTTCTCGATCTCTTCCCAAGTCAGTCCATAGGTATTTATTTTGAAGTTTTTCGTCATACCGGGATGAACTCCTACAATCCCTCTTCTCTTTAATTCGTGATAGAGGAAATATCCTCTCTTTTTATGTTTTTTAGCAATCATATGGAATGTAGGAGCCTCAAAATGCATGAGAGTATGGTTTTTGGGTCTCTCTCCAACCAGTTGAACTCCCTCTATTTCTTCCATTTTTCTAACAAAATACCTCGCTTTTTTGATCTCTTCGTCCCACTTTTTGACTCTTTCAACGACTCTTGGAAAAGAGGCCATGAGTGTCATGATGGGCAATCCATAAACAGGTGAGCATCCAAAAAATGATGTCTCCTTTTTTGTAAATGCTCTTCCACTCCACTCTCCTCTGAGTTTCGACTTTCTAAAAATTTTGTCGGTGTAATCGAAATTGGTTGCTAATATTCCTATTGGAGCGGTTGCAGCCCAGCTCTTATGGCCACTTCCCACAATGAAATCTGCGTACAATTTTCTCCCATCTATCTCCATTATTCCAGAACTGTATGCAGTGTTTAGAATTAGTGGGATGTTATAATCTCTGCAGATTTTACCTATTTCTTTTGCGTCTGTGACATTCCCATATCTGTAATCCACATGGGTCAATAAAGCTAACGATGGGTAGGATCCAGTCTCTTCTTTGACTTTTTCGAAAGTCTCAGCGTATTTTTCTGGTTCAATTTTGAATTCAGGATATCCAGAGTTCGGAACTTCATAAACTTTCAATTCGTTTAATTCAGCAGCTATGTAAGAGGTGTAATGAGCGAGCGAGTCAAGAACAACACTTCCATTCTTAATACCACTCATTATAACAAACTTTGCATGCCTAGCTCCTGCAGTAAAACGGACATCATCCATATTCAGAAATTCAGCGACATCTTTTTTGAACTCCGCAATGGGTGGAGTCTTTATAAGATCCACTCTTCCCTCAAAGCATAGATCGCAAACAGAATAGCCATCAGACCACTCTTCTAAAATTTTTCTCGCCTCTTCAGTTAAAATACCCCCTCTCTGAATAGGGTGTACATTAATCATTCCTTTTGAAGGTCTTTTGAGATTATTTGGTGCATATCTTTCCAGATTCATATACATCACTTTGAATTTGGTTAATTAATAAATCATACTGTACCAGACCTTCAACGCAATAATGATTGATGTCACTCCGATGGTGATTATCACTAAGGTTTTAAGTAATTTTGGAGAGCATTTAGTTGAAGCAGAAACTCCTATATAAACTCCGAAAATGCCTCCCAAAATAAGTTGTAAAGCCGTATTTATCTCAACATTTCCACTCACTCCATGCAAAACTCCAGCTATTAATGTGAAGATCAAACCATTGACAAGATCGGTTCCTACAATTTTATTCGGTCTCAGATTTGTCAGAGTTATCAGAAAGAAGGTCATAAGTGTACCACTACCAATCGAAGTCAGCATCACGAGAAATCCTACTGTAAAGGCAATAATCCCGATTGTTAGTTTCTTTCCGTTGCTCTCATCAAATTTTTCACAGTATTTTTCGCATATTAAACATCCAATTTTAAAATACTTTTTAGAGAAGTTGGCAAGGATCATCAAGGAAGTTGAAGCCATCAATACAATAGCCAAGAGTAGTATAACAATATCGGAAATTTCGGAGTGGTAAAAACTAATCAAGAGATATCCTGCGAGTATTCCTGTTATTCCGGTTGGTACTGTAATCTTTAAAAGTTCCAGATCAACGTTACCTCTTCTTTTGTGAAGGGAGCTGGCAACACCCTTAACTGTGCTAGCATAAACCAAATCTGTTCCCACCGCAGAGAGTGGAGGATATCCAAGTAAAATTAGCAGGGGAGTCATTAGAGCTCCTCCACCCATTCCTGTTAACCCAACCAAAAAGCCAACGATAGCTCCAAGCAGAATGATCTCCACATTCTCACCTCACTTAGTCAACGGCGTGATACATGATTAACAGCGTTAAGTATAAAAATATTGTGGAAAAGATCAACAAAAGCAAACAGATCCTCCTCAATTCGGCGAAATATCTATTTACCAATCTCTCCATCTTCTCATCATGAAACTTGTTATCTCCATCGGAGGCTCAATACTGCTCTCGGAGCTTTCTGCAGAGAATTTCAGAAAATATGCGAAAGTTCTGAAAGAACTATCTACAGATCATCAGCTTGTTGTTGTAGTGGGAGGAGGTAAAATAGCCAGAGATTACATTTCTGTTTCGAGAGAACTTGGAGCTAATGAAACCATGAGTGACCTTATAGGGATAGAGGTCACCAGATTGAATGCGAGACTCTTAATATCCTCTTTGGGAGAAATTGCATATCCAGAACCTCTAAAAGATTACACCGAAATTCCGAGAGTTCTGAGTATGGAGAAAGTTGCGGTGATGGGAGGAATTGCTCCCGGTCAGACAACCGATGCTGTTGCTGCAATAGCTGCTGAGTACATCAATGCAGACCTCCTCGTCAATGCAACCTCTGTAGATGGAGTCTACACATCGGATCCAAGAGTGGACAGATCAGCCAAGAAGATAGAGAGGATGAGTGCCGAAGATCTCGTGAGGGTGGTGATGAAAAGCGAAATGAAAGCAGGAGCAAGAGCTGTTATAGATCCTTTGGCAGCTAAAATCATAGAGAGATCGAAAATAAGGACGATCGTGATAGATGGAAGGAATCCAGAAAATCTGAAGAAGATCTTTGGTGATCACGGAGGGACTGAGATAGTGGGATAATCAGCAAACTCTTGGAACTGGATCCCCAAGAGGCATATCTATTATTCTTCTCCCTCCCACTCTTGTCGTCATTATGACTTTTGAACCTTCTGAGACCTCTCCTATTATCATCGCATCCTTCCCGTACTTTGTCTTTCTTATCGCTTCGAGAATTTCTTCTGCTTTTTCTCTTTCAACTCCCATAACAACTTTACCCTCATTCGCAACTTCCAGAGGATCCACTCCCAGCATCTCAGAAGCAGAGCGAACCGTCTCTTTAATCGGAATAAGTTCCTCCTCTATCTCTATTCTCACTCCACTTTTTGAAGCCATTTCATTTAGGGCTGCAGCCAATCCCCCTCTTGTGGGATCTTTCATCGCGGTGACACCGCCAACCTCTAAAGCTCGTTCAACAACTTCCCAAATTGGTGAAATATCTGAGATTATTGGAGTTTCAAATTCAAATCCTTCTCTGTGACACAGTATGCAGAGTCCGTGATCTCCAATGGTTCCGCTGACTATTATCTTATCTCCAGGCTTCAATCCGGAGTCATAAATCGGTTTTTTTGCAATTCCTATTCCAGAAGTGTTTATGATTATACCATTAAGCGACTCTCTTTCGACAACCTTCGTATCTCCCGTTACGAGAAGCGCTCCAAGCTCTTTTAAAACCTCATCCATAGATTTCATTATCTTCTTCAGATCTTCGACTTCAAAACCCTCTCCTATGATCATTGAATTCGAGAAGAACATTGGTTTTGCACCCATTACAGAGAGATCATTTGCGGTTCCGCAGATCGAAAGCTTCCCTATGTCTCCACCAGGAAAGAAAATCGGATGAATTGCGTGGCTATCTGTTGTGAAAACTACGTGAACTCCATTTAAATTTATCACCGCTCCATCGTCCATTCCTTCCAGTCCGTAAACTTTCTCTGAAGATTTTAAGGAGATCTCCGATATCAGCTCTTTAAGGAGCTCGTTCATTGCCTCTCCACCAGCTCCGTGCATCATCGAAATTTTCATAACTACACCTCCACATCCACGCTTTTTATCACGAGATCTCTTCCACCAGAGATCTTCAGGGGACTTCCGCATTTTAGACAAATGAAAATTCCCGGAGTAAGATTTTCCACTTTTCCGCATTTTTCACATTCAACAACAGCTTTCTTCATTTCAATCTCAAGTTCAGAATCTTTCATGATCTCATCTTCGGAAGTTATCGCAGAGAAGCAGAATTCGAGTTGTTCGGGATTTATAAGAGTTAATTCTCCAATCTCAAGGATAACCTTCTTCACCTTTTTGACATCTCCTCTCTCCTCTATCACATGCTTCAGAGTTTCGTATATCTGATAAGCCACACTATATTCGTGCAAGGCTCACTCCTCTAAACTTGCGAGTTCTTCAAGAATTCTGAGAGTCTCTTTAGCTTCCTCTTCATCTAGCTTCTGAATTGCATATCCGACGTGAACGAGTACGTAATCTCCGATTTTCACATCTTCAAGCAAATCTAGTCGGATCTTCTGCTTCAACTCTCCGTAATCAACCACAGCATCCTTCCCTTCTATCTCCACAATTTTGGCTGGAATTGCCAGACACAAGAGAGACGCCTCCCGAAACCATTAGTCAATCCACAGAGTATATATATCTAATCATTGTTTAAACTCTCGATATCATGAGCGACCAGCAGAAGAGATACGAGTTCAAGAGATATCTTGAGGAGCTCAGAAAAAAGAGCGGAAGAGGAACCGAGTTAATCTCACTTTACATTCCTCCAGATAAGCAGATTCACGAGGTTGTTGCTCAGCTGAGAGATGAATACGGACAGGCTGCGAACATCAAATCGAAGTCCACAAGAACAAACGTCCAAAGTGCAATAGAATCAATTCTCTCGAGACTCAAATACTTCTCAAAGCCTCCTGAGAATGGAATGGTAATTTTCTGCGGAGCCGTTGCGGTTGGCGCAGATAAAAGTGAAATGGAGACGTACATCATAGAGCCTCCCGAGCCAATTACGATTTACAAGTATCATTGCGACTCCCGTTTCTATCTAGAGCCTCTCGAGGAGATGCTTCAAGATAAAAAGACGTATGGGCTCATCGTTTTGGATCGCAGAGAAGCTACAATAGGAATTCTGAGAGGAAAGAATATAGAGGCCTTGAGGTATCTGACTTCGAACGTTCCGGGGAAACACAGACAAGGAGGTCAGTCAGCGAGGAGATTCGAGAGATTGAGGGAAATTGCAATTCATGAGTTCTACAAGAGGATAGGAGATGCAGCTTCTGAAATCTTTCTTTCAATGGATCAGGAAAATCTTGAGGGAATTCTGATAGGAGGCCCCTCACCGACGAAAGAAGAGTTTGTGAAAGGAGGTTATCTGCATCATGAGCTCCAGAAAAAGATTTTGGGTCTTTTTGATGTGAGCTACACCGACGATACAGGTCTTTATGAACTTGTTGAAAATGCTTCAGAAGCTCTCGAACATCACGATCTTCTGAGGGAAAAGGAGCTTATGAGGAGATTCATGAAGGAGCTTGTGAAAGAGGATGGACTTGCGGTTTACGGTGAAGAAGAAGTTAGAAAAAATCTTCTTATGGGTTCAGTTGAAGTGCTTTTGATCTCAGAGGATCTTCGCAAGATGAGAGTGAAATATAAATGCGAGAGTTGTGGAGAAATGAAAGAAGTAACAATTTCGGATGAGCAGAATGTAGGAAGCGTGAAGTGCGAAAAGTGCGGTATAGAAATGAAGGTTGAGGAGACGAAGGACATCGTTCACGAGCTCTCTGAAATAGCAGAGCAGATGGGAACAAAAGTCGAGTTCATATCAACAGAGTTTGAGGAAGGTGAACAGCTTTTAAAAGCTTTTGGAGGAATAGCGGGAATATTAAGATATAGGACGTCCTGAGAGTATGTTTGAGAAGTTTGTCAAAGAAGTTTCGAACTCAATTTCAAAAGCTCTGGAAGAAATTGGTAGTGAAATTGATGTCAAGAGCTCTGAAGAGCTTTTTATGTTTTTAAGCCTTGAAGAGTCAAAATACTGCGATTTAGCATCATCTATCTCCTTCAAGCTTGCAAAGAAATTGAAAAAAAATCCGATGGAAATTGCAAGTGAGATATCGGAAAACATGGAAATTTCTTCAAATCTGATTTCATCATATGAAGTGAAAAACGGTTATCTCAATTTTTTTGTCTCTGAAGATTATCTTCAGGAAGTTCTGAAGAGAATTGAGAAAGAGAATGAGTATTACGGTTACATAGGGAGGAAGGGGAAGGTTATTCTAGAGCACACTTCAGCTAATCCGAATGGCCCTCTACATATAGGTCACGCGAGGAATTCGGTAATAGGAGACTCTCTGAGAAGAATTCTCAATACAGCAGGTTATGAAGTTGAAACCCACTATTATGTGAATGATATGGGCCGACAGATGGCCATCGTCACTTGGGGAATGAGGAAGTATGGAGTGAAAGAGATTAAAGGGGATCATGCCATAGGAGAGATCTACGTCAGGGCAAATTCTGAGATCGAGGGTAATGAAGAGGCTGAAAGAGAAGTAAATGAGATTTTGAAGAAATACGAAGAAGGAGATCCTCAAATCTCCTCAGAGTTGAGGAAAGCCGTCGAAATAGCTCTTAGAGGAATAAAAGAGACACTTGAAAAGATGAAAGTTCATCATGATGTCTTCATATGGGAAAGCGAATTTGTGAGGAATGGAGAGGTAGAAAGAATACTCGAAGAGCTCAAAAATAGATGTGAAGTCTTTGAAGAGGACGGAGCACTCTTACTGAGGCTTGATGATGAGAAAGTCGTCCTCAGAAGATCTGATGGAACCTCTCTCTATATTACGAGAGATATAGCTTATCATAAATACAAGTGCACTCACTCTGATCTCTGCATTGATATTCTTGGTGCAGATCACAAGCTAATATCCTCTCAGCTCTCGAAGATTCTAAAGATTTTAGGAGTCAAAACTCCGAAAGTTGTTACATTTGAGTTCGTCTCACTTCCAGAAAGTTCTATGAGTACGAGAAAAGGAGTCTTCATTTCTGTTGATGAAGTCATGGAAAGGATGATTGAAAGAGCTTATGAGGAGGTGAGCTCCAGAAGATCTGATGCTCCTGAGGAGTTCAGGAGAGATGTCGCGAAGAAGGTCGGTATTGGAGCGATGAGATATGATCTCATTAGGGTTATGAGAGATAAACCGATGGTCTTCTCTTGGGAGGAAGCTCTTGATTTTGAGAAGCAGGGAGCACCATATATTCAATACTCTCATGCGAGAGCCTCAAGCATCCTCAGAAAAGCCGAGTTGAAGAAGATTGATGAAGTTGATCTCTCTCTTCTGAAAGAGCCTCAGGAAGTCCAACTCATAAAACTTCTTGGGAAACTTCCTTGGATCGTTCATCAAATCTGCGAAACTTTTAATCCACATATACTTGCGGGATATTCCAGAGATGTGGCAGATCTGTTCAATGAGTTCTACAGAGATCTTCCTGTTCTGAAAGCCGAAGAACCTCTCTCTTCTGCCCGTCTGCATTTGGTTCTCTGCACTAAAATTGTGCTGAGAAATTCTTTGAACATGCTAGGCATAGATGCTCCAGAGGAAATGTAAAAGTTTATTTCTCCTTTTTCATTCAATTTTCTTTTATGAACTGGAAGAAATATGAAGAAGATTTGATAATGCTTCTCAGATTGAAAAGCTCTCCAGTTGCTGTGAGATTCTCTGAAGATGAGATCGAAGGAAATGTTGAGAAACCTCTCACAGTATGTCAGATGGTCACAAAAGCGAGAATTGAAGGAGAAGTCATGGTTGCAAATAGAAAGACTGTTTTCTGCTCTATAGCAAAGCATTTCCTCGGCTTTGATGAACTTCCTAAGAATCTTCCTGAAAGATTCGCAGGAAGGAGAACAAAAGATGCAGAAGGCTATAAAAGGATTCTCGAAGATATGCCCAGAGTTGAGTTTGGGAGATTTAGAAGCGCAGTCATCTCTCCGCTCTCAAAGGCTGAGAAAGATCCTCACGTAATTCTCATCTTTGCAGATGGAGCTCAGATGACCAGATTATTGCATGGAGCGAGTTGGAGAGATGGAAGAAGAATGTCTGTTAGAACTTCGGCAGAAGCTGGGACGTGTGGAGAAGCAATAGCATCCTCATTTGTCAGAGATGATTATACCATTGCTTTTCCATGCTATGGAACGAGGATTTATGCTCTGGCCTCTGATGATGAGATCATATTTGCATTTCCTAGAAGACTTGCGGAGGATCTTATGGAGGGATTAAAGAGAACTCACGAGATGATGTCTCCTTATCCTCCAAAAGTCCAAATAAGACCTGCTGCAGATATTGAGAGAGCAAGGAGGCTATTGAGCCGTTAGAGAAGCAAGAAGAAAAGTGCAGAGATCAGAAGACTGAGAACTGAGGTGGGAAGGATGTAACGGTAAACATCTCTCAGTTCCGCCTTGAAGAACTTAAGTGTGATGATCAAGCAAAGATGCATTGGCGACATCATAACTCCTAGGAATCCAGAGGTGAACATCAAAATAAGATGACCCTGAGAGAGAACTCCGCCACTCTTTATGAATTGTGTAAAGAGTGGAAAGACTGTTGAAGCGTAGGAGACATCAACTCCCGAGGAGAATCCTATCAGGAATGATAGTGTAGGTGCTATAAGCCAAATGGGTATGCTCTTAGATTCCAAAAGAACTATCAGTGATTCTGCAGCACCAGTGAGCTCTATGATGTCTTTGTATGCCATAACTCCGAGGATGAGCATTATGAAGGAAAGATCCAGAGATTTTCGATACGCTTCTAAAATCTTCTCCTTTTCCATCCTCTTCAGGAGGATAACTGAGAGTGCTGTTAGGGGTACCACTATCCACAGCTCTATTTTGAAAATCAGAGAGAAGATTATTATGGCTATTATCGGATAGGAGTTCTTTAAAAGTTCAAAAATATTTCTTAAAGAGATTTTCTCTCTCTTTATTCCTATTTTTCTCATGTCTTTTAAGCTTATGAGGATTCCGAAAAGAAAGACGGAAAACCCCATCGGTAACATAATTTCAGAGAGGCGAATGTAAGGAGACTCGAGAACCTCTGCTATTATGAGGAAAACCGGATAGACTGGCCAGATGAGGACAAGAACATGACGAAACCAGTAGTTTGTAAAGGTAGCAAACTCAGAGGAGACCTTGTACTTTTTCACGATATCTGCAACCATCATGGCAGAGACAATCGCCCCTCCTGGCATTGGAAGGAGCCCTATAAGCAGAGGAGCAAGAACGAGGGTCCATTTACCTCCCAAGGAGGTTAGCACCTCAGTTATCTGAGAGAGCATTCCGGTTTGCTCCATCGAGAATGACATTGCAAGAGCAAAGGTAACGATTATAAGGATTTCGAGAGTCTCCCGAGAGGTGAAAGAATTTAAAAGATACTTCAAAAACGTCTCTGGAGGAAAGGAGAGAACTCCGAGAAGGGTTAAACCCGCAAAAATACAGATTGCAGGGGTTATTTTCCTTGCTATCAGGATGAATATAAGAGCAAAAGATGCTAAAAGCGCAATTGCAACGTCAACCATAGGTTGAGTAAATTCGAAGAATAACAATTTAAAACATTCGTCATCGTTCAATCAATTCCAAGGAAAAGGGTTTTATTTAAAGGAGTCACATGATCTCTTGGTGAAAGTATGATAGAGAAGTCTCAGATCGTGGAGGTTCTCGAAGATTACGATATGGATGATCTTGCAATTGCAACTCTTGCAAGCCATACAGCTTTGCATATTCTCAAAGGGGCTCAGGAAGAGGGATTTAAAAGCATTGCGGTTTGCGTGAAAGGGAGAGAAGTCCCCTATCAGAGGCTGAGAGTTGTGGATGAGATCATCTTCGTGGATCACTTTGCGGAGATGAACAATCCAGAGATTCAGGAGCTACTCAGAGAGAGGAACGCTCTCGTTGTTCCTCATGGCTCTTTTGTTGCTTATGTGGGACTGGATAAGATAGAGAATGAGTTCATGGTTCCGATGATAGGTAACAGAAGGATATTGAGATGGGAGTCGGAGAGAGATAAGGAGAGACAGCTTCTGGAAAAAGCAGGAATAAGGATGCCGAAGAAAATTATGGATCCAAGAGATATTGACAGACCCGTGATTGTGAAGTTTCCTGGAGCGAGAGGAGGAAGAGGATACTTCATAACTGACTCTCCCGAGGGCTTTAATCAGAAGGTCGAGGCTATGATAAAAAGGGGATGGCTCTCCGAAGAAGATGTTGTGAATGCCCACATAGAAGAATACATTGCTGGTACGAACTTCTGTTTGCAGTATTTCTACTCTCCAATATTTGATGAAGTTGAACTCATGGGAATGGACAGGAGATTTGAGTCAAATATAGATGGTTTGACTAGGATTCCGGCAAAGGATCAGATCGAAACAAATATGGAACCAAGTTATGTGGTTACGGGAAACATACAGGTTGCAGCGAGAGAATCTCTTCTTGAACAAGTTTATGCAATGGGAGACGCTCTGAAAAGAGCTGCAGAGGAGCTTGTTCCTCCGGGCCTCATTGGTCCTTTCTGTATTCAGACAATGTGCACAGAGAATCTCGAGTTTGTGGCTTTTGAAATAAGTGCAAGGATGGATGGAGGAACCAACGTCTTTATGAATGGCTCACCTTACTCTTATCTGAGATGGCTTGAACCCATGAGCAGTGGAAGAAGACTTGCGAGAGAAGTTAAGATGGCACTGGAAAAAGATGAAATCGAGAAGTTGATTACATGAGGGCGCAGTATGAAGAGAAAACTTGAGCTGTTCGACATTGAAGTTCAGGAAGCAAAGATGAAACCGAGCGTTTACAGGGCATTTTACAAAGAGAACAAGAGAAGTCTGATAATAGATGAAAAAGGGGAGATAGAGATTGAGATAGTCAGAGAGGATGGAAAGTATTATCTTATCGTTCCAGAGGAGGCTTATCATACAATCAGAATGAGCAGTTACGATGTTGACTTCGCTCAGATTCTAGTTGGATATGACGGGAGAAGAGAGATCATAATATGATCATAGCTGTGGGAACTCTCAATCCTGTCAAGATCAGAGCTGTGAAGGAAGTCTTTCGAAAAGTCTTTGGAGAGGTGCAGGTTAGAGGAGTCGAAGTCTCTTCTGGCGTCCCTCCTCAACCCTATGGTTTTGAACAGACAATCAGGGGAGCTGTAAACAGAGCTAAAAGATCATTTTCCAAGGATTGCAGATTTTCTGTTGGTATAGAGGCAGGATTGATTCCTGTTCCGAACTCTCTCAGCGGATATTTTGACATTCAGATTACAGCAATTTACGATGGGAAGAGAATCTCTCTAGGAGCGGGCCCGGGATTTGAATATCCGCTTAGTGTGGTGAAAGAAACTCTCAAGGGAAGAGAGGTTGGAGAAGTTATGGAAAAGTTCACAGGAATACCTTCGATTGGAGAGAAAATGGGTGCAATAGGTTATCTCTCCAAGGGTATGATGGATAGAACTAAACTAACAGAAATTTCCATTTTAATGGCTTTAATTCCTTTTTTGAATTTCGAGGAATACTTTTAGATAAGTCTTTTTCCTTTTAAATAGATCTCACCGAGCTTTGTAATCTTCAGTCTCACGTTTTTACCAACTCTTTGACTCTCTACAAATCCATCCGTTCTTAGCATCTTTATGTGGTAAGAAATTCTCGCTCTCTCTCCAAGTAGCTCCTTTTCTTTGACATCAGGGTTCAGCTTGTAAATAATCTCGTCCATCGAGTTTATTTCTGATTCATACAGAATCTTCAGAATTTTAACTCTCTCTTCGCCTACATCCTTAATCGGGAGAAGTGGAATGTTGTAAACTTCTGAGACACCAACAATTCTCCCTTCTTCAACCTTAGAAATTCCAGAATATATTTCAACTCCAGTTATAAGTGCTGCGAGATAGCATGCGACTCCGAGATTATCTATGGAATCTGCTATGTTCAGCTTGATATCTCGTCCTCTCTCCTTCTCTTCATTTATTAACTGTATGATCTTCAGAGTGCTCTCTATTATGTTCTCTTTTTCAACTTCCACTATTTCTGTTTCCACGAATCCTCTGATCTCTTTCTCTATTTCTTTTGCAACATCTTTAACACTCTCTTCATCTTTCTCGGTTAAAAGAACAACTCTGCTAACCGGATAGCGCTTTATGCTGTCAATGATCTTCTCTTTGTTATGTCCTACAACCGAAATATGTGTTACAAGCATCACAATTTCATACTAAGAACAATTGTTATATTTATACTTTTTTGATAAATTACTGAAAAGAATTTGTGTTAAGCGAGAAAATAAAAACAAAAATGCGTAAAATTTGTATAATTTTGTTAAAAATTTCTGATTTTACGATTTATTAAAAAATTAAGTATTATCGCACCATCCCATCAACGAAAGTAATATAAGGAGGGGGGTAGATGAATAAAAATACCTTTGCGGGGGTTGCCGAGCTGGACAAAGGCGCAGCGTTGAGGGCGCTGTCCCGTAGGGGTCCGGGGGTTCAAATCCCCTCCCCCGCATAGGATTTAAGAATATCAATCTCAATTTCCATAGTTTTCTGTGAATGGATTTCTAATTTAACTTTAAACGATGGAAGCTGAAAAATCCTCTTTCCAAAAAGGAGCAGAAGGGAGCTCGCGTTAGTTAAAATGTCTTTTTACTGCGAATAGATGTTGTTCTTGTTGAGCTTTAGCTCAGGTAATTTCGCTATGATCCGCCGTAAGATCTCCTCTCTGTCAACATCTCATTGATTTCTTCGAGATGCTCTGGTCTAGGATCTTGCAACAAGGATCCATAAAGCGAGAGATGTCCACGCTTTTATCGCTTTGGTTATGCATGGTCTTGGGTTTATCGGATGACTTAAAAAGAGTGGGGGATGAGAAGATTTTAGATAGTTCAAAAGACTTGGTTACAGTAAGTCACGCGCATGAACTCTTTCCTACCCGAGACTCAAAGAAGAGTGTAAGCAAAATGGGTGTATGTTTTGGGTAGAGAGCTGCGTTATAGTACCCTTATTTAAGAGTTGGAGGGAAAAGTGGAAAGAGAAATTAAAGAAGTTGAAGAATTTGAGGGAAAATTATAAGGGAATAAATGAGGAGATAAAAGAACAGGAAGCAATAGTTAGATGAAAAAATAGATCTTAGAGAGATTTAAGAAGATTCTCGAAATACTAGAAGATCAATTTGTCGAGGAATTAATAGGTTATGTAAAAGAACATGAGAGATATTACGCAGATCTTAGTGTTTTTAGAAGAAGACATTCTATCCTACAATCAAGTTTTCTTATAAAAGAAACGTTGGACTATCGCTCTCAGAGGATCCCCATATTCAAAGTCGGCTTCTAGGATTGATACACGCTGATGAACTCAATGAAAAAGTGATAAGAGTTAAATCGCTGTAAGACATAGGCTAGAGGAAGAAAAGAGACGAAAAGAGCTTGAAAGATTGAGTAAGGAGAAAGAATGCCTTCTAAGCTTTTGAGGAATGTATTAAATGGGCAAGGATACTGGGTTTGACGTATCTTTAAAAGGAGCATGTGCACACTTTTCTTACTGAGAAAAATATCAAACTATTACCGACAGTGGTAGATGCTTCACAACAGCAGTGCATACAAGAAAATTGCTTAAAAAAAGAAGTAAACACTTAAGGAGTGATGTTCCCATCCTCTGTAACAGATACGGAACTTTTCATCCTTTGTCATTATCAGCTCCTGAAGATGTGAAGGAGTACTATTCTGAAAGAGGATAAGCATCAAAGCTCATTTTTGTTCACCCTTTTTTGGATTCTGTAAAAAAGATAATCGATCTCAACAAGCTCAGGAGGAACATAGAAAAATATGAATATAAATTCATGATAAATCTCCTTCGAGAAGAGAAAAAGAAGGTTTACGAGGGTTTAAAGTTCTTCTCGATCTCTTCAACTTTTCTTAGATCTCGTCCTTCGATTGATTCTGAGAGTTTACTTAATCAGGAGTTCTTTTTAAGTTTTCTCTGAAATAATCTTCCTTAAACTCCTTTCACACCCATCCTATCTTTCCGTAAATCAGAACTAACGGAATTGAGATCAGGAGGGTTATTGCACTCGTGGGAATCATGTATTTGTAGAATTTTCCTATGTCATTCCTGAAATACTCGAAGGTCAGAATGTTGCAGAGATGCATCGGAGAAAGAATGTACGTGAGGAGGGAGGAAACGAAAATAAGGCTCAGATACATCATGTTCGTATCAATAAAAGGATAGAGAAGTGAGACTGAGATTGCAACTCCTGCCATCATAGCACCGAAAAGAACTCCGATGAGTGCAGAGACGATCATGGAGAGAACCCAGAGTGGAATTCCTGCAGATTCGACAATCTCCTCGATAAAGGGTATGAGTGTAGAGTTGTCGATAGCATATTTAAAATACATAATTCCAACTATCGCAAAGAACAAGCTCGGGCTCATCCCATTCTTCACAAGTTTCATAGCCCTCTCCATATTCACAGGTTTGATAAGAAAAGCTGTGAGAACTCCGAGAAGAATTGAAAGAAGGAGTGGGACTCCAACAGCGTTTGCGATAACGGGAAGTATTATAGGAAGAATGCTTCTCAAAATTTTCTTAATATCTCCACCAGATCTGGAAAACTCGCCTGAAACACCTCTGAGGAAGAAATAACCTATGAGGGTCATTATAACGAAGAAGGGAATCATATGTGCTATGAAATTGTAGATGTTCATTCCGGTGATATTTGCTATGACTATGATGCTTGGAGTAAGAGGATATATTGGCATGACAATGTGGCGGAACCAGATATTCGAGAATGCGAGCACATGTTTCTTGAGCTTGAGATTCTTTGCAGAGCTTTCTATCAGAGGGGCAGACATAACTGCACCGCCAGGGATCGGAAGAAGACCGAGAAATGCTGGAAGAATAATGAGAGTCCTCTTCGGCGAGACGAATTTCACGATCTCCTCAACAAAGTCTTCTATTTCTCCTAGACCTTTCATCACGTGAGCCAGAACGTTCACGAAGATAATCATGAGAGCCAATTCAATTGTCTCCCAAGATGTTACCGTCTTTAAAAAAATCAGCGGAATTTCGAGGATTGAGAAGGTTGCAATGAAAATTGAAGTTGAGACGATTAAGGCATATCCGTAAGACATCCTCTTCATAAGGAAAGCCAAAATGGTAAGGGAGAGAATTAGAGATGCAAGCGGATGCATAAGCACTTCTCCTTTATAGGTGTATCCTACTCTTCACATTAAACCAATTATTAAATTTTTTCACTTTTGAGAAAAAGTTAATGTATTGTAAGAGTATCCAGCCTTAGGAAATGGAGGTTGCGTAATGGCTAGACTTCAGGTCGCGCTCGATTTAATTGAGCTTGATAGAGCCGTTAAAATAGCAGAGGAGGCAGTTGCTGGAGGGGTTGACATAATAGAGGCAGGAACTCCACTGATAAAAAGCGAGGGAATGGATGCAATTAGAACTCTCAGAGAGAAGTTTCCGAAGATCCCAATCGTTGCAGATATGAAAACCTCTGATACCGGCGCTCTTGAAGTTGAAATGGCGGCTAAAGCAGGAGCGAACATTGTGAACATTCTTGGAAGTGCTGATGATGCAACAATTGAGGACGCTTTGCGAGGAGCAGAGCTCTACGGGGTGGATATTATGGCAGATCTGATGACATGTGAGAATCCTGCGGAGAGAGCCAAGGAGCTTGAGAGACTCGGCGTCCATTACATTAACGTGCATGTTGGAATAGATCAGCAGATGAGGGGACTTAAACCCATGGATTTTCTCTCAGAAGTCATCCGCTCTGTGAATATTCCAGTTGCTGTTGCAGGTGGATTGGATGAGACCACTGTTGGGAGTGTCGTTGAGATGGGTGCGGAAATAGTGATAGTGGGGAGTGCCATTATAAAATCTCCTGATGTGACTGAAGCAACTAAGAGAATGAAAAAAGCAATGGAAGTGAAGAGAGAGGTCTCTGAGAAAAGGAAGGATATAGAGGATGAGATAAGAGAAATCTTCATGAAAGTCTCGACTCCGAACATCTCAGATGCGATGTACCGTAGAGGGGCTATGAGCGGAGTTTATCCAATTAATGAAGGTGTGAAGATGGTTGGAAAGGCAATCACTGTTCACACTTCCGCGGGAGACTGGGCTAAGCCCGTTGAAGCCATAGATATTGCTCAGAAAGGAGATGTGATAGTGATATACAATCACGGAGCCACAGACGTCTCTCCATGGGGTGAACTTGCAACTCTTTCGTGCAAGAACAAAGGAATCAGTGGAGTTGTGATAGATGGGGCAGTAAGAGATGCAGATGAGATAAAGAAGATGAGATTTCCTGTTTTCGCAAAGGCAGTCGTTCCCAATGCAGGAGAGCCAAAAGGGTTCGGAGAGATAAATGTCGAGATTAAGTGCGGGGGTCAAACGGTTAGACCGGGTGATTGGATCATCGGGGACGATTCTGGAGTCGTTGTTGTTCCGAAAGAAAGAGCTTATGAAATTGCAAAGAGAGCTCTGGAAATAAAGAGACACGAGGAGAGAGTCAGAGAGGAGATAAGGAGAGGAAAAACACTCGCTGAAATTGTTGATCTTTACAAGTGGGAAAAGAAATGAACGTTCTAGTCATCTCATTACCTCTCCTTATTCTGGCATCAATTCTTGAGCGCAGAAGAATTCTATTTACGACTGCATGGGTCACTTTCTCTCTCTACTGGTTTCTTGAAGCTCCTTATTATTACTCTATTCAGGACTACTATAACACACTCATCGTCATCTCAGCAGGACTTCTCTGTCTTCTCATGGCTAAACTCTCCTTTAAAGAGGTTGATGAATCTATTACGCTCTTCACGAAGGTATCTGCAATAGCTTCGACGATTTATTTCTTGTCTCTCTTTGTTGACCCCATCCATCATGCTCTGATAAACAATCTTGCCGAGGGCATTCTCTATCTCAGTTACGTTATGGGTTTTCCCGAGGTCACCAGATTTGATTGGAACCTTGTTGGAGTTCCAGGGAAGCCAGTGGAGTTAATCTTTGCATGTACGGGAATAGAGAGTATGGCTCTCTTCGCCGGAATATCTTTTGCTTCAAAGGAGAGAATATCGAAGAGAATTCTTGCCTTTCTCGTCTCTGTTCCAGTGATTTATTTTTTGAACTTACTGAGAAACATCTTCATCATTTTGGCTTACGGTCATTCTTGGTTTGGTGAGAACAGCTTTTATTTCGCACATCACATCATCGCAAAGCTCGGATCAACACTGGCACTCATTCTCATCGCTTATGCAGTTCTGAAACTGCTTCCAGATGTCCTTGAGATGATGGATAAAATCTTCAGGAGAGTGAGAGAAGAAATATGATCCTCAGAGAAGCTCTTCCTTGGATTTTCGCTCTTTCTTTGACACTCTTCGTCTCTCTCATCGAGAAGAAACCTCTTATTTCTTTACTCATTCTCTCTACAATCATCTTCATCTCTTACTTTTTCAGAGATCCAGAAAGGACACCAGAAGGAGAGGGTTATCTCGCCCCAGCGGATGGGAGGGTAACGAAGGTTGACGAAAGGAGAATTTCGATTTTCATGGGGCTAAGGGACGTTCACGTGAATCGCTCTCCATATGATGGAGTTATTAAATCTGTAGAGAAATCGAAGGGCTCGCATTTTCCCGCTTTTTTAAAAAACTCAGACAAAAACGAGAGAAATGTCATAGTCATGGAGACGAAATACGGAAATCTTATTCTCACACAAATCGTAGGATTCTTCGCGAGGAGAATCGTTTGCAAAGTGAAAAAAGGAGATCGAGTTCGGAGAGGTGAAAGGATAGGATACATATGCTTCGGTTCAAGAGTTGATGTAATTTTTCCAGAGGGCACTAAGATATATGTGAGGGAAGGAGATAAAGTTAAAGCTGGAGAGACAGTTGTGGCGGTGCCATTAAATGAAAAAAGTTCTTGAGACAATAAGGCTTCCTGATCTCATCTCTATTGCTAACGGAGCTCTTGGTTATGCCTCCTGTTTGATGATCCTCGAAGGTTATCTGAAGCTCTCGGCAATAGCCATCCTCTTTGCATCTATTCTTGACGGAATTGACGGCACAGTAGCAAGAAACATAGAATTCAGCTCTTTCGGTAAGATTCTCGACTCATTTTTCGATCTCATCTCTTTTGGAGTCGCTCCTGCTCTTCTTGTTTATAAACTCAGTTCTTCAGATCTTTCTATTGCCATCTCATCTGCTTTCGTCATCTGCGGTGCACTGAGACTTGCGAGATTCACGATTTCAAGCAAGGAGAACTTCTCTGGTCTTCCAATTACTGCTTCAGGAATAACAGTGGTTCTCCTTTTCCTTTCAAATCTTCCAATTAACCTCATTCTGCTTCTCATGATTATTCTCTCAGCTCTTATGATAAGTGATCTCAAGTATCTCAAGGTGAGAGATCTTAGAGCTCTCTTCATTTTTCTCATCCTCCTACTCTCAATCATTCTTACAACTCTTATATCCGCAGAAAACTTCTCTAAGATCTTTTCGTTAATCTCTCTATTTCTGATCTTCATTTACATCCTCTCGCCTTTTTGGAGGTGTTTGATTGAAAGATCGCGAAATAGCTCTTTTTGAGGCAGGAATAAAGCTTGGAGCTCTCTATCACCAATTCGTTGGAACTCCCGTGAGTTTGGAAAGTGCTGAAATTCTGGAGAAGGCTATCGAGAGAAGCATCTCTCTTCAGCCATTTGTTGAAAGCATTTCGGTGAGATTGAATAGAGAAAAAATAAGAGAGAGGGAAAATCTTTTCGGATATGCAGAGCTTACTGGGGATATGATTGAAGTTGAGGTCAAGGTGAAGGTTGGCGAAGCTCTCGTGATAGCATCTCTTCGGTGGGATGAGGAGAAGAAATATCCCATGATGAAGGTTGAGGAGCTCCGATAGAGTTTTTAACTTTCAGCACAATTTCTGAGACATGGATGTGCTGGAATGCATTCAGACGAGAAGAAGTGTTAGAGAGTTCTCTGATGAAGACATTCCAAAGGAGGACATCCTCAAGATCATCAATGCAGCGAGAATGGCCCCAAGTGGCCATAACGTTCAGCCTTGGCATTTTCTCGTTGTAAAAAAGAAGGAAACTCTCGAGGAAATGGCAAAAGTTGTTGAGGATAGCATCGAGAAGATCAGAGCTGAGACAAAGGATGAGGATTTGAAAAGAAGGCTGGAATTTTTGAAGCCTTTTTCAATATTCTTTAAAAATGCTCCTGTGGTAGTCGTCGTTCTCACAGATTGTTTCAGCTACAGAGATAGAATTCTCCAGCATTACATGAATTCTGGATTTTCGGAGTTTGAAGCGAATAAAAAGAGGGGATTCCCCTACATTCAGAGTGTTGGAGCAGCTATTCAAAATCTTCTTCTTGCAGCTCATGCTCTCGGATACGGGGCTTGCTGGATGACGATGCCTTTAATTGCGAGGGAAGAACTGGAGAGAATTCTCAGAATCAAGGCTGATTGGGATATCATCGCCTTAATTCCGATTGGAAAACCTGTTAAAGTACCAAAAATGCCAATAAAGAAGAGTTTGGAGGAAATCGTCACATTCTTAGAGTGATGAATGAAAAAACGAAAAAATATCTGAAAATCAAATTTCGAGAGTATTATGAGAGGAATAGAGTTCTCTTTCCGGAGAGAGGAGAGAGCAGAGAGTGGGGTTTCATATTCTTCGATCCTCTTCCGGATGTTGTAATGCAGAGACATGTGAGAATGAGAGATGAGAAGGAACTAAAGGAGTATCTCGTCGAAAAAGTTCCTGCACACGCTTTTTATTCTGTCGCTCTTTACAGAACTCCAGATGCACCGAACATGAAGTCTAAGGGATGGGAGGGAGCAACCCTGATTTTTGATCTCGATGCTGAAAAATCTACTGAGAAAAGTTACAGAGAAGCACTTCAGGAGATGAAAGAGGAGATTATTAAACTTCAGGAAATTCTTCAAGAGGACTTTGGACTATCGAAAAAGCACATGCTTGTGGTTTTTTCCGGGAGTAAGGGATACCATCTTCACGTGAGTGACAAGGCAATTCTCTCTCTCGGAAGTGCTGAGAGGCGAGAAATAGTCTCCTATATGAAGGCAATAGGTCTGAAACCCGAGATGATTTTGAAAGGAAATTTCGAAACTCCATGGATCAGAAGAGTGAGAAGAACCCTTGGGGAAATTTTGAAGGAGATCGATGAGGAAGAAATTCTGAAGAATTTACCCCGAGGAAAGAGAGCAAGAAAAGTTGTGGAGACGTTGAAGAAAGATGAGGTGATAAAAGCAGTATTTCAGGGAAAGGGAATTCCGAAAGGAAAACTTGTCGAGGAGGCACTTCTGAGATTAACGAAAGTTGCAATTTCCAAGTCAAGTGTAAATCTGGATGAACCCGTTACTGCGGATATTCACAGACTCATTAGACTGCCGAACTCTCTTCACGGCGGATCCTCTCTGAGAACTACTCCAGTTAGAGATCTCGACTCATTTGACCCTCTTGTTCATGCTGTCGTATTCATGGATGAGACGGTAAAAGTTAATGTTCTTTCAGATGTAAAAATTGAAATGATGGAGCAAGAATTTCGGGTTCATAAAGGTGTGCAGAAACTTCCCGAGTATGTGGCGATACATCTTCTCTGCAGAGGTGTAGCAGAATATGGATCTTGAGAGATTGAGAGAAATTCAAAATGAAGAAAGATCTTCCGAGAAGTTAAAGATTGTGGAACCGAATTTTTACGAAGAGATTGGAGAGTACGTATCAAAACTGAGAAAAAAGCTTGAAGAAATTGGAGATTATGACGATGCGGAGAGAGATATTCTTGAGGATGAGATAAGAAGCGTCAGAAGGGTTGTTGAGGACATATTCAAGCTGAGATTGAAGAAGATAATAAGAAGTGCAAATTTCAGAGCAAATGGGCTTGAAAGCGATATTGAGGGCCTCACGCCAGAAGAAGAGGAACTTTACGAAGAGATCGTGACTGCGATTTCAAAAGCAAGGAAAAGAATGCTTGCATGCCTCTTAGGGAGAGTAGAAGAAGAGAAAAAGATTTATAGGATGGATGAGAAGGATGAGGAAGCAGGTACATCCTCTGAGGATTCCGAAAACGAGTCGGAAGAGGTAAGTGAAGAGAAGGATTATATACTTGTGAAGGTAGTGAAAGAAATACCGCCCTTTGTTGGTGTGGACGGAAGGAGTTACTCGCTGAATAAAGAGGATGTTGTTATGCTTCCGAAAGAGCATGTGGAATTGCTAGTTCAGAGAAATGTTGTAGTTCCCGTAAAGATGAGGTGATGTGAGTTGAAGATGCCCAAAAAAATCAGAACGCACTGTCCCTACTGCAATAAGCATACGGAACACATTGTTGAGAGAGTAAAGAAGGGTCAGCCTTCTGGACTGAACTGGATAGTCAGACAGAAGAGGAGGAGATCGGGAATAGGAAATTCTGGAAAGTTCTCGAAGGTTCCCGGTGGCGATAAACCCACGAAGAAAGTCAACTTAAGGTTTAAGTGCACGGTTTGCAACAAGTCTCATTCGAGAGAGGGCTTCAGAGTTTCGAGATTCGAGCTGGTGGAGGTGTGAGGATGAGCAAGTTTCTAAGAGTGAAGTGCACCGACTGTGAGAATGAACAGATAATCTTTTCCCATGCAAGCAGAGTTGTAAACTGTTTGGTATGTGGAAGAACTCTAGTTGAGCCTCAGGGTGGTAAGGCAAATATTAAAGGTAAAATAGTTGAAGTGCTGGAGTAATTGTAAGATGTACAGCAAAAAGTGGCCTGAGAAAGGAGAGTTTGTAGTAGGGACTGTAACCAAAGTCATGGACTTTGGAGCGTTTGTAGCTCTGGATGAATACGATGGTAAAGAAGGTCTAGTTCACATTTCTGAAGTGGCATCGGGATGGATTAAATACATAAGAGATCATGTGAGAGAGGGTCAGAAGGTTGTTTGCAAGGTTCTGAATGTTGACAAAAAGAGAGGACACATAGATCTCTCAATAAAAGATGTGAATGAACATCAGAGAAGAGAGAAGATTCAGCAGTGGAAGAATGAGCAGAAAGCTGATAAATGGCTCAGAATGGTTGCGGAGAAGCTCAGTCTGGAAGAGGATGAGATCAAAAAAATTGGTGCAAAGCTCGAGGAGGAGTTCGGAGGAATTTACTACGCCTTCGAAGAGGCTACAACAAATCTTGTCTCACTTCTCGAAGCAGGAATTGAGGAGGAAGTGGCGAAGAAGATACAGGAAGTTGCAAGGCAGAATATAAAGGTCCATGAAGTTACGATTGATGGATTTGTTGATGTGACATCTCCAAATCCCAATGGAGTAGAAGAAGTTAAAGAAGCTTTAATAAAAGCCTATGAATTTGCGAAAAAAGGAATTTTCATCGAGGTATCCTATGTTGGATCTCCGAGATATAGAATAAGGGTGAGAGCACCTGATTACAAAATTGCGGAAGAGATTCTGAGAAAGGCGGGAGAGGCAATCGTGAATAAAATAAAGGAGTTTGGTGGCTCAGGAGCCTTCCACAGATACGTGGAGGGACAACGCTGAAGTCGAGAATAAAGATTTGTAAGAAGTGCAGAGAATATACTCTGAAGGACCTCTGCCCGAGGTGTGGCGAGAAAACATTTAACACAATTCCCCCGAGATTCTCTCCCGAGGATCCCTATGGGGAATATCGAAGGAGGTTCAGAAAGTTATGGATGAAGTTAGAGTAGTGAGATTGAAGGATGCTAAGGTTGAAGCTCCGATTTTTATCGAGGGGCTCCCGGGAATAGGGAATGTTGGGAAGCTCGTTGCAGAGCATCTCATAGATGAGCTAAATGCGGAGAAGATCATAGAAATATATTCCCCTCATCTCCCTCCCCAGGTAATGGTGAGAGAGGACGGGACGATTAGAATGATGACGAACGACATATATCACGGGGAGATAGATGGACGACATCTTTTAATTCTCGTTGGAGAGTCCCAGAGTGTCACCAACACAGGTCATTATATTTTAAGCGAGACTTACGTTAAAATTGCGAAAGAGTTCGGAGCTAGGAGAATCTACACGCTCGGAGGATACGGCACAGGAACGATAGTAGAAAGACCCTACGTTATAGGTGCCGCTAATAAACCTGAACTTGTGGAGGAAATGAAGAAATATGGAGTTATTTTCAAAGAGGATGAACCCGGTGGAGGTATTGTGGGAGCTTCTGGTTTAATCCTTGGATTTGCAAGAATGGAAGAGATAGAAGCGGTATGTCTCATGGGAGTAACCTCTGGATATATGGTGGATCCTAAGAGTGCTCAAGCCGTTCTCGAGGTTCTCCAAAAGATTCTTGGAATAAGTGTTGATACAACAGCTCTTCAGGAAAGAGCAGCGGAAATGGAAAAGTTCCTTTCTCAGCTCAGAGAACTAGAAAGAGCCTCAGTTCCAAGAGACATCACCAAAGATGAGGATCTTGGATATATCAGATAATCCTTATAAAATCTCTTCAAGCCTTGCCTCTCTATATTTTTCCGTCTTTTTTTAAAAAATGCATTTTTGGCCGAGTTTTGAAAAATCGAAATTATTAAATAATGATTCTTGCGTTCTTATCTTCTGGATATGTTATCCAGGTCGGAGGGTAAAAGATGAAGAAATCAATTGCTATCATAATGGTTCTTCTCTCAGTTACATTCCTCCTCTGCTCGAATCCATCTCTGGCAACAACTTTTCATGCAGACGAGATGAGGAGCGGTAACTTCTCAGAGTACGGTCCTGAAAACTCTGAGCTTGTGTATAAAGTTAAATTAACTCCAGTTCATGGCTCACCTATTGTGAGTGATGGGGTGGTATACGTTTTATCTGATTTGGGATATGATCCAACTTGGAAACCCCTCTATAATGCTGGCGAAGGTCTACACGCCATTAACGCAACAACAGGAGACATTCTGTGGAACGTCTCTGGAATCTACGGAATGTCCACACCCTCTGTCAGCGGAGCTTATGTTTTCGTTCATGTTTATGATAACGCAAGTGGAAGCGGTAAGCTCTATTCTTTCTACGCAGTAAATGGTAGTGAAGTCTGGAATAGAACAATAGAACCTCAAATTGCATATTGGTATGTCGCCTCATCTCCTCTGGTTTATAACAACTCCATTTACGTGCTGAGCTATGATGGGACACTTTACCGTTTCGATTTTGATGGAAACGAGCTCTGGAACTTAAGTATCGGAAACACTCTTTCCTCAAGTTACATGAGCTCTCCTTCTGCATGGAATGGAACGATTTACTTCATTGCAAACGTCTCAAATACTTACAAGCTCGTTGCAGTTGATGAAAATGGAAATGAAATCTGGAATAGAAGCGTTGAGGGTGTGATCAAAGCTTCTCCTGCTTTGAGCAACGGAATCGTTTACATTCCAACAACCTCAAAACTCTATGCCTTTAACGCCTCAACGGGTGAAGAACTCTGGAATATCACTTTCAGCGGAACATATTCAACTCCCAGTGTGTACGGGGAGAGACTTTATGTCGGCTCCACAAGCGGAATTCACTGGTTCAATTCTTCAACTGGGGAGGAGATTTGGAATTATAGTGTAGGGTTTGTTGGTTCCTCACCAGCCACGTCAAATGGAGTCGTTTATTTCGCGACGAATGTCCAAAATGGGACCATTTATGCCTTAAACGCAACGGATGGAAGCTTGCTCTGGAAATATGAGACGAACAACTTCATCATGTCCTCTCCCTTCATCTACAACGGAAAGCTTTACATTGGCGCAGATGACGGAAATCTTTACATCGTCGGTCTTTGGAAAGGGACTGTAGATTTGAAACCTCTCAAACTTACAATCGAACTGAAAGATGGTAGTTTCACGCAAATAGATGGAAACAGTGCGCTGGCGGCTCTGATAAAAGCATCAGAGAAGGGTAAATTCAGTGTAACAGTTGCTAACTCCACATGGGGGCTTTATGTCGAAAATATTGGCAACATCCAGCCGCAGGGATGGGACGGATGGATGTACTGTGTTAATGGTATAATGCCAGATAAGAGTTCTCCAGACTATAGGCTGAAAGATGGAGATGTGGTAGAGTTCTTCTATGGTTCTTGGGGCATCTCACCGGATGATGCTAGATACAGGCTGATAATTCACGTGAATTTGAGTAATGTTATCTGGAATGGTACAGTGGAATTGAAAGAAGGAAACTTCACAGCTATTGTGAATAATAAAAGTTACGAAATTAGCAATCTGACAGCATTGGGAGCTTTGAATGTCGCAAGTTTAATTGGAAAATTTAATTACAGCTTAAATGATGAATGGTATGAGTCCTACGGGCTAATAGTGAATTCCATTTACGGAATAGAGAATAACGGAACCTCAGGGTGGATGTACTGGGTAAACTATCCAAAAGAGTCCATGCCAACAAATGCTTCCAATGTTTATCCGGTGGAGGACGGAGATGTTGTGTACTGGTATTACTCCACGAGTTTGAATGATACACCAGAAACCTCACCTTATGTGATAAAGATTGAAGTGAGGACGAAAATTGCAGATATAAATAATCTCTCAGCCGAAAATGGGCAGAGAGGAGGATATATCAACACAATTGTAAATCTCACTTCATACTATTCTGGATGGCTCGTCATTGTCGTCAGCGGAACGAATGAGAATGGAGATAGTATTGCCGGAACCGGTGTTGTGATGGCTAGTAAAGGAGAGAGAATCGAGGTACCCATCATAATTGCAATACCGCAGCAGGTTCAAACAGGGAACTACAACCTTTATGCAGCAGTCTATAAGCTGAGCGAGTATTCAGAAAAGATCTCGGAATATACAACAACTCCGGTTAACTTAAGTGTGAGCTGAGGTGAAAAGTATGATGAAGCTCAAACACGTTTTAGTTCTCTTTCTAACTCTCGTGATTCTCAGCTCATCAGTTTCAGCTCTTACAATCGAGGTGACAGGAGGATACAGGGGTGAGCCTGTTAGTGTAACTCTTGATCAGAAGGCATTCATAATTTTCAGAATGAATAACGGAACTCCAGTTTATGCTTACGGGACTGAGGCGAAGTTTCTTCCATATGTCACGGGAGAGTTGAGAATCGAAGCCATTGCAAATGGAGTAAGATCAGTTAAAATCATTCAGATAACTGAAAAGCCAGAGGAAAAGGCAGGAGGAGCAGAAGGAATTAAGCAAGGAGCTTATTATCTCCCATCAGAGTCCAGAACAGCTCTTGGAGCACTTCTAAAAGCTTCAGAGCTGAGAGGATTCGGGGTGGAACTCAGTGGAAGTTACGTTAGAGGAATTGGAGGAATTTATGAGAAGTCAATGGGAGAAACATCAGGGTGGATGTACAGTGTGAACGGAGAAATCCCAATGCTTCCAGCTTCGGATTATGAGCTGAAACCCGAAGATACGCTCCTCTGGTACTTTGTGAGAAACTATGGAGATGGTCCTTCAACTTCTCCTTACAAAATCGAGATCAAAGTTTATTCTGATTGGAGTTTCGATATTCAGATAACCCCTCCAATGCCGTGGGGAATTGAAGGAGAAAAGGAAAAAGTTGAAGTAACACCTAAGATAACTCCAACACCAGAAATTAAAAAAGTTGCTCTGTTGAATGCAACCGAAAATTCTCGAAAATTCCTCGTGCTTCAAAACACTTCGATAGAGGTGAACTTCACAGAGATACCATTGAAGTTGAATTTAAGCATCTCCCCTCCCGTTGAAGTGACGATAAAGAAAGAGAAAGTCTCAGGAATCATTTTCAACAATCTCTACGCAACTCCCTTAGAGTTTTTCAATCTAGAACTCAACAAAAGTGGAAAAATAGTTTTGAATTTTTCAATATCAAAAGAGAAGCTCTTTGAGCTGAATGCATCGCCTCATGATGTTTCGTTGCTTAAGTTCAATGAGAAATGGGTTAGGATTCCCGTAGAATTGAGTGGAGAGAACGAAACACATTACTTCTTCCAAGCAGAAATCAAAAATTTCAGTCTTTTCGTTATAGCTGTTGAGTGGAAGAATTTTCCACTTGAGAGGACAGATGAAGCAATAGTCAAAGCTCTTGGGTGGCTCAGGAGCATTCAGAGAGAAGACGGAGGCTTTGCCAATCCGGGAGAGAAGAGCAGTAGTCTCTCAGGAACTTCATGGGCTATTATGGCAATCTCTTCCGCTGGAGAGGATCCAAGGCTCTGGAAGAAGAATGGAAACAGTCCTCTTGATTATCTGAGAAGAAACGTTCATAAAGAGCTCGATCAAATGGGCACTATTGACTACGCAAGAACCATTCTCGCTCTTGTCTCGGCAAAAGAGAATCCAAGAAATTTCGAGGGAATAGATTTTGTGGAACTTCTGAAAAGCAAGGTGAAAGAGGATGGACAAATAGGAGACTACGTTCACACGACTATTTGGGGAATTTTGGCTCTGGCCTCAGTGGAAGAGGACGTGAGTAAATCGGTAGAGTGGCTGAAAAATCATCAGAATGATGATGGGGGATTTTCTTGGATTCAAGGAGGAGAGAGCGACTTTGATGACACTGCAGCTGCGATTCAGGCTCTTATAGCAGGAGGAGAGCCAAGAGATAGCGAAGTCATCCGGAAGGCTCTTGACTACCTAAGAGAAGGCCAGAGGGAAGACGGAGGAGTGAGTTACTTCAATGAGTTATCAAGCAACTCCGCAAGTGACGCATGGACAATTCAAGCTCTCGTTGCAGCTGGAGCGAATCCTATGGAATGGAAAAGAAATAATATAAGCGTCGTTGAACATCTGTTAGGCTTGCAAGAGGAGGATGGACACTTCAAATACAATAAGGATTACGATTCAAATCCAGGTTACATGACTGTCTCTGCTATTATCTCTCTTCTCGGAAAACCGCATCCCATAAAACCTGAGTTCACCGTTTCAACTTCTTCAGAACAATCTCAAGAGGAGATTCAGAAGACTCCTGAGGTCTCGAAAACCCCTGAGATGACAGAAACGGTTCGCGAAGAGTTGATGGAGGAAGAGAAAAAAGCTCCAGGATTTGAGGTTACATTAGCAATCTTAACTATTTTGGTGATTACGCTGATTATGATGAGAAAGAAAGGAGGTTAACCCTCGTATAGAGCACAAAGATAAGCAACTCTCGCAACTCTTTCGAGAATCTCAGCCAGTATGAACGCCTCTTCCAAGTTCTCTCCTACTGTTACCACTCCATGATCTTCTAGGAGAACAGCTTTAGATCCAGATCTCTCAATTTCTTTTGCAACAGATTCCGCAAGTTCTTCTGAACCCGGAGGTCTGTAAGGAATAACCGGAATTTCATCACCAAGATAGACCTCTCCTTCAACGTCTCTCGGATAAAGGACATTCTCGAGGCAGGCCATCGTGGTTGCATAGATCGAATGAGTGTGAACAATGCCATTAAACCCGGTTCTTCGATAAATTTCAAGATGCATCCGATATTCTATCGAGGGCTTACCCCAGAGAATTCTTCCATCTAACGATATTTCAGCAACATCTTTGTCGCTAAAACGAGAGACTGGAACGGATGAAGGTGAAATATAAATTTTCTTGCCATCCCTCAAACTCAAATTTCCACCCAGTTCTCCTATGAGACCTCTCTCGTACATTTTTCTTCTGAATTTTACTATTTCCTCCTTCATATCATTACGTTTAAATAAGCTAAAGGAAGTATAAAAATTATCCTATGCAGATGGATTTTCTGAGCAATTTAAGAAGAGAAGTAGGAGAAATAAACTTAAATCCTCTTCAAAGGGGAGGAATTTAACTGAGGAAGCAAGAAGAGTTCTGATGGAGTGCTCCAATGGTTATTCTGTTTGTGATCTCTGTATGGGAAGACTTGATGAGATAACGAGACCTCTGAGAGATCCAGAGAATCAATCTGATTAAAGAGGAGAGTTTCGGAAGAACGGTAGAAGAGGTCATCGAAGAAAAGTGGAGAACCACCGAAGCTAGCTTTGTTAACGTATCCTGATGGAAATTACGGAAATCTTCCGATGCAAAAAGAATTGCTGAAATCTCTCACAATTTCGGCGTCACTATACTTCTGAACTTGCACTTATTAACGGGAGGAATGTCAAAGTGCTAAAGAACTCGAGTTGATTTCATAATGAGGAGCGGACATAAGTTAGTGGCATCCTCTGGTTTAATAGGAGTTCTCGGAGTCTCAGAAGAGTTTGCGCCTCTTATCTTCAGAAAATCGAAAAAAGTAGAGGAATAAAGAAGTTGAACTTCGGAACGCACCTCAAAAGACATCCCTCTGATAACTTTAATACATCCTTTCCACATGTGGCAAGAATAAAACCTAGATTAACCAGATAATTTCAAGCTGAGCACTTATGGTGGGGAAGCTGAGTTAAACCATGTGATCAACTCATTCAGGGAGATCATTGAGAAATATGAAGAATCTACGTAGTTTCTTGAATCCAAAAATCCTCTCAGCTCTGGCAATCTCGCTCATTTTGTTAAATTTGGAGGTTATATTCTGATCATGCATCCTCATTCGCAAAAGATTATCAAGAAGATTTACCGTTAGGAAGTTTTGTGAGGATTGAGGGAAAAACAGAGAAAATTATAGTTGCAAATGACAATCTTATAATCAAAATCTCTGAATATTCCCGAATTTTCGTTCTAGAAGACATTGCATCGAATATTTTGGTTGAAGAAGGTGATATAGTTTCTGTAGCAGGAGTTTTAAAGATTTTCAGAGGTGAAAAAGAAATCGAAGTAGTGAGTATTTCAGGCATCAGAGCTCTTTCCGAATAGTTCTCTTCTCATGGCCTCTAGAGGAGTATTCTTCTTCCCTTTATATTCCGCAGCTGTAAAAATCTTTCTCCTCAAATCTCCTATGCGATCCTCCCATTTCAAATCCCTCAGGAGGTGATGATCAATCACAAATCTCTTAATCTCAGTCTCTTCAAAGACTTTTGTGATGTTTTCGATAGAGTTCTTCAAATCTTCCTCGGAATATGCGTATCCAAGCATATATGTCATCGGTCCATCCATGAAAACGATATCAGGGTAATTTTCGATGATGAACGATATCTGATCCTTTTTAGGAGCGCCTTGAATATCACTCGTGAATACGAAAGTCCTCTTCTCATCCGAAATTGCCACCTCTAAGACGTATCCAAGTCTCGCGGAAGAGCCGTGCGGAGAAGGCGGAGAGAATCGAATTAAGGTATCTCCGAAAATGAAGTTTCTGTTATCTGCAAATTCTATCGATGATGCAACTTCAGAGATAGTACTCAAAAATCTCTCAGCTCTGAGTCTCTGACTCCTGTTTATGTCTCTTTCCGGGTTTTTCACAAGTACGACTTTATCCTCGTAAATTTGTGGATTTTCTAGAGAATGGTGGTCATAGTGATAATGAGTAACAATGACAATATCAGAAATCTCAGAATATCTTTCTATTCTCCTTTTATGCATTTCCAGTCTTTTAATTTCTTTTTCATGAGGAGGGAGACCATATCTCTTCGGAGCCAAAGAAACTGAAGGGTCTATGAGAATTCTGATATCAGATTTCACGAAAGTTGCCATGCTTCTCGTTCCCATTGAGTCAAAGGCAAGTGGTATGATCTTCACAATTTTTAGTGGGATATTTCGAGTTTTTAAATTTCTTCGTCAAAATGACCTTAGGGAAAAGATTAAAAATGTGAAGGCGTTAAATTTTTGGTGTTGCTGGGCCCGTGGTCTAGCTGGTTATGACGTCGCCTTGACACGGCGGAGGTCTCCGGTTCGAATCCGGACGGGCCCATCATCACGATTCTTAGAACTCGCATCAAACAATGCTATAAGCTCAATAATCTTATTTTCAAGCAAATCAGCGATAGATGTTTCTGTAGCATCGCTTATTTCTTTCAATCTCTCGTATAAATGCTTATCAATTCTAAGGCAGAAGTTGATTCTTCCGCTTGGCCTCCTTCCTATGTCATTTCTCATATGAGAAATTTCAAGTTCAAATGCGCTCTCTTTTCCAACACTCATTATACATCGGTTCGTCTCACTCATCGTTAAGTTCTCATCACAGAATTGTGTTTGTAATTAAAGAAAATTTTCTATCTTTTTTTCTTAGAAATAATTGTGCATGACCATCGGTAGAGACATTTCCAATTTATTAAGAGGTGGGCAACGGCTGAAACCATAAATACAATGCCAAAATAATCGTGTAAGGTCACCCACTCGCTCCTTGTGAGTATGAATGTAGAGTATCTCCCTGAGCCCTGAGGAAGAATTAACCACAGAACGATTCCGCTGATAGATACAATTATGAAAGTGATTAAGAGGATAATATCAAGGATCCATCTGAATTTAAACGAAACCATATTGATCCAGCGTTTATGTTGCATATTTTACATATTTAAAACTACTGAAGGAAGGGATACATTTTGATGATCGTTCCTTCCATTCTTTTTGCCCGGTTAAAGTAACTTATCCAGCCACCCTCATCATACCTCCCTATTCAAACTCCTTCATCGCCTTCTTCACCCTCTCCTCGGGAGAAGATACATCATCACCTCCCAGAGTGCCTCTATCAAATCCTCTCCCATTTCGAGTTTAATCTGCTCGAAATCCATGCTGAAAATTCCATTTCTCATCGATATGCTGTTTCTGAGTGCTATCTTCCTCGCATCAACTGAAACTGCGTGATCTTCTCTATTTCCGCTCTTAACACTGAGTCGAAGTCTCTCATCTGTTGATCTCTTCTTTCTTGTAAGATTTAAACCCTAATCTGGGGGATATCCGAAAATGAAAGTTAGAGCACGGAACTCTTTTTTGATAGAAGAGAAGTGGTACAATAAGTATACTTTGTATTAAGTATTAAAATTTATAACCTCCTAAGACCCCCAAAATATATAGGGGGAGTTTATGTATCCGCATTGCAATTGGATATGTGAAATCCGAAAGTTTATCAGAGAACCAGGAGCATCTCTCCTTATCAGAGGAGAACCTGGAACCGGGAAGACGATTCTCGCCTTCTCATTAATAAAGCATCTATTGGATGAAGGAAAAATTTTCTATATTTCAACAAGAGTCTCTCCAGAAAAGCTTTTCAGGATGTATCCATGGCTAAAAGAGATTCTGGATGAAAGTGCAGTACTGGATGCCTCTAAGGAGATAGCTATTGTTGATGCAAGAAATCCGCTCAGAGAGGAATCGCATGAAGTTATCTACTCGATGGTGTTTGCGATGAAATATGAGGATAAACCTTCTTTCATTAGAGCTCTGATTTCCTTAACAAGAAATGTAGAAAATCCAATTTTGATCATTGACTCAATCGAAGCTGTTGAAAAAGTTGTGAAAGCTTCGATTCTTGAGGAACTTATGAGCATCTCAGATGACCTCAATTTAAAGTTAATTTTTGTGAGCGAGAAGAGAGAAATCACAGAGAATGATTATCTTGTTGATGGGGTTATTGAGCTGAAAAGAGAAATCAAAAATGAAAGAGTGATTAGAAGAATGATCATCCATAAGCTCAGAGGAGTTGATATAGAACAGCCATGCTATCTCTTCACTCTGAAGAACGGAAGATTCAGATTATTTGAACCATTTTCATATGAGATGCCTGAAGAGCCCAGACTCTTCGAACCTCTTGAAGATCCGGATGAGGATACATTCTCTTCCGGATCGA
>Ga0209426_1000152_pt1 | contig 105431 bp, 106 predicted proteins | sample Deesub1362B_J571_FD_187697 | JGI IMG/M metagenome (GOLD analysis project Ga0209426, IMG submission 187697) | Deep oceanic, basalt-hosted subsurface ecosystem from Juan de Fuca Ridge flank, Pacific Ocean, CORK Borehole 1362B_J2.571 (SPAdes)... ... | reverse complement strand
CGGGGTTCGGGTGGCCATAGCCCAAGCGGAGGCCGACGCCGCCGGCGCCTACTCCGCCGCCAACATCTACACTTTCTCCGCCCAAGACCCCACAGGCACCTGGACGGTGAAAGCCTACGAAGGCGGCGCCTTCGCCACCGCCACCTTTACCCTCCGAGGAGTGGTGGACACCACGCCTCCAAGCCTAACCCTCAACTTCACGCCCCTCAAGGCCGTCTACGGCAAAGCTGACACCTTCACCATCACCCTCACCGCCGACGAACCCCTCCAATCCGCCGTCATCCACGTCAACCAGCAGGGAGCTCCCCTAGTCATCGACGGAAAATGGGCTGCCTCCGTGGAAGCCGCGGCCTCCCCAGAAGACCCCGCCCGCTGGAGCGGAAGCTACACCATCATGGAAGGCTACGACGGCCCGGCTCAAGTCCACGCCGTAGGCATAGACCTAGCCGGAAACAAGGGTGAAGCCACCGCCACCTTCCAAGTCGACACCGTCGCCCCCCAGCTGACCGTCACCGCGCCCTCCGCCACCACCGAGGCCACCGTCACCGTCACCGGAACCGTCGACGACCCGGATATCACCGAGATAACCCTAACCTACGACGCTGCGGTTAAAACAGTCAGCGTGAGCGAGGGCTCCTGGAGCGCCACCATCACCCTCCCAGCCGCGGGAAGCTACACCGTCCAAGCCACAGCCGTTGACGCTGCGGGCAACGTGGGCTCATCCCCCGCTGTCTCCATTGTCTACACTCCGCCCCCACCCCTAGAAGCCGAGGACATCATCGGCCCCATCCGCGCCGACATCTCCGATGTGAAAGGCGGCATCTCGGATGTGAAAGGCGGCATCTCAGAGGTTAAGGGCAGCATCTCCGAAGTCAGAGGCAGCATCTCCGAGCTGAGGGATGAAACCCGAGCCCTCAGCACAGCTGTCTCCAGTCTCACCGTCTACGTCATGGTCGCCGTTGTGCTCTCCCTCGTCGCCGCAGTCGCCGCCATCATCTCCGTGGTAACCATCGCCCGCAAGGTCGTGCTCAAATAAGGAGGAAAGACATTCCCAGCCCTAAATTCCTACATCAAGACTGTGAACAACCCTTTTTTTCAGACCACCGCTTCCAGCGGAAACCTTTTAGCCTTCCCCTTCAGATAACTAAACTCAGATAGGTTTGAACAGGAAACTTCTAGCAGCCCGCGAAGACTTGGTTAAAAAGATAGCTCAGATAGCCAAAAGAAAAAACCTAACTCTCTTCGCCTTCATCAACGAAACCTTGGAGCAGCTGCTGAAATCCGAAGAGAAAGGCGTCCCCCTGCCGCAGATAGTGGAAGAATACTTCATCCTCAAGACGGCGAAGGAAGCCGGCTTCAACCTAACGCCGGAAAGTCTTTTCCATGGGCTTCTGGAAAAAGTCTTCCAGAAGGACGATCGAGCCCTCCGCGAGGCTTGGAGGGACATGGGAGGTTGGTTTGGGAAATACTTCAAAACCCTTTACTCCAATCAAGACTCTCTAAAGCTCATCGAGAAAGTCATGAGGACCATTCTGTGGGAGGCCTCGGATTTCTCCCTCACGAAGGACGGTGAGGAAGTTTACCTCCGATGCATAGGCTCCCGGTGTCCCGCCTCCCACACTCTGCTCCTCTCCGCTCTCCTATCCGGCTTCATGGAAGCCTTCGACTACACGCCAGTTCGGAAGGACTTGGCCCGGGGGATAATATCCTTGACCTTCGTGAAAAGGAGGGAGTAAAACCACGACTGCGCCTAAAAAAGACAAAAAATTCATAGCTGTGAGAAGCGACCTCCTTCACAAGGTTATCGAAATATCCAACCGTCGAGGCACAACTGTCTACGGCTTCGTTAACGAAATCTTCGAACAGGCTATCAAGGCTGATGAGCTTAACGCCACTCCAACCCAAGTGGTGGAATACTACAGCCTCATGGAGACCATGAAAAAGGCCGGCGCGGTGATCATCACCCTCGACATCCTAAACCATTGTATTGAGAAGCTTTCCCGCATAGACAAAGACCTGAGCAAGAAATGGTACACATCGGGTTTATGGTATGGAAAATACCTCTCAGCCAAATTTCAAGACCCCTTGGAAACCTTGAAAAAAATATTGACCACCTGCTTCTGGGAGATCACGGAGGTGGAGCTGATCCAGAAAGACGAGGAAAACCTCACCCTGCGAGTGTTAGCTCCCAACCACACGGAGGTTCACACAGAGCTACTCCTGAGATTCGTCGAAGGAATTGTGAACTCCCTAGACTACAAGGTTCAAAGGGAAGAACACTGGAAAGGCATCATCCTCTTAGACCTTCAGAAAAGAATCATGCCCGCGGACATGGAATTAGAGATCGAAACCATATAACCCCTGCCGACGCCGGGGAATCCGCCCTTCAAAGGCCAACTTTATATATTCAGAGTCACGGAAAACGCTGATCGAAATGTACTTAAACTTCAAACCTCGCCGCAAAATAGACAGGAGTTGAGTTTTTCTTGTAAAAGCCCCTCTTCAACACGGCTTTTTTTAAGCATTTCATTTCTACAAGGTTAATACTTTTTGGAGTTACCCTATTTAAGGTACTACGCTGGATTGAGTGCTCTATCTAAAGGTGAGCCGGGAAAAATGTTCAAAAATTGGAGTAAACCAGAAGGCGGGTCGGTGTTCCGGCGGTTTGAAGAAAAGATTCACAAGGGTCCACCGCTCAAGGAAAAAATAGCGCAAACCATTTTCAGGCTTAAACTTCAGCAAAGAAAACTGGAAGAAGCCGCATCCAAGCTTCAGCGCCATGACCGTGAATTGTTCGAAAAATGCGTTGCCGCCGAGCTGGCCAAGGATGATGCCAGAGCCGCCATCTACGCCAACGAATGCGCCGAAGTGAGAAAAATGGCGAAGATAATCCTCCTCAGCCAGTTAGCCTTAGAGCAGGTAAGCCTGAGGCTGGAAACTGTCGAGGAATTTGGAGACGTCCTAACCCAGATGGCCCCGGTGAGCGATGTGGTCCACAGCCTCAAAGGACGTTTAGCTGGAGTGATCCCCGAGGTCTCCTACGAACTCGGCTCCATCGGCGAGATGCTCAACGGGATGATGGTTGAGGCTGGAGCTGCCTCCAACGTTTCATGGACACCTGAAGCAGCTGGAGAAGAGTCAAAAGCCATCCTCAACCAAGCGTCTCTTGTGGCTGAAGAGAGGATGAAGGAGAAATTCCCCGACCTCCCCGCCGTCGCTACTGCTCAACGTGAAGCCACAGAAGGAGAAAAGCCCCTCCGTTAAGGTGTTCGACTTCCCGCAAGCAGAAATGGGTGAACCGTAGAAGAGTGAAGATGAGGGATTCTCTCTAAATGTCCTTCCTTCGAAAGGTCCTCCCTTCCCTAAAGGCGGCGAAAGAAATGCACTTCACTAGAACACCTCTTAAAGAGAAGATCGCCCAAGCAGTCTACAGGCTGGAAACTCAGCTGAGCCGCTTAGAGCAGACCTCGGCGAAGCTTCAGCAAAGAGACCGGGAAATGTTCGAGAGATGCATAGGCGCCAAGGCCAACAACGACACAGCCCACGCGGTGATCTACGCCAATGAATGTGTGGAAATCAGAAACATGGCTAAAATCGTTCTAAGCAGCCAGCTGGCCCTCGAGAAGGTTATCCTCAGACTTCAAACCATCGAGGAAGTAGGCGACGTCATGGTTCACATGGCCCCGGTGCTGAGCATCGTAAAGGAAACCCGGGGAAACCTGAAGGGAGTGATCCCCGAGGTCTCCCAAGAGCTTGATGAAATCAACATCTTCCTCAACAACACCTTCTTAGAGGTGGGGACCACCCCGGAGCACATGGCCAATTTAGAGGCTTCCTCCTCCGAAGCCAAGAAAGTCCTTGAAGAAGCAGCAACCATAGCCGAGCGGAAGGTGAAAGAAGAATACCCCAAGCTCCCCGAACCTCCCCTCACAGCCCCAGAACCCCCAAGCCCTGAAGCTGAAGCCCTAACCGTCGGAGGTTCTCCGGAGCCAGCACCCTTCGAGGAAGAGAAACCGGTGGAGGCAGCTGAGCCTCCTACCCCCATCCAGGAAGTTCCCTTCGAACAGTTGAAAGAGCAAGTGTACGACTTCATAAGAGAATGCGGTGGAGAATTGAATCTAAGCCAGTGCGCTCAGGCTCTCAACGCTGACATGGAATCTGTTCAGAAAGCCCTGGCTAAACTTGAGGAAGAGGGCCGAATTCGAGTTCAAACCTAGGCTGAAGCCTAGCGGGGGAACTGTTAGCGATGAGCGCCCTCGAAGAACTGGAGCGCTACGCGGTTAAACATGCGTCTGAAGCCGTGCGGATGGACAGCCAAGGCGCCCGGGGAATGGCTGCCTCCGAGTATCAGCATGCCGTAGAAATTCTCCTTAAACTCTGCTCCCTCTACCCTAACGTTCCCCAGAACAGAATTTACATGAGCCGCATAGAAGCCTACAGGAAGAGGATCAAGGAGCTTCAAAAAGAGGGAGGGCAAGAGGAAAAAGCTGCGGAAGCCACAGCGGCAACCGGCCGCGTCGACTGTAAACTGAAGGAGAAACCTCGAGTTAAATGGGAGGACATTGCAAACCTAGAAAACGCCAAAAGAGCAATCCTCGAGGCTGTGGTCTACCCTGTTAAGAGGCCGGATTTGTTTCCCCTAGGCTGGCCTAAAGGCATCCTGCTCTTCGGGCCTCCTGGCTGCGGTAAAACCCTCATAGCCGCTGCCACGGCCAACGAAATCGACGCCAACTTTTACTGTGTGGACGCAGCGGCGATAATGTCCAAGTGGCTGGGGGAGTCGGAGAGAAACGTGGCTAAAATTTTTGAGGAAGCCAGAAGTTCATCCGCAAAGGGGAAGCCTTCTATCATTTTCGTCGACGAGATAGACTCCCTCATGGCCTACCGTTCAGAGGAAGTAGGCGGAGAGGCTAGGGCGCGAAACCAGTTCCTCAAAGAAATGGACGGAATCCTCGACAAAAACCGAAACCTCTACGTCTACGTTTTCGGAGCCACCAACAAGCCTTGGGCTTTAGACGAGCCTTTTGTGAGGCGTTTCCAGAAGAGGATTTTCGTCCCCCTCCCAGACCATCATGCCCGCTTGGAAATGATCAAAATCTACGCTAGGGAGCTAAACCTAGCCCCGGAAGTTGACGTGGAGGACTTGGCTAAAAGAATGGATGGCTTCAGCGGAAGCGACATCCGAGATCTCCTCCAATCAGCTCAGATAAAAGTGGTCAGAGAGTTCTTCGAAAACAACGGCTCCGCCTCCAACCCCCAAGCCAAGCCCAGAGCCATAACTTGGCATGATCTCCAAGAGGTTCTCTCAGAGCGAAAAACCAGCGTATCCCAAAACCTCCTCAAAGCCTACAGAGAATGGGACTCCGCTTTCAAAGCCCTCTAGCCGGTTTTGCCGAGCCTTTCTTTCTAACTTTTTCAGCCGGAAAGCTTAAGTCACACGTTTCAGGTAGAGGGCTATTTGCATGAAGATAAGCGGAAAAACTAAATACGTATTGCCCCTCTTTTGAATAATCAAATAAAGGAGGAGTGTAGCTAAAAAATGTCTGAAGGGCATGCGGACATCATCGTCATCGGAGCTGGACACAACGGGCTGATAGTGGCAGGTTATCTTCTGAAGGCCGGTTTCAGCGTCCTTGTAGTTGAGAAAAATCCTTGGATCGGCGGCGCGACCAGCTGCCGGGAGGTCAACGGGTTCAAACTAGACTGGGCTTCCACCAACCACATCGACATTCAACCCAACCCTCTGCTGGTGGACGATGAGTTGCAGCTGAAGGCCAAATACGGGTTGAAGTACATCATCCCCGAAGTTCAGATGGCTGGGCCCTATCCAGATGGGACAAGCATGATCATCTACAGGGATGTGGAGAAAACCGTCAAACAGGTGGCGAAGCTCTCCAAAAAGGACGCTCAAGCCTACCGCAGGTTCGCCCAGTGGGGTATCCAGTGTTTAGAAACCATCCTGCCCGGCATGTACAATCCTCCCCCCACCTTGGGAGCTATCGTTTCAGAGCTGGAGCAAAGCCCTGACGGGCAAGAGCTGCTGAGGGCTATGATGATGAGCTTCGGAGACATCGTTGACGAATGGTTTGAAGACGACCGGGTGAAGGCTTTGCTTCTCCACTACGCTTCCGAGCTGCTGCTTCCCCCGTGGGAAAACGGAACAGGCTCAGTTCTCTTCATCATGATCCCTATCATGCACGTGTACGGGATGGGCTGCCCTGTAGGCGGCTCAGGCGCCCTGGCTGAAGCCTTGGGCAGATGCGTGGAGGCTTATGGAGGGAAAATCCTGACCAACAGCCCTGTTGAAAAAGTGATCGTGGAAAACGGGGAAGCCCGAGGTGTAATCTTGGAAAACGGCCGGCGGCTTCGAGCCGAGAAAGCGGTGGTGGCATGTCTTCACCCTAAGCCCCTGTTCCTCAACATGGTGGGTGAGGAGCATCTCGAACCCGGCTTCGTCCGGAGGGTTAAACGGGTTAAGCAGTCTGCCTTCTCAGGCATCAACACCACCTACATGCTGAACGAGGCTCCCCGCTTCAAGGTTGAAGAAGTCAACGAAGGAGCCAACTGGGAAATATCCTGGTCCCTAGAAGATATGATGGAACTCTTCCAAGACGTAGTCTTCCGGAGGGTGCCCCCCGAGAAACCATGCCCCAACGTGGTCTGCTGGTCGAAGCTGGACCCCTCCCGGGCTCCTCCAGGGAAGCATTCCCTCTACGCCATCAGCTACGCGCCCTACAACCTCAGAGACGGAGGGCCCTCCCAGTGGAAGGAAATAAAGGAGGAAGTAGCGGACAGCGTACTGGAATCCATAAGGGAGCATACCACCAACATGGGCTCCGGAAACATCCTCGGAAGACTCATAACAACTCCTGTGGACGTGGAGGAAGTCATCTCCAGCAACAACCTTCTCCACGGAGACCTCACAGGCGTGCGGGCGACGCTAGAACAGACCTTCATGTTCCGACCTCTCATCAGCCTAGGGAACTACCGGACGCCTGTGGGGAAACTCTACCTAACTGGTGAGTGCACCCATCCCGGCGCTGGTGTGGCCGGCGGAGGCAGAGCTACCGCTCAAGTTATCCTGCAGGATTTCGGAATAAAATTTGACGATGTCCTGCGAAAGTCTTAGCCTCGTAACCTAGAAGGTGCACTGTGCCCTATGCCGGAGGCTGAAGCGACCTTCACCATCAAGGCGCCGCTGGACCGGGTTTGGAGTTTTCTAGTGGACCCTAGGAGGTTAGGGTCCTGTTTCCCAGATGTTCAGGAGGTCAGGGTTTTGGATGAAAAGACGGCTGAATGGGTGCTGAAGGTGAAGCTTGGGTTCATCCGAAAGACCATCAAAATGAAGTCTACAGTCACGGACTTTGTCCCCCAGAAACGTGTGACGTTTCAGGGCGTTGCTGAGGAAGCGGAGCTCTCTGGGACTATGAACCTCGAGTCCGGCCCCGGGGAGGTAAAGATACATTATAAAATACTCATGGAAGGCAGAGGGCCTCTCGCCCCTCTGATGAACGACTTGATAAGGAGGAGGATAAGCAAACAAAGCCAAGAATTCATAGAAATTCTCCAAAAAAAGCTGGAAGTCTAGTTTTCTTCAAGTTTAAAGCAGGAAATAAGGCTGGGACCAAAAAAATTTTAACCTTAAAATCCTTTTTTAGAACGACTTCTGAAAAGTGCACATTAGAGGCTCAGAAGATAGGCGTAAAGATCTAAAAAGGTAGTTGCCAGCAGAGGGCGACGGGGAACATGATCGGCCGGTTGAGAGAGAGGTTCCATATACCCGCCCACGTAGAAAGGCTTGGAGTCCTAGACGTCCTCGGCATCGTAGCCGGCTTGGCAGGCGGATTGGGAGCGGTTTTTTTCCGATACATGATAGGGTTCACCCACTGGGCGTTCTTCGACCTTCTGCTTCCTCTCATCTCCTTCAGGGTGAACGGCTTTAACCTTGGAATAATTCTTCTTCCCGCCATCGGAGGCCTGATAGTCGGGCCGATTGTTTTCACGTTCGCATCCGAAACTAAAGGCCACGGAGTGCCAGAGGTGATGGAGGCCATCCACCTCAGAGGTGGGAGAATAAGAAAGAGGGTGGCCGCTGTGAAGATAATCGCCTCCTCCATCACCATCGGCTCCGGGGGCAGCGCAGGCAGAGAAGGCCCCATAGCCCAGATTGGCGCCGCCCTCGGCTCCTTTCTGGGGCACTTCTTCCATCTGAAGGAGAGCGATGTTAAGCTCCTCGTCATCTGCGGCCTTTCAGCGGGCATCGCAGGCACTTTTAACGCACCCTTAGGCGGGGCGTTATTCGGTATGGAGGTTCTCTACCGTGAATTCCGCCCTTTGGACGCTGTGCCCATAATTCTAGCCTCGGTTGTTGGAGCGGCTGTCGCAAGCATATTCTTTGGCTTAAACCCGGCTTTCCAAATTCCGCCTCTCCCCTTCACGAATCCGGCGGAGTTATTCTTCTACTTTCTGCTGGGACTGTTCTTCGGGCTGATGGCGGTGCTTTGGGTTAAGATTTTCTACGCCGTGGAAGACCTTTTCAACAGCCTTAAGCTTCAGCCAAGGCTTAAACTCGCCGTCGGCGGGCTTCTAACCGGAGGCATTGGAATGTTGTTCCCCACCTACGGAATAATGGGCGTGGGATATGAAGGCATAGACTTGGCGCTTGTAGGGACTTTCCCCTTGGTCTTACTGCTGGTGCTGGGGTTCTTGAAACTTTTCGCAACCTCCTTCACCATCGGCTCAGGGGGCAGCGGAGGCATCTTCGCTCCGTCGCTGTTTATTGGCGCCATGTTAGGCGGCTTCCTAGGCCTTGTGTTTCACGGCATCTCCCCGGAGATCATCCAATACCCTTACGCTTTCTCCCTCGCAGGAATGGGCGCTCTTTTCGCCGGCGCAGCCCGAGCGCCTTTAACCTGCATGATCATGATTCCTGAAATGACGAACGACTGGAGTTTACTTCCCCCACTCATGCTTTCCACCGTCACCAGCTTCCTCATCTCCTCCTTCCTTCTCCGAGGCTCCTCCATCTACACTCTCAAACTGGAGAGAAGAGGAGTGCGGCTGAGGGAAAGAAGGAGGATAGACACTTTGGACCTGATAAAGGTAGGGGAAGTCATGGAAACCAAACTAGTCACTGTTCCCCCTGACATTACAGTTTCCCAGTTTATGGAGGTCCTCAGAAAACACCGCCACATGGGCTACCCAGTGGTGGACAAAGGCCGGCTGATCGGAATGATGACCTTCGACGACGTCTTGAAGATACCCCGCGACATGAGGGACAAAGTAACTGTGCTGCAGGCGGCAAACCAGAAGCTGGCGGTTACATACCCGGATGAAACCGTGCACAGAGCTCTGGACAAAATGTATGAGCGAGGGGTCGATAGGCTGGCTGTTGTGGACAGAGAGCATCCGGAAAAACTGCTGGGCATTATAACTGACCGCGACGTCATCCACGCCCATCACATCGTAACCGAGAGAAGTTCTGAACTCGAGTAAGCCTCCAGCTCAAGCATAACCAGCTTATTTAGGACGGATAGGTCTAAACCAGCAAACAACAGGCTAAAAAAGAAGGATATATCCTACCCTTTACTGGGCAATCAGCTTATTAAGTCTCTTTCTTCACTATCTTTTGAATTTTCTCCAGGTGAAAGCATGGCTAAGTTTCTGTGCAGCAGAAAACACTTAATCGAAAACCTGTTAAACCTAGTCCGCATACCCAGCCTCTCCGGCTCAGAGGAGGCAATAGCCTCCGAGGTTTCAAGACAGTTGGAAGCCTTGGGGCTCACCCCCAAAACAGACTCCCACTTCAACGTCCAAGCCGAGATGGGCTCAGGGAAGACCTTGCTGCTCAACGCCCACCTGGACACAGTTCCCCCCGGGAAGGGATGGAGCTTCAACCCCTACAAAGGGAAGCTGGTGGGTGGAAGGATCTACGGTTTGGGCGCATCCGACAACAAGTCAGGCGCAGCCGCCATGCTAGAGATCGCTCGAGTTCTATCTCGGAAAGACTTGGAAGGGAAAGTTGTTTTCCTCTTCACATCACAGGAAGAGTCAGGAGATACTCGCGCAAGAAAGGAGGTCATGAAGAGGCTGAAAGCTGATGCAGGCGTATGCCTTGACACCTGCCTTCGGCAGCCCCAGGGAGCCGCGGAAATCGTGGTAGGGTGCAGAAGCATCCAGAACTTCACCCTCCAAGTCTTGGGTAAGGCCTACCATTCCTCAGAGCCGTCGTTGGGGGTCAACGCCATCTACAGGGCGGTGGACTTTATCGAAGCCTTCCAGAAGCTACGGTATCCCTCCATCAAAAAGCCCGCGGAGGCCTCCTCGGTGGCCAGTGTCACCACCATGAACACCGACGGCTGGCCTACTCGAATTCCGGACCTATGTGAGCTCACCGTCAACTACCGAGGCCTACCCGGGGAGGAGATGGAGAAAATACAGGCTAAAATCCGCCGCCTAGCCGAAAAAACCTTGGAAAAAGACTTCCGTCTAAAGCTCAGACACCGGAGGAAAGGCTACTTGCTCTCCCTCCGAGAACCCATCTACAAGGCTGCGGAAAAAGCCTTGGCCGAAATGGGCCTTAGAAGCACACCTGTCGTTTCCAAAGGCTGGATTGACGCCGCGGACTTCTACAACAGGGCCGCAGTCCCCATCATAGGCTTAGGCACCACCACCCACGGACAAGCCCACGTGAAGGATGAATATGAAGAAGTAGAAAACCTCCACCAAGGCGCTGAGGCAGTCCTGAGGACGGTTCTAACCTACTTTAAAACCTGACACCCCTTCCACGGAAAAAGCCCTCGAGGCGGAGGGCTGCAAGCCCTGAAAGCCACCCTAAAAAGGCTCCAGCCACCACGTCAGTGGGCCAGTGGTAGCCTAGATACACCCGGCTGAAGCCGGCGATGAAGGCGGCAGACCATAGGAGAATCTTCCCCCGGAGAAATCTTCTGCCAAGGACGGTGGCGGCTGAGAAAGCCCTGGCTGTGTGGCCGCTGGGGAAGCTGGAGGCAGCCTCCCCCACCAACTCTCCGGAGGCGGTGGCGCTTGGGGCGAAAGGCCTCGGCCGGAAGAAGGCCAGCTTGAAGGCGGCTACCGTGGCGATGGAGATGGCTAGGCCTAGAGCTAGGAGGTAGGCTTCCCTTCTCCTCCCGGCGGCGAAAAGAGCGGTGGCCACCGAAGCCCAGAGGATGATGGAGCCCAGAATGGTCAGCTCCCTAAATATCTCGTAGGCCAGAGGGGAGGACAGGTAAAGGCTGATAGCCAGAAAAACCCAGCGGTCAACGGAAGAAACAACACCGGCCAGCGGAAGCGCCTCCTGAAGGTTGGAATAGTTTAAGGGCCTTAAAGTCCTTAAAGCTATAAGCTATAATAAAACTTCCAGCCGCCTCGGTGGAAAAGGAGTTGAACCTGAATTGCGCCGGAAACCCGGAAGCCTGACGGTTCTGGCCGGTGGAACAGGCTCAGCTAAGCTGATCCGAGGCTTGGCGGAGGTCATTCCCCAAGAAAACCTCACCGTCATAGTCAACGTGGGAGACAACATCCGCCTCTACGGCCTCATCGTCTGCCCAGACCTCGACACGGTGATGTACAACCTGGCAGGTGTCGCCGACGAGAAGAGAGGCTGGGGCATCGCCGGGGACAGCTTCAACGCCCAAAAAATGCTAGCCTGTTACGGTTTGGAGACATGGTTCAACTTGGGAGACAGAGACCTAGCCACCCACATTCACCGCACAGCCCTCTTAGCCGGAGGCCTGAAGCTTTCTGAGGCCACTCGGCTTCTGGCCGAGGCCTTAGGGGTTAAAGCCCGCATTCTCCCCGCCTCCGACGACTGGATTGAGACCGTGGTCCACACCTCAGAAGGATGGATGCATTTTCAGGAATTCTGGGTTAAGCGGAAGGCGGAGCCCAAAGTTTTGAAGGTGGAATACCAAGGCGTGGAGGACTCTAAGCCAGCGGATGGGGTGGTGGAAGCTATCTCGGAGGCGGAAGCCGTCATCCTCAGCCCGGCTAACCCCATCACCAGCATCCAACCCATCTTGGATATTCCCGGCGTCAGAAAAGCCTTAGGGGAGACAGAAGCCTCGGTCCTAGCTGTGTCGCCCATCGTGGGGGGAAGCCCTGTCAGCGGCCCCGCTGGGAGGCTGATGGCCGGGTTAGGTCTTAAGGTTTCCGCCTATACGGTGGCTGAACGGTATAGGGACTTCTTAGATGTCTTCCTCATCGACCGCCGGGATGAGGCGTTGAAGAACGCCATAGAAAGCTTGAAGATAAAATGCATCCCCACCGACATCATCATGGCCAGCCGGCGGGATGAGAGGACGCTGGCTGAATTCATCATAAAAACCCTGCGCGCAGAAGGCGCCTCTACATCTGCTTAACGCTTGGCCTTGGCCAAAACCAAGTCCGCTATCTCCCCGGCAATGTCCACCCCGCTGGAAGTCTGCAGCCCCCGGAAGCCGGGTTGACTGTTAACTTCGTGGACGACCAGGCCTTCATTTTCTTTCTCCATGAGGTCCACTCCCGCTACTTCGCAGCCCACAGCCTTAGCTGCCCTCACAGCCAAGTCTTCCACTTCCCCCTCAGGCTTGAAGGGAACCGGCTGCCCTCCGCGGCTGACGTTGGTCTTCCATTCCGAGGAAACCCGGTACATGGCTGCGGGAACCCTGTCCCCCACCACCAGGCAACGGATGTCCCGGCTGCCGTGCTCCACGAACTCCTGCTGGTAGAGGACGAAGTGGTTGTAGGCCAGATGCCTGAAGATTCTCCCCGCCACCTCCCCATCGGATGTTCTGGTGATCCCCAGCCCCCTGGAGCCGAAGATGGGCTTCACAACCACCTGGCTGCCCAGTTGGGGGAAAGTCTTGAAGGCTTCCCGGGGGCTCTCGGTCACCACCGTTCGAGGAACTCGAAGCCCTGCGTCTTCCAGCAGGGTTAGGGTGTAATACTTGTCCGCCGCCCTTTCGATGGCGAGGGCGGGGTTGACGACGGGGACCCCCAGCCTCTCCAGCCTGTGAAGCATGTCCACCCTGAAGATGACCTCATCCAAGGACCCAGGCCCTATGGGCCTGACCAGCAAGGCTCCCAGCTGTGAAAGGTCGCAGCCTCCGGCTTCTAAGAAGGGTTTAAACCCAACCCTCGCCACCACCTCGGAGAGGTTGAAGGCCAAGGTTTCCACATTCCTAGCTTGGAAGGCTTCCAGTATTTTACGGGAGCACCATGATTCCCTGTTCTTGGTCGCGACGCCTATGCGCATGAGGTTTACCTCTCCCAGATTTTTAGTTTAACCCAGACTTAAGGATATACCGCTCTTACCTCGCTGGGCTAAGAAGCGGTGGGTCTGCGTGCTGCCGGCTGTTTGGAGAAAGAAGCCCAAATCCTGAGGCTCATCCAAGTCCAACATGATGCGCCATGAAAGGTAGACCCCCACCTTGATTCCTTTCCCCAAAGCCTCTCGGAGATGAGCGCGGAAGCTGTCATGCTCGTAGAAGGTTGGTATGATGCCGGGGGGATTCAGTAAAAGGGCGTTGGTGCCGTCCAGCCGAAGGGACGGTGAAAGAACAACCGACGGCTGTCTTATCCCCATGTTCACGATTCTTTCCAAGTCCTCAGAAGATAGGAGGGGAATGTCCGAAGGCAAGATCAGCATGGCTGAGGTTCCCCCCTCCGAGCAGAACTTCCGCGCCTTGGAAACAGCTCGGTTGACACCGCCCTCCGCCCTCTCTTTCAGAACAGCGGCGCCCAGTCTCCGGGAAAATTTCAAGATTTTTTCGTCAGGGCTGACTACGAGAACCTTCTGGATGGTTGGGGTCCCTTCCGCAGCCTCCACCACGTCAGCCAGCATGTGCAGGCTCAACTGTCTTCGCTCCTCCGAGCTAAGCGTAGGGCTAAGCCTGCTTTTGATGTTGGCCATTTTCTTAACAGGGATTACGGCGACGACCTTCAGTTGCTCCCGCCTCTGTCTTCTTCCGCTTTTCCAAAGGCCCGGCTGTATACTCTCTGGAAGACTTCCGCCAAATACGACTTAACCGTTTCCCCCTTCTCTCGGGCCAGAAGCTTCAGAATCCTCTGGCTGCCTGAACCATACTGCACAGCTTTCTTGGGCATCTTAACGATGAAGGACGGCGCTCCCATCTTCTCAGCCACCCTTCGGAGAACCTGCTTCCTCAGCCTGTCCTCTCCACTGGAAACCTTCAATCGGGGGTGAATCCTCCCAGCTTCCCCGACCACCCGCAGGTCCGCCGCGGGAAAATGGATTCTTACACCTCCCGCCGCGGTTGCCATGTTATCCCGCTCTAGGCTTCCGGCCAAGCCTTGAACATCCTGCCACAAAGCCTTCTCCAACCCTTCAAATCCCTTCTCCTGAAGAATTTTCAGGTACCGGTGGTATCCTCCGAAGAGTTCGTCGCAGCCTTGACCTGAAAAGACGTTTTTCAATTCCTCCTCCTCTGCAGCTTGAGATGAGAAATAGAGGGGAAGAGTCACTGCCACATCCATCGGCCCGCAGCGTTCGATGGAGTAGACCAGTCTCTCCAGCTGGGCTTCAACATCCTTCCGGTCGAAGGGTGTAATCTTGAGCTTCAGACCCAGTCTCCCCGCGGCCTCCTCTGCGCTTTCCACGTCTCTGCTTCCCTCCAAGCCTGAGACGAGGAGGGTGACCTCCAACCCCAGCCTCCTCAGGGCTAGGGCGATGAGGGAGCTGTCCAAGCCTCCGGAGTAAAACACCCCCACCTTCCTTAAGCCTTCAGCCCTCAGCCTGCAGGCTTCGAGAAGCCGACGGTGAACCCTCTCCGCTGCTTCCTCCATCTCCGTCACCTCCGCTCTCTTTTCCGGAAGCTTGCAGGCTTCGAATACTCTTAACCCCGAGGAGGAGGCTTCGCCTACAAAGCCGGAGGGAAGGGCCTTGGTTTCCCCTATTCCAACTTTCCAAAGGGCTTTTCCCTCAGAGGCGAAGCCTACCAGATGCCGGTTGACTCCGAAGTAAAGGGGCTCCGCCCCCACGGGGTCTCTGCCGAAGGCTATCCTCCCCTCCGAGGCCACGGCTAGGATGTAGCTACCGTAAAGTCGCCTCATCACCCTCCCCAAAGCTTCTCCCAAGCTGCCATCCCATCCCCTCTGAAAGGCTTCCGAAACCTCGCTCCATGAATGCCCCTTTGGGGAAGGTGGAGGGGGGAACCCTTCGACGGCGAAGAGGCTGCCAGCCCCAGCCAGAAGAAGCCTCCTACCCGGCTTGGAGAAGCGAGGCTCTAAGCCGTCTACACCGTCGGTTTCCATGAGGTTTCCGCCTATCGCCCAAGAGGTTTCATGGGCTTCGACGCCGTCCAGCCGTTTCGAAAGGTGGATCACTCTCCCCCCAAAGGACAGCCAAACTCGGCTGGGTCCTCGGTGGGCCAAGGTTTTCAGCATCTCCACTATTAGGCTGTAAACATTTTCACCCTTCAAGCTTAAGAGACCTACCAAAGACCCCAAGGGACGGCCTCCCAGCGTCTTTCTGGAGTTGAAGCTTTAAATCTCTACCTAAAATATTGGTATAAAGCCCGCAGGCGGTGTCCCCGATTGCCCTTGGAGAAGACACGGTACATCTGGATGAACGGGAAGCTGGTCCCCTGGGATGAAGCCAAAATCCACATCCTCACCCACGCCCTCCACTACGGCAGCGGCGTTTTCGAAGGGGTGAGATGCTACCTTACACCTCAAGGCCCGGCGGTCTTCCGGCTGGAGGAGCATCTGCAGCGGCTTTTCAACTCAGCGGAAACCTACCACATGAAGATACCCTACACCCTCCAGGAGCTGGCCGGGGCGGTGAAGGAGCTGATAAAAGCCAACGGCCTCCGGGAATGCTACATCAGGCCCATAGCCTACCGAGGATACGGGGAAATGGGCCTAAGCCCCCTGACCAGCCCCGTGGAAGTAGCCATAGCCGCCTGGCCATGGGGAGTCTACCTTGGCGAGGAAGGCTTGAAAAACGGAGTTAGAGCCACCGTTTCCTCCTACAGGAGAATCGCCTCCGACGCCCTCCCCTTGAAAGCTAAGGCCACAGGCCAATATCTGAACTCTATCCTAGCGAAGGTGGAGGCCCTGAACCGAGGCTACCATGAAGCCATCATGCTGGACTCCCGGGGCTTCGTCGCCGAAGGCCCAGGTGAGAACATTTTCATCGTCAAGCACGGCCGCCTGCAGACTCCTCCCGAGGAGGCAGGCATCCTCCTCGGCATAACCCGGGACAGCGTGATGAGGATAGCGGAAAACCTCCACTACACAGTGGAGGAGAAGGACATCACCCAGCAGATGCTGCGGGAGGCGGATGAGGCCTTCTTCACAGGAACCGCCGCGGAGGTTACTCCCATCAGGGAGGTGGACAGGCAGCCCATAGGAACAGGGAAACCCGGCCCCATCACCGTGAGGCTTCAGAGGGAATTCAAGGAAATCGTCCAAGGGAAAAACCCTGAGTACCGCTGTTGGCTGAGCTTCGTAGAAGAAACCTAAACCCATAAAGCTTGCGTAGAGCCGAAAAGGCTAATAGACCGGTCTCACACTCAGCCTTTTCGGCACTGGTAAGGGCCGCCAAGGGTAGCCCTTTACCTTCTCCTTAATTTCAGCCGCCAGCTCTTCTAGGCTCATTTTCTTCAGCGGCTTTTCTCCCCTGGCTCTGACGCTGAAGATCCTGCTTGCAGCCTCTTCTTCCCCCACCACCAGCGTGTAGGGAACCCACGCCGTTTCAGCTTTCCTCACCTTCCTAGGCAAGGTTTCATCTCCATCGTCCAAATCCGCTCTGATGTTTTCTCTCTCCAGCCACTCCACAACCTCCATGGAGAGGTCGAGGTACGTTCTAGACACTGGTATGACCCTCACCTGGGTTGGAGACAACCACAAGGGCAGCTGCGGAGGCTTCCCCGCGGTCTGAGCCTTGACGGCGGAGTCGAAGACGGCGTAAAGGTATCTTTCCACACTGCCGAGAAGTGCGGAGTGAATGATGACGGGGTAAACCTTCGCCCCCTCCTCGTTTACGTAGGTTATTCCGAATCTCTGAGCGTTCCCCACGTCAATCTGGAAGGTGGCGATCTCCCGGGGCCTTCCCAGCTCGTCTATTATATTGTATTCCACGTTCAGAACCCAGTAGTATTTTCCGGGGACAAAACAGAGGAGTACGGGTTTTCCTTCCACGGACAGCAGTTCTCTGAAAAAATCTCTGTTTCCCTCAAAAAACTCCTCCGTTACATTATATAATGATACGTAATCCAGCCCCAGCTTCTCCACCTCTTCGTAGATTCTACGGTGAATCTTCAAGGCGTATTCTTGAGCCTCTCTCATATCCCGGCAGAAGACATGGAGGTCCGGCATGTGGAGTTTCCTAAGCCTAAAACAGAGGAGCAGTTCCCCCTCCTGCTCCAGCCTGTAGCTGTCCGCCAGCTCATAGGCGCCCATGGGCAGGTCCTTGTAGCTGATGGTCCAGTTGCGGATCATGGCAAACTGCTGATGGCAGGCAGCATACCTCAACAAGAGGTCTCTTCCCCCGGACTTCAGCTGGTAGAGCCTCCCACCGAAGAGCTGAGCGTGCTCCCTCACCGGGGGCACCGAAAGGTCGAACATGTTGGTGCCCCTTACCTTATAGACGGGGATGCCTAGGGAGCATGAAACCCGGTCCGCGTAGTCGGAGACCATCTCGAAGAGAAAAGTAGCCTCAGGGCCGAAGCGCATGTGGCCTAGGTCAGAGAAGGACTCCCAGTCCAGCCCAAATTTTTTGCAGTAGCTCAGATAGCGGGGTTCACCTCCTCCGGCAAGCTCCTTTTTCAACGCCTCCTTCTCCACCAAGGCCTTGAAGTTTTCCTCTCCGGGCTTGAAGCCGTAGTCTTCTGGGGCGTAGAGTTCCATGCTGGGTGTCAGCACTTTGTAAATGTACTCAGCCTCAGGCCTTTCCTCCTCAGCTTCTTCGGGCGAGATGGTCCTTGAAAGCTCGGAGAGGGGATGGCCTTTGCATTTCAATTCAAAGCTTTTGTACCATCCGAAGGGAGCTCGTTTTACCGGGTAGCCGGCTTCCTGCAGCTTGGACTCCAGCCTTCTCAGAAGCTCAGCAGCGGCCTTCGGTGAAGCTAGGTCTTGGGCCAGATGGGCATAAGGGTAAACCACAACTAGGTTTACCTTCAGCCTTCGAGCCTGTTCTCGGATGGATTCAGCTGTCTTATCTACAACTTGCTCAGGATTTTTTTCGTCTCCCTTCTCCACCGAGCAGAAAGCTATCAGCGCCTCCCCCACGGAGAGAGCCTCTCGGCCTTCCGCCTTTTCAGGCTCTTTAAGAGCCTTGCCTCTCACTTCATACTGGAAACGGTCCGCGTGGATGAGCAGAACTCTCACAGCTTTGACGCTCCTCAGGCAGACGCCTTCAAGGTTTTCTCGGAGTTTAAAACAACACTCCAGTCTCTGATTCTCAGAGAACGGCCCCTATATAGGATTTGTGGTAGGATAGCCCTCCAGCCCTATGCTTTATACCTCCATCTTTCTATTCTTTTATTCTCCCTTCTCCTTTTCTTCAGCTCCTTGTAGTGGTCCCTGCAAAGGTACGCCCTCCTAGTCTCCCGGGTGCTCAAACCTGCAGCTTGAACCTCTGCCTGAGAAACAGACCTGACAGCCTGATTTCCACACCCCGGCACACTGCACTTAACACCTGAAGCTGTCTTTCCCACTTCCTTCATCTCCGAAGATTCTATGTCATCACGGCAGGGGTTTATATTTTTCACGGGAAACGCCAGATAAGCGCCTTCCCGAAGAATCGAAGGGAGTCCTCCCAGTTCTTTAAGATTGGAGGTTCCTAAACATTCTTTTTTGAAACATCTTGAGAGGCCCGTATCTCCTTCTCAAGGTCTTGGCCATTTTCCTCATCAGCTCAAACTGCTGAACCAGCTCCTTAACCTCTTTTTCACTCCTCCCAGACCCCCGAGCCACCCGCCTAATCCTAGAGGCGCTGAGGATTCTCGGATTCTCTCTCTCCTCGGGGGTCATGGACTGGATTGCAGCCTTCCATGCTTTCATCTTCTCTTCGCTGAGTTCAGCCATGGAGTCTGTTATCTCCAAGCCTAAACCCGGCAGCATTTTGAGGAGTTTCCCCAAAGGCCCCAGCTTCCTAAGGCTTTCAATCTGCCCGTAGATCTCCGTCAGGGTGAACTTCCCCGATAGAAAAGCCTTGGCCTTTTCATCCGGAATGGCTATCTGGGCTTCCTTAACCTTCTCGAGGAGGCCTCGGATGTCTCCCATCCCCAGAAGGCGGCCCACAAACCTAGCTGGCTCAAAGAGTTCGATGTCCTCCGTTTTCTCCCCTGTGCCCAAGAAGACTATGGGGGCGCCGGTAGCCGCTACGGCTGAAAGGGCGCCTCCTCCTCGCGCGGAACCGTCCAGTTTGACCACCATGATGGAGCCTACCTTTGTGGCCTCATGAAAGGCTTGAGCCTGAACCCTCGCCTGTTGGCCTATGGTTCCGTCGATGACCAACATGATCTGGTCAGGTTTTACGGCTTCAGCTATGCTCTTCATCTCCTCGATGAGGCTTTTCTCATCCTTATGTCTCCCAGCCGTATCCACGAGAATAGCCTCGTAGCCTTCCCGGCGGAAATTTTCCACTCCCCGGAGGGCGATGCTGACAGGGTCTCTTCCATCCTCCTCTCCGTAGACGGGAATACCGGCGGCAGCGGCCAGCTGCTTAAGCTGAGCTAAAGCCCCCGGCCTGTAGGTGTCAGCGCAGACGAGGGCGGACTTTATTCCTCTCTTCTTCAGGAAACGGGCGATTTTGACGGCGCTGGTAGTCTTGCCGGAGCCTTGGATTCCCACCAGCATGAGCACGTTGGTTTTTCCCGCTTCTACTGGAATGCGAGAAGGTTTCTCCCCCAGAAACCGGGTTAGCTCATCGTAGAGCACCTTGACCACATGTTCCTTTCTGGAAATTCCTGGAGGGAGCTCCTCTTGGAGGGCGCGGTCTTCAATCCGGCGGGATATTTCGAAAACCAGTTCCACGTTCACATCGGACTGGAGGAGGGCTCTCTGAAGGTCTCGAACCAGCTCCTTAACCGCCTTCTCATCCACTATGGAAAGTCTGAGAAGCTTCTTCACAGAATCTTGCAGAGTAGCGCTCAGCCGCTCTAAGACCATAGCTCAGCTCAACCAGCACCGTAGAGAAGGATGCGTCTAAGATGAAATTGAGCATTCTTCTGTATTATTCTTTCCCTCCTACCTAGGGAAGCTTAGACAGAGCGTAGGCGACCAGCAGAGGAAAGACGATAGTGAAATCCGCGGTTACCGTGACTAGGCTGCCCTCAGGTTTAGCCTTCCTCCATGATATGGCCTCCTCCAAGGTGGCTCCTGAAAGGCTTCCCGTTTCAGGCCTGTCCATGGTGATCTGCAAAGCCGCATCAACTCCCCCCTTTAACATGCTGGCTCCTAGGACGTAGTGCTTGGGCATGCCTCCTCCTAAGATCACGGCTCCAATTTTCTTGGAGTTGAAGACAAGCTCCGCCATCCGGTCCATGTCCTTCGCCAAATCCACCGTCAAGCCCTTAGACCGCCCGTAGGTCCAAAGATGTAAACCCAGCATGGAGTCGTAAATACCCGGGGAAAAAACCGGGACCCCGGTTTGGGAGGCAGCGGCGAGGAGTGAATCCCCGTCAACCAACAGCCGGCCTAAGCCCTCCAAGATTTCGTAGACCCCTAACTTTCTCTCAGTCTTTTCCTGCAACAGACGGTCTAGAAGCCGGTAGGATTCCTTCTCCAAGGCTTGAAAGGCTTGCTGCTCCACGTACACGTCACCGATCCTTCCTATTCCCTCCTCCCCCAGCTTCACATCGTCGGCTGCAAGATTTCCTTTGACATGTCTGAACCCTAAGGCCTCCACGAGGTCGTGGGTGATGTTGGCGCCGTTGCTAACCACGGCGTCCACCGCCCTCCTCTTGATGAGCTCGGCCACCACGCTTCTCAAGCCGCCGGGAACCACAGGCCCGGCGAGGCTTAGGAAAACCGTATAATCAGGGTCCTTCAGCAGGTCTGCCAGCACCTCAGCCGCCTTAGCAACTCTCCCAGCCCCCAAAACTCCGCTGGAGCGCATGGCCTCCACCAGCTGGGAGACTTGAATGTTGGCAACTATCTTCATCTGCTGAACAAAGTCCATGGAGCGGCTGTCCTCCCAGCTTGGGTTTTCCCTCGGGGAAGCCTAACTTTTCACTCTGGTGATTTTAATCCTGTTCATGATCTTCCAATATTCAACTTCTGCTCCCACAGTCAGGCTGCTTCGAAGCTCCTCTTCCGCTGGTAGAGCGGTTTCGAAAACCTCGTAGGTTTCAAGGTCCATGAGCTGAAAACTTTCAGAGCCAACGGAGATAACCTGGCCGCTTCTCTTGTCGATGAGGGGCACCTCCGCCCTAGCGTCCACCGGGCTTACGATGCTTCTTTTAACGTTGTCGAAGAGTCCCACGGCCACGATTCTTGCTTTGGCTGAACCGTGTTTGCCGGGTTTTGATTTTTCGAAGCTTATAACTCTGCAGGGTTCATTGTCTATGATCATATACTGCCCAGGCTTGATAGAGCCTACATCCACAGGCTTGCTCATCGCTCATCTACCCTAGTTCATTTAAGGTTAATAGGCGGGGAGTAATTAAGCTTAAGCTTTAATCCACAGAAGAAATTCTCAGCCTCCGCTTCAACCTTTCATAGAAATTCTGACTTGTCCTAAGGAAGACTATGCTCTCCTCAGCCTTCCTAACTTTAACTTCCCCAACCCGGCCTATTTTCTTCCTTATCTGGCCGTCGATGAGGACAATGAGCTCAGCCGGAGACTCCGGCTTCACCGTAACCTCCACATCAGAAGGCACTACGTGGGGTATGAAGTTCCTTGATAAGGGGCATATGGGGGCGACGACAAAGGCATCAAGCCTAGGGTCTACCACGTTAGCTCCAGCGCTCAATGCGTAAGCGGATGACCCCCGAGATGTCGCCACCAAGATGGCGTCCACCCTATCGTGGGCGATGAGCACTCCGTCGATGAAGACAGCTACATCCACCATCTGCTGAGAAGCCTCTGTTCCGATGTGAACCTCGTTGAGGGCGTTGGGAAGCTCGAGGTTCGTCGTCAACATAAAGCAGCTGTCTTGGATAAATCGTCCCTCCAGAATCTCTTGCAAGATGGATATGGCCTTCGAAGGACTCGCTTCCCCGAAGAACCCCACTCTCCCCATATTCACCGTAAAGAGCGGCATCCTGCAACATAACCCGTGAACCGCCCTCAGAACAGTTCCATCCCCGCCTATGACCACCGCCATGTCGCCTTCCATCCGGCGGAGAGGGATGCCTTCGACTCCCAGCAGGGAGGCCAGCTCCGCCTCGAAGACAGGTTTTAATCCCTTTTCCCGGAGGAAATCCGCTATTCGAACAGCAAGCTCTAGGGACTCTTTTAGGTCAGGTCTCGCTATGATGGCGATGTTTTTAAACATCCACCCCACCCAGCCGATTCTCCTCAACTCCTAAAAGGGAGACTTGCCTAAAAATAATCATCTTCAAGCTTTAACTGTTTAGGAGAACCGGGAATAAAGGAAGGGAAAAGCTTGAACAGGAAAGCCTCTTTCCAGAGAAAGAGCGGTCCCTTAGTTTTAGACGCTTCCGCCTTTATCATGGGTCTATATTCGGCCTCCTCCAACAAGGGGGCAGTTACAACTCCCGAAGTCATGAGCGAGCTGAAAAATTGGCTCCGATCGTCTTCTTCAATCCTAAGCCTTGAAAGACTGAGGGTTTCTTCCCCTGCGAAAAAATTCCTCGACGAGGTCCGCCAAGCCTCCAAGGAGACAGGGGATTTCCTTAAACTTTCTAAGACCGATTCCAGTATCCTTGCTCTTGCTCTCCAGTTGAAATCTCAAGGGCTCAAGCCTCTTCTCGTAAGCGAAGATTATGCTGTTCAAAACGTAGCCCACCATCTGGGTTTGGAATACGCGCCTCTTGCAGAGGGGATAAAATCTCAAATCCAGTGGCTAACCTATTGCCCCGCCTGCAAAAAAAGGTTTAAAGCCGACTTCCTAGGGAAAACCTGTCCCATCTGCGGAGCTGAGGTCAAGCGAAAGGCTGCGAAAAAATTCCCCATCAAAAGGAAAAACTAAGAAGCAGGAGGAACCTATTCTTCCCGGCCTCACGACGCCTAATTCCATAGACTTCTCTGCTTCGGCATTTATTCAATCACCTTTTCTTCCAAGTTCAGTTAATCTGCTTCTATTCATCCAGTTGGATGATATGGCCGTTAACCTACCCCGGCGGAGTGTTATAGGCGGTGAGAAACCTTAAGCGGCTCATGTTTTCCCGCAGTTGTCTCTCGCAAACTGGGCAGAAGATAGGTTTCTTTCTGTCTGTCATTTGGATGCTGTTGGAGAAAAACATCACGCACGTGGGATCGCTACAGTGGGTTAAACCTAAGGTATGCCCCAGCTCGTGGGTAGCTTCTTTTTTAACCCTAGAAAGGAATAGAGATCCGTCCTCCGCCTTCCCATAAAATTCAGGTCTAAGTCTATGGGTTGAAATGATGGCCAGCCTGCCCGGGCATTGGGCTTCTCCAAAGATAAAGTTAAGGCCGGGAACGTAGAGGTCGACGGGCACCACGGCCAATATTCGGTGAGCATTCAGATTTTCTGCCACTTTCCCAACTTGGGCTAGCAGCCGGGAAGAATGGTACTGGCCTCTCGCCCTATTGTAGCTTTTCTCCAAAAGGCTGGGGTCGCCGTGGCTGATTGAACATCGAGAACCAAAGAAAACTTGACATAGGTGTTCTTCAACCTCCTCTAAAATGCGGGAGATAGTCGCTTCAAAGAGGAGGATGTGAATATGCAGATTAACAGCCAAGATGCCCACACCGACGTAGCTTATAAAGGGTTTAAACTTCTTCCACTGGAAACCTTAAAACCTATTAAAGGCTGAATGTTAGATAAAGTCTCCGAAAGGAATAGGGCTGGGAGGCCTAACATCGCTTTCGCTGGGTGAAGTTCAGCCGCATGTCGACGCTCTGGGTTATCGGCCTTATATTAGCCTTGGTTATCGCCCTGTTTCTGGTTAATTTTTACAGGGATCCGGAAAGGATGCCTCCTGCGGACGAGGGAGTAATCGTAGCCCCTGCGGACGGGAGGATTGTCTATGTGAGAGAGATTGAACGAGGGGAAATTCTGTGGACTCAGAAAGGTGGAAGGAGGATTCCCCTGAAAGAGATATTGTGGGATGAAGACCTTCAGATGTCTTCAGGATACATTTTAGGCATATACATGTCTCCTTTCAATGTTCATGTAAACAGAGCGCCCATCGCTGGAAGGGTTGTTAAAGTCTCCAAAAGAGAGGGAAAGCTTCTCCGCATAGGCCGAGAAGAGTTTGAGTTTCGAAATAGGAGAAACATTCTAGTTCTAGAGCATGAAACAGGCTTCAGGGTGGTAGTCGTTCAAATTGCAGCCTTCATCGTGGGGAGAATAGACTGCTATGTGGGTGAGGGCGAAACCGTTAACCTCGGCCAGAGAATAGGCAAGTTAAATTTGGCTCCCATGTAGACCTTGTCGTTCCCCAAGTCTTAAACCTGAAGCTCGCTGTCAAACCAGGGGATAAAGTAAAGGCTGGAGAGGCGATCATTGCGAGGCTCAGTTTAAAGCCGTCTAAAGGATAAAATCTAGGATCCGCTCCAAGTCATCTGAGCGAATTACCACATCCGCTGCTTCTCCCAGCTCTCTGTCTTTGGGGTTAAAAGCTATCTTCAACCCCGCCCCCTCAAACATGCTTAGGTCATATTTTGTGTCTCCTACCACCACGAATTTTGACAGCGGCATTCCAAGCTCTAAGGCCAGCTCTCTGACTATCTTATTTTTTCCGCCCAGCTCAACTCTGTTAAACTGGTTTCCTGTGATGCGGCCCTCGGCGTCTACTTCAAGAGTGTTGGCGTAGATGCGGTCTATCTTCAGGTCTCTGCCTACTCTGTAGGCCAGGATGTCCAGCCCGTAGGACACGAGGGCCAAGGTTAATCCCGCCTGACGGAGTTGAGTCGTGGTTTTTTTGGCGTTTTTGGTCAGGGTGTAGGTTTTGAGGGTTTCATCTATCTCCCTGATGTAGGGTAGTTTCCCGTCTTTCTCCCACAGTTTTATCTCCCTCTTTACCAGCTCTTCGAAACTCAGCCTGCCTTGAGCGTATTCTTCAATAAATTTTTGCGTCTTTTCCCAGTCTACGTGGAAGTGGCGGTGGAGGATCTCCCAGCATTGCTCCTTTATCAGGGTTCCATCCATATCGAAAACGACGGCCTTGTATGCTTTGAAACTCATATTGAAGATATTTTTACCTTTGAGGAGAAAATAAACTTTATATGACTATCGGTTTCGTTTTATTTTTTTTGGTTAAGTCAATATCTTTAAATATTTGTAATATTTAAGAATATTATGTAGTTTAAAAATATATAAATAAATTTAAAGGTGAATTAAAATATTTTTTAAAACAGGTCATGAAGTCTTTGACACCATATCCGCCCTCGGCAAAGGCTCCATGATCTTCGTCCTCGATGAGGGACACTACGAGTCGCTTTTTTTCCTCACCCACCTTCTCTCCAGGTTCGCGGAGACAAAACCCGTCTATCTCCTCACCCACCAGCCGGTTTTCAGCGATTTTAAAGCAATCAACATAGGCGGCGTGAAGGCGCTTTCAGAACTCAGCATTCGTATAGCGGAGATAAGAAACGAGGTCGGTGAGGGGGTGATAATTCATCACTATCTACCCTACATCCTCATCAACTACGAGGAAACCGTGATTCTAAAGCTCTTGGAGCATCTCGCCTCCCAAGTTCAGGGAAGGCCTCTCCTAGAATTCTTAACCCTTCCCAAGGGGACTTTTCCCACCTTCGAAAAGAAGGCGCAGACACTGCTTCATGGCACAATTATCCTGAGCTATGGGCAAGTCGACGGAAGCTATACACATAAATTTTCAATTTTGAAGGCTTGTAAACCTGAGTTCTACGCCAAGGAGTTCCCCTACGTAGTGAGAGGCAACCGTCTGCTCATCAAGTTTGAAGATGAATTCACCGACAAGCTCCCCGCATCCTTGGAGGAAAAAACTCGAGCGAAAAGGGTCTATCTGGAAAACAACATCAAAAACCTCAAAATAATCATGCGTAAAGATGCTATAGAAAAACTGAACCCTGTGGATTATTTTCTCTTAACCCAAACTCACAACATGCGGCTTACTGACGTGAAGCTGCTCTTTTACGACAGGTTCGACGAAATTCTGGATAAGCTATCCAGATGGGCTGTTCTAGGCGCCGTTGGCTTTGAAAGAGTTGCGGAACATAAAGAAGATGTTGAAACCATAGGCGGCATAAAAAAAATCTCTAAACTGGCCTTAAAGCTTCCCTGCTCACTTTCTTCAAGACTGTTAGGCAGGAAGCCGCGTAAAGTTCCTCTTGAAGCTCTTTTGGGGCTTAGAAAGAGTATCGAAATAGTCCTTAACAACTATTTCCCAAACAGCAGGGAGCCCGCGGAGGTCTTTCAAGCTACTGAGCGGCTGATCCACGAACTTGCAGCCAGGGTTACCACCATTGAAAGGCTTGAAAAATACGGGGAAACACCTTGGGTTAAACTTGAGTTTAACTACCTACCCAAAGTAACCGCTTTAACTCTACACATAGGATTCGGGCTTAAAAGCAAAACCATGAAGAAAACTGATTCCAGCTTTGAAGTTATAGTTGGCGACTGCTTCGAATGCGAAGGAGCTGTTGGCGAAAAACCTTTATGCAACATGATTACCGGGACCCTGATAGGAGCCCTCTGCCAAGTCGCCAAAGAGCCGGTATTCGTTGATGAAATAAAATGCAAGGCTTTAGGAGACCGGGAATGCGTTTTCTTGGTTAGGAAAGCTTGATTTCCCTAGCCTGAGGTTAATTTATCACAAACTTACCATAGGACCAAAGATAATCGGGGATATCGGAGCGAAAATTCTCAAACTTGTCAAAAGACTGGAAAACTAAGCGTAGGCTTCGTAGATCTTTCTTTTCTTCCACTTGCTTCCTCAGAAGAAACATCCTCAGAACTCTCGCACAATAGACGAGAGCTTCCACGTCGATATCTTGATTCAGGTTTTCAGCCTCCCGCATCTGTTCAACAGCACTCAGAAAAACCAGGTTACCTAAGTGAATGGCGTCGTCCAAAACTCCCCGTTCCTCCAAGGTCTTTATAACTTTGGCTGCTTTTCCCTGAAGCTCGGAGAGGGAAACCTTACCCGTTTCCAGCCCAAGCATCATGGCTGAATTGACGATGGAGTCCCTTAAGTCGTCTTTCAGATCGGTTACATCATCCCAGATGATCAACGCCCGGAACAGTAGGTCTATGCCCCGGTTGATGCACTCCAGAGACTTCAGCGTAGCGCCGTCCAATCCGCCGGTTGATGCCTCATAAAAACATAGGTCCACATCCACCCAAAGGGTCCCGGAAGCTTTGGCGGTTATCTTCTTTAAATAGTCTTTAAAGTTTAACCCCGAGAGACTGTAGAGGTTGCTCTTCTGGTAGAAAGACCTGATCTGCGCGTCTATGAACTCTTTAACATCTGCAACAAAAATCTTAAAGGTCTTCAAGTCTTCAAGCGGAGATGGCAGCCTATGATAGGCCCACCTCGTTATGGCGTAAGCCGAGTTTTCAGCTCGAGCCAGCCAAAGTTTTCTTCCCTCAATGCTCTCTAAGAAGAAGATAGGCCTGGTTAAGGCTTCTTCATATTTCTGCTGAGATGCTTCAGCTTGTTCAAAATCATGGAACTGATCGTTGATGTTGTCCAACAGTTTTATCCCGGTCATCATGGCTGTTTTCGAAAAAATTGAGGAATCCACAACATCGTTCCCTGCGACTCTGTGAAGGATAGGATACGAACTTATAGCCGCCAGAAAACTGGCATAGGCGAGATACTTATCTTTCAGAAGCTTTCTATCCTTCAAATCGTCGAAACTCAACACTAAAGGGCCGTCTAATTCCGCAGTCAATTTTGCTTCCAGTTCTTTTTTCACTCGACTGATGCTTTTGTAAACCTTAAAGAAACCGATAGAAGGAAATTTTCGCGCCATGGAGGTGAGAATAATCAAGCCGCCGAGATGGTAGAGAGGATTTAACCCCTCTTTGAAAATTTTCACTAATAAATCACCCCATAGCAGGGGTATTCCAACTTTATTGCTGTAAATAACTTAAATTTGGGTCTTTTATTTAACTTTTGTTATTATTTTTAAATAATAAGCCGTTTTTAAATTTCTTTATTAAAAAAATATTCAAATATGGCTTTTATTTGAAAATAAATCAAATATAACTTAAATTATATTAAAAATAAAAACAGATGCCGTTATACAAAAAACAGTCGAATGTAGGAAAAAATCCGCTGCCATTAGTCAGTCTTTCAAAATCCGGAACACTTGCACATCAATTTTCATTTGAATGGGTTCAAGTTTAACGTTCAAAACACTTTCTACGTAACTTTTCATCAAACTGGAAGGTAGAGCTGGAGAAACAATCTGAATGTAGTCCCTGTCCGTAGCCGAAAATTGTCCCCAGCCAAAGTTGGACATAATCTCCAAAGCGGAATCCCAGTCTTTGGTAGTGTCGGTTTGAAACTGAAACAAAGCGAAAGACTTGATGACTTCCCCCATTTCCCTACCTAGGTCCCTGTGGTCTTCCTGCTCCACCCGCTCTATCAACAGGTCTAGGGCTTTTTTTGGGAGGAAAACAATTCTAACAGGTCCTATGTCAAAAAGACCCTTTTGCCATCGGTCTAAAGTGTATTGTCTCCCGAATTTAACGCACATCTCAACGAATTCTTTTAAAGACCGAACTCGCCCCTCTCGCATCAGTCTTTCGATGTACTCTACGTCTTCCTCTTCTAATTCAACTGATGTGACCCTGCTCATGAATAAATGCTCCTATTCAAAGTTAATATATAATAATATTTTTATTTAATTAATGTATTGTTGCGCATCTTTTATATAAATTTATAATTAAAAAATTATGTTAAACTTAAGGAGCCTATCTCCCTTTTCCCGGAAACACTCCCTTCCCCCAAAAAATAACGGGACTGCCCGATGCTCGCTGTCTCCTCCACATTAAGGAGTGATAAACAGTTTCTCCTTCGGGAAGACAGTGATCCCTCGCTGGTCTATTTTATACGGGTGCGGCTGGATGTCGTGGGAAACTCCCCGCATTTTTTCCACATGAATGCTTTTAGCCGTCACATCCTCTCTCCGAATGTTCTGCATGACAATAACTCCGTCGGATAAATATTCCTCAAAGATAAACTCCCGCTCTAGCAAGTTGGCTTTCACCTCAGAAATGATGAGGGCGGTGACGCCTAATTCCGTGAAAGTTTTAAAAATAAGCATGGTAGCCAGCCGCCTCTTAACCAATTCTGGCTCTTGGAAGGTTAACGCGGAAAGGGAGTCAAGGACTACTCTTTTGGCGCCGACGTCTCTGCAACTGTTTCGAATAACCTCCAACAAGCTTGAAATTTTGAAGGCAGGCATGCTCAGAAATTTCACCGCAGCTTCAATTTCTCTTTGAGGCATGTAATTAATAATAGAGTAATCCACTATCTTCAACATTCCATCCTTCTCATGCTTTTCAAAGTTTAGATCAAGCTTTGAAAGTTCCCTCTTCAGGGATGAAACATCCTCTTCCAACGTAATGTAAAGGCCTTTCTCGTTGAACATGGATATCCCGTTGCAGAGATACTGAGCGCTGAGAATAGTCTTCCCAGTTCCAGGGCCGCCGATGACAAGAATGTTCCGGCCCTGAGGGAGACCCCCTCCCAAAATCTCATCTAACCCTTCAATCCCTGTGGGAATAATGTCCTTCGGATGTGAAGTCATGAAAACCCCTTCTTCTCCTCCCAGCCTAATTATTCTTCCCCAAACGAGGTTAATATCTCTTTTCGCTCCAAGCTGGAAACCCGAATAATTAACGCCAAATGTTTAAGGCTGGTTTTTCTTCTCGTCTTCCAACATGTCCATCAAGCCTTCCCATAGGCTGTACCTAGCTCGGAACCCTAGATCCTTCTCCGCTCGCCTGACATCATAGACAAAATTTTGAGCGTCAAAGCTTCTAGGCGGCTTTACAACCGGCTTCAAGTTCGAGTTTAGAGCCTTCAAGCATAGGTTGCAAACTTTTCTGATGGAAAGAGCCCTACCTGTGCCTATGTTGTATATTTTATTAAGCTTCTGAGCTTCTAAGGCCAGTATGTTTGCGCGGGCAACATCCTTCACGTAGATGAAGTCGCATTTTTGACTGCCTCCATATATTTCTGGGGGCTCCCCCTTTTTGATTCTCTGAAGAAATTTCCCTATGGCACCCCCCTCTTTATGCCTCCCATATATGTAGCCGTAGCGGAGGATTATGTAGGGAAGCTTTTTGCCGCTATTCCTAACCCACTGCTCAGCTTGAAGCTTAGTCCATCCGTAATCACTATCAACGCTCGGCCCCAGTTTTTCTCTTTCGCTGATGGGAACCCGCGCGTTTTGTCTATAAACATTCCCTGTTGAACCATAGACCAAACGCTCAGCTTTCTTTGCTATACACGCGTCTACAACATTTATGGTTCCCTCCACATTCATCCTTAGAGCGTATCTTCTGTTTGCGCCAGCTGCATCAAACGTGGATATGGCAGCCAAGTGAAGTACCTTGTCCCCCGGACGGATAAGCTTAAAAAGCCTTGGGTCTAGTATGTCGAATTTCTTCAAGGTAAAGTTCGGGTGGGAATCGAATTTTTCAAGTCTGTCGCCAGATAGGTCTATTCCCAAAACCCTATAGCCTTCTGCCAAAAGGGCCTCTACCGTATGGATGCCAACGAAACCGTTCGCTCCAGTTACAACTATTCTACTTTTTTCCAAGAGCCGATAACCTGTGCACTTGCTCTATAATATGTGGAACAGGGTCCTCCAAAGCGTTCAGCCGTTCTCCTACCTCTACCCTTTCACCCATGATCCGGCAGACCAATTTGTACGCTTCTTTAACGTTCGGCAAATAATACAGCGGAAAACCTTTTTTACTCAGATATTTACCAATGAGGTCGAAAAAATGGAGGCTGATGGCAGGGGTACCCTGCAAAGCTGCTTCCTTAGCTATCGTTCCTCCGCTGCATATGACTGCCCCAACAAGGCGGACGAGCAGAGGTACGTTTAAAACATTCTTCGGAACCATGATGTTTCCCGCCCCTTTTAACTCAGCTTTTTTTCCAGTGTAACGTGGAAGGAAAATCACCTGATAATCTTCAGCCAACATGCTTAGGAGTTCTTTGATTTTCTCGCGGTAGACTCGAACGTACGACGCATCGCTTTCAATGTCCCTTAAAACCACTGAGTAGCGTAGTTCCTTCTCCGACATGTCAATCCCTAAAGGTACATCCTCGGCAATCCGCCTCTTAATGTAGGAGACTTCCTCCGTGCCATTATATTGAATTATCTTAGAAGGCGCTATGCCAAATTTTTCCCATAATTTTTTTTCGATGGAATTGGGTGTTACCAAAGAATCGAGAAGCGGAACTGTAAGCCTCAAAACCGACAAGTTTATTATAGTATCATTTGCATGCACCATGGGAATTCCGAAACCGAAAGCCACCCGCGTCGCCTCCACGGATCCATGAGCATACAAAACATCCGGCCTGCCATGGCTTTCAATAAATCCAGCCAACGTTTTTTCCCGCTCTACCCCAAACATGAATTTTTCCCTCACGGAATAACCGTATCTCCCGAACGGAGTATGCGAGATTTTAAGCATATCTAAAACTTGGCACGTTGCCAAGCCTCTCCGAGATGTCACGTATACTTCTTCAAATTTACAGTCTAACAGCAACGCTTTTAGCAGCCATGCATCCTTAGGATGAACAACATCCACCCATAATTTCATGGACGCCACTTCAAATCCGGTTGTGCCTTGATGAAAAGAACGCTAAAATAGGCTTCTGCGAAGGGCCTCCTCAATGTTAACTGAGGGTCTATAGTTGAAATATTTCTCAGCTTTAGTAATTGAAGGATAAGAGTTGACGGGTATTTCATTAGGCCTCGGAGGAGCCAACTTTATCTTCGACTTACTGCCTGAAATCTGGATCAGTTTTTCCACAACCCATTTTAACTTGACAGGCTGCCCGCTTCCTATGTGAAACAGTTCGCCGAACGTTGAGGAGGGATTCATCAAGACGCTGCGTATGGCTTCGCAGAGGTTTCCTACGTAGTTGAAATCCATCACCTGCTCACCGTAACAGTAGAGGGTGATGGGCTCCTCTTTCTTCACTTTGGCTGCTAAAAGGTTCAGAATGGTGCCTCTCAACCCTTCTCCTATCAAATCCCAGCACCGAAAGATTGTTGCCTTCAACCCTTTTTTAGCCATGTAATGGAATATCATGTATTCAGACAAAACCTTAGAGTACGCATAGCCGCTTTGGGGATTGTACTGCCAGTTATCTTCGCTGATGGGTAAAAATTTAGATGAACTGCCGAGAACAGCAGCGCTGGACATGAAAATCACCCTTGCATTATAATTAACACAACAATCAATCACGTTCAAGGTTCCAAACGAGTTGGTGTGAAAGTATGGATACGGCTTCTCATTACTTTCTTTGGAATTGCAAAGAGCTGCCAGATGAACCACCACGTCCGGCTGAAAGGATTCAAATACTGATTTAACATCTTCTAGAACTGTAACGTCGCATACAAAGTTAGTAGAATTCGTTCTTTTAACGTCTATGCCTGCGACATCCACTTGGGAAGTCTTCAAATAGTTGAATAAGTGGCGGCCCACAAACCCCGCGCTGCCCGTTATCAAAACTTTCGTTTTCTCCTTCATATTCATTGCTCCATTATTTCGCAGAGTCGGACGGCCACTGAGATCTTCGTCTAAAGGGTAGCAAGCCTCTATTTATATAATATCCTTATGTTTTCATAAGCTTTAGGCGGGAAAAATTTTTAAGCCTATCTGAATTCCCACGCTTACAACTCTATGACCCTTCTCCGTAGGGCCTTAATCGTCTGCTTAATGTGAAAGAAGTCTCTTTGCTAATTGAAGAAACACTTAACTATTTGTTGATAATCTCTTGGTAGAATTTAAGATACATGCCAGTAGCTCTATCCCAAGTTAGGTTCCTTTCGATGTATCCTCTTCCCTCTAAGGCTTTTTTCTCGCATTTTCATAATTTTTAAAAATCCAACAAGCTTTTTCAGCAAACGCCTCTGCTTTGTAGGGAACATAGTAAGCATACTTACCTACAGATTCCCTTATGGCTGGTATATCTGTGGCTATCACCGGTGTCCCGCATGCCAATGCTTCAGCTGAAGCCAGAGAGAACCCCTCAGCATAGGGCGGGCTTGGAACTAAAATAACATGGCATTTGTTGTAGAAATAGCATAATTGATTATCATCTAAGACCTTATCGTTCAACAAGATAACGCATTCCGGTAATAATTCAGCATTTTTGGGATAAGACTAATTTTGTAGGATGCTTTTCTTCCCACATAGCCGATAGTCGGTTTTTTCGGTTTCTTTATTCCAAGCGGTTTAAATTTACTGCAATCAACCCCGTTAGGGACAACTCTAGCCTTGTCAGTCATCTTCGGCATCACAACTCCCAGGGCCTCTATAATAGCCTTTGTCGGGGTTGTTATTCCTATAGCTTTTTTTTACAGCTAATTTTTGAAGATATCCTCTGAAGTGATACATTCGCATAGGAGCGATGTCATGGAGGGTTAGGATGTAATTCTTTCTAGCGATGATCGGCGGCATTGCTGCCCTAAAATTAGCCGCGTGAATGACATCATAGTCTTTAAGTTTCATTGATGCTCTTACCATCCAAAGAAAAGTTCCAGTCTATGGTTTTCCGTTATGGACGACTTCAACGTTAACATGTTTTCTCAGCCTTTCCACTATCTCTATACTAAATCTGTTAACGCCTCCTATCGGTTTTTCAGGCGTATAATGGAGAGTTAACCACAGGACTTTCATGGCTTTCGTCTAACTACTTTAAACTTTCTTTTAATGGTATATAGGTTATAAACCCTCCAAATATATAATTGCTTCAATCTCATTGCTGAGGGATGCCACCTTATTGACGATTCCCATCAGCTTCCTTAACTTATCTTTACGTTTTCCACTATAAATATCGTGGTTTTGTCCTTATTTTCAATTGAAACTCTTCCTTTCGCAGAAGCTTGTATAATGAAAAAGGAGTATACCTTTTTCTATGCCTATGGTATTGTTTCTCCCCCGGCATCATAAAGCGGATTAGAAACAGTTTTGCGTCCCGCTAGTCTCGGCAAAAGAAAATAGTAAGGTATGGCTATTAAATTAGGGACGACTATTGTTATTATGGTTATATATCTTCTAGAAATTCTTGTAAGCTCTCTCAACAAGGTATGAGGTTTATCACTATGTTCAAAAGTATGGAATAGGTAAACTTGTTCAAAACATTTTTCTTGAAATGGTAAATAATGCATGTCTGCCCCCACATCTGGATTGACGATAGGATCTATATCAACGCCAATATCCTTCCGCTTATTCCTGCCGCAGCCTACATCGAGAGTTACCATGCCTTTAATCTCCTGTTTACCAACTCAAATTAAGATGAGGAAACATTCAATGTGGTTTTACAAAGCTAAAAATTAATTCGTTGTTTATTAATGAGATCTCCTAAAAAGGTTGGGCATATTGAAGGCAAAGAGATGACTAAATTATATATTAAATTAATAGTATATTAATCGAGTAATGAAAAACTTAAGAGCCAAACCGTCTTGAATTGACGAATCTACAAGGTAATAAAATTTGAGGGTTCTTCTACTGGGTCGATATACGGCTTGGGACAATAGGGCTTTTGGTGGCGACATTCACGCCCAGAAATTGGCGGATAATTTAGGGGCCTTAGGATGTAAGGTCGATTTCTGTAATGCCTCAAACTTCTCTGGCAGAGAAAGCATCAACTTCTTAAAGGTTGAATATTGCCGATTTAGGAATACACCATATTATCCATTGTTAAAACTTGATAACGTGGTTGAATACGATGTGGTTCACGGCTTCTCCACCACCGGCTACATTTTTAGAATTATTAATAAATTTCGTTCTTCCTCGTCTTTGAGCCGTCCTTTGATGGTTCAATCTCAGCTTGTTTCAAGATTGGCTGCTTTAGGAGTCAAACATCCAGCTGAACTCTTACTCAGGCTCAAGCCCTTTAGGTTTTTAGCTTGGCGGATGGAGAGAGATGCATGCAGGCATGCCGACGTGGTTGTAGTGACCTCTCAGGCCGTGAAGGAATGTATCGTCAAAGAATTCGATTTGCCTAACAGTAAGGTTCAGGTAATTCCAAGAGGGGTAGACGTGGAGCACTTTAAGCCTACACGGCTTCCTGAAGATAAGGTTATTCTGACGGTGTGCAGACTTGAAATAGAAAAAGGAATCCAACATCTCATCGAATCGGTTAAGTATCTTCATAAATCCCATAAAGATATCAGTCTTCATATCGTAGGAAGCGGAAAGGATGAGCGTCGGTTGAAAGAAATGGCTAAAGGTTGTTCCTATGTGCGGTTTTTAGGTAAAGTTCCTCATCAAGACATGCCTAAAATTTACGCAAGTTGCAGAGTTTTCGTATTGCCCTCTCTCTTTGAACCATTCGGTGCAGTGTTGCTGGAGGCTATGGCCTCTGCTAGGCCGGTGATAGCTGTCAATACAGGTGGACCTAGAGATATCGTGACCCCGGACTGCGGTGTACTGGTCAATTTTGGTGATGTAGATCAATTAGCGGCCGCTGTTGACAATCTTCTCCACGACAGGAAGAAGGCGGAGAGAATGGGGCTTATGGGAAGAGATAGAGTTCAAAAAGAATACACTTGGGAAAAAGAGGCGGAAAAATATTTGAGACTGTATCGAGGAGAAACAGCCAAGCTCTAAACTGTTGGAGGCGATGCAATTGAAGTTTGACATAGTGATGTGGGCGAAAAATGGTGCATGGTCCTTGCCTCGGGTATTCAGCCGCATTAATGAAGTTATACCTCTCAGCTCTGTTAACCAGCGGATATACGTTGATGATCACAGCATAGATGATAGCGTGGAAATAGCCAAGTCATTCGGTTGGAGTGTCTACAAAAACGAAGGTGCCGGTCTCAGTGACGGCGCCAACACAGCCCTAAAACATGTTGAAACTCCTTACTTCATATCGTTTGAACGAGACATAGTTCTAGCTGAAGATTGGTGGGAGAAAATACCGCCTCAAGTTCTAGGTAAGCATAAAGTCCTTGCTGCACAAGGGATACGTCTCCCAGATCATCCTATTCTGAGAAAGCTCCAAGAATATCGGACGGAGAGGATGATTAAAACTGGACGTTCCACCCAATCTCTAGATAACACCATGTTCAACACCACCCTTCTCCGTGGTCTAGGCGGTTTCCCTAAGATAAAAAAGGCAGCAGCCGGCGTCGATAGCATTCTGGTTCAGAAAGCTTTAAGAGCGGGCTATGAATGGAAAACCGACTTCAGCGTCATGTCTCTACATTTGAGAAAGGGGGTATGCCAAGAGCTTCGGCATTATTACAGATATGGCGTTTACTCTAACATAGTAAAAAAATATGATAAGTCAATTAATATGCTGCGTTTTCTCAAAATGTTATTTTTCTCGCCCATTAGGGGATTTGATATTGCTGTAAAGAAACGGTGCATCTGGCTTTGGCCCCTGTATCTCACAATCAGACTCTACGCCTTTTTGGGTTATCTCCACGGATATTTTTCTCTTTCACATGAAGAGAACGATGTTTGACCGATGTCATGTTCATAAAGCAATTTTACTAAGCCGTCCGTCGACAGACTAGTACAGAATTTGATATGTCTTCACATATTTTTCTTTTCAAGATTTTACTATAAAATGTTCTGGCAAAAGGAAAATCCACGCGTAGGACCTTAATGGAGAAGAAACTTTCAATCACGCTAAAGCCATTCTCCTCCATCAAACTGAGGATTTCTTTGGGCGAAAATGACCTTAGATGCTTTTTATCCGCGATGAAGGCTACCCTGATCCTTCTCAAGACAAAGAATTTACGTCTAATTTTACTCCAAAATTCACTTTTATAGGGTACCGGGACGGTCAAGACCAGTAACCCATCCGGCTTCAATACCCTTTTCATCTCGCTCAGAATCGCCGAAGGGTTTATCACGTGCTCCAAAACCTGCGAGCAAAGAATCAGGTTGACGCTAGAATTTTTTAAAGGGAGGGTCTCACCTACCCCATGGATGTAATCTGTTTTATCGTTTTTTCCCGCTTTTCTCAGAAGCGGGAGAGAAATGTCGAGACCGATGAGGAAGTTAAAAAGGTCTCTAAATAATTTCAAATAACAACCTTCAGCGCATCCCACATCCAGTAAGATATCTCCCTCAGCGAACTTATGGACAACCTCTAACACTTTTTCTCTTCTTCTGAGATGTCCCTCTGCCTCGTAGAGTTTATTTTGCCCTTCCATACTTTGATATTCTTTGTAATATTTTCTCGGAATAATGCCCTTAGTAACCATATTCTATGCGCCTAATTTCATATTCAGGTAGCTGTCCACGTCAATACAACTGCTTGTCGATGATAAAAAGTCTCCTCTCAGTTTTTAGAAAATAATCTCTGTAGCCATTATAGCTTAGGATTTTAATAATCCATAGCATTATATAGGTTGAATTAAGGCTGAGGGCTTAAAGGGGAAGCTATAAGGGGTAGAGGTCCCGCGCTTTGAAGATTTGTATTTTCTCCCCTCAATCTCGTTTAGCCTCGCAGATGAAGGAATTCGCCATAAGATTTGTTAGCATGAATCATGAGGTACACGCAATTATAGCTTCCTCTTCCTATGGGCGAAAACATAGAAGGCGTGAAATTGATGGAAGCGGCATTGTCTATCATGTTATGCCGGTTATACCCGTCTCTAAGTTGTTATATCCTTCCTATGTAATTTTAGCTACGATAAGAGGATTACTCGTGAGAAATAGTGTTACTATCTCTCATGAGGTCTACACAGGTTTGATAGGGGTAATCCTTCGTTTCTTAACCGGCAGAAAGTCTGTCCTCTATGTGGTTGACGCTCAGACAGACCTGAAAATAGAGCGGGGTATGTGGCGTAATTCGCTGCTCCTAAAGCTTGGTAGGTGGCTGGAGCGTTTCGTAGTCAGTCACTCAGACGTATCCATAGCCATTGATCAGTCTTTGATCCCCTACCTAAAACAACTAGGCGCAAAAAGGGTTGAAGTTGTTACCTACGGGATTAAACTGGACCTGTTCAATAAATGTGATGGCAAAGAAATCGTGAAGAAACACTGTCTCCCCGAGGGGAAGGTTGTAGGTTATGTCGGCGGAATGGAGCCCCATCATGGAGTACAATATCTGGTCGAAGCTATTCCTTATGTTATAAAAGAAATACCTGACGTCAAATTCCTTATAGTAGGTAACGGTCTTCTGAGGCCTTGGCTAGAAGAAAAGGCGGGAAAACATGGTGTCTTTCCAGGGCATGTACCATACCATGAGGTACCAAAATATCTTGCCGCCTCAGATATTCTCGTGGTCCCCGCAGCACCTCGCTCCAAATACGTGTCTGTGTTGACCACCAAGATTTTTGACTACCTTGGCTCTGGCAAGGCTATCATTGCAACAGATGTGGGCGGAATTAAACAGACCTTAGGCGATGTTACTTTAGTTGTGCCACCAAGAGACCCTAAAGCATTGGCAAATGCCATTCTACATCTGATAAAAGACAGAGAATCACGCCGGAAGATGGGTTTGGAGGCGAAGAAAATCATCAACATCAGATTCAACTATGATAAACTTGCAAAAAGATTCGTCAAAATCTTGGAAGATGCAGGCAGGGATTGTGAGTCATGAACCTTCTTCACTTAATTTAGTCGCTTTCCGCCCATTTTTTCATTAGCTTAATGGCTTCAGCATTTTTTCCATCCGCCAACAAAATGATGGCCTTTGCCAGGTCGCGGTAGTAGGGATTCGCTTTAGCCATAATTGTGTGGTTTATGGGGACTGCGCCTCGTTTAACATCTGTCCACCCGATGATGGTGGCAAGAGGGATGTAAATTACAAAAAAAACTATCATAAAAACAATCAAATGTGAAAAGAGTTTTTGGAGGGTTGGAATATATTCTATTAGAAGGCGGTACTGTATCACAATAAAGTTTAGAAAGGTGATGGCGAAGATCAGGTAAACGCTGTGCCCCCTCCTAAAATAAGTCCAATATCTTAGTAGCCTTCTTCTCAATCCTTAACTCCTCCCTGTTTTTGTCAGTAAAGTTATTGTTGTTCTTGAGCACTTTTAATCAGCCTTAAAGAGAGGATATAAACTTTTTGAAAAGTAGGTTCAGCCTTCTTCTTGAATTTTCTGTCCTATTTGAACTTATTAGTTTAAAAATCTAGGCTTCAGCTGACTTATTTTGCGGACCTTTTCGGATCTTTCTCTAACATTTTTCCATATTTCTCCAAAGTCAAGTCTCTGCTTTTCTATTCGAAATTTCTTTAAGTACTTATGCATGTGTTATAAGTGAACTTATAACTGCGAAACAAATAAACCATTAATTTGGGATGTGCCGTGTTTTTATGGGAGAGGGAAAATATCTTTAAAAGTTGCTGTTTAGGCGTGATGGTGTTCAAGTCATAGAAGAGGCAGATTTACGCGTATGGCTGAACTCATAAAGACGGGTGTGGAGGGTTTAGACGATGTCCTCGGGGGAGGTCTACCAGATAAGAGCCTAGTCCTCGTCCTCGGCGAGACTGGCTCTCATTATGATACCTTCGTTCGTCAGATTTTCTACAACCACGTTCTTGAGGGAGGGAAGGTCGCCTATTACATTGTTGAAACTTCCAGCTCCGATGTCTTAGAGGATATGTCCGTCTACAATTGGGACCTTACCGAGTTTATGGAGAAAGGATCGTGGGTCTTTGTCAACGCACTCTCTCCAGACTTACAGGAGCTTTCAGAGCTATCTCCCAGTAAAACCCCTGAAGTTAAGCTTCTCCTGAGTCAGACCTTAACAACACTGAAAAGGGATTTTTTAGCTAGGGTTAAGGAAGGAAGGTGGACAGCGTTGCATATCTCCCATCTCATCTTACGCTACGACTTCAGAGATGTGATGGATACGGTGCTGTACATGCGGATGGTGGTCCGTCACCATTCAGGCTTACATTTTATACTGCTGCCTAGGGGGGTTCATGAGGAGCAGAAGATTCAGGCTCTCAAACATTTAGCGGATGGAGTATTCGAATTCGGTATGCAGGAAAGAGGCAGAGAATATGAAGGAGTGTTTACCATCACTAAGTTGAGGAAAGTTCTCCATAAAACGAAAACTCACTCCTTTATGATTTCAAACAGGGGACTCTACATTGAGAGAGCGGAGCGGATAGTCTAGTCCTATTTGACATTGCAAAGATATCTCTTTAATGCGAAGGCGAATTTTTTGAAGCCCTTTTTTATACATCACAGGAGAAAAAAGCTGACTTACTCGGCGTCGAAAGGACATTTTGATGGAGAAAAGGTTAAGTACTGTGGAAGAGACTTGAGAACTCAAAGAAAGGGAATAATCCTTTCCATTCAAATTGAAAACAGCTTTAATCCTTTAGGCGCCCAAGACAAAGAGGCGTCTGTTAAGGTTCCGGCGATGGGTGGAAACATAGATCCTGGGAGCTGTCTTCAGATGGATGTTCAAGCATGGGTTGGCAACTCTGGTTTTCAAGAGGGGGTTGCTTGGTTGTGAAACTGATAGGGCGGGGTAAACCGAAGTCTGAAACCGGAAAGACGGGAGCTAAACCGGAGATTCTCACACCAAAACTTCCAGAGAAAATTATAGACATTCATCCTGTGCTACCCCCGTATGCTCATGTGGCAATTACCCGTGATGAGATGGGACGGCATCGGTATGTTGTCATAGAGCCAGTCCTCAACGAGTCTGAGTCCCGGATCATGGAGAGATTGAGAGAAATACTTGTTGAGGAATTGGAAGTTGCCACAGAAGAGCTGGGCAGTCACGAGAGAAGGGAAGCCTTCCTCAAAGAAAAAATTCAAAGTATTATTAAAAGGTACAAGATTAAACTCAGCCCGGAAGCCGTGGATAAACTCACCTACTATTTAATTCGAGATTTCGTTTATCTCAGCAAGATCGAGCCTCTCATGCGGGATCACATGATAGAAGACATTTCTTGCGATGGACCCAAGATTCCCATCTACGTATGGCATAGAGAATACGAGTCCATGCCAACCAACGTGGTCTTTGAGTCGGCTGAAGAGCTTGACAGGTTTGTTGTGAGATTATCCTACTTGGCCGGACGTCATATTTCCGTCGCTCAACCTATTGTTGACGGTTCGCTGCCGGATGGTAGCAGGCTTAATGCAACCTTCGGCTCGGAGGTTACAAAAAAAGGAAGCAGTTTCACCATCCGCAAGTTCAGAGCAGACCCGTTGACCATCACGGATCTCATCGCCTTCAACACCATCTCCGCGGAAATCGGAGCCTATTTCTGGTTTCTAGTCGAGAACAAGGCCTCTATTTTAGTCTCTGGAGGTGTGGCTTCCGGTAAGACGACGTTCCTCAACTGCCTTGCCATGTTCATCCGACCGGAGCTTAAGATAGTCACCATTGAAGACACAGCGGAGCTTAACATTCCCCAAGAAAACCTAATTCAGGCTCTTACCCGTTCAGGTTTCGGTCCTGCGGGGGAGACGGCTGAGATCAGCCTCTTCGACCTGTTGAAGAATGCGATGAGGCAAAGACCCGACTACATCATAGTAGGGGAGATCCGTGGAGAGGAAGCTTACACGCTTTTCCAAGCCGTGACCACCGGCCATGGGGGTTTAAGTAGCATACATGGAGATTCCGTTCAATCCGTCATTTACCGTTTAGAATCTGAGCCTATGAAGATTCCGAGGAATTTCATCGCCAGCTTGAATGCTGTAACAATTTTAGGCAAGGTTCAAGTTGGTGAACGGTCTGTCAGACGTATGTTAAACTGCACTGAGTTGGTGGGCATAGACCCTTCAACCAAGCATCTTCTAACCAACCTAATCTACGAGTGGAAACCAGACGATGACTCCTTTGCCTTCGAAGGAAGAAGCAACTTTATCAGTAAAGTCATGGCCGCCAAAAACATGACGGAAGCTGATATTAGGGAGGATCTGAAAATGAGAACCCAAATCCTCAAATGGATGGTGGCCAGCAACATCAGACGCTATATAGATGTAGCTCAAGTTATCAGGCAGTTCTACGTCGACCCTCAACGTCTTTATGCAAAAGCCAGATACGGTCTTGAGGCATGAGTCCTTCTAGGAAAGAAGGCAAGTCTGAAAAGGTTAAGCAAGTCAAAGGCAAAGGTGGAATGTCCGCGGGAGTTTTGGAGAAACCTTGGTATGCTTCTTACGGTTTTTTGGCATCAAAGATCGATCCTCTGCTCCCCCACCTTAAAGGGTTGAGGAGTAAGTTCATCAAAGCCGGTCTTCCGGTGGATTTCAGGGCCTATGTGAGTTTTCTCATTTTCGCAACCATCATGTCTTTTGCGGTAACCTTGGGGATTACTTTGAGCATAAATATTTTCTTCCTTAAAACCCAAATAATCTATTTTCTCGGTGTTTCGTTTCCTTTTCTATCGCTCCCTCTCATAATAGCCGGCTTCTCGGCGGCGACAACGTTTCTTTCGATCTATCTCTACCCCAGCTTTGTGGTGGGTGTTGAGAAGAGAAAGATTGAGAATTCTCTCCTCTACGCTGTAAGCTACATGTCCATCTTAGCCACAGCCGGCTTGTCGCCTGAAAGGATCTTTAGAGCTCTCGCAGCCAAACCTGAAATTCGGGGAATCTGCACCCAAGCCAGGTTGATCATCAGAGACGTAGACATTTTTGGGGTTGATTTTCTTTCAGCTTTGCACAGTGCCATTGAGCGCGCCCCCTCCAAGCTGTACGCGGATGTTCTTGAAGGGTTTGTAGCCCTCATTTATTCAGGAGGAGATCTGTCTGAGTATCTGAGGACTAGGACGGATGAGCTGACAAAGCGCCAAGCTGACATCATCCGCATGTTCGTTGGGAGGCTTGGGATGCTGGCCGAGTCCGCTGTAGCTATCATAGCTGTCTTTCCTCTGATATTCATCGTCAGCTTCAGCACAGCTTCCCTTCTCCCAGGGGGGTTTCTAACTCAGCCGATCTTTGTATACAGTGTGGTTTACTTGATGCTGCCCTTTATCTCTATTCTGTTCTTAGCGATTCTGAGAACGGGAGCTCCTCAGGTGTAATCTGTCGTGATCGAGAAAAGGGATATAAAAATCGGCTGGGCAGTCTCCTGCGGCGTAGGGTTCGCCATAATCTTTCTTGCTTTGCTGGGCCCCTATTTCTTCGGGCTTCCGGAATTTTTAGGTCTCTTCAAACTGCTGGGAATACCGTATTTTCTTCCGTCATATCTCGGTGTTCTGTGGGTAGATAAACTCATGGTTATCTCCGTAGTCATAATGATTCTCCCTCCAGGGGTTCTCCACCATCTCCATTGGCGGTGGAAGAAGGCGGTGGACAGAAATGTGCCTAACTTTCTCAGGGATATAGCGAACGCTCAATATACAGGGATGACCTTCATTCGAGCTCTGGAATATACGGCGAAAAGAGACTACGGCCCCCTTTCTGAGCATCTCAGGTGGGCTTTGGCTAAGATATCTTGGGGCGTACCCTATGAGGAGGCTCTGCAAGCTATGGCTGAGCGTTTGGACACGCCTCTGGTGCGGAGGGCTGTGATGCTCATCATCGAATCCGGGCGTACCGGGGGAGATATCTTAGAGATCATGGAGTCGATAGCGAAGCACATTCGAAACGTTGAAGACTTGGAGAGGGAGCGGTTGACCAGCATGAGGCCTAACATCTACATAATCTACCTCGGCTTCGCAGTCATGCTGCTGACCGTGGTGTTAGTTTACACCACTTTCATCCTCCGGCTGCTCACTGGGGAGCTGGCGGGAAGCATCGGGGCCATACGGGCTCAGGAGTCCCCTCTCACCCCGTTGGAATACCTTAGGATATACTTCCATACAGCAGTGGTAGTGGCTTTTTTCGGAGGCCTCATGGCCGGGCAGATGGGGGAGGGCGGCTTAACCAACGGGTTGAAGCACTCTGTCATCATGTTGATCGCAACTCTCCTCACTTTCACTTTCTTCATGGCTTAAGGCAAGCTTGAAGAATAGTGGGAAGAATTAAACACTCAATAAGCTTTTTCACGTGATCATCCAATAACCGAGTTCTGAATTTTTAATTCTCTACATAAAAGAGAAACATTAAGGAAGAGAGCTTGTTTTTCAGTATTTGTCTATAAATTTAAACGACATCTACATCGCCGAAATCTAGGATTCTGACAAAGAGGGCGCCGTTGGAATCGTATCCTTCTAAATGAACTATCAATCTATAGGTGCCACTAGGGGGATATGACCCCTGATCCCCTGTTCTGCTTGGAATGGTTGTTGGAGCGCTAAATTTGAGGTAAAGAGAATCTCCGGGAGCTATTATTCTGGAATCTTGATCACTGTTTATGGGTGTAGTGAGGGTTGGGTCGCTGGTTTCAGCCCAGTCTGTTATAATGCCTGCATATGTTGTATTGTCCTGCGTGCTGCGTAATATAATTCGCGAGAGATGATTCACCACAATGGACGCATTGCTAGGATTCGAAATTCTGACTAAAATGGGTTCTCCAGACTCAACATCTATGGACGTTGGAAAGAGCGGATCCGGGATAGGGGTTTGAAGATGACTATCCCTTGATGAGGAATCGAAATAAATGGTGAGGTCTCTTCCGCTCTGGTAGATGATGGACAGTCTGAGCCTCTCCTGAGTACTCATATTCACCTCAGGCTCTGTTGTGGTGTACGTCCAAAGCGTTATAGCCTCTGAACGTGGAAACCCAACCGTAAAATCGTCTATGGTAGTAACGACAGTTGATCCGTTTTGAGAAACCACTTCGTAGATTATTCTAACCGTCGTAGCCGGCCCGGAACCCGGACGCTTATAGTAAATCGACAGGTTCCAATCGCCGGCCGGAATTGTCCTCGTGTTGGTGTCGTTGACCGTATAGAATTTTATATCAGGATTAACAACAGACACAGCTGTACCTGTAGGTAGCAAGGGATCCATTATTCGGCCGTCCAGAACACTCTGATCATGAAAATACAGCCGGCCTTCGGTGTCCACTGCCGCTGAGCCGGCTGTTTCGACGTTTAAGGCTGCTTCGCTCTGTTCGGCAAAAGCCACTATTCCAACTTCGGTTGTAGCTGTTACGAAGTTTCCCTGAGGAGCCCCTACGAAAGATGCGTTGAATGTTATGGTTGTGCTTTCTCCTGGAGCTTGAAACTTATACCTGAAGACCGCGGTGCTGTCCTTAGGCAGAAGGCTGATGCTTGCCGGCGTAGGTCCCTCCAAAAGCGTGGCCCCGTCTGTGAACGATAAAGTTGGTTGCAGGTTGTATACGAAATTGGCAGATGTGTCATTGTTGGTGTAGATTAAAACCACATTTATCTGCTCGTCGGTAGGAACAAAACCAGGGGCCACAATACCGAGATGCATCTTCACTTCAGGAACTAAATTGTAGCTTGCAATATTCCCTCTTTCCGTTACAACACGTATCGCGTAGTCCTTCCCAAAGGTCAAAGTGACCTTGGTGGTGTTGCTGAGGGATTCTCCTGGCTCTAGGTAGAGCGGTGGATTTGTGAAATTGTAGCTATAGTGCATATTATCCGTTTGGTTGATTATCCACAACCTTATGGGGTGGACGGTTACCGTCCCTCGGTTAGTCATGTTGATGACGAGTTTTCCTTCCTCATTCAGGTAAGCGCTGGTTATTACAAGTTTTTCATGAAGTCTGTTTATGTCAAATTCACTTGCAGCCTGCACAGCCGAATGGTATTCGTTAATCTTGTAGGTGAAATAGTATATGGTGCTGACGGAAGCCATTAAAAGTACGAGAAAGAAAATTATACCTAAGACGGTTGCCTGACCTTTTCGTCTCATTTTACACTTTCCATGTACTTCGGTGAACATTCCCCAGCTCACTGAACACCTCAACTACGTAAACCCCCCCTTCGGTCCACCCCTCAGGGAAAGGGCTGTCTACGGCGATACTCACCCATTGGTCTATCCCGATGGTTACCTCCTCAAATGGAGATATATCCGTCCCATTGAAAGAGATAGCTATTATCGTAACAGGGACCCCCCCAACGTTGCCCACTGAAACAATAGCATTCGTGGAGGAGTTAAACCAAACATCATCCACCACGAATCTTTCCCGGATTTTCACCTTACTTACGTCGGTGAAAGTTCCAATGGAAACTTGGCTTTCAACGAGCATCGACAGCCCAGCCTGAACAATGATGATTCCCACTGTTGCCACCACACCTATCATGAGGATTACAGTGACAACAGTGCCAGCCGCTTTCCTCTCACGGACCCAACCCTTCCAAGGCATGGAGCCATCTATCCTTGTTCGAGGCTTTCAAAGCTTTCGACGTTTTTCCACACTTGCTAGGCTTTCCTTGATGGCTTGGAGGGCTTCCAGATGTTTCTCATGAAGCTTTCTGCGTCTCGATATCTCTTCCCTCAATATAGGCATGACAACGTTGAAGAGGCGTATGGTTGCCTCCGGGTGGTATTCCCTCAAATCTTGGAAAGAGATCTCCCCCTCTTCTTCTCCTTCCTTTTTACCTTTTCTCTTAATCACCACTATACCTGAATGGTCTAGTACGGCTGATTCGATTTCTTTTCCCTTAATCTTTGGCAGTTCACCATAAGCTGAGGGCGGAATCTCGACCTTGTCCAGTTCGGCATTAGACATGACAACCCGTAGCAAGTCAATGATGTCCGATTTTAATTTATAGATCATCTGCTTGGTCGTGTGGACTTGTTCAATGTCCTCCACCACCGTCTTCATGTGGCCTAGAAGCGCCTCAAATTCAGCTTCATACGTAGCCATAGAGTCTACCTTCTAAACCTGTGTGAATTATCTTCCTCCTAAGTTACTTATTAAAATATTCGTTAAGAGCGCCTTCAACCAACGATTCTCCAAGGCTGACTTCATGCACGGTGGCAAAAGAGGCGATGGCACGGCCGCTTTCGTGCAGATATTCAACCTTGTCCCCTACGAGGAAAAGGTAGATCTTCCCGTATCTGGCTAGGATTTCTAGTAGTCCTTGAGCGGTCTCGCCGTCCCACACTCCTCCATCGGTGAAGATGTAGGTGCTCTGGTAGCCTCTCTCCTCAGCGGATCTGATGGCCGTCACCAAAGCTGGAGTGATGTTGGTGTAACCCTGAGGCTCAAGGCTGATGACCAAGTCTTCTATGGTATCGTAGTCCTTGGAGTGCATCTTCACGAGATCGAAGTTCACACCCGTGCTGAAAGGTATGAATGTAATGCTATCGGAGCCAAATCGGCAGGCTTCAACCAGGCAGAAGACAGCCTCCCTTATGCTGTCTATCTTGTTGTCTATCGCCGTCGACCCGGAAACGTCCATGAGAATGCAAATGTCGGCGAATTCTCTCCGCTGCCACCACTCCCAGCGTTTCATGGCGAAGATTCCGGGAATGAACATGCCGTAAACCCTGTAGGTGTCTGGTATGGACAGTGCTTTGATGTGGTCGCCGATCCTCCAAGCTCCCATGGGCGGCGGTGTATAGTGCTTTCTAAACCCTCGAAGCTCATGGGCTACTTCGATGAACACGTTACTGAGGTAGAGCTTTGTCGTCATCCTGAGAAGATGGGATTTTTCCCTTCCAGTGAGTTTGATGTATCTTCCCTTCATCGAGTCGAGAACCTCTTGGAAATGTCTTGTATATTTTATCCTATCCTCCACCGTCGCCTTTACGCCTTCCTTCTCCAGTTCATGAATGTATTCAGAGACCAGCCTCTCTATCAACTCCGCAGTGTCTAAAACCATTCTACTGGGTTGGAGGATTGATTTTCGCAGATAGCCGATTTGGCTCTTGATGTAGTCGTCGAATTTCTTTCTTTCTTCCTCAAACTCCAGCGACGAACTCAAGCAGAGGTGTACGTCTTCCCAGAAGGATCTAAGCTTAGTGGGCGTTGCGCCCATGGACAGCAGCGACCGTAGCAGTTTTTCCATCTCATCCGAGGATATTGCGAAGGAGGGGGTGGATTCTGAAATGGAGCCGTAGACCAAAAATTCTCGGGGAGCTTCCTTCGGCTGGGAAAGCATCTCCTTCGGTAGCAAGTCCAGCAGAAGCCTGAGGCGGGTTGCGGGATCAAGGGGTCTTTCAAACACTACCTCTCTAACCTCTGCTGCTATGCCGCCGATTTTATAGCTACCCCCCATGAGAGACTTGGAGGCCTTGAAAAAAAGCTCTGCCAAAGGGTTTTTGGAAGCCTTTAAGCCTTCAAGCCTGTATCTGAAAAACTTCGAATAGAGAGCGGGTTCCTCCGCCAACAAAGTTTTATCAGCCAAAGCATTGGAAAAGAGGCCTACTAGGGTTCTCTGATTTTGCACGCCGGAGTCCCAAGCTAGGTAGATCCAGCTCATGAGTCTTTCCAAAGTTCCAGGATAGGATGCTCTCAGTTCAACCTCTGAAAGCAACCAGCCTTGGAGGATGTCTTCCGGATGTTGAAGGTCTTTTTTGAGGACGGTGATAGTGTCCCAGGGGGTAGGGTCTGGAATTTCCTCAGCTATATTCAAGCGTAAGCGAACGTTTTTCTTAAGAGTTATGCGTTTAAAAAAACCCTCCAGTTCATGGTCGGGCTTTATGGCAGTCTAACCTCCCAGCCTTTTTCCCCGGATTCAACCCACTCGTAGAGGTCGGCGACGGCGAGGCATTTCGTTTTCAATTCAGCCAGCTTTTCTTTTGCAGCTTCATCCCCCTTCATCGCCGGCTCCAAGAGGCTTAAGGCTTCATTCCAGAGGTTTTCCTTAAGAGCTACAGCCTCTTTCACCCTGTGAAGCACCCATTCAGCTTCGTTGGCGTACTTGGTGAAGACGCTTTGCTTCAGCTCAAGGCGGTGGGGCAGCGTATACTGCATAGCCCAGAGGACGTCGTCGAAGGAAATGGTGTCCCTGCCCTCGATCCAAGCATGAGCCTTAGAAAGCCTGATGGACGAATCTATCCACCGATGGGCTATGGGCCGGTCCATTTCGGAGCATATTTCCCCCATGTAGGGGCAGCCTCCGCAGGACATCCTGTATCGGGCGGAGGTTATGGACCTGTCGGTTTTTATACACTTTCTCAGCAGGGCGGCTACCAGTGTGGTTTTGAGGAAAACTTCGTTGGGTACGCCTACCTTTTCCACGTCCCGCCATATTTCCGTCATCTGCTCCGTCGTCAAAACGGGTTCAGCTAAGGTTCTGAGGTCATCTACATGTCGCTTATGGTACTTGGTGAGTAGAAGTTTGTGGGTTTCTTTAACTCCGAGAAGCTTTACATTGAGGAAGAAATCTATTCTGTCCATCAAGGCTCTGACCAGGCCTACGGTGCCGATGTCGTGAGGATTCATGTCCAAAAAGCAGATGTAGTCGGGGCTGCGGGCGTGAACGTCAGCGAAGATGACACTTTTCTCGGAGAGCAGTTCGAGGAGGGAGTTTTGACACTGGGTGTTGAGGCGTTGGATTTCGTTGATGAACTTGAAGGGGGCGGTGACGAGGCTTCGGGGTGTCACAGCCCCGATTTTGGACTGGATGAACTTCTGGATGTCCAAGGCCCAGAGGATGTCGAAGGTTGTCAGTTCTTGGTGGCATCGGACGATGCCTAGGTCTCCGCCGTAGAACATCTTGGCTGCGATTTCGATGAAGGTTGTCTTTCCGGTGCCGTAGCCTCCGGACAGCAGGGTTTTGGCGTCCCTGCAGATGAGGCAGCAGGCGAGGAAGTTTCTAGAGTCTTCATCCGTCATGAAGAGGGAGAAGATGCTTTCAATCCCCTTCAGATACCTGTCTCGGTGGATGAAGGCGGGTTTAGGTGAGGGTTTAACCTCTTCGACGGCTGCCAGTTTGGTTTCCAGTTTTTACAAACCTCTTTTTAAATTTACGGTGGCTAATTTTCTTTTTATTTGGCGGAATTCTTAAGGATATCGGTTTATGCTCTTGCTGTTGTTTGTCTTCAGCGGGCTGGTATTTTTGTGGGGTATAGTAAAGCATATTAATATGTTCATGTACATAATTATAATAAATCCCAACGGACGGCCTGTAAAATGACCTTTCATGTGTATAACGGGTTTTCTGTTTTCCAATCTATTTTCACAAGTATGTCTATAAATTCTGCTCGAAGCTGGAAAGACAGGCTGAGCCGAGGCAATAAAGAGGCGAAAATAATATATTAACCAACGAGGGATATTAAAAGGAGAGGAATATCGCATGAGAGGACATTTTTCAAACAAAACGCTGAAGAAATGGCTTAAACAGAAAAAAGCGGTATCCCCCATCATCGCTACCCTGCTGATGATCGTCATATCCGTGGTGGCTGGTGTCATGATCTACGGTTGGATCTCCGGTTTCATATCTACGGGTGTTCCCTCCGTACCCACAGCATACATAGTCACAATCTCCTCGGTTACTGTTTCTGATGTTGATACTTCTTCAGCTACTACGCATAATTCGACGGTTCTTAAAGTAAAGATCAGCAATCCTGGGGCGAAGGATGTTTCTGTCACTGCTGCTAACTTCATCGTAACCAATTCTTCCGGCTATGTCTACGACTACAATGGCACGGGCGGCAGCTTGCATGTGCTGGTGTACCAGGTGAGTAGCTCTTCTATAACTGCCACAGCTCAGAACCTAACTACTCAAGTAGGTCTTACCGGTGCAGCGAACACTGTTACATTGACCGGTGGAACCACGACGACCCTATATATCGAGCTTCTAGGACATGAGTCTGGGGCGGATACTGGGGCCTTGGACAAAGGAGACACCTACATCCTCAACACCCAAGACGCAACAACCTACGACGGCATATCGGTTACCTCAGCCGAATACACCTTCAGGGCTAACAAATAAGCAACTTAAATTTTTTACATCTCTTCGGTTATTTTGTTAATTTTTTCTTTACAGTAGCTTTCAGTTTGGTTTCGGCTTCACTGTTTTCGGTCTCTGACTGTCAGCTGGAAGGTTTTTGGGATTAAGGCTTGGGAGTGCTATGAGGACGCTGGAAATCCAGCCGAGGTCCTAGACCTTGGCAGATAGGGTGAGAATCGGATGGTTTCAGCAAAGGTTATATCCCACTCTAATTATCCCACTTATAGGTGGGATTTTGGAAGTGGAACTTAAAGACAAAGGAAGAGTCACCATCCCGTCGGAGATAAGGAAAGCCTTGGCCTTGGAGGAGGGAGATCGTCTTTTCATCGAGCTTGGTGAAGGCGTGATCAAGCTAAGGCCCAAGAAAATCGTCACCGCCGAAGAGATAAAGGGTATAGCCAAAATCAAGAAGGTGAAGCTTGAGGAGGTTGAACTTTCTCTAGCGGGTGAATGACGGTGAGGTTCATCGACTCCAACATCTTCATCTACCATCTAGCAGGTGATGAACGGTATGGCGAAACCGCCAGTAGGATTGTCTATAGAATAAGTAAAGGGGAAAAGGCAGCGGCATCCACCCTAATTTTTTCACAGGTCTTGGCATATCTCCGATGGAAGAACAGAGCTTCCATCATCCCCAAATTCATAGACTTTCTGAGGTCCTTACCGACGATTCAAAAGGTTGAAACCAATTTCGACGACCTTATCTTAGCTCGGAAGCTACAGGAAAAAGCCGGGGTGGACTGGAAAGCATGGGACGACCTAATCGTAGCCGCCCAAATGTTAAGAATGGGGGTGACGGAGATATATTCCAACGACAAGGACTTCGACGCCATCCCCAACGTAAAAAGAATATTCTTCTAGAAAGCTAAGCATCCAGTTTAGGCTTTTTGCAGTATTGTCTTCAGCTTTGTCACAGCTTCTTCGCTGTCTCCCGCCTCTATGACCGTGATCTTGTACATGGCTGCCAGCTGGGAGGCAGTATGACTCAGTCGGGGTAGCGCTATGAGGACGCTGGAAATCCGGCCGAGGTCGTAGACCTTGGCGAACATGGTGATGATGGGTTGCTCGCCCACGGTTTCTTTCTCTTGAACGATTTCGACAACGAGTTTTTCGTTTTCTCCCCTGACAGCTAGGATGTCGAATCTGTGGTCTACCCCCGAACTGCCTTTAACGATCCCCGGACTCTCCACCTTGTAGTTGGAGGATTCGAGGAAAGAGCGGACAGAGGAAATAACCCCCACAACTTTCCTCACCTCCGCTGTTCCTCCCAAAGTGTAGGAGTAGCATTCTTTCAGCTCCGCATCCCTTATCGTAAACTGGCGTCCGCAGCTCCTACACTGATGAGGGGAGTAGGGTTCATCGAATTTTCTTTTACACGCGTGGCAAACAAACCATATGCCCACCTTTCTTGAATCCTTGCCCGCGGGGTCTAAGGGCGTTTTACATTTAGGGCATACGAGTTTCCCCTCCGTCCGATAACGGTCCTCGGTGTCGATGTGGCCGCATTTGAAGTGTTCCAGCAAAATCTTCTTCTCTATGTCGTAGGACTTGCAGCGGGGGCAAAGGGCTAGGGTTCCCACGTTGGGCGAATGGCAGTGGGGACAAGTGGGGTGCTTGCCAAAAAGCTTCCTGGCCAAAAGCCCTTCTGCGGTTAGCTTCTCTAGAAGGCTTGAAACTTCCTCGGAGTCCCCTAGGACTTCCTCCACTTCTGGATACCTACACCCTTTAACAGGGTCGAAGACAGGCCTCAGTTCAGGGTATTTTCCGGAAAGCAGCTCCACCAAAAGCTTTCTAGGGTCCTCTGGAAGTTTAGCCTTTTCTTCAGGGGTGATCTTGCTACCGGCTGACAACCTTAGGGCGCCTTTACGTTAATTATCTAGTCAATACGGCTTATATTTGGTTATCCCGCAGGAGGGCTGGGATGCACTGTCTAACCTCTCATTTCAGCTATTTAAATCTCAAGTTCTTATCCCCAAACAGCTGGAGAATCCGGTGGAAACCAGAAAACCTTAATCCTTCCGTGTTGAAGAATCGGTGAAGGCTGAGCCTGATGGCCTCCGAGCAGCTGGACTACGCAGCCGTCATCTTGGTTTTAACTTTCTTAGCCTACTCCGCTTGGAGCGACTGGCGGACTAGGGAGGTGACCAACCGCGTTTGGATGATCCTCGCCCCTTCTGGGGTTGCTCTCACCCTTCTCCGAATTCTGCCTACGCACAATTGGACGCTCTACTTAGGATGGGGCCTCATCATGGGGGTTATGACCCTCATTTCCTTCACACTCTTCTACCTAGGCCTCTGGGGCGGCGCTGACTCCAAAGCCTTCCTCAGCCTAGGCCTCATCCTCCCATGGCCGCCTCGTGCTCCAGACCCTTGGCTGGGAATTCGGCTGCCGGTTTTCCCTCTCACCGTTTTAAACAACACCATCCTCCTTTCCACTTCCGCTGTCTTCTACATCTTGGCGAGGAATATAGCTTGGAAGGCGTTTCACCACCAAAGCCTCTTCCAAGGCTTCGCCCATGAGTCTCGGTGGAAAAAGCTTCTAGCCCTCCTAGTCAGTTACAAGGTTAAAAAAGAGAAGCTTCAAGGAAAGCGTTTCCTCTCCCTTGCCGAAGAATCCGAAGCCGAGGAAAGCGGAGGGACTCCGCCTCCGAAGCGAAGCTTCAAATTCCAAATAAAAGAAGCCCCTCCCATTGAAAGATGGGAAGAGCTGCCGGAAGAAGTCTGGGTTACGCCTCAACCGCCCCTGATGGTGTTTATATTCCTCGGCACAGCCGCCGCCCTCTGGCTGGGAGACCTCCTTCTCTGGCTTATAGCTCAATTCTTCCCCTAATCCATCCACTCTTGACCAAGAGCTCCCAGCCCAAGGAAAAAAGGGTGGGAAATCTGCCGCCGTTTCACACCTTTCTTTTTTGCGCCGCGCTTCTCTGCGAAGTTTGCTTAGGCCTCAAGGGTGGATAAAAAATTTATTTGAAGGAAACCCTATCCTCTAATTAGGTGGGACCGTAGTCTAGCCAGGCAGGACGACTGCGCTGCAAGCTTCCCCAAAAGGCTTCAACGCAGTCAAGGGCTCCAGCTCAGTTCAAAAGTTCACCGACCGCCCCGAGGGCTGAATGAGGAGGAGCTGGAGCGGGGAGAAACCCGTAGACGGCTGAAGCAAGCCGGTGGAAGTCGTCGGTTCAAATCCGGCCGGTCCCACCATTTTTTTCTAGGCTGGCTAGTAGTAGTAGAGGTTTGCGAAGGCGTCGTAGGCGTAGTCTTCCCCGCAACCGTTTCCGTAGCCCACGTTGACGTAGACAGGCTGGCCTTTTTTGATGTAGAAGTAGTCTCCCGGGGGAAGGAAGATGGTTTGGGTTAGGTCGTTGGGGCCGGTGCAGTAGGTGTAAACGTCTCTTTGCATGTAGAAGAGGAAATCCTTCTTCATGTTGACGAAGTAAGGCTCAAACCTGCCTATCTTCTTCCTAGTTATGGAGATGTAGAGTTCGAAGTCCCCTTGCGCTTCCTTGACGCATAGGAGGCCCATGAAGGCTCCGATAATGTGAATATCTCGGTTAGGCCTCCAAGTTTCCAGTATGTAGGTTTTAGCCGTCCGCTTCTTGGCCACGTCGATGGTGTGAAAACATTTCGTCCGTATGTTCACCAACCAACCCCTCTACAGCTTTAACCGTATTTGTAACATTTCAATAGATTTTTCAAGACTATTTAATTCCTTCCTCATCACGGCGTTGAAGAATGCGCCAACAAGCCTAGAAAGCCATCTGCAGCTTCAGCTCTCCCATCTGAAAATCGTCTGAACTCCTACAAAAATGCAACACTCATTCCACCGTCCATCTTCTGCTGAGCATGTTTTCAACTTCTTCGCTGTCTCCAAGGTGATCAGGCTCTGACGCCCAGTGGAAAAGGAAGACCCCGGTTAAATTGTAGCCTCTGAGAACATCCAAACCGGCTTCATATCCTTCCGCCCTGATAGTTGCGTTAGGCCAAGCTCCTTGCCATACATCCATACCTAGGGTTGCGACGAATCTGCATTCGACGCCGTATTTTTCTGCCAAGTAATCTATTATCTCTGCGCGCTCTTTCACGTCCTCCCTGTAATCTTCAAGACTTCTAATGTCCCATGGGCTGTCTTCGTACTTCTTCCAAGGAAAAACAGTCATGCTGATGCAGTCGTATCCTTCAAATGCGCCGTGGCTGTCTAAAACCTCCCACATTCCAACATATGGATGTTCAGCGATAGCGACCCTGCCGCTGTAGACCTCCCGAATCTTCGGCAATATTTCTCTGTACCATTCTCCGGCTTCATCCCCACTTAGGATAAGGCTCATCTCAATCCCCGGAGCGAACATCTCCACGTTGTTTTCTTCAGCAAACACCGCTCATCTTAAAACAACATCCGTCCAGTTTTTCTCATCCAGCTTCCATTCTTTTGTGATCCAGTAGTCTCTTGACTCAACATAAGGTACGAGGAAGACTCCGAGCTCAAAATCGTGGGCTGTTGCAATGGCTTCTCTCAAATATGTTGCGGCTTCGTTGTAGTCTCCTATTACACCTCCGTCCTCGGTGCCATTGTAGAACGCTCTGATGTAAAGATAGTTGGCTCCAACGTTTTTTGCCTTTAGAACCAGTCTGAGGTTGCTTTCCGGACTGTATATTTCCTCGTAAATGCCCGGATGATAATAATAGGAAACAGTTCTCCAAGTTAAACCTTGAATCTCAAATTCTCTCCTACTCTCTGGAAAACTGTACTCTCCTTTTTGTTGAACATACCCACTAGCTAGAAGGATCCCGGCTACCAACCCGATGACCAGCACGATCAGTATCTTTCTCAACTTCCCACGACATAATACTGGTGATGCTCATTTTAAATAAACGCTCGGTAAATTCGTGCGCCGAGTTGCATTTTGTTGAAGTCGTTTAATGGGTAATTTAATAAGCTCTTTTCACCTAACTTATTGCCGCACAGGGAATAGGTAGGTGAACCAACGTTGGTGAGAAAAAACAGTTTCAAGTCAAAGCTTGAACATTCCATTTCTCTTGAAAGCGACTTGGCTGAGTATTACCTTCAAAAATCCCTGAAGGCTGAAAACCCGGTACTGAAGCTGGTGTTCCGGCAGCTGGCGTTGGACACCATGGAGCACAGCGACATTCTGGAAACCGTCAGAGACATGCTCTCCGGCAGGATTCCCAAAAGCAAGGAGCGTATGAGAACAAAGGAGCTGGAAGAACATTCGAAGATCGAGAAAGAGTTGATGCTCTTCTACAAGGAGGCGGAAAGAAAAGCCGGAGAAAAGGAAGTCAAACTGCTGTTTCAGAAACTAGTGTCAGATGAAGACCGACACCATAATATGCTGGAGACCCTGATTAAAACCCTTCGGCATCGAAAATAGCCTGAGCTAATGTTGACTGAGGGTGCGTTTTGAACGAAATCCATATAATGGATGTTTTTTATTATAATTAGGAGTCTTATGGAAGATAAATGCCCAGGTTCCGCCTTCGTCAAGATCGAAACAACCCAATGCCCCAAATGCGGTGAAGAAGTGGAACTGTTCAGCGACGAATACAAGACTAAGTGTCCTAACTGCGGGGAGACCGTCTTCCGAGACCTAGCTTCCTGCATCGACTGGTGCCCCTACTCCCAAAAATGCTTAGAGGACCGGCAGAAATACCAAAGTAAAAGCTAAAACTACTTCCAGCTTCGTAGCAGCCATTTTGCCAGCGAGCCGGTTTTTTAAGAAAAACGAACTCAGCTAACCTTCTATCAGACTTGGATCCTGCGTGTGGAGAGGTTGTTCTGCACGTTGACCGACGGAATCTCCGCGCCGCTTCTGCTCAGCTTCCCGTATCTCCCCACGTTAAGCCTCAGAGAGCTTTTGAAGACGGAGATGTAACCGTTTTCTATCCGGAGGACATCGCCGCTCTTCACCTGGTCGATGACCTCGTCCCAAAGGGTTAGAATGATGCAGCCTGACTCATCGCCCACCAGAACGTCGGCTACCCGGTGCTGGGAGCCGTCGGCTCTGAAGGTGACCACCCTCTCCTCCAACTTCTCCACGACCTTTAAGTCTATGTTCACCCTCTGGGATCCCACGCGGAGTTCATGAACTTTCAATTTTTTCAGCCTTGATGAAATCCGTTGCCGAATATTTTATTTTAGCGGTGAAAACATATAAAGCTTGACGGCGGTCATACCGGCTTCCGGTGGAGTTGTGATGGGAGAAAAACCTCAAGTTTTAGTCATCGGCTACGCCGATGACCACTGCCCTGACAGCGCCCGCAAGCTGGCCTATGAGGTAGGCTGCGAAATCGCTCGGAGGGGCGGTATTCTGATAACAGGCGGCTTAAAAGGCGTCATGGAAGCTGCCAGCCGTGGGGCGAAGGAAAACGGGGGTTTGGTGGTGGGCATCATTCCCCAAGAAGACAAGGCCTACGCCAACCCCTACTGCGATGTAGTGGTGTGCACAGGTATGGGTTGGGCTCGGGATTTCATCACCGCCTACACTGCCGACGCCGTCATCATTGTGGGAGGCGGGGCTGGAACCCTCATCGAAGCCATAGCCGCCTACTTTAAGCTCAAGCCCATTGTTGCCCTCCGGGGCAGCGGAGGCACTGCGGACAAATATGCGGGAGGATACCTCGACGACAGGAAGGCAGTGAAGGTTTGGGGAGAAAACACTCCGGGAAAGGCAGTGGACCGAGCTTTCCAGCTTCTGAAAGGGGAACACCGTTAAACATGGTTCTGTCGGTTAAAGAATTTTCAGGTAAAAACTTGCTACCCAGCTTGTAAGGCTGTTCTATCAAGATGAGGTTCACTTTCCATTACGGCTTGCTCGTCCTAGTGGCTGTTGTGCTAGCTTTTCCTCTTCAAAGTTTAGCTTGGACGCTTAAACCTCTGATCCCCGGCTTCCTCTTCGTTCTCATGCTCTTTGCCAGCGCCGGTTTTGACCCTGAAGAGCTGCGGAGGGTGGCTGAATTCAAGCGGCAGGTGGGAGCATGCTTGCTGGTCAACTACGGTCTTCTCACAGGATTTCTGGTGGCCGCTGCCTTCCTTTTCTTCGGAGAAATCAGAAACGGAAACCTGGTCATAGCGGCCATGCCTCCCGCCATAGCCGTGGTTGCCTTGGTCTCCCTCACCGATAAGGAAAACCTGCCTATGGCCTTGGTCTCAGAGATTTTGACTTACGTGGCTGCCCTCGGTTTGGCTCCCTTGATTCTGCTGTCTTTCGCCACGAAGGTTTTCAACCCTCTTTTCCTCCTTCAGATTCTCTTCTTCTTCATCCTCTTACCCTTGTTCGCTTCCCAGCTTTTGAGAAAGGTCGAGTTTCTGGTGAAGGAGAAGGAGCTTCTGTCCACCTCCGCCTTTTCCCTCATAACCTTCACGGTGGTAGGCATAAACGTGAGTTTTCTTCTGGAAGGGAAGCCTTCCATGTTGGCTCTCCTAACCTTGATTCACGCTGTGAAAACCTTCGGCTTAGGCTTCCTCCTTCTAAAGCTCACCGGAAACAGAACCTACGCCTTCTTTGCAAGCTTCAAGAACATGGGCGCTGCGGCAGCCGTCAGCCTGCTTCTCTTCAGCGACCTCGCCAGCCTCCCCGTGGCCGTAGGCATCATCCTAGAAAGCTTCCTCATAGCCTACTCCCTATCCTACTGGAAGCCGGGAAAACCTAGCGGCGGGGTAAGAGGCTAAGGGACTAGGGCTTCCATCACACGGCTGAGAAGCTGGTTTAAAAACTGAGGATAAACTCCCGTCGCCACCGTCAAGACGGTTAACACCATCAGGGGAACTATGAAAAGGTTTGACGCCTCCTTCACCCGGCTTAGGCGGCTGGGAAGCTGTCTGAAGAGAACCCTCCGCACCGTCCACAGGGAATAGCTCAGTGTCAGGGCTGTGGCCATCACCGCGGCCACGGCTAAGACAACCCTCACAGCTCCCCCCTCAACAACTCCGTGGAGGAAGAAGCCGAGAAAGATCATCCACTCGCTCTGAAAGCCGTTGAGGGGCGGAACGCCGGAGAGGCTTAGGAAGCCTACCACCATGGCCACGGCTGTGTAGGGCATTTTGGAGGCTAAACCCCCCAGCTGCCTGATGCTTCTCGTCCCAGCCTGCCGCGTGAGGACTCCGGAGATCATGAAGAGAGCCGCCTTACTGGTCGCATGGCTGAAGTAGAGGAAGATGGCGCCCACCAGCCCTAGGGCTGAGGAGGACGCAAGGCCGAAAAGCAGGTAGCCCATCTGGCTGATGCTGGAGTAGGCCAGAAGCCTTTTGATGTCGTCTTGAGCCAAGGCCATGAGCGCTCCGTAGACCATGGTCACCAAGGCCATGGCCGCCAGCCCCGGGCTGAACTCTAGGATGGTCTGGGGGAAGGCGGTGAAGACAATTCGGAGAATGGCGTAGCCGCCTATGCCGCTTGTGGTCGCGGAGAGGAGGGCGGTGATGGGCGTCGGCGCCTCGACGTAGGTGTCCGGAAGCCACGCGTGGAAGGGGAAGATGGCAAGCTTCACCATCAGCCCCACCAAGAGAGCTGCGACGATAAGCCTCGCCGCCGTGGAGCCCACAGGCTGCCCCTGGGCGGAGGCTTCCTCGATAGCGAACAGGCTGAAGCTTCCGTAGGCGGCCCCGGTGGCCAATATGCCTAGGAGGAACAGGAGGGCTCCCATGTGGGTGTAGATGAAATACCGGAAGGCTACGCGTTCTCTGTCTCCGGTTCCCCAGCCGTGGACTAGAGCCCAGGAAGGCAGAAGCATCAGCTCGAAGAAGAGGTAGAATTCGATGAGGTCTGAAGCTAGGACGCTGCCGAGCATTCCCGCGGTGTAGAGCAGATACAGCCCATAGTAGAGGGGCATGTTCTGTTCCCCGTCCATGTAGCGGATGGAGTAGGGGGCTACGATGCTGGCCAGCAGGGCTATGGTTAAAGCCATGGTAACCCCCAATCCGTCGGCGTGGAAGCCGAAGGTCAACCCCAGCGAAGGGGCCCAAGGGACTTGAAACACGTAAGCCTCCACCGTGCCGGTGAAGATGCGGGTAGCCAAGGTTAGAAGGAGGGCGGAAATGTAGGCTGTCACGGCGAAAGCCGCCCACCCGGCTTGTTTACCCATGCGCTTGGGCAGCAGGGCTAGAAGAGGTGAGACCAGCAGAGGCAGAAACACCGACTGGATGAGAAGCTGTTCAGGGCCCATGGCTGTTCACCCTCCTAAGCCAAGCCAGACTAGGAGAACTATCAGAAGCGTCAGGCCTCCCATCAAGCCTACCGCGTAGTCGTTGAAGACTCCTGTGTGGGTTTTTCTGAGGCGGCTGTAGAGGGTGGTAACCCCTGAGGCCACGAGGCTGCTGAACCTGAGTAAACCGTGGAACTCCAGAACCCTGTGGGCTCGGTCGCTGAGCTTGAGGGCGGGGTCTACAAAAACCCGGTAGTAGGCTTGGTTTATGTACCATCTTCTGAGAAGGAAGACCTGAAGAGCCTTAAGTTCAGGCCGCCTTTCCACCCAAGCTTTCACGTTCCACCTCCCCGCTACGTAGGCGTAGTAGGCAGGGATACCGCCCAAAGCCAGCATGAGGGTGGAGGTCAAGAGAACCAGCCACTCCCCCAGCGGAGAATGAGCCTCCATGGCTTCACCTCCCTCTAAGTGGGCGAGGGTTGAGAGAGAGGGGGAGAACATGGAAAGGAAACCCTCCAGCAGTAGGGGTGCAAGGGCTCCGATGGCCACGGTTATCAGGGCCAAGGCTAGGTATGGAATCCACATGAGGGGCGGAGCTTCATGGACATGGTGGCCCAGCTTTTCAGCCTTCTGAAGATGGGCGCTCTTGCCTCCGAGGAAAACCAAGCCTACGACCCTTAGGCTGTAGAAGAAGGTTAACCCCACCGTCAGGGCTGCCAGAGTGTAGAGGAAGGGAGCTTGGGCGCTGGCTTGGAAGGCCTCCACCACAGACTTGAGGATTCCCTCCTTGCTCCAGAAGCCGCTGAGGGGAGGAACCCCGGCGAGGGCTAGGGCTCCGATGAACATGCTCAGGAAGGAGAAGGGCATAAGCCTCCTAAGCCCACCCATGTCGTCCATGAACCGGGACTCGCAGGCATGGGAGACGGAGCCGGAGGAAAGGAAGAGGGTGGCCTTAAACAGGGCGTGGCTGACTAGGTGGAAAAGAGCCGCAGCGAAGGCGGCTACCAAGGCGTCCCCTGTCAGGAATCCTGCTATGCCCAAGGCCAGCATCATGTAGCCTATCTGGCTGACGGTGGAGTAGGCCCATACCTTCTTGATCTCCCGGGAAACCACCGCTTGGGTTGCGGCTACAAAGGCGGTCAGAGCCCCTGCCCAAGCTACCGCTTGGAAGAAGACGATGAGGCTGGGCAGACCGGAGTGCATGGCTGAAAAGAATATGGGGAAAACCCTCGCCACCAAGTAAACTCCAGCCTTAACCATGGTGGCCGCGTGGATGAGGGCGCTGACCGAAGCCGGCCCGGCCATGGCGTCGGGAAGCCACTCCATGAGGGGAAGCTGCGCCGACTTACCCAAGGGCCCGCCGAGGAGAAAAAGGGCCGCAGGGATCAGCAGCCCCATTTCAGCCAGGCTTCGAGCCCACGCTAGGTTTCCTTGAAGCTCGAGGAAGCTGAAGGTTCCAGCCTGAGAGTAGATGAGGAAGATGGCGACTAGGAGGAAGATGTCTCCCACCTTGGTGGTGAGGAAGGCCTTCATGCCGCAGTGGGAGGGCGGATACTCCTCCGCTCCTTCACCGACCCACCTGGTTTTCCTGTCCTCAGGGCTGTCCCTGTGCCAGAACCCTATGAGGGCGTAGCTGCACAGGCCTACGCCCTCCCAGCCGATGAAGAGGAGGAGAAGGTTATCGGCTAGGACGAGGAGGACCATGTTGCCGATGAAGAGGTTCATGAAAAACCAGTACCTTGTAAGCGCCGGGTCCCCCCGCATGTAGCCGAGGCTGTAGACCATGATGAGGAGGCCTATCCAAGCTGCCACGTTGGCCATGAGGACGCTTAAGGGGTCCACCAGCATCCCTGCTTTAACCTGAACTCCCGCCACCCTGATCCACTCCACTGAAAGAGGGTAAAAGCCGGCGGAAGCCTCACCCTTCAACACTTGAGGATACCCGAGGAACATCAGAAAGGCCATGAAGGCTCCTAGGCCGGAGAAACCCACGGCGGCGTAGTCCCTGACCCGGGGGTGAATCCTAGCCAAGGCCGGGGTGAGAAGGGCTCCTAGGATGGGGAAGACCCAGCTAAGCCAAGGCGTATACTCCAACATTCAGCTCTAACCTCCCAACACCTGCTCAACGTAGTTGCCCGGATGTAAAGCCGCCTGCACAGCCGGCTCCACGAAGTTCAAGCCAAGCTGGGGGAACACTCCGAAAACAACAGCCGCCACCATCAGAGCGAGCATGGGAACCAGCATCAGAGGGCCGGCTTCCCGAAGGTTTTCATGCTCCCGCCTAAGCTGGCCTAGGAAGACGCTGCGGAAGGCGTTCACTATGTAGGCTACGGCGATAACGCTCATAACGGCTCCTAGGAGCACGTAGAAGATGAAAAGCGGCTGCCCTGTTTCAATGGCCGCCTTGAAGATGATCCACTTGCTGACAAAGCCGTTGAGGGGGGGAACCCCGGCTATTCCAAAGCCTCCGACGGCGAAGGCGCCCATGGTGAGGGGCATCTTCCTCCCCAGCCCGCCGAGCTTGGACATGTCCCTAACTCCAGTTTGGTGGACGATGACCCCTGCGGCCAAGAAGAGAAGAGACTTCAAAACCGCGTGGTTGAGGAGATGGTACAGGCCCCCGGTGAGGCCTAGAAGGCTTCCGATCCCCACGCCGAAAAGGATGTAGCCGATGTTCATCACGCTGGAGAAGGCGAGCAGGCGTTTGATGTCGGTTTGGGCTAAAGCCATAAACCCTGAGAAAACCATGGTTACCACGCCTAGGGTGGAGAGGAAAATCAACAGCGCTTCTCCCGGCTGAACATGGTAGGCGGTGAACAGAACCCTGACCATGGCGTAGAGGCCGACCTTGATGTAGACTCCCGAAAGAATGGCGCTGATGGGGCTGGGAGCCGCGGGGTGAGCGTCGGGAAGCCAGGTGTGCATGGGGACAACGGCTGCCTTAACTCCGAAGCCCCAGATGAGAAGCGCCACGGCCAAGGGAGCCACTAAGGCGTTTCCCTCCAAGGTTCCAGGGAGAAACCTTTCCCCCGCGAGCCTCTGAGCTATGTCCGCCATGTTGAGGGTTCCTAGGGCGCCGTAGAGGAGGGCGATGCCGAGGAGAACCATGGAGGTAGCCGTAGCCCCCATGATGCAGTATTTTATGCCGGCTTCAAGGCCTTCGTGGTCGAGGTTGAAGGCTACGAGGGCGTAGGTGGCGACGCTGGACAGCTCCAAGAAGACGAAGAGGTTGAAAAGGTCCCCGGTTAGGGTTATTCCCATCATGCCGCTTAGGATCAGCATGAGAAGCGCGTAGTAGTAGGTCTGCCCTCCCTCATGTTTCATGTATTCGATGGAGTAGAGAGCCGCCAGCATGGTGATCCCGGCTACCACCGCGGCTACAAACCCGTTGAGGGAATCCACAGCTAAAACGATGCCGAAGGGCGGCCTCCACCCAGCCATCTGGTGGGTGACAACTTGCCCGTCCATCACCGCGAAAAGGAGGGAGACCGTTAAGCTGAAGGTCACAGCCGTGGTTGCGAAGGCTGACCAAGCCTGAAGCCTAACTGGGACGAAGGAGCCCACGGCGACGAGGATAAATCCCGCAGCCAACGGGAGGATGATGGAGAACACTGGAAGCCATTCTAGGGGGATCACCGTCAACCGTGAAGCCTCCTAATTTTTCTCATGTCTAAGGTTCCGAAACGCTGGTAGATTTTCACAGCCAAGGCCAATGCGAAGGCGGCGATGCTCATGTTGATGACGATGGCGGTTAAGACCAGAGCTTGAGGCAGAGGGTCTACCGCCGCGGCTGTGAAGGCTGAGAAGTGTTCGATGCGTTCTTCGGTGAGGACGGGAGATATACCCCCAGCCCTGTAGCCTAGGCTGATGAAGAAGAGGTTCACTCCGTCGGCTAGGACGCCCATTCCCAAGATTATTTTGATGAGGTTTCTTTTTCGGAGGATGCAGTACAAGCCAAGCAGAATGATTACCATGGACACAGCGTAGGGAAAGTTCACCTCATCACTTCCTCGCGAAGCAGTAGAACACTATCAGAAACGCGGCGGCTACGTGGATGGCTTCCCCGATGTCGTAGAGCAGGAGGTTCCCTGAGCTGAAAAACTCGCTGGGAACCCCGAACAGGTAGACAGCCTCGTTTCTGAAGGGCCAGGAGAAAAACCAGAAGCCGAAGGTCAGCCCCAAAAGGCCCACCAGCAGAATCATCGCCGCGCCCAAGCCTCTGAGGCTGTCTCCAAACCGGAAACCAAGCTTGCCCTCCATGAAGTCTAAGCCGAAGGCTAGGAGGAGAAGGAGGAAGGTGCTGCCCAGCATGACGCCGCCTTGGAAGCCTCCTCCCGGCGTGAGATGCCCGTGGAGGGCTACGGAGACCCCTACCAGCAGCATGGCCGGGGCGATAAGCCTGACCACGGTTTTAACGATGATGCTCATTCCTCTCACTTTTTACCATCCTCCTAAAGAGGGTGACAACCCCCAGCACAGCCGCGAAGAGCACAGCTGTCTCCCCTAGAGTGTCGTAGCCTCGGTACTCCCAGATGATAGCCTGCACGCTGTTCCAGGCTTTGACCTCCTCAAGACTCCGCTCCACATAATACTGACCCACCGGAAAGGGATGCGCGCCGAAGGGGGGAAGATAGAAGGCTGCGATCAGGATCAGAGTGAAGCTCACCGCTGCCAGAAAAGAAAACTCCACAAGCCTCCTCAAACCTACTCCTCCTCCATTCTCGAAGTCCTCATCAGCACAGCCACGAAAAGAGCGGTGAGAATGCCGGCTCCGATGGTAACCTGGGTTAGGGCGATGTCCGGGGCTTTCAGCATGAAGAACAGGAAAGCCAGCAGAATGCTTTGAACAGCCGCCACGACAACCGCGTAAAGCAAGTCTTTGAGCTCGATGAAAACCAGTATGAGGAAAACCATGACGATGAGGAGAAAGTTGAAGACTACGCCCGGCGGCTCAAACATCTTTCTCCCCCTCCTTCAGCATGTCGCACACCGACCTAGGCCAGAGGGGCACCCTGCTTTTATGGGCGGCTCTCAGAATCGCATGGGACCCAACCGGGGAAGTGAAAAAAATAACCGCGGCGATGATGAGGACTTTCAGGCTGGAGATGGGGTTTGAGGCTCCGAGGAAGAGGGCGAGGCCGAAGACGGTTACCACGGCTCCCCCGATCACGCTCACCGTGGCCGCGTGCATCCGAGTGTAGGCGTCGGGAAGCCTGAGAAGCCCCAGGGCTCCTACGAAGGAGGCGAAGATCCCCAAGGAGATTATTCCGCATCCCAGGGCTTGAAGCCAGGTCAGTCTCCCAGCCCCCTTTTTTCAAGGTACTTGGAAATCGCCAGCGTCCCGATGAAGGAAAGGAAGACGAGGAGAAGAGCCACGTCGAGCATGATGGCTTCCTCGTGGTAGACGCCCAGCAAAACCATGAGGGCCACAATCATGCTTACAGCCGTGTCCCCGGCTAAGACCCGGTCGGGGGCGGTGGGGCCTCGGAGAACCCTGTAGAAGACGAGGCAGAGGCTTACCACCAGGCCGAACAGAGCTGCCAGCAGGAAGGTTTGAAAGGCGTCCATCAACTGAAAAACCTCTTGGTGTATTCCTCGAATTTTGAGCTGATTTCCCTCCGGCAGACTTGGGGGTCGAGGCTTAGGACGTCGATCCAGTGGACGTAGTAGCATTTCTCCGCCTCGTCCACCTCCACCGTCACTGTTCCCGGAGTATTGGTGATGGAGTTTGCCACGCAGACTATCCCGCAGTCAGACTGGGTGGTGTAGGGAACCTTAACTATTCCCGGCCGAATGGGTAGGCTGGGGCTGAGTATCCGCTTGATGACGCTGAAGTGCGCCTTCACCTCCGCGTAAAACCAGTAGTAGACAAAGTAGACAACGGCCCAAAACCACTTGGCAGGGTCAACCTTATCGCGGACGCCGCCGGAAACCATCAGGCGGGAGGTGAAAAAAGCCACCAGCAAGCTGGAGAGGGCGCCTACCAGCAGCTCATCCGCAGCGAACACGCCCACCAAGGCGCACCACAATCCGAAGAGGACGATGAAGACGAGGAAAAGACGGGTTAAGCCTTGGAGTCTCCCAGCCCCATAGGTTCCCTTCAACAGTCACCCCAGCCACGCGGCGAATTTGGACTTTAATAGCTAGTTCAAGGTAAATTAAAATTTGCCCTTATAACTCTGATGGACTAAAGAGTTCGACCGGTTTGTTGTCATAAAAATTTATATTATTATCTGTCATTCGCTGATGGGAACTTCCCTAAAAGAATAAACCCGGAAAAATCACGCTGAAGTTTTTTATAAAAAAAAGTTTAGGGTGTTTTTAGGAGAGCGAGGGAGCGTTTGAGGATGGGGGCGCTGATCTTGCCGGCCGTGAAGGTGTTTCCTGTCTTCACGTTGTGGAGGGTGATCTTGGCGGGCGCGAAGAGGCCGGGGTCTATCTTGTAGAAGTCGCCTCCCGCCTCCTTGAAAGTCTCATAGAAGGGTTTCCCGTAGTCCCTGGAAGCGATGGAGGGAGCCTCGTCGATGATGTTGATGATTTCGTCGTCGGTTTTGCAGGCTACCTCATAGTAGACGTCGCCGCCGTAGAGGATCATGTCGTTGGTGATGCCCATGGCCACCTCGCTCTTGGGGTGCACGGGGGCTATGGGAGCTGAGCCTTTCCCCTTTAGGATTTTGTTGGGGTTGAAGCCCAGTTCGGTGAGTTTGTGGATGCCTGTCTCCACCACCCTCCCGGCTATCTGAACTGAGCCCACGAGGCTGGAGGTGGAGGCTATGAGCACGTACAAGCCCTCCAAGGGGACGTTGCAAGTTTCAGCCATCAGCTTCAACGCTGACTCCGTGGGAAGGCTGTCGGCTTCCAGCAGGATCACAGCAACCTTGGCTTCATCCTTGTAACAGAGCTTCTGGTAGAGCTTTTTAGGCTGGAGGGAAAGCGCCCTCGCCGGGCCGGAGCCCATGGCGAAATAGTCCTCCGTCTTGATGGCCCATCCTGCAAACTGAGCCCCCAGCGTGGCTACGGCCGGGTGGCCTGTGGTCGTCTCGTAGAGAGTCGGCAGCTCCAAGTCTTCACCGTATTTCTCCCTGCCGATGGATATCTCAGCCAAGTTGCCTAGGCAAATGAGGGTCACGATCTTCCCCGCTTCTTCGCTGCCTTTGGCTTTAAGGCCTACGTCCACCACCACGGCTCCTGAACTGTGCTTGGTAACTTGGACTCCCAGCCTCTCCGCTTCGTTGATGAGCTTCTCCACCAAGGGAACGGTCAGCTGGTTGACGCTGACTCCTTCGGGGAAGACTTCCCCTTCAGGGTTGAGGCGGCGGTTTCGACATCGTGAAACGAAGAGCTTCCCGCTGCCTCCTTCGAGGCTGTCCCCGGTGTAGACGTAGAAGGACGCGGGAATCTTCTCAGCTCCCACCTTGGCTTTGTCCTTTATCTCCGTGTAGGTGAAGCTGGGAAGAATCTCAGCGACCTCTCCCTGAACGATGATGCGCCCTCCTTTCATGGCAGCGCCGACGCGGGGGCCGCAGTTTCCCTTGACGAGGATAACTCCGTCCTGCATCCTGTGGCCTAAAAACTGGCCTGCATTCCCATCCACGGAGATGACTCCGCCTCTCATCCAGAGACCCGCATGGGTGCCGGTGTTGCCGTGGACGATGATGGAGCCGTTGAGCATGCCTTCTTGAACCCCTCGGTAGGGGGCTGCCAAGTAGTCGCCGGTGTTACCGAAGACTTCAATCTGGCCGCCGGCCATCATGGAGCCAGTCCAAGAGGCAGCGTTGCCCTTCACCGTTATGGAGCCGCCGGCCATCTCCTCCCCCAGATAGAAGCCGACGTTTCCCTCCACCACAAGCTTGCCGCCGTCCATTCCCTTCCCCACATACCTGAACTTGGAAAGGTCCCCTTTCAGGGTGACATCGCATTGGCTGGAGTCGGCGGCAGGCTCACCTTGGACTTTCACATCGAAGAACTCTCCCAGCTTAGCCGACCGTCCGCCTTCTAGGAGAGGAAGCTCCTCAATTTCTCCGCTGGATTTTCCGGCGAAGGCTTTCGGCGACAAGGCCTCCGCGAACACGGGAACTTTTGGGGCTTTTTTCAGTTGAAGTTTGATCTCCACCAAAACTTTTCACCCCGCCTTCAAAACCTGCGGTCGAGCTAGGGCGTCCTCAGGGATGATGAAGTTGTCGAACTCCACGGTGTAGTATTCCCTGAATTTGGCTTTCAAATTCGCCGCGGCCAGCCGGAGGACATCTTCCTCGATGTCAGGCTTAACCCAGAAAGTCTTCCCCCGAGGCGCAGTCTTGATCTCGCCTTTCTCCACCACCACTTGGCCCTCTTTCACAACCCAGACCGCGTTTCCGAAGGCCTTCCTCACTTTCTTGTAGTCTTTGGACGGGTCCACCTCCCGGGGGTTAAGAGGATAGACGGCGACGTCGGCGTCAGCTCCCACACCTAGATGGCCTTTGTTTTTAAGGCCCAGCGACCGGGCTGTTCCCGCCCGGGTTACGACGGCTATCTCCGAGAAGCTGTACTCCCTGTCCAAGGAGCTGAGGTTAGACCTCTTCCTAGCCATCCGGGGGATTTTGGAGAGAACCCTCTCCCTAGCCTTCCGGCTCATCAGCCAAGCTATTACCTTCGGATAGGCTGTGAAGGGCCCTGCGTTGGGGTGGTCGGTGGTCAGGAATACCCTCCAAGGGTCTCGGACGGCCAAGGCCAGCTCCAAGCCCACGGTCCACTGGATGGCGTTGACGTAGTTGGACCTCTTGTAGAAGTAGGGGACAACCCCTGCGCTAGTCTCCACCTCCACATCGGAGTTAGTCCACTTGTTGCCGGTGAGCTGGTAGAGCTGGAACTGGAAGGGTCCATCCGCAGTCATGGTGGTGGCGTTTCCGAAGACAAGCTGACCTAGGTCGATGCTGACATGGCCGTGTCTGTTGACGTAGTTGGCTATCTCCACGCCTTCGGAGCTCATGGAAAGCCAGTCTCGGCCTCCGTAGCCTTCAAACTGCACGTGGGTGAGGTGGATGACAGGCTTCTCCCCGGCTAGGTCCCTCACGCAATCCATGGTCTCGATGGTGGTCTCGTAGTTGCCGGGGCGGCCTAGGTTGTTGGGATGAAGGTGAATAGGGTGAGGAAGGTTCAGCATCTTACTGATCTTACAGAGGCTTCGAACTATCTCCCTAGGTGTAATGCCGAAATTTGGAACTTCCTCATCCAACCCCAGTACGTTTCCACCCCAGTTCCAAGCCTCCAGCCCTCCGGGGTTGACGATTTTTATGGCATAGCCCTTGACAGCTTCCAGCATCCAAGCCACGTAGCCGGCTGCCTCCTCGATTCTCCCCGCCTTCAAATACTCCAGCAAGATGACGTCGTTGCCGAAGAGGGGGAAGCAAGCCTTATCCAAGATGGGTATATCGTCCAGCTCATCGTGGGTATGCCTTGCCTTCAACATGGGGGTAGCCGGCTCGAACACCGTGGTGTAGCCCATCTTGGCATAACGGTAGCCGGTGGTGAAGACCGAGGGCACGGTGCTCCCCACCCCAGACCGGGTGGTAGGCGTCTTAGCCTCCGGGTCCCTGAAGTGGTCCTCAGGCCTCATCAGCCGCCCCGCGTTCACCTTAGACCCAGCGATGTGGGAGTGAAGGTCCACTCCCCCAGGCATGACCATAAGGTTGGAGGCGTCGATAACCCGGGCTCCGCTGCTCACCGACTCCACCACTTTGCCGTCCCTGATGGCTATGTCCATCTTCTGGCCGTCGATCCCGTTGAGGGGGTCGAAGACGATGCCGTTTTTGATCAGAAGCTCCACTCAAGCCACCTCCTTGAGGCTTCTAACCTTGTGAAGTATATTTTCCAACACCTCCACATCTGGAAGGCAGTTGGGCGGAGGCTCCACGAATTTTCTGGTCTTCAAAGCCACTCCATCCATCCGGTAGACTGTTCCTCCATATTCGATGCCGTTGAAGGCCGCGGGAATCCGCACATCCGCCAAAAGGCTTGTGGCCGTGAGGGTTGGGTCCACCACGGCGACGGGTATGTTGGCTAGGTTTTTCACAGCTGCCCAAGGCATGTGGGAAGCAGGGTCGGAGGCCACCACCAGCGCCGCGTCTACTTCCCCCCGAACCAGCAGGTCGGCGGCGGAGGTTTCTCCCGGGTTAAACCGGGGATAGCCGTGGCTGAAATCCACGGCGAAAGGATAGCCCGTCTGCCATAAGGCAACCTTGTTGGCTCCTGTGACGTTGTAGTGGCCTCGCATGGGCAGCATGAGGAATTTGGTTTTGAGGTTGAGGTCCCTCACCAAGGAGATGGCGGCGGCGATGTTTTCGTTTTTTGCACTGGACTGGGTTAGGCCGAGGCCGAAGAAAAGCATCCCAAACTCGCAGCTCACCATCATTTCAGCCAGCTCCTCGATTTTTTCCACCGGAACCCCGGCCACGGCTTCCGTTTCAAACTCCATGTCCCTCACAGCCATCCTCAGGGCTGAGAGCAACTCGTAGTCCTTTCCGGGGTCAATCTGAAGGAACAGGTCCGCGGTCTTGGAGGTAACGGTCTTCCGTACGTCCACCACCACGATTTTCCGGTCTTTTCTCTGGCTTCTGAAAAGACCCTTGGTGAAGGCGGTATAACGGGTTGTATGCCTGATGTGGGCTTGGGAGGGATTGCAGCCCCAGTAGATGATGAGGTCCGCCCTATGCCTAGCCTTTCCCAAGGTGCCTGTGGGCTCCCCCACGTCCTGTATGGCCTCCAAGCCGACTCCATGGCAGACGGTAGCAGTGTTGTCGAGGACCCCTCCCACCTCCTCTGTCAATTCTATGCCGACCTTGATGGCCTCGCAGCTGGTGTTACTCCACCCGTAGAGAAGCGGATACTTGGCCTCAGCCAGGATTCTAGCAGCCTTGTCCAAAGCTTCCTCAAGGCCGACTTTCCGAAAGCCTCCGTCCGCCCTCATGAGGGGATCCGGGTTTCGTTCTTCTTGAGAATGTAGAAATTTCTCGGTGGCTAGGGCGCAGGCGTATTTTACGCCTGTGATTTTGTTGTCCTCCACGGAAACTTCCAGGTCGTCGCAGACGCAGCCGCAAAAACTGCATAAGACATTCTTAACCACTACCATTTTTCATTTCCCCCTCTAGCTTCAGCCATGAGTTCCTCCAGGTCAGGAACCTTCTCCCCCGGAGCAGGTTCAACTTCAACCTCCAGACCCTTATAGCTGGGAGTGCCTGTCCCTCCGGTTTCCGGCCCGACGAGGCGGTTGGCCCAAGGGCCCACGGGAATGAAAACCAAACCCGGGCGGGGTTCCCTAGATTTAGCCGCCTTAACGGTTATGCTCCCGTAGGGTGACGTAACCTTCACGGTCTGCCCCGGCTCGATCTTGAGGGCGGCCATGTCGCTTTCATCCATCTCGCACACGGCCACGCTGTCCTTGTACTTGGCGGAGAGTTTTCCATGTTCCTTCCCCTGAGCTTGAGCTATGGAGGTCCCGGTTATCAAAACTGCTTTCAACTCTCTTCCACCTTTTCTGTTATTCTTCTTGCAGGAATTTAAGTTTCCGTTTAAACCCCCCATCAAAGCTTTTGAGGCTTCTCCATGAGCTTCCGCTTGGCCATGAGGCTTCCGTCCTTGTGGTGCGGCTTCCTCAGGAGAACATCAGGGGCCTTCTCGATCTCCCTCGCCTCGTCAGCCATCTTGGAGGCCGCCCTAACCATTTCGTGGGCCGCTGCCACCAAGGGAATGTAGCGTTCTCTTTCCTGAACCACAAAGCAGCCTTCCACATCTAACTCCGCCACCTTCCTCAGCATCTCGTAGGCGGCTAGGGCTTTCACTTTGGCGTAGGGGTTCTGAAACTCCGCTGCCTCCACGGCCTTTTCCTTGTTCACCACTATCTTGGGGAGCTCCGGCTTCTCTCCCTTCTTCACAGCCTCCACCACCCTATCCAGCTCAGTGTACAGGAGGTGGAAGCTGCCGGTTATGGCCAGAACCTTGATGATGTCAGCGTTGAACACCGCCATCTCCACGGGATCGAGGAACTCCCTCCTAGCCCCAATCATGGCGTCCCCCTCCACGATGATGTAGCCGAAGCCTTTCTCCCCCAGTTCTTTGGCTATCTTCTTGGATGGACCGTCGGAGACCACGATGGTAGGCACCCCGGCTCCAGCCATCTTCTCCCGAACCTTGGCGGGACCCGGCAGGGCAGCGTTGGGGCTGGCCACCACCACGAAGGCAGGTTTGAAGCTTAAGATGCTGTCAGCCACTTCCCCCGCTTGCTCCGGCCCCAGTTTGGCTCCGGAGCTTACCACTCTCACGTCTATGTCTTCCCTGTCAGCTCTTTCGTCCAGAAGCATTTCGAGAAGAGGGGCGGATGCGATGTTTCCTAATTTGACGAATCCGATCTTCACAACCACAACCATCACCTTTAGGGAAAAAATAAGGCGAAAAGCCTCTTTAAACTTTCCATTACCTTCCGGTTATCCGATTTAAGTAAAATTTCATCATAAAAATACCAATCTCCCGTAAATAAGCGAGCACAAGGGCTCTGTGGAAAATCTTTTAAACTTTCCGCGGCTAAAAAAGAGAATAAACAAAAAGAGAGGAGGAGCGATGTCCAAACAAGTGGAAATTGAAGACACCTTCGCCGAAGCTTTCCCCATGTGGGTGAGCAGGTTTCTGATAACGGCGGAAAACGAGAAATGGGCCTTAACCTCCGCTAGGGCAGCCACAGGCTTCGCCGTCTCCATAATCATGTCCCCTGCTGAAGCTGGGGTTGAAAAGACGGTGAGCGGGGATGAGACCCCTGACGGAAGACCTGGGGCTATCGTTCATATCTACCACAGCAGCGGCCACGGCCTCAAAGACCAGTTGCTGAGGAGGATCGGCCAATGCGTCTTAACTTGTCCCACCACCGCTGCCTTTGACGCCTTAGGCAGCCAAGCGGTGAAGAGGCTGAAGATAGGAGCCAGCATCCGATACTTTGGAGACGGCTTCCAGAAAAAGGACACCGTGAAGGACCGAACGGTCTGGCGGATCCCCGTCATGGAGGGAGAATTCCTCATCGAAAGCCGGTTTGGAGTGAAACTGGGTGTAGCCGGAGGCAACTTCCTTGTGCTGGCGGAAAACGCCAAAGCCGGACTTGAGGCAGCTGAAAGGGCGGTGGAAGCCGTGGTGGGTAAAGTGGACGGAGTGGTCATGAGCTTCCCAGGCGGCGTCTGCCGGTCGGGCTCTAAGGTCGGCTCCATGAAGTATAAGCTTCCAGCCTCCACCAACCACCTCTACTGCCCTGTCCTCCGGGATGTGGTCTCCGACACGCTGATCCCTGAAGGCGTCAAATGCGTCTACGAGCTCATCTTCAACGGCATCAACTTGGCTTCAGTCAAGGAAGCTATGAAGAAAGGTATCGAAGCCTCCGCAGCCGTTCCAGGGGTGGTGAAGATTTCAGCCGCTAACTTCGGCGGCAAACTTGGCCCCTACAAGATATACCTGAAAAAACTGGGATTATCCCTTCCGTGAGGCTGAGGATGTAGGGTGACAAAATAATTAACCCTACACCTAAAACAAAGCGTGTATATCAAACGGGCTGGAGGATGTTGCTGCAGTCTAGACTTCTGTTGGCATCTATCCTTCAGCGGCTTCTGAATTTCTGAAGCCTTTCCAGCAGCTCTTTGTCGCCTTCGTAGTCTCCAGCGCAAGTTGCGATGATGCCGTCCACAACCCCCTCAAGCTTCGCTGCGAATTCTTCAGCGCGGTCCATGGTGGCGGTGACAGGCCACCCGATCATTTTAACCATCTCCGCATTTTTGGGAGTCCCCACCAAGAAGTAGGAGTAGATAGGCTTGTTCAAGCGTTTGCACTCTTCAGCTATGACCTTCAACTGGTCGAAGGATTTATCGTCAAGCCTCATGAAGAAGACAAAGTCCCAGTCTCCCCTCACACGGGCGAGGGTACTCTCCATGCTGGCGGCCAGCCGTGCACTGAGCAAACAGCCCAGCTTCAGGTTTTTGAGACGCACCGTCTTCTTGAGGAAATCCCGAGCCTCCTCCGAGTTTTTCAACATCTTGATGGGTTCACCGTATTTTGGAATATCGCCCATGGTAAGCACCAAGCCGTCCAGGGGCACAGCGTCCGCCGCCAGGGCTAAACCGCCCACCTCAACAGGGCCCTTATAGTGCAGGATGAAGATGGGTATGACTATCTTTTCCGGGTATCTGGTCTTGAGCAGGCAGCTTATGGCGGTGCCGCTGGGCGCAGGCATTCCTGCAGCGCTGTCGGTGACGTTCCAACCGTCAACTAGGTTCTTGGTTTCTTCGGCAAGTTTCAAAAACTTACGGGTTGGAACAAACTCGTGCAGTATTTTCAAGGATAATACCTCAATTTAAACAAAACCATTCAGTATTAAAATTTTTCCCAAACAGCGACGGAATGCGAAATGTAACATATATGTCATATGTGTTATACTTTTTCAGCCGAGCTACTTCGGCCTACATAAAGGCCCGTTGGCTTAAAATTTCTCCGCCAGCCGGCCCCTTATCCAAGTCCGCCAGAATTATGGGTTGAGCTTTTTCAAGCTTTCTTCAAGGTTTTTTATGGCCTCGACAGCAGGGCACGAGGGTGAATAGTCGAGAGGAGCCTTTCCCACCCTGTCCGCCTCAGCCAATTTCAAGTCATAGGGGATCATTTCCAGCAAAGGAATGCCGCATGCGGAGAGGGTTTGGCGGATGAAATCCTCCTCCTCTTTGCTCCTTAACTTGTTCCCCACGCCATAGAGTTTGGGTATCCCCAAGTCTTGGGCCAAGTGTTCTATCCGTTTGGCTGTTTCCACCGCTTGGCCTCCCGGCTCCACCACCACCAAGAGCGCTTCCACCCCGCGGACGGTGCCTCTGCCCAAGTGCTCCAAGCCGGCTTCCATGTCCATGACCACCGCTTCTCCCCTTTCGAGAAGCAGGTTTCTAAGAAGAGCGCGGAGGAGAGCGTTAGCCGGGCACATGCAGCCTGTGCCTCCCAGCTTAACCGTTCCCATGACCAGAAGCTGAACTCCGTCAGGGGCTGGGACGCCGAACTTTTCCGCTAGGTCGCTGACTTTGGGGTTAAGCTTGTAGACGCCTGTGCTCGCGTCGAAGGCCGTCCTCTCCCGGATGAGTTCCGAGTTTTCGGACAGAGGCACGATCTTAGCGGCTGCCTCCGCTGGGAGCCCTAGAGTGTAGGCCAGGTTCATAGCCGGGTCGGCGTCCACGGCTAACACCCTATAGCCCTCCCTCGCCAGCAGTCGGCTTAGGGTTCCGGCCACTGTGGTCTTGCCGACTCCTCCCTTACCGGCCACGGCTACCTTCATGGTTAGCTCCTTTCCAGCATGGGTTTCTGAAGTTTCAGCAGCCTCCCGGCTACCTCTTCAACAAACCGGTAGGTGGTGGAGGCTTCAGGCAGCTTGAATATGGGTGCCCCTTCCAAGTCCAACCGTTGGATCTGAGGGTCTGGGGGTATCATTCCCAAACTGGGTAGACCTATAGTTTTGGCTTCCTCCTCCAACTGGCCGCTGAACTCGGGGGGTATCCTGTTTCCGAGGATAAAGAGGCTGCGGAAGCGGAGGTCCAGCTCTCCCACCAGCTCTTTGATTCTTTCCACCGTCGTCAGGCCTCTCTTGGTCGCGTCGGTGAGGATGAGGAGGACGTCTAGGTCTCGGGTGGTTCTGCGGCTGAAATGCTCTAGTCCCGCCTCGCAGTCCACCACCATGAAGGCGTATCTGCCTTCCAGGGAATCCAAAAGTCTTCGGAGGATGGTGTTGACGTAGCAGTAGCAGCCCGGCCCCTCGGGTCTGCCCATGGTAAGCAGGTCGAAGCCCTCCGCCTCGACGATGGAGGACAGAATCATGTAGTTGAGGTATTCATCCTTAGTCTGCTCTGGAGGAAGCCGGTCTTTCTCCCTCAGAAGGTCTTCCCTGATGTCGCCCACCGTCTTCGACGGGCGGACTCCTAGAAACTCTCCCAAGTTGGAATTCGGGTCAGCGTCCACGGCTAAGACCAGTTTCCCTGTTTTCTCCCACAGAATCCTCGTCAGTAGGGCTGCTATGGTGGTTTTGCCTGTTCCTCCTTTGCCTGAAACCGCCACGGAGAAGGTCAACCTGCCTTATCCCCTGCTTTCACCCTCAGGGAGCGTATCAGCTCCTCGCCCTTGGCCTTAACCTTCCCCCACGCGGATTCCAGCTCCTCCAAGCTCGCCTGACAGGTTTCCCACCGGCTGTAGGAGTCGATGAAACCCAGCAGCTCTTGGAAGAGGGGCGAAGGAGTCAGCTTCATAACTTCCCCGCCCACGTCCACCTCGCTGATGAAGACTCCCCCCACCTTCTTCCAGTTCCCTATGACGTCGCGGAGAACAGTTCCCCCCTCTTCCATACAGGCGTAGAGTATGTCCTCAGCGATTCTTTCTTCACGGTTTTTCAGGTAGACTTTAAATTCGCACATGGTTAGGTTTCCTCTCCTCTGGATTTTTTAGGCGCCAAGAGGTCCATGAGCATTTTTTCCTCAGGCACCAGTTTCAAACCTTCCCTCCGCCTGAGCTTGACGTAGTGGGAGAGAATCTCTTCCACCTGGGAAGGTTCAAGTTTCCCCAGCGATGTTTCCCCCTCAAAAAACCTCCCGGGAACATCCTTGAAAGAAGGCCTGAAGCCCTCTTGGAGTTTAAACTTGTAGAGGTTGTGGAAAATCTTCCTGCCTAAAGCCTTAAGCTCCTCGACGGTCGTTTCCACCCCCTCCGCCTTCAGAGCCTTGACCACAGCTTCCTCGGTGTAAACTCTCCTAGAAAAGTAGCAGGCTCCGAGGGAGTAGAGGACGTAGAGCCAGTTTTCCTCAGCCACCAGCCGCTCCGCCATCTCCCTAGGAGTCAGGGGCTTTTTCAAAGCCCTCTGGTCCACGGAGTAGCCTGCGTTGCTGAGATGGGAATGCCGAGCTCCCACAAGGCCTCCCACGATAAAGGCGGGGCCGGTCATGTAGCCTGCCGGCCCGTTTTTCCCCAGGTTCATGGCGAAGTCCAGTCCCCCGTACTTCTCAGCCGCCGCCTTCACTCCTTGAGCCAGCTTGGCGTAGAAGGGATTTCTGGTTTCCACGATGTTTTCCAGCATCCGAGCGTAGCTTTCCCAGTCCCCCCACCGGGGGACAACGCCTAAACTGTCTTCCCTGCTCACCAAGCCTTTCTCATAGGCTTCAGTAGCCCAAGCGAGGACGTTTCCCGCTATCATGGCGTCTAGGGCGTGATATTCGCAGAGGAAAATGAGGCGAAGCAGCCCCTCAGGGTCGCTGATCTCCAAATTGGAGCCCAAGGCATACATGGGCTCGTAGTTATAGGGCACCTGAAACTCTTCCGTGAAGATTTCCCGCCTAGCCTTCTCATGCTCAGGGGCGAAGGGCACCGCCAGCCGGGCTACATGGATGCAGGCGACGGGACATCCGGGGCAGGAGATTTTTCTCCTCAGAAAGGCCTCCGCGTAAACGTCTCCGGAAATTTTCTCCACACCCTCAAACCGGGGCTTCTGAAAGTTTCTGGTGGGCAAGGCGCCCATCTCGTTCAGGACGAGGAGGTTTTCCGGGGTTCCTAAGTTGTGGTATTTAGCCATCACCTCGCCTTCCACTATCTTCCGGTGGAACTCCTCGTAGAGGGCTTTGGCCTCATCCGCCTTTTTCAGAGGCCGCTCTCTGGTTCCGGTGACCTGCAAAGCTTTAAGCTTCTTACTTCCCAGCACAGCCCCCAAGCCCAGTCTGCCAAAGTGATGGTAGCGGTCTACCAGAGCCCCTGCGTAGTAGACGAGGTTTTCTCCCGCCCGGCCGATGGACACTACGCTTCTCATCCCCTCAGGGGAGCCTCTCAAAGTTTTTTCCACCTGAAAAGTGGAAACCCCCCAAAGGGATGAAGCCTGCTCCAGCTTCACCTCCTCATCCGAGATCCTGAGGACCGAGGGCTTCTCGGCGGCTCCCTTGACCACCACAGCCCCATAGCCGGCTAGGGTGAGAGCTGTGGCCAGATGGCCGCCGGCGTGGCTTTCGCCTAGGTTGCCTGTCAAGGGTGATTTGAAGAAGGCGAAGGCCTTGACCATGCAGGGGAAAACAGCCGTCAAAGCCCCGACGGTAAAGATTACAGGAGCCTCGGGGGAGAAGGGGTCAACGCGAGGTGGGCATTCTTCTAAAAGTAGTTTAGAACCTACACCCGGGCCTCCCAAGTATTTTTTGAACAGCTCCCCGCCTTCCACCACCTTGGTGCTTTGCTCCGTCAAGTCGATGTAGAGAATTCTTTCGCGCATTTTCCTCACAGGTCACTCTTTCATTTCTTCGTATTTGAAGACGTTGTGGGGGCAGAACTTGGCGCAGTCTCCGCATCGGTCGCAGACAATGGGGGAAGGTATCTTAGCCTTGAAGTCTATGGCCAAGGCCCCAAGCTTACAGGCGTGAACGCAGTCGTAGGTTTTACATCCCTCACATTTGGCAGGGGTCAGCGATATGCCTCCCTCGGGAAGAGCGCTGAGGGCCTCCTGCGGACAGGCTTTGACGCATTCAGGGTCTTTGCAAAACCGGCATGCTATCACATGGTAGGGGTTCTCTAGGCTTCCAGTTTCTCGAACGAAGACTGCTGTGCGGTTGACATCCACGGCATTGTAAAGATGCCTGGAGCAGGCGTAGACGCAGTTGTAGCAGCCGATGCACCTGTTGGGGTGGAGGACTTCTATGTGAAAACGCATCCCGATTACCATGTATCAGATTTTCAGGTTTTTCGACCCTCTGGAGGCCGGGCCTCAGGAACTTGCCAGCTTTTCGACAGGAAATCCTTGATCTGGGATGAATCCTGAGGGCCTACCATAACCTCCCAGTGAGTGTCATCTTCCACATCTCCCCTCAGCCTAGCCGCTTTTCCAGGGAGGATCAGCTTCCTATGCTCCACTTTCTTTTCGATACCTGAAGATTCAACCACCTGTTTTACACGGGCGGAAGTGAACTGGCCGCCGGCCACGGAAACCTCCACAGCCAAGCCTTCTGTGTCGATCACCAGCACGTAGCCTGAAATCCCCGCCGACTCCAAGTCGCCCAACACCGTGTAGGCAGTCAGGGCGAAGTTGGTGGTCACGAACACGGGGGACAGTCTATCAGGTTTACCCACCTCCCTTAAACCCGGCTCTATGGCCACAGGCTTCCGAGGGTCAGTGTAGATGTTCTGCCTCAGGGAGACGAGAGGGAGAAGGGTCCAAGGCTCCAAGGCGTGGAGGATGAGGATGTCTGAAAACCTGACGAGGAAGAGCGACGCCATGTAGGCTTCTTTAAAGGCAAGAGCCTGAGGATCCCCAGGGTTCTCCCCAGCCATCCAAACGGTGAGGGGCGCTGCCAAGAGGGGGTAGCCCAGCTCTTCGTCTTCCTGCTCGATGGCAGCCCGCCGGATCATGGTGAAGTTGTTGAAGGTCTCCCCGAGAAGATGCCCTTCGGTGTAGGTTCCGGGGTCTAAGACCAGCTCTCTCAGCCCCATGGCTTGGAGGGTTCGGCTTAGGGATTTGAGAAGCGGGAGATTGTTGGGGGCGAAAACAGCCAAAGGCAGCTTATATTGAAGAGCTAAGGTGGCGACTTCCCTCCAGTTATCCTTGGTAGCCGCGTAGAGAAGCGGCCTCCGGTCGAAGACTCCCTTCTGCTCCACCGCCAGCCTCAAAGCTTCAGGGTTGAAGGAGCATAGAATCATGGGGAGGCTGCAGTTTTTAGCCGCCAAAGCCACGGCCTGAGCGAACCTTTCAGGGTTGTCGGAAGCGCAGCGGATGGCCACCATATCCAACCTAAGAGGCATTCCCATCCGTGTGACTTGGTATTCCTCCACCTTTCTGCACCGTTCCACTATCTCAGAGTCTTCCAACTTATCGCTGACATCGACGGCTAAGGCGGTGGGGTTGTGGTAGGTTAACTCATGCCTATACATCACTTCCTTCCCGCCCACTTTGACAGCTCTGTCCCCGACGCCTATGACAACCTCCCGAACCGGCGGGGCGAGGAGCTTGACCAACTGCTGGTGTTGCTTCCCGTACTTGGAAGCCTCCTCGATGAGGGGTTTACACTCCTCCACCGCCGCCTTCCTGTCCAGTAGCTTGGCGGCGAAGGACATGCAGCTTACTTCACCGCACTTGCCGCAGTTGGTTTGGGGAAGCAGCTTATAGACCGTGAGCATGGTAACCTTTTCCGGCATGGCTCCATCACCCTAAGGCTGTGATCCAGTTTTCGATATTCTGCTCAGCCTTCCTTTCTCCCCAAAAACATTCCACCAGCTGCTTCATCACCAGAAGGGCAGCGGGGTGGCTCATCAAGAAGATGTCGCAGCCGGCTGAGAGAAGAGTGGTGGCTGTGACGACCTCCCACAGAGGTCCTCGAACCTCTCTAGGACCCCAGTCTTCGATTTTAAGCCAAGCTTCCCGGGCTCCCCAAGCGTTGGACACAGGGCCTACCAGCGGCATCTGAAGCTCTGGGTCGCCTTTGAGAGCCGCCTGCCTCATCCGCTCCATGAAGCTGAAGGTGTACTCCAGACCGTAGCCTAGGGCCGCCGTGGTAGGGTCCATGACGATCTGCTCGGGGGTGAGGCCTTCGTCCAGCAGAAGCCTGTTGAGCTTTTTCTGGTTGTTGATGTCCATGGAGGTAAAAGAGAGCACCACGTGGCCGTGTTTCTTCACAGCCTCCGCCACCCTTTTGTAGTCGATGTCCAGCATGGCTCCGTTGATGATGCAGCGTTCCCCATGGGCTGCTTCCGCAGCCGCCTCCAAGACCAAAGGGTCCTTCTGCTTGTTTCCCGACCCCCCAATCATGAGGGGGACGTCAACGGCCTGCAAGACTTCTTCGACCACCTTGGTTGCTTCTCGAGGGGAGGCATCCTTCAACCCCGGGTCTGTGCTGACCAAGTTCAAGTCCACCATATCAGCGCCGAACTCTTCCACGCATTTTTTAGCCCATTCCCCAGGGTCGTCCATTACATCTTCGTAATGTTGCCTAACCGGCTTGGCGAGGGTGAGAGGCATGTCGAAGATGTCGATAGCGAAAACAGGCCGGTGGGGGTTTAGCCCCTCGAAGCCGTAGAGAGGAGGATATTTTTCACCTCCTACTTTCAGCACTTTCCCTCGGCTGCCCCCCTCAGCTTTCGTGGCGCCCAGTTGAACCTCCACTACTTGGCCTTGATACTGGTGAATTGGGGGAGTGAAGGAAGCTTCCATAAGCTGCGTGACGGCTTCAGGTTTGGGAGCAGCAGCTTCGACGGGGGGACGTACAGCCGCTGTGAGGGTGGGCTGAAATATTAGGGTTAGCTCTTCAGCAGTTATTTCCACTCCTTCTATTTCAATTTCTCCCAGCTTCTCCAGTAGCTCATGAAGTTTCCGTCCGAGAATCTGAACCTCGGAGTCTTCGCCCATTTTACTTCTTTTCCTCCCGCTTGATTATCACTTTCTCAGCGATGATCTTGGCGTTTTTCAAGATAATCCTAAACCCTCCTCCTGTGGGGGAAACAGCGGTGAGGTAAGCCTCAGAGGGAAGAGGCACCGTTTCCATGGGCGCCGCTTCTAAGCCAGCCTCCACCTCCACCTCGGCAGCCGGCTTTTCCGGGGCCTTCCACCGTTGAACCACCGGATGGTCGACTTTTTGGAGGAAAACCTTTAACTCTTCTATGTTGCCGGCTTCCTTCTCTGTGGCTATTCGGCTCCGCAGGTCTTCGGGGATGGCGTCTAAAATTCTTTCCTTAATCTGCGAAGGCAGCCATACCACCCGCTCCCAGCCTCCGTCGGCCTTGAGAAACTTTTTAGACCTGAGGTACTCGATGGCGATTCCTAGGAAACCTTCGTTCTGAACCCCGCCGCTGGTATGCCCTGCCAGCGTGGAGAAGCTGAGGCCGTTGACCGCGGAGCCTTTGAACTCTCTGTGAACCACTCCGATACCGTCGACCTCCGGAATGTAGAAGGCGATGGCCTCGAAGCAGCCGCATGAAGTGTGGGGGTGATGGAAAAGGGTGTGAAGCCAAACGTCTTGGATGGCTCCCAAAGACCTTTCGTTCACCGTCTTAGTAACTCCCTCGTAGGCGCCTTTCACCGGGTCAAGGCATTGCCCCTTGGGAACTGGAAAGTTGGGGCCTTTCGGGTCTATTCGGTAGGCTGCTCGGGCGTCAAACCAGCTTATGGAGCCGCAGCCGCCCATCCTGTTGGGGGTTATGATGCAGACGTGGGAGGGAGCGAAGGACTGGCACATGAGGCAGCCGTAAAACTCGTCCACATCCTCCTCCATCATCCCCCGGGCTTTGGCGTCTCTGGCCGCGTAGGTGTCCAAGGCTTTTGGGTAGAATTCCTCCACCTTCTCCGGGTCTGTGAAGAAGGTGACCTGAATCTTTTCGATGATGGGGAAGGTTTTCTTGAAAAGCATAATAAGCGCCCGCCCGATCCAGTTGAGGGAGTTCAGTCCCTTGGCGTAGGCCTTCTTGCTGATGCGGATCCATATGTCCGACCTCTGGTTAAGGTGCATCACACCCTCAATGTAGTTGAGAAAATAGTGGGTTCGACGCTCGAGAACACCTTCCAGATCCTTTTCCACCTTCTCCCCCGCTACCTCTATGAGGATTCCCAGCCTGTAGCTTCGCCCCTCCTCTAATTGGGGAAGGTCTGGTCCTACGATGGTTATTTTTCCATCTTCCACTTGGCCGGGAGGCTGGACTAGGGCTACTTCAAATTTTTTATCCACATTTAAGCCCCCGAACTCCAGCCGCATTTCCGGTTTCCGAATTCTTTCCCCTTCATGGATCTCGCTTATTTCTACAGGGAACTCCATTCGGCTTCACCTCAAGTTTTTTCTTCCCACCCCTTCAATCGGCTTTCTTTATACCTCCTAATCTGACGCAGTAACTCGCTTTTCAAGTTTTGCAGGACTGTTCGACCTAAGGGGGTCAGAACGTAGACTTGGTGAATGTAGGATTTCACTATCAATTTCCCTTCCGCCAAGGTGTTCAAGTTGTCGCTGAGCACTTTGGGGTTGTCTTTCATTTTCTTCAAAAGTTCGGTGAAGGTAGCGGAGTTTTTTTGAAGATGAAACAGGATTCGCAGTCTTTTTGGGTTGGCTAAAGTTTTAAATAACCCAGCTAACTCCTCGCACTCTTTGGACTCCTCTTGGACGAGCTGTTCCAACATTTTCGCCTTTTATTAAAGGTAATTACCCCTCTGTAATAAGTGAAGGAGGGCTGAAAAGAAAACACATGTTTACTATTTAAGACTTTTGTAGGATGAAAGGAATACCTAAAATTAAGTATGTAAAGAAACAACCCTAAAAACGTACAGAAATGAAAAATTTAAATATGATTAGTAAAAAACTGCATTATATATCTGCATAAAACCGCGGTGGAAACTACGGTGGACACAGAAATGGACCCGGAGGAAGATTGTTTCCTTAGTCCATATACCAGAGAGCCGAACCTAAACGGCCAAATCCAAATCTGCGACACAACCCTAAGGGACGGCCATCAGACACCCGGGGTAGTCTTCACCGTCGAAGAAAAGGTGGAGATAGCCAAGCTTCTGGATGAAATAGGCATTCACCAAATAGAGGCAGGTGTACCGGTCAGCTCCCCCCGGGAAGAGGAAGCCCTCCGACGGATAGTCAAGGAGGTAAAACATGCCAGCGTCATGGGGTGGTGTCGAGCTGTCCCTAGGGATGTGGACTCCGTGGTCCGCTGCGGCGCTGACGCCGTAACTGTCTCCATGGCCACCTCAGACCTCCACCTGAAACATAAACTGAAAATCTCAAGGCAAGAGGCCATAGAACGGATGAAGCAAAGCGTCCTCAAAGCGAAATCCGCCGGCCTTTACGTTTCGGTGACGGCGGAAGACGGCACCCGTACGTCCTACGAGGCTCTGCTTCAATTCACCCAAGCCGCCAAGGAGGCGGGAGCCGACCGTCTGAGGCTGGCTGACACTGTGGGGGCCATGCATCCCACCGCTGTTTCATCCTTGGTCAGGAGGCTTTTGAAGGACGGAGGCCTGCCCATTGAGATCCACGCTCACAACGACTTAGGGCTGGCGGTGGCCAATTCCTTCGCAGCAGTCGAAGGGGGGGCCTCGTGGATTAGTACCACCGTCAACGGTTTAGGGGAAAGAGCCGGTAATGCCGCTTTAGAGCCTGTGGTGGTGGGGCTGAAGTTCCTCTATCGGAAGGATTTGGGATTAAACCTCAAACGGCTGCCGGAGCTTTCCAGCCTCGTGGAGAAGGCTTCAGGGATACCTGTGGGGCATTTCGCCCCCATCGTAGGAGCCAACATGTTCAACCACTCCAGCGGCATCCATGTTCACGGGCTGATAAGCCATCCTCGCACCTACCAGCTGGTGGTTCCGGAGGATGTGGGGCGGGAGATGAACATCACCATCGACAAATACAGCGGTAAGGCAGCTGTCCAAGCCAAACTGGAACGGCTGGGAATAAGCTTCCCTGAAAAACTGGTAGACCAGCTGCGGGAGAGGCTGGTGGAAAAATCCTATCAACTCAAAAGAGGTTTAACGGACAGGGAGTTTGAGGACACTCTTCAAGAATTCACCGGAGACATCCGCCTTCAGAGGTAGCAGGTCAGCTTCTGCCCCGAAGGCGGAAGCCTGCCTCTGAAACCCAGTAGGCGGTTCCGTTTTCCAGTATTTCCTTCTTGTAGATGGGTACCTCCGCCTTCATTCTGTCGACGGTTGCTTGAAGGGTTGGGAAGACATCCTCCCGAGAGCTCCCAGCCACCAGCACGTAGACGATGTCCTCCCCAAGGTTGAGGTCGTCCACCACGTGGTGAATCTGAACCTCGATGACGCTGGGCTTGGCGAGGGTTTCTTTTCGAATTTTCTCCATGGCCGCAGGGGCTTCATCCTCATAGGCTTCGTAGCTTAGGCTTCTGACAGGTTTGCCTTCGGAGGAAAACCCGCGGACGATGCCTATGAAAATTCCTATGGCTCCTACCTCGTGAAAACGAGGGTTCTCCCTCAGTTTCTCCAGCATTTTTTCCACTGAAATCTCCCCCTTCTTATGGATGCCGACCCAGCCCAAAGTTTCCACCTCGGTTAACAGCAAAAAAGCCGCTGGAGGTAGGTAAACTTTTCCTAAAGCAACCGTGCATATGTGGATTCTGCTTTTTCTCTTGTAAAAGCAATCTGGCTATGTCCGTCGGCTTCCCTATCGATGATGCCTTCATTCTCCTCCCTGATCCCGTGGAAGAGTGTTTCTCACGCAGGGTTCTAGAGCTATTTCTGCATGTAGCTTTTTATGGCTTCAACCTTGTCTTCCATGGTTCGAGGTTTATCTCTCCGGTCGTCGATTCTCAGCGTTGACTCCATCCTTTGGACTCCCATCTTGGAGACCGCCTCATGAGCCGCCTTAACCGCCTCCAATATGACTTCCAGCTTCTCCGCCTCAAGGATGGTGCCCATGGCAGTTACCTGACAGCGGACGCCTTCCACTTTGTTCATGGCGTTGACAGCCTCTCCGATGTACCTCCCCAAACTGGTCGTTCCCAGCCCGATGGGTGTGATGCTGAAATCGGCTATGACGGAAATTTTCTTGGAAACAGCCAAACCCGTTCACCGACCATCTAGGGTCAACGAAGGCTTAAATCCTTTTTGCAGGTTAACTCCCTTCACCAAAAACTCCGAGAGACAGGAAAACAGCAGGGACACCGACCTGTTTAAAACTCAGGGCACGGCTCTCCCAGCTTTCTGAAGCGGGCTATAAAATAGCCTGAGCCGTGAAGATGAGGGTGAAACCTCTGCATGAACGCTGCCTCTGGGAAAAGGGATACTTGGCCTCGGCAGCCCAGATGGCAGGGCTGAGGCTCAGGCCTCAAGCCGCAGTGGTCCATGGCATATCTGGCCACTTTCTCACATTCCAGCAGCGTCACGGTGCAGACGCTGTAGACAAGCACCCCGCCGGGTTTAAGCATCTTGGAGGCTGCTTTCAGAAACTGTTTCTGATATTCAGCCAAAGCTTGAAGGTCCTCCTCAGTTTTGCCGTCGTAAAGCTTGGGCGTAACTCCCAAGGCGCTGCAAGGAGGGTCGACGAGGCAGCGGTCAGCCTTGAGCTCGGGGAGTTCCAAATCCAAAAACCGAGAGTCCTTTACCATCAATTTCACCCCTCTGCATCCTAGCCTGTTCAAGTTTTCCTTGGTGGCGGAAATTTTCCTAGCGTTTCTGTCCACCCCTAGGATCTCTCCAAGACCTTCCATCAACTGGTAGATGTGAGAAAGCTTTCCCCCCGGCGCGCAGTTAAAGTCCACCACTGTCTCCCCGGGTTTTGGATCTAGAACTCTAACTGTAACCATGGCGGGCAGCGACTGAGGGTAGATGAGGCCCTCTTTAAACTCCTCCGTCTCCCTGAGGCTGGGAACAGTGTAAACCGGATGAGTAAGCTTAACAGCCAAACCTCTCCGGAGAGTCAGCACCTCTGTCTCCCCCATGGCGGCCACGCCTCCGCCTACCAAGTTGCCGTTGACGTCTACGATGGAAACCTCCTCCCCTTTCTTCAGCCCTCTGCAGCTCACGATGCCGGGTGCATACACGCTGGCTCCGGTTAAGACAGATTCCGCGGTGAACTTGTCCACAACCACCTTGAGAAGTCGAGGATCCACCGGGAAAGGTCCCTCCGCAGGAAGCCAAATCGCCTCCGCCACCGAAGGATGCTGGAAGGCTTGGATGCCTTTCCCCCTCAGCCTTTTCACAACGCCTTCAGGGGTCTCCTTTAAAGTGTTAACCCTGAGATAGTACCGTTCAGCCGGTCTAGCCATGGCTGAGAGAACTTGCTCAACTTGGCTTCCGTAAACCTCTTGAAGCTGTCTGAGGATGTCGGGGGAAAGAAAAGCCCTGAGAGGGTTTGAAAACGGCTTCATCATCGAAAAGAATGATCCCTTCGAGGAAAAAGGGTCTTCAGGAGCCCGGAGAAGGGCTGTTATTTTTTAAGGGGCGTCATGTTGAAGAGAGCCTTGACAGGCACCCCGGATATTTCGCCGCCCCCCCTCTTATCCACCACCGTTACCACGCCCACAGGCTCCGCGTTGATCTCCCGCAGGTAGTCTAAGACTTCCTTGACGATCAATCCTCGACTAATGACGTCGGAAACCACAAGGACTTTGCATCCTTCAACCGGGGAGAAGTTGAGGGACAGAATACCTCCCGCTGGCAGAGGTTCACCGCCCCCCTCAGGCCGGGAAAACCGCACCAATGAGAAGGGCTTTCCCAAGTCGTCGGCAACGACCAAGCCTAGGGGACCTCCCGGAAGATCCATGCCCACGACCACGTCGAAGTCGTCGAACTCCCTGTTTTCAAGAGCTTCCTTCACCATGTCGGCTAGAGCCCATCCTATCAGGCTCAGTCTTCGAGTACTTCGGCCGACGGCGGACCAGTCTACGCTGTAATCAAAGGGGACAGGAGTTTTTTTCCTCTCTTTTTCTCGGAGGGAAAGCCAAAGGACGGTGTCTATTTGAAGGTTTAATTCGTTGGCTATCTCGCTGATCGACAGTCCTTTGGCTTTGAGCTCCTTGGTTCTCTCTACGAGTTTCTCAAGCGCTGAGGTTTTGGTCAATCAATTCACCTCATCCAAGTTTGAGACTTCGTTCTCTCCTTTACGGTAAATAAGACCTCCTCCAAGACTTATAAGCTAAACTGGTAAGTCTCCCATAACCGACGGGCGAGATGGTAGGAGACTTCGGCCCTCTGTTAAGAGTTGACATACTTGTATTTGCCGTTTTCCTTAATCCTTTTTATGCCCAACTCGGGATGCCGCAGTATCGCCTTCTGGATCATGTCCTGCTTATGATACCAGCCTTTAACCCTTAGCAAGTCTTCTATCTCCCCCAAAGTTTTAGGTTCGTTAAAGACCCCCTCCTCCTTCAAAACCGGGAGCCTCGCCAGCAGTTCCTTGGTTTCCCCCGTTCTCTTTGCCATCCTTTCCCCCGCTCTTTTTTCGTCTTTGGCTGTTCTCTGTTTCTCCACTTGGCTGCTGACCGCTATCTTCGGGAAATCTTCCAGCAGGCTGGAAAGCTTGTATTGCTCCACCAGACCTTTCACAGCTTCTTCCGTTCCCTTGATCTCCAACTCGTTTTCCCCGATCTTTATCCTCAGGCTTGTTTCACTCATTTTGGAAACCTTTTCCAGACGGCTTTCCTTTAAGCCAAAGGTAAGAAGCGCAGTGATATAAAAAGCAGAGAGAACGATGAAAATATTGACTTTCCTCAAAAGTTAGAGCTATATCGGACGGAAACGTTTTCCTGTTGAAGTCTCTCATGGGGAGAGTCATCTTCCACGTCGACATGGATTCCTTCTTCGCATCCGTGGAGAAGCGGAAAAACCCTGCCTTAGAAGGCCTACCGGTCATCATCGGAGCTGACCCTAAAGGGGGAAAAGGAAGAGGCGTAGTCTCAACATGCTCCTACGAGGCGAGGAAGTTCGGAGTTCACTCAGCTCAGCCCATTTCCAAGGCATACAAGCTTTGCCCTCACGCGGTTTTTCTTCCCGTCAACATGGAACTCTACCAGAAAGTCTCCGAAAGGGTCATGGCCCTTCTGAGGAGTTTCTCCGATAGGTTCGAACAAGTCAGCATCGACGAAGCCTTTCTGGACGTTTCAGAGAAAGTAAAACAGTACACCAGCCCCCAGCAGCTGGCTGAGAGGATCAAAGACGAAATCCGTCGAAAGGAGGGGCTGAGCTGCTCCATAGGGGTGGCGCCCAACAAATCCGCGGCGAAAATAGCCTCCAGCCTCCGGAAGCCCGACGGCTTGACGGTGGTAAACCCTGAAAAGGTGAAAGAATTCCTCAACCCCCTCCCAGCATCAAAAATCAGCGGGGTTGGGAGAAAGATGCAGGAGCGTCTCGCTTCGCTGGGGATTAAAACCATCGGGCAGCTTGCCCGGCAACCCTTAGACAAGCTGACTGAGCATTTCGGCCGATGGGGGCTCCGCCTCTGGGAGGTGGCCAACGGGCTTGAAGAGGATGAGGTTGAAGACTCTTACCCCATAAAATCCCTCGGCACCGAACACACTTTCGAAGAGGATGTGGGTGACTGGGCGGTGGTGGAAGACTGTCTGAACTCCCTAGTCGAGAAAGTGCACCGCCGAGTTTTGGAGGAAGGCTTTCTCTTCAGGACTGTAGGCGTCAAAATCCGCTTCGAAGATTTCGAAACCTTCACCCGGTCTAAAAGCCGCCAGATACCCACCAACCAGAAGGAGGTCCTCCACGAATACGCGGAGTTGCTTCTTAAGGAATTTAAAGACGACTCGAGGAAGCTGCGCCTCATAGGCGTGAAGGTATCCAACCTCCAAAAGGTAGGTAAAACACGTAACCTCCTAGAGTGGTCACGTTGAAACGCTGAGGAACCGGAGCTAAAGGGGTTGCTCCAAAGGACTGAAGATTTTTCCTGTCAGTTTATGATAGGTTGACAATCACCTTAATCGGATTCTCTTTTCTATTTTTTTCAGGATTGCTGAATATTTCAAACGCCTCGTTTATGTTTTCGAGCGCAATTTCATGGGTTACGAAGTCTAGCAGATTCACGTTACGAGTTTTCACAAGTTCAAGAGCTCTTCTTATGTGGTTCGTCGACCCTGGGTTTAGAACTCCGATAATAGTTCTTTCTAAGGATGTTACGTAGCTGAGGTTTATTTCCACCGGTTTACTTACAATCGCTACTTGAACATATCTCCCAGAAGGTTTGATAGACTCGAGTGTTGATGTCACAGTGGCTGGAACTCCAGCAGTTTCTAATCCCACGTCCACGCCAGCTCCCTCGGTCAAATTCATAACCTCCTTTACCACGTTTACTTCTCCCTTGGCATTAATTACATGGTCTGCTCCGAATTTTCTAGCCAATTCCAAGGGTTTTTCCCTTATGTCCACACCTATCACTTTGGAAGCTCCGGCTAGTTTTGACGCGATAAGCGCTGATAATCCTATAGGGCCTAGGCCTGACACCAGCACGGTGAAACCTAAGCTTACTCCACCTCTTTCAGCAGCATAAAACCCTGTAAGAAACATGTCGGGGACCAATACCGCCTGCTTAGGATCCATGTTTTCAGGGATTTTCACCAGAACTCTCTCGGCATGGGGAACCCTCATGAATTGAGCAAAGGCCCCATCATAATTCAAGCCGAAGAGTATGCGACGCTCACATAGTTGCTGTTTTCCAGCTGTGCAGTATTTGCAGACGCCGCATGAAGCCACATAAGAGCCGATGACATTGTCCCCCACTTTAAACATCCTTACGCCCTGACCTACTTGGAAAACTTTGCCTGCGTACTCATGTCCAAGGATCAGAGGCGTCTTGGCCGGTATGTGGCCGAGGTAAGCATGCAGATCGGTTCCGCATACAGCGCAATGCTTGACTCTGACTATAACTTCTCCAAGAGATGGAGGGCCAGGAGTGGGAGTCTCCTCAACTCTGAGGTCATTTGGATTGTGAAGGACTGCTGCTTTCAAGGCACAGATTAATGGAATCTGAGATGTTTATATATTTTTTCTAAGCGCCTTCATGGACGGAGCTATGGTCTTCGGTTTTTTTACCATTTTCGAGTAGGTTTCCACCGTTTTGAGGCCGCTGCCGGTCAGCATGCAGAGGACTCTATCATTCTTATCTATTAATCCCTCATCCAACATTTTTTTGGTACCGGCAACTGACGCCGCGGAAGAAGGCTCCACGAAGAGGCCCTCTATTTTAGCTATCCACGACGCAGCTTCAACGATCTGCTGGTCTTTAATGGTTTCAGATAAACCGCCTGTTTCTCTCAGAGCTTTCAAAACAAGCTTCCCTTTTAGTGGATATCCGATCATCAAACCTTCAGCTATGGTTTTAGGCTTTCTAACATACCTTATTTCATTCCGACCTTTTTTGTAAGCTTTTGCAATGGGTGCGCATCCTTCAGGCTGAATGCATACGAGTCTAGGAATCTTTGAAATCCAACCTATCTGAGCAACTTCACTGAAGCCTTTTCTGCAGCCTAGCAACCCGCTGCCTGTCCCTACGGGGTGAACCACCCATTCAGGTGGGTCGTTGTTGAATTGCTCGCAGATTTCATGTCCGATGGTTTTCATTCCTTCTGTCACGTAGGGATTCGTTTGGAAACCGCAATAATACCATCCGAACTTCTGACAGGCTTCCCTAGCGATATCGTAAGAATCTTTCCTAGTCCCCTTTACTCGGAAGACGGATGCTCCATTCATCATGGCTTGGATAATTTTGCCGAGGCTGGCGTAGGAGGGTGTGAAAATGTAACATTCTAATCCCGCCTTCGCTGCATAGGCTGCGACGGATGTTGCAGCGTTACCTGAGGAATCTATCGCCAAGGTGGCGGCTCTAAGCTCGCTAGCCCTTGAAACCATCAGGGCTGAGCCGCGGTCCTTAAAAGAGCCGGTAGGAAACATGTAATCCAGTTTGAAAAAAAGGTTTTTGATGCCTATCTTTTCGCTTAATTTTTTCGCCTTATAAATAGGGGTCAGTGTCTCCCCCAAACTTACCTTGCGACTAACATCGATAGGGAGAAACTCGGCGTAACGCCACATAGTCTTCGGTCTTCTGAGTATGTCGGCGATCTTCACTCTGTTTTTTATGGACTCGTAGTCTAACATGACATCAAGCAGTCCACCGCACTTAGAGCAAAAATACGTGGTTTCTCTAAGGTCATGAACAGCGTCGCAATTCAAACACCTCAACGACACTGCATAATTCTGCCGGCATCCACCTGTCACTTTCAGAAATCCCTCAACATATTTTTTGTCCAGAGAATTTATACTCTTTCACGGAGACCTTAACTCTAAAATTTGACCTTTTACCGAATGGCTTTTGTTTGCTTTTGAAGCATCTTTATCTACCGAATCCGGAAAAGGCTTTTAAGAAAGCTGGTTCTCTCAGCTTAAAGCCTTCAGCGAATCGTCAAGTCTCTCCAATACGGTTTTTATCTGTTCCTCCGTTATGCAGAGGGGCGGCTGCAACCTTATGACGTTACCGTAGACTCCGCCTACGTTCACCAGTACGCCTTTTTTCGCCATGTTTACTCTGATATTATTCGCCTCCTCTTTTGCAGGCTCCTTGGTTTTCTGGTCTCTAACAAGCTCGACTCCGAGCATCAAACCTCTTCCTCGCACATCCCCGATCAACGGATATTTTTCTGCAAGTTCTCCGAGTCCTTCCATAAAGACTCTTCCTCGTTGAGCACTCTTCTCCACCAATTTTTCTTCGAGCAAAACGTTGATGTTTTCCAGCGCTCCGGCACATACGATAGCGTTGCCGCCGTATGTTCCACAGTGGTCAACAGAAACGAAGACTTCAGCTACTTCGTCAGTTACTATGGTTGCTGCGATGGGTAAGCCGCTTGCAATGCCCTTGGCAACAGCCATTATGTCCGGCTCTACGTTGAAGAGTTCCACAGCGAACATTTTACCCGTTCTACCGAAACCGGTTTGTATTTCGTCGGCGATATAAAGGGCGCCATGTTCCTTGAAAATCTTCACTACCACTGAAAGGTATTCATCGGGCGGAACGATGATTCCCCCCTCCCCGAATATTGGCTCAGAAATGAAGGCGGCGACATCGCCTGTGGTTTCGTACTTAATCAAGTTTTCCACGTAACTTGCGCATTGGAGACCACATTCAGGGTATGTCAGCCTGTAAAAGCAACGATAACAGTAGGGAGCTGGAGCGTGGATCACGCCCGGATGCACGTAGGTGCTGAGGCCTTGCTTGTACTTATTTTGGCCTGTCAGAGCCATGGCGTAGGATGTTCTCCCATGAAAAGACCCCGTTAACGCAACAATTTCAGCGCCGCCTCTTCCACGTTTTTTGAAGGCGTATTTTTTGGCGAGCTTCACAGCGTTCTCAACAGCCTCAGCTCCCGAGCTGACGAACATGGTTCTATTTAAGTTTCCCGGAGTTATCTGCGCCAGTTTCTCGGCCAGCAGAGATGTAGGTATCAAATAATAGTCCCAGGAGACATGCCATATTTTGGCTACCTGCTCCTGTATGCTCTTAACGATACGAGGATGACAGTATCCAACGTTTGTAACTGAATATCCGCCATGGCAGTCGATGTACTCTTTACCGTTGACGTCGGTCAGCACCGCGTTCTTTCCTTTCTCAAAAACTATAGGATGTCTTCCCGTCGTATCTCCAGGCAAAATATACCTTGTTTGTTTCTTAATAATCTCCTCACTAGACATGGTATCATCCTATTGAAATATGGTAGACTGATACGTTATTAAAATATTTTTATACAGATTTCGTACTAAAAAATGGCGGGTGGCTGGATGAGATGGAGGTCAAAAAAAAGATTCTTCAACATATTGATCAACATAAAAACGAAATCGTGGAGTTTCTGCGAAGTCTGATAAGAATACCCAGCGTAACCGGCTCGGAGAAAGAAATTTCAAATTTTATCGCAAAAAAACTTGATTCTCTCGGTCTTGAAGTTGATGTTTGGGAGCCGAACTTAAACGAGCTGAAGAAACATCCAGGATACGTATCGGTGGAGATGGACTATAAAGACCGGCCTAACGTGGTAGGCGTATGGAAGGGTGCCGGCGGAGGAAAATCTCTGCTTTTCAACGGGCATCTGGATGTGATTAACGCTGATCCCAGCGTATGGAAACATAACCCTTGGGGCGGAGAGATCGAAAATGGCCAACTGTATGGTAGAGGAGCGTCTGACATGAAAAGTGGATTAGCCGCCATGACAATGGCCTTAGCCTGCATAATCGAAGTAGGAATCAGACTCAAAGGCGATGTAATCTTGGAATATGTGGTAGACGAAGAGTTCACTGGCCACGGAACATTAGACTGTATCTTGAGAAACTATAAGGCGGATGCGGGAGTAAGCTGCGAGGCAAGCGACCTTGAAGTTCAGCCAGCAGCCACGGGCAGTATGTGGTTTGAAATAAAGGTCGACGGCAAATCAGCTTCCATGTCGAGGATATGGGAGGCGGTAAGCGCCATCGAAAAGGGTCATGTGGTCCACAAGGCAATTCAAGATTATCAAACTGTCAGATTCGAGAAACGTCATCCCTTATATCCGGATCCAAAGGGTGCTCTTGCCTGTTTTGCAGGCATTTTTCAAGCTGGGTCTTATCCTAGTTCTCCTCCTGATACTTGTACAATAAAAGGGAGGATGGGGGTTCTGCCTAACGAGGATCCCGCCGATGTTAAACGGGAATTCATAGAATACATTGAAAATGCCGCGAAAAAGGATCCTTGGCTCAGGGAACATTTACCTAGGGTGGAGTTTACAGGTTATTATGCTGAGCCAGCGGAAATTCCAGCAGATCATCCCATCTGTACCACTGTAATTAGCTCTTTCGAGGAAGCGACCATGAAAAAGCCTGTTGTACGCGGTCATGAAGGCGCAGCTGACACTCGATTCCTGATAAAGTATGGTGCAACGCCTACTGTCATTTTTGGTCCTGGAACCATAACGCAGATGCATGCCACAGACGAGTGGGTGAGAATAGAGGATTTGATAACCTCGGTAAAAGTTCTAGCTTTAACGATTCTCAACTGGTGTGGTTGGGAGTAAAGCGGTATACGCTCAATTAATCTTACATAGAGCTGAGTGCTGTAGCAATTTCTGAGACAATCATAAGCTGACTGATTTTTCATAAATTTTCTATCAACAGCCTTTTTGATTTTTTTTAGTTATCAAGGAGTTAGTGAACAATAAATTTAATTAATGGAATCCCTTAATTTTTATCATGAGTCGCGTAGCCATTTCGAAACTCGTTTCACCTGTCGATGAAAGCAAAATATTTGATGCCGTCAAGTCAGTACTCGACAAGCTTGGAGGCATAGAGAAGTTCGTCAGTCCAGGGGAAATGGTTTTAATAAAACCGAATTTTGTAAGTCCCAGACCACCACCGGTCACAACTGACATCCGCGTTATTAAAGCATTGGCCCTTCAGATAAAAGAAACTGGAGCTAAGCCCATAATCGGCGAGGGATCCTCAGCTATGACTCATTGGTGGCGCGAAGGAATGACTACAGAGGATGTCATGGACCTCTTGGGCGTTTCAGACATGGCCAAAGAGATAGGGGTTGAACTCATACCTTTCGATAGAAAAGGTGTATTCAAAAGCCGAATGACGCTGATACCCGACGCTGTTTTGATGAAAAAGGCGGAGATAGCTGAATTGGCGTTGGAAGCTGATAAAATAATACCTTTGCCGGTTTTAAAAACAAGCATGGAAGGCGGGGGTATAACCTGTTGCATAAAAGTTTTGCATGCACTTACCAATGCTCAGAGTGACAGGCTGCGTTGGCATCGTTCAGACCTATGGCAAAAGCTGATTGATCTCTTCAGACTTGTAAAGCCGAAAATACCTTTCTGCTTGGTCGACGGCCTTGTAGGCATGGAGGGCGATGGGCCGATCCACGGTACGCCCGTGAACATGAATTTGATTCTGGCAGGCGATGACCCTGTATCCACAGATGCCATAGCTGCTAAGATTATAGGTTTTGAATATCCCCATCGAGAGATAGGACCGATAGCGTTGGCGCATTCTCAAGGATTAGGAATGGGGGATCCTTCTCAAATCGAGGTGATGGGAGAGAAAGTCGATGAGGTTAAAAAGAGGTTTCTGATGGCTTCATGCGAAATAATCACTCCCCCCTTTGAAAACGTTCTAGTCTACGAAGGTGCAACTTGCAGGGGGTGTAAAGCTTGGATAAAATTCTTGTTATACATGTTGAGAGACACAGGGATCTTCGAAGACTTGAAGAGGCTGGATAAAAAACTCTTCTTCTTTACAGGGCTTGAACCGCCCTTCCCAACAGATTTGGAGGAACTTCGAGAACTTTCTAAAAAAGGAGTGATACTGGTGTACGGTGACTGTTCAACGAATACCACAAAACATTCTTACTGGGTTCTGAAGCAAGGAGAATTGAAAGGGAAAATTATCCTCATACCGGGTTGCCCGCCTTTTGATAGCGCCCAGCAAGCAACACAAATCAGGGACGCATTAGGTCTGGAAACCACGGAAAAGGAAGAGGAAGCCTTCAAATACGTTCCAACATGAAGTTTCCAAAATACGTCGAAAACAAAATCTTTATTAAAATTTAGAAAAATTCTCATTGGTGGGAAAAAGGGATTCGCATCGATGGCTAACAGCACCATGAGATGCGCCGGATGCGGCAGAGAAATAGCTAAGGGGCAGGAGTTTATCATACGCGGTAAAGCATACTGTTTAAACTGCCGATTTCCCATCGGAGGGTAAACCTCTGTATCGTCTTTACTTTTATACTAAGCTCACCATTAATTTTCTCTTTTAAGCTGAATATTACCTAACGATCTTGCGGCCATCCACCTTATTTGTGGATAACCGGGGAAGTTAACGTCGGAGTGGAATGGGGGATCCGAGGCCAGCTTGAAGACTTGTTTACGAACCGTAAAACTTAAATTCCCTGTGTAGTGATCGCATCCCTATGAGGAAGTTTTTTAGACCTAGAGAGTATTTTAAACCCGAAACCCTCGAGGAGGCTTTGAATTTACTTGCTAAATATGGGGAATCGGCGAGACCTATTGCAGGCGGCACCGATCTGCTGGTTAAGAAGCCGCCTGAAGTTGAGTATTTAATAGACATCGCTTCCTTGCCCTTGGATTACATCAAAAACGATGGGGAATACCTGAAGATCGGCTCTTTGTCCACCTTCCACAGCATAGAGACTTCCAGTCTGTTTAAGGAAGGCGCGTATCGGATATTGGCGGAATCGGCTCATGATTTTGGCCAAGCCACCGTTAAGAATATGGCGACCATCGGGGGTAACGTGTGCAGCGCTGTTCCTTCCGCGGATTTTCCCCCGGTTTTGATGGTCTTAGACGCTAAAGCTAAGATAGTCAGTCTGGCTGGGGAGAGGATTGTTTCCATGGAAGAATTTTTTGCGGGCGTAAGGAAAACCGTTCTGAGGAGCGACGAGTTGCTTGTAGAGTTTCAGATACCTAAACCTCCGCCCCATACAGGAGCGGCATTCTACAAGCTGGGAAGGACCAGCGTGGACATCGCCCTTGTGAACGCGGCCGCACGAATAACCTTAAGGTCGGACGGTGTCTGCGAAGATGCGAGGATAGCTCTAGGCGCAGTCGCTCCTACCCCTATCAGAGCCAAGGGGGCAGAAAAATTACTTCGGAAAAAGGAGATAGACGAGGCTCTTGTGGAAGAAGCAAGTCAAACAGCGTCCGAAGAGACGAAGCCTATAAGTGATGTTCGTTCCTCAGCCGAGTATAGAAAGGAGATGAGTAAGGTTTTGGTAAAGAGGGTATTACAAAAATCCCTGAAAAGGGCGAAGGGAGAGTGAAGAAAGATTGGGGGATTCTTTGATCAAATTAAATGTGAACGGGGAAATCCACGAGGTGAGGGTAAAGCCGTATTGGACGCTGCTCCGCGTTCTCAGAAACGAGCTGGGTCTAACTGGGGCAAAGCTGGGCTGTGGCAGAGGGGAATGTGGCGCTTGCACTGTCCTCATGGATGGGAAGCCGATTCTTTCCTGTTTGACACTGGCGGCTAGGGCTGAAGGTAAGAAAATAGTCACCATCGAAGGATTGGCGGAAGGACTCAAACTACATCCTTTACAGGAGGCTTTTATTAAAAACGGCGCAATCCAATGTGGTTTTTGCACATCTGGAATGATACTTTCCGCCAAAGCCTTGTTAGACCGGAATCTCAACCCAACCGAAGAAGAGGTAAGAGAAGCCCTTTCAGGTAACCTCTGCAGGTGTACCGGCTATGTTAAGCCGGTTAAAGCAGTACTGGAAGCCGCTGAAATAATGAGGAAAGGTGGAAGTAGGTGAGCGAGAAAGAGCTGTCAGTAGTCGGAAAACCTCTCCCAAAGATAGATGCCTATGAGAAAGCTGTTGGAAAAGCGAGATATACAGTAGACCTAAACCTACCAGGAATGCTTCACGCTAAAATCCTGAGAAGTCCCTACGCTCATGCGAGGATCTTAAAAATAGACACAAGTAAAGCTGAGAGACTGCCGGGCGTGAAAGCCGTTCTTTCTCACAAGGAGGCTCGCATAATTTTGGGGGATGAAGCTGTCTTAGACGATAAAGTACGGTATGTGGGTGATAAGGTAGCCGCTGTAGCGGCCACAAGCGAGGAGGCAGCGGAAGAGGCATTGGAGTTGATAGAGGTGAAATATGAAGTTTTACCAGCGGTCTTCGACCCTGAGGAAGCTATGAAGCCGGAGGCGCCCATAATTCACCCAGATGTGCCTTTGGTAAAGGGCAAAGGCAACCTGAGGGATCCTGTATTTGACTATGGTGTAGGTGACGTGGAAAAAGGGTTCAAAGAGGCTGATTACGTATTTGAGAACAGGTACACGACTCAGCGGCAAGCTCACTGTTGCCTTGAACCAGACGTGGGTATAGCCAGCTGGGATCCCAGCGGAAAGTTAACATACTGGACATCGGTGCAAGGCGCGTTCATTGTGCGCGGCATCCTAGCCAGAGGTCTAAACATGCCTGAGAACATGATCAGAGTTATTGTGCCTCCTGTCGGTGGAGGTTTTGGAGCTAAATACGGCCGTTTGGAGGATGTTCTTTGCGCTTTGCTAGCTAAGAAGACTGGCAGACCCGTGAAGCTGGAGTGCAGCAGAGAAGAAGAATTCGTCACCACCCGAGTACGTTCCTACAGTGTCTTCTGGACTAAAACAGGCGTAAAAAAAGACGGCACTTTCACCGCGAGATATGTGAGAGCCATCATAGACATGGGAGCTTACGCCTACGGCATCTACATGGCGCAGAGAGCCGGAGCTTGGCTGATAACTCCCTACAGCTGTCCTAACTGCAGATATGAAGGCTACGCTGTCTACACCAACACGCCCAGCTCTGGGGCGTTTCGAGGATTTAGCAGTGTGCCTATTCACTTCGCTTTGGAATCGGAAATAAACAGAATCGCTGAAGAGCTGGGGATAGATCCTCTTGAATTTCGGATGAAAAACCGTAGAAAAACAGGCGAGATAAACCCTTATAACAACGTCCCAATTGACGCAAAAGGTTTTGATGAATGTATGGTGAAGGGAGCTGAGCGCATAGGGTGGCGGAGAAAACGTGGGAGAAGGGAGAAGGTTGAAGGCGTAAAGAGGAGAGGCGTGGGGATGGCCATCTCGGTTCATTTCGCCCCTGCTCTCCACCCTGATATGCTAGTTCCCGGGGTCGCTGAGATAAACGTTAACGCTGATGGTACAATTCACTTGTTGATAGGAGTAACGGATATAGGTCAAGGAATAAACACAACCTGCGCTCAAATTGCAGCTGAAGAGCTGGGAGTCCGCTTAGAAGATGTAACTGTCTCAAACATAGACACAGATGTCAATCCTTGGGGCTGGCTGGTGGCTGCTAGCTCCACTCTGATGCAGACAGGAGGAGCGGTGAGGGCTGCTGCTGCGAAGGTCAAAAAACAATTGTTCGAGCATGCCGCTAAAATGTTGGAAGTACCCCCTGAAGAGCTTGAGGCCAAGGATCGGAGAATCTATGTCAAAAAGGAGTCTGAAAGGGGGATAGAAATCTCAGATGTGATCAGGCAGGCGGGTGCTCCCTCCATTTCTCCCTATTTCGTCGACGCCAAGGCAGCTTATACTTTTGGCGCAAAGGCCACCTATACCGTGCCTATGTACATTCCTCCTTGGGGCGCCCAGTTTGCCGAAATAGAGGTGGACACTGAAACCGGCCAAGTGAAGGTATTGAGGTTGGTGGCTGCTCATGACGTTGGCAAGGCAATAAACGTCAGCATCGTAGAAGGGCAGATCGAAGGCTCTCTGCAAAACAGCATAGGTTATGCCCTGACCGAAGAACTTATGCTGGATAAAACTACAGGACAGGTGTTAAATCCTGACTTCTTAGATTACAAGATCCTTCATACTACTGATATGCCTAAAATCGATGTAATCCTTGTTGAAACAAACAGTCCCGCCGGGGTCTTTGGAGCTAAGGGAGTCGGTGAGATGGGCCATATTCCCACAGCCGCTGCTATCGCCGACGCTGTATACGATGCAGTGGGCGTGCGGATCAAGGAGCTTCCGCTAACCCCTGAAAAAATCCTTAAGGCATTGAGAGAAAGATAGATCTGCCAACGTTTATCATCTATCATCTTTAGCAGCGAAGTTTCCCTCGCAGAGTTCAGCAAGAAGCTGATATACAGCGGTTATGATCGAATTTGCCGCGCCTTCCCTTTTCAAGAGCTGTTAACGAGTTCTTTTTTCGAGAAGCCCTATGAAGACGCTTAAACCGATGGTTTTGCTTATGATGAAAATCAGGATAGTGTAGATGAGAATCAAAAAGATCGAAGCAGCTGCGAAGGTTGGGTCAACTTGCTCTCTCATGAAGGTTAAAAGCACCACTGGCAGAATTAACGCATCGCTACGGGAGAGAAACACTGAAGCGGTTACCTCGTCTAGAGAGATCACAAAGGCAAAGACTGAAGCTGCTATGATGCCGGGCTTTATCATGGGGAGAGTAATTCTTCTGAACGCCCGTAGACCGCTCGAACCTAGGACTTTTGCCGATTCCTCTAAGGTTATGTCAAACCCGCTTAGAGTGGCTGCGATTGCGCGGATAGAAAAGGGTATTGTCAAAATCACGTGAGCTATGGTTAGGTTGAAGAAGCTTATGTAGATTCCCAGGATTCCTCTGAGAAGAAAAAGTAACGCCGACCCTGTGACAACAGCGGGAACTATTAATGGCATAAAGAATAACATATTCAAAAAATCTTTCCCTCTGAAATTATAACGAACCATACCGTAGGAGGTTAAAAGCCCTGTTACCACGGATATCGAAACTACCACAGCAGCCAAAATAAGGCTGACTCTGAAGGCGTTGATGAAAACCTCTTCCTGGATAAATTTATTGACCCATTTCAGGGAAAAGCCTGGAGGAGGAAATGTGGGCGTGGTCTCCGGGCTGAAAACGATTCCCACCGTCAAAGGCAGAGGAATGAGAAGGAAGACGACGCTGAATGCTAATACGATTTTAACTAAAATTTTGTGAAGTTCCATCTTTTCTTCTCACCTGCCGCCTACGGTCAATCTCGCTGGCATTTTTTTGCTTGTGAAATAGTTAACTCCGTACCATATTGCCAGAGTATAGGTGAGAAGAACGAAAGCCATGGCAGCGCCCAGTGGATAATTAAGAGTGAACATGAATCTCTCGTATATGAAATTGGCTATGAGTGTCACTACCCCGCCGCCTACTATCATGGGAGTGACAAAAGAAGCCACGTTCCACGCGAAAAGAGCTGAGAACACTCCGATGACTCCTGGAAGACTGAGAGGCAGAGTGACCCTGATAAAAGTTCTCACAGGGTCTGATCCCAAGGTTTTTGCAGCGTCTTCTAGCGTGGGGTCGATGTTTTGAAGGGGTCCTATCAGGAAAAGAACAGCGAATACAGCACCCCATTGGCCTAAAGCTATAGTCACAGCGGCTTCATTGTACAGCAGTATGACTCTCGACATTCCTAAAAGGCTGAAAAGGTTGTTGATGGTTCCATAATATCCGAGGAGGACTATCCAAGAATAAAGGCGAATGAGGAACGATATAAGAAATGAAATGGTCACCGCTACGATGACGAAGCTTCTAGTTTTGGAAGGTTTTGCTCTGACGATCCAAAAGCTTAAGGGATACCCTAAACCTAGGGCGATGAGTGTCGCTAGGAGAGCTACTCTCAACGTAACTATCATGACCCTTTGGTAAGCGGGTTCAGTGAATATCAGTATATAATTTTCTAGAGTAAACGCTTTCTCTATTTGTAAACCTACTAAATGCCTATAAAAACTGAGTTCTCCCATCATAGCTAAGGATACTATGAAAAAACCCATTATAATAAATACGGGGAAGAAAACCATGAATTTTAGTTTTTGAAAACTGAATATCGCCTTCAACCTTCCAGTATTAGAGAATCTTCGCATTGCCATTCAACGACCACCGTTTCACCTGGAGGAAAGAACTCTTCTTCAATGCTGACCGCTGAAATCGGAGTGTCCTTCACATCTATACAATAGGTTTTGAACATTCCCTTGAAAGATGCGCTCTGAACACTGCCTATGAAACTGTTCTTTTCTTTGACTTCCCCTTTACACCTGATCTTAATTCTTTCCGGCCTTACAACCACTGTGACCTTATCGTTTTCTTTAAGCTTTGAACCTGAATTTAACATGGAATGTAGAATGAGACCTTTCTCCGTTCGGACGCACACGTAGGGCGCTTGTATTTTTGTCACTCTCCCTTCAAAAAGATTCGCCTCACCGATGAAATCAGCTACAAAGCTGGATTTCGGCAACTTATAAATCTCATGCGGATTTCCAACCTGCACTATCTTGCCTTTTCTCATCACTGCGATGACGTCGGACATGGTAAGGGCTTCCCCTTGGTCGTGGGTGACATAAACAGCGGTTACGCCTATCTGGTTGATGATCCTTTTTATCTCCAACTGCATGGCTAAACGCAGCTTCAGATCGAGGTTGCTGAGGGGTTCATCAAGTAGTATTATTTTAGGTTCAACAACCAAAGCTCTTGCCAACGCTACCCGCTGCTGTTCTCCCCCGCTCAGTTGGTAGGGGTACCTCTGTTCATAGCCGGGAAGCTTTACTATTTCTAAAATTCGTGCAACTTTGTCTCTAATTTTGTCTTTGCTCAGCTTTCGTTCCTCTAATCCGTAAGCTATGTTCTTGAAGACGGTCATATGGGGGAAAAGCGCGTAATTCTGAAATACCATGCTGAGGTTTCTTTTGTAGGGAGGAAGGTTGTCGACCCGGCGGCCGTCCATGTAAATACTGCCACTATCCTGCTTGGTTAAGCCAGCTATTATCCTAAGCAACGTCGTCTTTCCACAGCCGCTAGGCCCCAAGAGGGTGAGAAACTGTTTTTCTTTCAAGCTGACGGAAACGTCGTCGAGCACTTTAACTCCATCATAATATTTGACGATACCTTGGACACGCATTGCCTCCAATTTCTGCTCTCCTTTTTATAAATTCTTGAAAGCAAATTAAAAAGCTTACTGCTATTTGACGGTGTGAAATGATCAAATTTGACACAAATACATCTACCTAAACGAATTACGATGAATTTTGTATGCTTTTTCTTAACGAAAATTCAAAAACCGGCTGCTCTTTTTCATTTAAAGCTTCTTTACGGAAAACCATTAAAAACTACAGAATGGAAAAAATGGGCAGGAATAAATATCATAAAAAAAGGGGGAGAGATTTAACCTTTCACTCCTAGAAGTGGACGGATTTCTTCGTCAAACCGTGCAGTCCACTCTTCCATTTTCTCCCGCGCCACCAGCGGATCGTATGCATACGCGTATTTTTCAATCTCTTCCTTGGTCAAGGCGTAGGGATACGCAGCGGCCTCTGCATTTATGTTTGTTGGGAACTGGCCTAGTCGTGCAGCTGATTCTTCGTTTATCTCTCGGTCCAAAGCTAGGTTCACGTATTTGAAGGCCCATTCTTTTCTGGGACTGTTTGTCACGTGCAGAGTCCATTCTCCTAAGTGAACTGGATGCTTCTCGGAGGCGGCGGCGAATGCCACGGCAACCCCTCTCTCCAGTAATGGTAGGAGGCTGTCGTTTGTTGAACCTAGGTGCACGTTGATTTCTCCCCTTTCGATAGAACTGATGATGTCCCCTACTGTTGGGGTGATGAGCGTGATGTTCGGCGCTATCTTTTTCAGCAATTCCCATCCGGGCTCTGGATTATATTCGTCTCCACCCATAGCATAAGCCAGCCGCAGCAAGGTTACTCCGCCATAATAGCCAATGGGAACTATTCCTATCCTGTATTGAGGGTCAGCAAGGTCTTCCATGGACACCGGCTCGTCAACTAGATCGGTACGATATAGTGTTCGTACGTGAGACATGAAATTGGCTACACCGTAGATTTTACCATTGTATACCGTCATGTATTCGTCGGGGATTTCTTCCAAATTCGGCATTTCCTCCACCGGGAAGGGGGCTATGATGTTGTCTATAGCGGCTTCCAAACCTGCGACATGGGTAGCACCCCAGACATCGTTGAAATAGTTAGGTAGGTCAGCTCTGATCTTGGCCAGCCCCTCTGTGGAATAAGCCTCTACCTCATACCTTACAGGAATACCGAATTCTGCTTCGAACATTTCGTTAATATATTCAAACGCTGCCCTGGATTTGGGGTCTCCCCAAGCTAAGAGTGTTATAAAGTCCGGCTTCGGTACTGGCGTAGGCGTGGGTGTAGGCGTCGGTGTTGGAGCCGGGGCTGGGGGCCTTGTGGCCTGCCAGGCGGCGTAGCCGCCCACACCAGCCACCACCACAGCCACAACCGCAGCAACACCGTATTTTAGGGCGCTTCTACGAGATTCGGAAGATGTCAAGAACTTTCACCGGTTTAGTCTATTACCAGATATCTTATATATAAAAGTTTCGAGAAAAAATAGATGGAAATATTAATCAGCATCCCCATTAGAAAATCTTATATAGATAATGAAATGAAAATTATATCCCCTCATAATTTGGGGGATTTCCTTTGTCCAAAGAAGAAGTTTTGGAAAAGCTACGCAGAAGTTTTCTCAGCTACGATGAGGAAGCCACTCGAAAGGCTGCGGCGGAGGCTCTCGCTGCGGGAGTAGACCCCTTGGAGGCTGTAAGCGTCCTTACAGAGACTATCAGAGAGCTAGGTGAGAAATTTTCTAAGATGGAAATCTTTCTCCCCGACTTGATGCTGGCGGCAGATGCCATGAGAGCTGGATTAACCGTGTTGAAGCCGGAGTTGATGAAAAGAAAGGCGGAGACCAGAACTCTAGGTAAGATTCTAATAGGTGTGGTGAAGGGGGACATCCACGACATCGGTAAAACCATTCTGGTCACGATGCTAGAGGCCGAGGGTTTCGAAGTGATCGACTTGGGAAAAGATGTTCCCATAAGAAAATTTGTGGAAGAAGCTCAAACTCACAACCCTGACATCATTGCCGCTTCCGCTTTGATGACGACGACGAGGCCTGAGCAAAGAGGACTTATTGAATATCTTAAACATCTGGGCTTCAGGGACAAATATAAGGTTATGGTGGGAGGCGGTGCGGTGACAAGTCAGTATGCCGAAGAGATAGGCGCTGATGGATACGGTGAAAACGCCCCTGAAGCTGTGGAAGTTGCAAAAAAACTGATTTCTAAGTGAAGGGGAGTTCAGTTTTGTCGAGGTCTAGGGTGTGGGAGCTTTGGCGGAGGGCTGAGACGGGTCCTCTCTGCCCGGAGCGGGAGTTTGACCTGAAGAGGTTTTATCCGGCTGTGAAGAGGCTGGTGAAGGAGTACGACATAA